>Ga0163151_10003226_pt1 | contig 23754 bp, 29 predicted proteins | sample OliLakLV19MP5IB2_FD_145596 | JGI IMG/M metagenome (GOLD analysis project Ga0163151, IMG submission 145596) | Freshwater microbial mat bacterial communities from Lake Vanda, McMurdo Dry Valleys, Antarctica - Oligotrophic Lake LV.19.MP5.IB-2 | ecosystem: Environmental > Aquatic > Freshwater >...
GTGTTTCCACCACAGCGAGCAGTGCCGAGGCGGCTTATGCCTGGGGCTGGGCGCGCAACATCTGGGCGGAGGCTCTGGCCTGAGTCGATGCTGGTTTCCGGTCGTTAAAAAGGGGCGCCTTGCGCCCTTTTTTATTGACCCGCTTGCGCCCGTTGTGGCGGGATGCGCCACCAGGTCAGTGCGACCAGTGCGGCAAACGAAAAATAAGCGGCGGTAAACACCCACGCCGGCAGATCGTAAAACAGCAGCGCATGGATCCAGCGCGCAATGAAACTTTTATCCGCGGTTACGCCGCGCAGTGCGTCCTCCCACAACGTCAGCGGACACCAGACGCCAGCGGCGGCCTCGGCGCTGACGAACAGAATTGCTGCCAGATGCGCGACGCGATAACGGAAATTGCGGGTCCAGTGCCAGTCGGCAATCGCACCGATCCAGATCAGCGGCAGGCTGAGTACGACAAACAGCACAAACGCAAAATGAACAACAAGAATTGAATCTGCGAGCAGCAGTTTCAAGCGCTGTGCCCTGACGCTGCGATCAGGCGTCGCCGCGCGCGACGGGGCGCCTGCGGTCGCTGACCCACTCACTCCATGAACCCGGATACAGCCGGGAGCCGGCGAGCCCGGCTACTTCCATCGCCAGCAGGTTGTGGCAGGCGGTGACGCCGGAGCCGCACTGGTGGACGATGGCTTGCGGCGCATGGCCGTCGAGCATGGTGCCGAATTCCTGCTCCAGCGCCGCCGGCGTCTTGAAGCGGCCATCGGCATCAAGATTGAGTTTGAAAAACCGGTTGGCGGCACCAGGAATGTGCCCGGCCACCGGATCCAGCGTTTCATTTTCGCCGCGATAACGATCGCTGCTGCGTGCATCGAGCACCAGCGCCTTGCGTTCCTGCAGGTTGGCCAGCAAGTGTGCGCTGTCGACGGCGATCTGCGTCTGCGCTTTGCCGTTAAAGGTGGTCGGCTTGATCTCCGGTTGCGCAACGGTTGTTGGCAATCCGGCTTTGTTCCACGCCTGCCAGCCGCCGTCGAGTACCGCTGCTTTGTTGTGTCCGACCCAGCGCAGCATCCACCACAGCCGCGATGCATAGACGCCGCCGGTTTCATCGTAGGCAACGATCTGGGTGTCGTTGCTGATGCCGAGTGCGCCGAGGCGCAGGCAAAAGGTCGCCGGATGCGGCAGAGGGTGGCGGCCGGTAAGTCCGGTCTTCGGACCCGACAGGTCGACGTCGAGGTGCAGGAAACGCGCGCCGGGAATATGCCCGGCGCGATAGGCCTTGTAACCGGCGCTGTGGTTCGCGAGGTCGTGGCGGCAGTCGCAGATGATCCACCCCGGATCGTCGAGATGAGCTGCGGTTTGTTCAGCGCTGACGAGTGTAGTGTGGGTCATGACGTCGTGCCGGCCGGGTGGATGGAGGGGGCAAAGGTAACAAACGCCGACTGAAAATCAAGCGCAGGAAAAAACAACGGCAAATTTAATCGAATGCCGGAAAAGGCTACGGCAGCACAAGGCCGCCGCGAATAACTCATAACTATTTGTTTTTATTAATTTATTTTATATAAACACGGTCAGAGGTGTGGCGCCACTTCACGGCGCAGGAATTCATGGAAATGCACCATGCCGTCTTCCAGCGGGGTCTGATACGGGCCGGTTTCGCTGCGCCCCTGTTGCCATAACGCGCGGCGGCCTTCGGTCATGCGCGCAATGATCTCCGCGTCTTCGACCGCTGTTTCGCGGTACGCCGCCTGTTCGGCTTCGACGAATTCGCGTTCGAACAATGCGATGTCTTCGGGATAATAAAACTCGACAATATTGCTGCAGGCCTCGGGGCCGCGCGGAATGATCGCGCTGATCACCAGCACATGCGGATACCACTCGACCATGATGTTGGGGAAATAGGTCAGCCAGATCGCGCCGTGCGCCGGTTGCCGGTTGGCACCCTTACGCAGCACCTGCTCATGCCAGCGCTGATAGACGGCGCTGCCGGGGCGCGCGAGCTGATTCTTGATGCCGCAGGTCTGCACGCTGTACCAGTCGCCGAATTCCCATTGCAGGTCGGAGACATTGACGAACTGGCCGAGCCCCGGATGGAAGGGCTCGACGTGGTAATCCTCGAGGTAGACCTCGATGAAAGTTTTCCAGTTGCAGGCGTATTCCTCGACTTCAACGCGGTCGAGCATATAGCCGGAAAAATCCAGATCCTGCATCACGCCCATCTTTGCCAGATCCCGCACCACATCGCGACGGCCTGCGAACAGCAGGCCGTTCCAGCGCGTCAGCGGCGTTTGCGCCAGATCAAGGCAGGGGTTCTTGGCGAAATGCGGTGCACCGAGCAATTTTCCATCAAGGCCGTAGGTCCAGCGGTGCAGCGGGCAGATGATGTTTTTGGCATTGCCGCGGTCCTTGAGGATCACTGCCTGGCGATGACGGCAGATGTTCGACAGCAACTCCACGCCATTGCTGTTACGCACCAGCGCCTGCGCGTTGCCCTGCCAGGCCAGCGTCTGGTAATCGCCGATGTTCGGCGTCATCAGTTCATGGCCGACATAACCGGGGCCGTTGGCGAACAGCAGACGTTGCTCGACCTCGTGTATCCGGGCGTCGAAGTACCACTGTACGGGCAGTTGCGGCGAGGTTTTGCGAAAGGCGGTGACGCTGGAGAGGTCAGACATGCAGCGGGGGTGATTACAGTTTGGGCAACCGGTGGAAGTGTTTCAAGAATTTGATTCTTAAGGATTTTGGGGCTTGTTCAGGGTCCCCGGTGCGGCTGCAAAAAGAGGGGGCTATTCTTTCCCAGCCCCCCCCAAAAGGCAATCAAAATTTCGTCAGGGCACAATGGTGCCGCCGGGCAACTGTTTTATAAGTCTTTGTTTATAAAAATAAATATCTCCAAAATTGGTTGTTGCAAAAGCGCCAGTGTTATCAGTGTCGGTGGCAATCGCAATCGCCCTGACCGGTGGTGCATCTTCGCCGAACGCGGCACGGAAATCTGCCGCGACATTGCGCTCGAAATCGACCCAGCGCCCGACGCGTGCCGCGCCGGAGGCGACCACGATCAGCCGCACACGATCGCTGTAGGCGCTGGGCACTATGGTTTCCGGCGGAGTCTTGTTGTCCCATACATAGCAAATGGTAGCCGCCGGCAGATCAGGATCAAACAACGCGCGCGCCAGACGCAATCTGGTGCGGTCGCCGAATGACAGTTTTTCCAGAGGATAGTCGAACATCACATAGAGGCGCGCCGGAAAATCATCGCCCTCCCTGGTTCGCAGATCGGCATTGGCGATCAGATTATCGATCTTCCAGCGCCAGCGCAGCCACGGAAATTCCTGCGGATGGACACGCAGGACTTTTGATAGACCCGAGGCCGCTGCTTTGGCTTCGGCACGCATGACTGTGACCCCGCCATCATCGATCAGCGCATAGCGGGTGGGGGGTATGGTGCTTGATGCGGTCAGCGGTTTCCATTCCACGGGCAAAGTGCCGCCCGCCGTCATGGCGGAAAACGCCGCAGCGGTCACGCGCTCTTCCGCGGCGATTGCAAGGCCTGCACCGATCGTAATGATCGCGAACAGGAGCCAGTCAAACCGGCGACGGCAGGTCATCCATCAGTCCTGACTGTTGCAGTCGCAGATAATCCTGCGGCCGGTCGATATCCCACAGCGTTTCCAGTTCATGCCAGCGCAGATTGTTTTCGCGCAGGCGTTCGCGGGTCTGCGCCATCACGGTCGCGGAGCCCCAGGCGATGCCAGACATTAATTCCGGCGCTGTGCGGGACAGCCCGATCAGTGCATAACCGCCATCCTCCGCCGGTACGAACACCGCGTCGTTGCCTGCGCGCAGCGCGTCAGTTGCGTCCCGCAGATGCTGCGCCGTGAGCACCGGGCAATCAGCGCCGATGCAGATCGCGTATCGGGTTTGCTGCAGCGTGGCGGCGAAGGCGTGGGCCATGCGCGCGCCCAGGTCCGCGCCAAGCTGGACCTGCAGGGTGGCGCCGGATTGTTGTGCGGCGGATTGCAGGAATGCATCAGCGGCATCGGGTGCGCACCATAGCGCAAGGGTGTCCGGTGCCGCGGCACCTGCGGTGGCCAGCGCGCGTTCGATCAGCCGGACATGCAACGCCGCGGCGCCGGCGGCGCCGAGCAGCGGAATCAGCCGCGTTTTTGCCGCACCGGCGACCGGTGCTTTGGCGAAGACCAGGATGGCCGTTTCAGGATTTGTGCCGGACATAACGTAAAGCCAGTTTGTCCGGATCCGCGCCCAGCCAGTAGGCGAGGCGCAGCCGCCACATCAGCATGATCGTGCACCACACGCCGTGCTGTTCCCAGCGTCGTCCCGAGGTCGTCAGCGGGTGGGCGATACACAGCGGCCTGCTGTAGATTTTAAGCTGCCGCGAAAAAGCGATGTCTTCCATCAGCGCGATTTCCGGAAAACGCCCTGCGGCTTCAAACAGCGAGCGCGTCATGAACATCGCCTGATCGCCGGTGGCAATGCCGGTGAGCCGTGAGCGCCGGTTCATCATCCAGGCAATCAGGCACAGCAAGGGATGGCTCCCGGCTATATGCACATCAAAGCGGCCCCAACTGCGACGGCTGCGCGCGAGGCCGTCGATGATCAGGTTGTCGGCGCCATCGGGCAGGCGCGAGTCTGCATGAAGGAAACAGAGGATTTCGCCCTTGGCCGCAGCGGCGCCGGCATTCATCTGACGCGCCCTGCCCGGCGCTGCCTGCAGCACCTGATTAGCCCAGGCTTGAGCCAGGGTTGCGGTGGTGTCGGTGCTGCCGCCATCAACGACGATGATTTCGCAGCCGCGTTTGCGCAGCGGCTGGAGCGCCTGCAGGGTTTCACTGATGCCGTCAGCTTCATTGAGGCAGGGGATGACGAGGGATAACAATTGGCGGCTGCTTTATGCGGAGTGGCGTATCGGATCAGCGTACCGGCTCGAAAAAGTGCCGGCCAAGCAAGGGTATTTTATAGCGGTGACAGAGCAGGAGCAGGACAATGCGGCCCACACTGCGCAGTACCCCATGCGCGAGGAACTTGCGCGCATCGGTGACCACCGTGGCCGGCAGCAGCAGCGGCAGGGTGCGCGCGCGCAGGTGCTCGGAAAACTTCACGTCTTCGAGTTCGGTTTCGGCAAATCCGCCGATTGCGTTGAAGACCTGACGGCGCACGAACATCGCCTGATCGCCATAGATGATGCGCGTGCGTTTGCAGCGCCAGTTGTGCAGGCGCGACACCAGCCGCAGCAGTGGACGACTATCGCTGAAGGCCTGGTGGAAACAGCCGGCCTCGATGTGGGATGGCAGTGCGGCAATCGCCTCAAGCGCACCGGCGGGGAGCAGGGTGTCGGCGTGCAGGAACAACAGCCATTCTCCGTTTGCCGACCGGGCGCCGGCGTTCATTTGCGCGCCGCGGCCACGTCGGGCAGAAATCCATTTCACGCCCGGCCGTTTTGCGGCCAGGTGCGTGCCGTCGGTGCTGCCGCCGTCGCAGACAATGATTTCGTGGAGACTGTCCTGAGCCTCGACCCGCGAGAGCGTGCGCGGCAATGCACGTTCCTCATTGAGCGCGGGGATTACGACGGAAATCATGACAGGACGCAGGTCCGCGATGCCTGCGCGTCATAATGCCAGTCTTCGAGTCGCTGCTCGACGCCCCGCCAGAATGCGGCGGCGTCAAGGCGGGCATCATCCAGCAATCCGGTCACCTGCAGCGCGGCATCACGGCCGAGGGCGCGATAAGCGTGCAGTGCATCGGCCTGTTCCGTACCCGGCGCAAGAGCCTGCAGGCAGCGCGCGCCCAGCTGGACATGGCCGTATTCCTGGGCCAGAACTTTGCGGCGCAGGGCATGCAGAACCGCGCCCGCGGGATGCGCATGGCGGCCGAGCTGCTCCAGCAGAGTCTCGCCCAGATGCTCGATCACACCCTGCAGGCCAAGCAGTGAGGCGGCGAGATTGCCGGCATCAAGATCGCGCTCCAGTCGCAGGCGCAAAGGGACGATCAAGTCCGGCACAGCGCCACGGGGATGAGTGAAACCGGCAATGCCTGCGGCGACGGTGGCCAGGGCAACATGGCTGCGTTCCTGCGCGGCCTGTATTTCAAGCGCGCGCCGCATCCAGGGCAGGGGTGCAATGCGGGATTGGCGCAACGCGGTATGCGCAGCAAGGATTTCCCCCTGGCGCATGACCTCGATCAACTGCGCGACCCGGCGGGCCCTATCCATGCATTGCGATGCGGTTCATTTGCCGCGAGCCGAAGCCGTGTCGTTCAGGCCCCAGTCATAATCCAGATGGCGGATTTCAGCCTTGCCGTCGCGGACAAGTTTTTGCAGCTCAACATTGTCGCTGAGCAGATTCGCATATTTCGCGAAAAATCCTTCCAGCGTCTTGTAGCCCTTGTGCCCCTTGCGGAAATCACCGCCGTACCACGGGGAGGAATCGAATATTTTCGAGACTTCAAGTTTGCCGTCGGCGCTGACCCGGTTGCGCGAGTGATCGGATAGGAAGCGCACGGTCTGTTCCTCCAGTTGCGCGTCGATTTTCTCGGCCACATAAGGCTCCTCGCGCAGCATCGGGCAACTGATCGATGCGCAGTTGACCGCGAAATGGATGCGCGGATCGTCATAGGCGCCCGGCGCGCGTATGGTTTCGTGTTCAATGAAATCGAGCGTGACCTTGCGGCCGAACAAGTCGATGAAATCATCCTTGAACGGGTTGCCGAATAGTTTGCCGAAATCCCACACCGACTTGATGTTGGGATAGCGCAAAAGGATTTTCTCGGCCATGTTGGCGTTGTAGGCGTTGATCAGGAACGCCAGTTGCTGGTTCTTGCCCCAGCCCTTGAAGTCGGCCGGACTGACTCTGGCCAGCGTGTCGAGATAGCTTTTCAGTGCGGCGCGGTCCTGCATCAGTCCGGCATAACGGACTTGCGAAGCCTTGTTGCCGCTGATCAGTACCACGTGCTTTTTCAGCAACGCGGCCCAGGCTTTGTGTTCGTGGTCGAAGGTTTGGGCGAGGGTGGTCAGCGGCAGCGCCGCGAGTAGCAGGGTAAGCAGAAGTTTTTTCATTTTATCAATATAATCAAATAGTTATAAATAACTCAGTAACTGCTGATGGTATTTCAAGTTCGGATATTTCAAGTTCGCGAGGGACAATCCGGCGGTTCATAAAAGGGCTCCAAAGCCATGGCTTGGGCCATGTTCCGTGCTTGTGGTTCAACCGCGACGCCAGGCGTGAAATTTCTCCACCCATTGCAGCGCCTTTTTAGGCGCATGGGCGCGCTTCCAGTTGCCGGCGACATACTTGTTGGCTTCCGCCAGCGTCGGATAGATGTGGATGGTGCCGAGGATCTTGTTGAGGCCGATGCCGTGCTTCATCGCGGTGATGAATTCGGTGATCAGGTCGCCGGCGTGTTCGCCGGCGATGGTGGCGCCGAGGATCCTGTCCTTGCCAGGCACGGTCAGCACTTTGACCAGGCCGTGGGCATTGCCGTCGGCGATGGCGCGGTCCAGGTCGTCGATGCCGTAAGTGGTGACTTCGTACGGGATGCCTTTTTCTTTGGCCTCGGTTTCATTAAGGCCGACCCGCGCCACTTCCGGATCGGTGAAAGTGGCCCAGGGAATCACCGAATAATCGACGCGGAATTTTTTGAAGCCGCCGAACAGGCCGTTGACCGCCGCGTACCAGGCCGTGTGTGCCGCCGTGTGCGTGAACTGGTAGGGGCCGGCGACGTCGCCGCAGGCGAGGATGTTCGGGTATCGGGTCTGCAGGAATTCGTTGACTTCGACGGTGCGTGCCTTGGTCACCGGAATGCCGAGTTCCTCCAGTCCGTAACCGGTGGTGTTGGCGACGCGGCCGACGGCGCAGAGCAGCGCGTCAAACACGATGCGCACTTCGCGTTTCTCGCTGGCGCCACCGGTCTCGCAGTAGAGCACTTTCTCGCCGTTTTCAACGGCGAAGCGCTGTGCCTTGTGATTGACCAGCACATCGACGCCTTCACTGCGGAATCTGTCGAACACCATGCCGGAGAATTCCGGATCTTCGCGGATCATGATTCGCGGCAGCATTTCGACCTGTGTGACTTTTGATCCGAGTCGCGCGAAACATTGCGTCAGTTCGCAGCCGATCGGGCCGCCGCCAAGCACCACCATTCGCTTCGGCAGTTCCCGCAGATCCCATATCGTGTCCGAAGTCAGGCAACCGACATCGTCGATGCCGGGGATCGGCGGCACGAAGGGACGGGCGCCGGCGGCGATGACGATGCTGCGGGTGGTCAGCGTCTGCGTGCCGGCCGCAGTCTTGATCTCGACCGACCATGGCGATGTGATTTTTGCCGTGCCCTGCAGACATTCGACCCCGAGCGCAGTGTAGCGCTCCACAGAGTCGTGCGGCTCGATTTCGCGGATCACGCGCTGTATGCGTTCCATGATTTCAGCAAAATCAAAGTGTACCTGCGTGTCTTTCAGGCCGTAGTGGCTGGCGTGTTTCATCGTCGCCAGCAGTTTGGCCGACTTGATCAGGGCCTTCGACGGCACGCAGCCGGTGTTGAGGCAGTCGCCGCCCATCTTGTGCCGCTCCACCAGGGTCACTTTTGATTTCACCGCGGCCGCGATATACGAGGACACCAGCCCCGCCGAGCCGCCGCCGATGACGACGAGATTGCGGTCGTAACGCGCCGGGCGGATCCAGCCGGCGTAGACCTTGCGCGCCTTGAGAGCATCCAGCACTTTCTTGGCCACCAGCGGGAAAATGCCGAGCAGCGCGAAGGCGAACAGCAGGCCCGCAGAAATTCTGAAGGCGCCGAGTTGTGTGCCGGCGTAGACGAAGACCACGGTGCCGGCGAACATGCCGATCTGGCTGACCCAGTAGTAGGTCCAGGTTCGGATGGGCGTCAGACCCATCACCAGGTTGATCGCGAAAAACGGAAACGCCGGCACCAGACGCAGCGCGAACAGGTAAAACGCGCCCTCGCGGGCGACGCCTTCGTTGATCGGTTTCAGTTTGTCGCCGAATTTCTCCTGCACCCAGTCGCGCAGCAGGAAGCGCGAGGCGAGGAAAGCCAGCGTGGCGCCGAGGGTCGAAGCGAAGGACACGATCAGCGTGCCCCACAGCAGGCCAAATACGGCGCCGGCCACCAGCGTCATGATCGCCGCCCCTGGCAGCGACAGGCCGGTCACCGCGACATAAGCGGAAAAAAACAGCAGCGCCGCACGCAGCGGACGGGCTTGCACCTCGGCGTCGATGACGGCGCGCTGCGTCTGGAAATAATCGAGCGTGAAATATTGCTTCAGGTCAAACACAAAAAAAGCGGCAATGCCTGCCGCAATCAGTGCGAATACCAGAATTTTGCTTTTTTTCATTTTATGGCCCTGTTGGAGCGTAATCCCCGCAGCAGCGCGGAGTTGATGTGGATGCCGTTGTGCATCGCCTGGTTGATGCCGTAGCGCGGGCCGCTGGCGATGCGCTGATGATAGGAGAGGTGTCCTGCGCTGTTCGCCGGCCAGTTCGCAGTGAATTCACGCAGCCATTGTCCGTGATCGTAATGCACGGCCAGTGCGTCGACGTGTACGCCGCCCGCGACAGTGCCGTACAGCGCCGCTGATGATGGTGTCGGTGTGGTGGCAATACGGGTGATCACGCCGAACTGCGTGCCGGCGAAGTTGGGCATGCCCGCTGCACCGTTGTTGATGAGTATGCAGTCACTCTGCGCTCGGGATAGCCGCAGCGCCACCGGCAGGCAGGTATGGCTGCTGGCGATGATGCGGGTTTTGCTGGCGGCGAGATGCGAGGCCACCGCAGCGATGCCGGCGGTATCGCGCAGGGCTGATTCGTCATAAGACCAGCCAGCCAGCGATTCGCAGTCACCGTGCACGATGGCGACGCGTAATCCATTGATCTCCGCAACCAGGTTCATCGGCAGTGCCGCCAGCCTTGCACGCAATTCCGGAAAGGCGCAGGCAGTTGCGCGCAATTGCGCGAGCATCGAGTTGGAGCGCGCGACTTCAGTATCGCTGACACTGTCGGGATAAGCGCAGCCGCAACCCGCCGCAGCGTTGTCGCCGGCCAGTTCGGTTTCAACATTGCCGCGCAGCGCGTGGTGCGCCAGCACCGTTTCGTTGATTGCCGCAAAACCGGCGGCGTCGCTGTTGAACCAGTTGAAATCGCCGTTGAACACCAGTGTTGCCGGGTTGGCCTCTGCAGCAGCCAGTGCCGCTACGGCGCGCAGCGCGGGCAAGTTGCCATACAGGCCGCCGATCACATACAGCGTGTCAGCGACAATCTCCGGCGGCCGGTTCAGCGACGCCGGCGAGTAGCGATAATGCAGTGGGCAACTGCGGCCGGGTTGCACGTGCAGGCTCAGTGCGCCGGGCGCAGCCGCTGCCAGGCGAGCGGCAACAGGAAGCCGGCAATGCAGATCAACAGGCCGTAGAGATTGACGCCGAGCAGCAGCGCATATTTGCCGTCGCCGATGGCCCAGGACTGCGGGATCAGGCTGGCAGCGAGCAATACGCCGAGCACAATGCCCGGCCAGAATGCGAGATGGAAGCTCGCCGGCGAATATTTCACCAGCGGTGCCAGCAGGAATATGGGCGCCAGGCCCATCACCATCGTACCGCTGACGGTGGTGGCTTTCAGGATGTCGGTGCCGGCGATCATCGGCACATTACCGAGGATGGCGAAGGCGAGCATGGTCCACATGCCAATGACCATCGCGCGCGGTCCCGGTGTGCGGCCGGCAAGCATCGGCAGTTCGCGGCCGATGGATTTGGCGACCGATGAGAAGGTTGAGTCCAGCGTGGAGCCGGCCGCCATGATCATCACCACCGTCATCAACAGATAGGGCAGGGTGCCAAAGGCCAGTGCCACCGCGCCCGGCATGTTGTCGCCGGTGGGCAGGCCTTCGAATTTGGCATGCACGCCAATCAGACTGAATGCGAAAATGCAGATGAATCCCAGCGCGCCAGCCACGATGAACGCGCGCAGCATGGTTTTTTCTTTGGTGATGAAGCCGCGATCAGTCAGCACCGGATCATGGAAGGGGTAGGACACCACCTGCAGCAGCGCCACCAGCAGCAGATCGACACCGGCATTCAAGCGGAAATCGCCGACGGTAAGCAATGTGCCGACGCCGTGCTTGGGCAGCACCAGAAACAGCACGATGCCGAGCACGATCACGAACAGCACGGCCTGGATCACGTCAGTGACGATGGAGCTGCGTAAACCACCCTTCAGGCTGTAGACCAGCGTCACTGCAGTGAACAGCAGCGCGGAGGCAATGAAAGTCCATTCACCGGCCTTGCCGTAATAGGCGCCGACCACCGCAGTGTTGCTCCACACTTCGTTATAGAGGCGAATCAGGATCGCTGCAGTGAAGGCCAGTGCGGCGAGCCGGCCGTAGCGGCCGATCAGGAACGGCACCAGGCCGGTGGCGCCGTGGCGCGTGCGCAGCCAGTAAATGACAAACCCGGCCAGCGGAATCGACAGCCAGTAGGTGGCGTATGCAAGGCCGCCAACGACACCCCAGGCTGCGCCGAGGTTGGCGGCATTGGTCACTGATTTCGCAAAGATCCAACTTATGAAAATGCTGCACATCAGCGCCCATTCGGTGGCGGGCCGTCCCGCGTCGTCGCTGCCGCCGAAAAAACTGGCGTCACTGCGTGAGTGCGGCGAGATGGCATACATTACGCCGCCGTAGAGCAGCAGGAAGCCCCAGAAATAAATCGCGAATGCAGGTTCAATCATGTGCAGTCGATCCTGTGTGATGCCGGTCGGTCAGTTGCCCAGCGCGCCGCCGCAACTGGAGCCCTGCCCGGCGGTGCAGCCGTAGCAGTGGTCCTTGACCACGATGGGATTGCGTTCGAGATCCGCGCCGATCAGTTCACGCAGGTGCGGACGCGGCCGGTTTTTCCAGGCGAGCGGCAGGTCGAGCATCTGGTTGAAGTCACAGTCGTAGACATAACCCTGCCAGTCCACCGACAGCAGCGAGCGGCACATCACGGTTTCGAGGTTGGCTGGCTGGTGGGCGTTTTTCAGCAGGTTCATGTACGGCTCAAACTGGCCTTTGGACACCAGCGTGCTGCCGAAACGCTGGATCGGCATATTGGTGATGACAAACAGTTCGTTGAATACGATGCCGTAACCGTCGGCGAGGCGCTGCTGGTAATCACGCTGCAGCGATTGCTGTGCCGGGGGCAGCACGGGGCCCTGCGGGTTGTAGACCAGATTCAGCTTGAGCGCGGAGCCGGGCTGGCCGTAACCCAGGCCGTTCAGCAGTTGCAACGCGCGGATGCTGGTGCCGAACACACCCTTGCCGCGCTGGCGGTCGACATTGTCTTCCAGATAACAGGGCAGGGACGCAGTGATTTCAACCTGCTGCCCGGCGAGGAACTGCGCCAGGTCCTCATGGCCGGGCTCGAACAGGATGGTCAGGTTGCAGCGGTCGATCACCCGTACGCCGAGGCTGCGCGCGGCCTCGACCAGTGTGCGGAAATGCGGGTTCAATTCCGGCGCGCCGCCGGTGACATCCAGAGTTTTGATGGCGGTGGACTGGAGACAGGCAATGACCTCATTGATCGTGTCCAGCGCCATCAGCTCGGTGCGGGTGGGTCCGGCGTTGACATGGCAATGCAGGCAGCTCTGGTTGCACTTGTAGCCGAGATTGACCTGCAGTGTTTCCGTCGCGCGGCGGCGGATGTCCGGGAAATCGCTGATTTGCATCAGGGGCAGGGTGGCGTGCATCAATGGACTCCTGAAAACGTGTAATTCCGGACGTATCCTGATGCGTGGGTCGGCGCAGCGCCGTAATCCTTACAACTGCACTCTGTTTTTACCATGATTCGGCTGATGTCATGGCGCAGCAGCATGGACGCGGGATACTCTCACTGCTTGCATTCCGGAATGATCATTCTATAATAATCCGGCAATAGTTCAAACAAGCGCGGCGGCAATTAAGCGCGGCAGCAATTCCCGTCACCGGAAAACGATGATTCCCCGGTCCCATACAGCAGATGCGCCATTCAAGAGGAAATTACCATGTCCCGAATCTCATCCGCGCCCGCGGATCGTCTGGCGGAACTCGCCGCTGACTTCGAAAAAGCCAGCAAGCAACGCGGTTATGTGCCCAACAGCTGGCTGACTCTGGCTCGCAAGCCGCGCATATTCAGGCTGGTACGCGAACTGCGCGATGCGGTGATGGTGGATGCCGGCGAAATACCGCCGGCGTTGCGTTTCATGATCGCCGAAGTGGTCAGCAACGCTGCCGGCTGCCGCTATTGCACGGCGCACAATGCCGAGAGCACTGTCGAGCGCGGCAAGGTTGCGGATGAGAAGCTGCATGCCTTGTGGCAGTTCCAGTCCAGCCCGCTGTTCACGCCGGCTGAACGCGCAGCCCTGAGCCTGGCCGTCGCGGCCGGCGGTGCTCCGGCTTCAGTCACGGACGCGCATTTTGATGAGTTGAAGAGACATTACTCGGAAGACGCCATTATCGAAATCGTGTCGGTGATCTCGATGTTTGGCTGGATGAACCGCTGGAACGACACTCTGGCGACCCAGTTGGAAGAGCATCCTCTGGAGTTTGCCCGCGAACATCTCACGGCATCCGGGTGGACCCCCGGGGTGCATGCAAAATAATCAACTGGAGAAGAAGATGATGATGCGCATTTTGCGATTGCTTGCTGCATTGCTGCTGTCGGCTGTTGCCGTCACAAGCCTGGCGGCTGACGGTCTGGTCGCCGTGAAGAGTCCCCATGGCGTCAAGGACACGCTGGATCGTTTTGAAGCCGCGGCGAAGGGCAAGGGATTGAATATTTTCCTGCGGGTCGATCATGCCGCCGGTGCGCAGAAAATCGGCAAAAACCTGCGCTCCACCGAGTTGCTGGTGTTCGGCAATCCGCAGGGTGGCACGCCGTTAATGGAGTGCGCGCAGACGGCCGGGATCGACCTGCCGCTAAAGGCGCTGGCGTGGCAGGACGCAACAGGGCAGGTCTGGCTGGGATACAACGATCCCCGGTTTCTCGCAGCCCGCCATGCCGCGGGTGAATGTGCGGTCGTGCCGAATCTGCTGAAGGTCCTTGAAGGACTTGCGGCCGAAGCCGTGCGCTGATGGCCCGACCGCGAGAATTTGAGCCCGACATCGCGCTCGCGCGCGCGATGCAGGCCTTCTGGGTCAAAGGCTATCAGGCGACTTCGCTGGCCGATCTTTGCGCGGCGACCGGATTGAGCCGCTCCAGCCTCTATGCCGCGTTCGGCGGCAAACGCGCGTTGCTGCATTGTTCACTGGCCCGCTACGAGCAAGAGGCGGTTGCACGCATCACAGTGGCGCTGGCAAAGCCGCTGCCGATACGCGAGGCCCTTGCAGGGTTTGTTGGTGAGTTGATCGACCGCATTGTCGCCGGTCCGGGGCGAGCGGGCTGTTTCATCGGCAATTGCGCCGCTGAACTCGCCGGCGACCGCGCCACAGTGGCCCGCGTCCGTCAGAGCCTGGCGCGCATCGAGGGGGCGTTTTGCGTCGCCCTGACGCGCGCGCAGGCGCGCGGCGAAATTGCCGCCGATGCGGGCGTGGAATCGCTCGCCCGTTTCCTGGTGTCCGGAATTCAGGGTTTGCGGCTGGTCGGCAAAGCGAATCCTGATCGCGCGGCTCTAAAGGATATCGCCGCAATCATGCTGCGCTGTCTCGACCCCTGAAAATATCTCTTCGAATTCAACCAGATAGTTCAAAACAGGAGCAGCATAGCCATGAAAAAAAGCGAAAAGCCGGATCCGCGACTGACACCGTTGCCGCAGGAAACCACGCCCGAGCTGGCGGGCGCGTTCCAGACCTACGTCAGGGTGCTGGGTTTCGTGCCCAACAGCGTGCTGATCATGCAGCGCAAGCCGAAACTGGTGCAGGCACTGTCGCAGCTCGCTGCAGCAGTCTGGGATCCGGAAAGTGAAGTAACGGTGGCGTTCAAGCGCATGTTGGCGCATGTGGCGAGTCGGGCGCACGGCTGCCATTACTGAATGGCGCACACGGCCGGGGCGGCGCTCGGGCTGGGCATCGATGAAAAAAAACTGGAAGCCGTTTGGGAGTTTCGTACACACCCGCTGTTTTCGGCTGCTGAGCGCGCGGCGCTGGAGATTGCAATCGCAGGGGCGGCACAGCCGAACGCGGTTACTGACGAACTGTTTGCCGAACTGAAGCAGCACTGGACCGAAGGGCAGATCGTGGAAATCGTGGCGGTCATTGCCATGTTTGGTTTCATGAACCGCTGGAACGACACCATGGCAACACCACTTGAAGAAGAGCCGATCCATGTCGGCGAGAAACATCTGGCTAAAAGTGGCTGGAACGTTGGCAAACACCAGCGGTGATGCTGATCTGCATGATGATCAACCAGGGAGGGGCAAGACATGGCACGACTGAGTGATTTTTCCGCAACCGAACAAGGCCACCATCTCGACAAGATCCCGGAATTGCCGGACTTTGGCGCCACGCCTTTCGTATCCGGACCGCCACTGCCTGAACGCCGGGTGGCGATTGTCACCACAGCCGGCGTGCATGTGCGCAGCGACCGGCCCTTTGACAGCGGGGCGACGGATTACCGCGTCATCCCCGGCGACACTCCCCCCGGAGAATTGCTGATGAGTCACCTCTCGGTCAATTTTGACCGCACCGGATTTCAGGAAGACATCAATGTCGCTTTTCCGCTGCACCGGCTGCACGAACTGAGCGCGGGCGGCATCGTCGGCTCGGTTTCTGATTTTCACTACTCGTTCATGGGTGCTGCACCGGTCCGCAAGCTCGAGTCCAAGGCCCGTGAGCTTGCCGGTTTGCTGAAAAAGGACAAGGTCGACGCAGTTTTGCTATCGCCCGTCTGACCCAACTGCACGTGCGCCGTGGGCGCACTGGGCCACTACCTGGAGCGGGAAGGCATACCCACCGCACAGATCAGCCTGATCCGCGAACAGACAGTGGCGATCAGACCGCCGCGGGCATTATGGGTGCCGTTCATGCTGGGGCGGCCCTTCGGGGCACCGAACGAACCGGACTTCCAGCGCAAGGTGCTGCTGCATCTGCTGTCGCTGTTTGAACATGGCGCTGGTCCGGTATTGGAGGATTTTCCCGAGAATGCACCTGCCGCTGATGAAGAGGAAAGCGGGTTTGCCTGTCCGGTCAGTTTCGCTGCGGCGAAAGTGGCGGCAGGTGCGCTGGCACAGGCGATGTTCGGGGAAATCGCGCAACTGATGCCCTGGTATGATCTTTCGCGAAAAAGACGCGGCCGCACCACAGTCGGTGTGTTTGGCGGCACGGTGGATGAGGCTGCGCGCCATATCGCACTGTATCTCGACGCGAGGCCGGTGCCGGCCATCGGTACGAGCGTGTCCGCCGGCATGGCAGTTAAACGCGCCTGTGATGACATCAAGGCGTATTACTATGAAGCTGCAGCGGCACAGCCTGGAAATCTCGCGCCCAAAGCCATCGAGCGATGGTTCTGGAGCGAGACCGTTGCGGCGCAGGCCTTGCTGGCGATGCGTGATATCTGCCTTAACAGTGACGATGCATCGCTGAAACCGCTGGGCATGTCGAGCCTGATTCCACGCGCCGTATCCGACATCCTGCACAGGTAATCCGCTGCATCGCCGCGATGCGGACGGCCGCAGGCCTGTCATTGACCGCAACCCGCTGATTGGGCTACATTTCCTGTCCTTTCTGCGGGGTCGCGGCCCTCATGCCCAAAACCACAAAATCCTCATCGGCGGCACCCACTTTCGAGACTGCCCTCGCGGAACTCGAAAAGATTGTTGAAGCCATGGAAGAGGGCCAGATGCCGCTGGAGCAGTCGCTCGCGGCCTACAAACGCGGCGCGGAACTGCTCAAGCTGTGCCAGACCCAGCTGCAGGATGCGCAGCAGCAGGTGAAAATCCTGGAAAGCGGCGTGCTGAAGAATTTCGGCGCGGCCGAGTAGTCGCCGGTCTTCCACAGTGACCGCCCCCGATTTCCAGGCCTGGGCCGCAGCCGGGCAACAACGCATCGAAGTTTTTTTGCAGCGCGCATTGCCGCAGCCGGAGATTGCGCCGCAGCGCCTGCATGCGGCAATGCGTTATGCCGTGCTCGGTGCCGGCAAACGCGTGCGGCCGCTGTTGGCCTACGCCGCGGGCGAACTGGCGCAGGCTGATCCTGAGCGTGTGACCGTAGCCGGTGCTGCCGTTGAAATCATTCACGCTTATTCACTGGTGCACGACGACCTGCCGTGCATGGATGATGACGTGTTGCGGCGGGGCAAGCCGACCTGCCATGTCGAGTTCGACGAAGCGACGGCTTTGCTGGTCGGCGATGCATTGCAAAGTCTGTCATTCCAGTTGCTGGGTGAATATCGCCTTGCTGACGATGCGAAGGATCAACTCGAAATGGTCAAGTTGCTCGCGGCCGCCGCAGGTTCGCGCGGCATGGCCGGCGGTCAGGCCATCGACCTTGCCGCAGTCGGCAAATCACTGAGCGTGCCGGAACTCGAATTCATGCATATCCACAAAACCGGTGCGCTGATCCGCGCCGCGGCGGTATTGGGCGCGCGTTGCGGCAGCGGGCTCAATGCTGAGGAATTCTCGCGCATCGATACCTTTGCCAAGGCCGTCGGATTGGCGTTCCAGGTGGTTGATGATGTGCTGGATGCCGAGGCGCCGACGGCAACGCTGGGTAAAACCGCCGGCAAGGATGCCGAACAGGGCAAACCTACCTATGTCAGTGCCATGGGTATTGCACAGGCAAAAACCCTGGCTGGCGAATTACGCGAGCAAGCGCTGCGCGCCATCGCGCCTTTTGGCGACCGCGGGGCGCGACTCGCGCAATTGGCGGATTTCATCGTGTTGCGCAAGTTCTGAGACAATGCAGCCATGAGCGGAACATTGACCATGGACGGGACGGGGGCGCAGGACAGGCCGATGTATGAATTGCTGAAATCGGTGGCGACCCCGCACGATCTGCGGTTGCTCGAGCGCAGCCAGTTGCCGGCGCTGGCCGCGGAGCTGCGCGCCTATTTGCTGGATTCGGTCAGCCAGACCGGCGGCCACCTGTCGTCGAATCTCGGCACGGTCGAATTAACCATTGCTTTGCATTACGTCTACGACACGCCGCAGGATCGATTGGTGTGGGATGTCGGCCACCAGACCTACGGCCACAAGATACTCACCGGCCGCCGCGACGCGATGAAAAGCCTGCGCATGTGGCGGGGCATTTCGGGATTTCCGCAGCGCGCGGAATCCGAATACGATGCCTTCGGCACCGCGCATTCGAGCACCTCGATCAGCGCCGCGCTGGGCATGGCGGTGGCGGCGAAGCTGAAGGGTGAGCCGCGCCGCGCGGTGGCGATCATCGGCGACGGCGCGATGAGTGCCGGCATGGCGTTTGAAGCGCTGAACAATGCCGGCGATATGGACATCGACCTGCTGGTGATCCTCAACGACAACGACATGTCGATTTCGCCGCCGGTGGGTGCGCTGAACAAATACCTGGCCAAGCTGATGTCGGGTCGTTTCTATGCCGCGGCCAAGGGCCTCGGCGAAAAGGTGCTGGGCGACCTCGCGCGCCGCGCCGAAGAACACGTCAAGGGCATGGTCACGCCGGGCACCATGTTCGAGGAATTCGGTTTCAACTACATCGGCCCCATCGACGGCCACGATCTCGATGCGCTGATTCCGACGCTGCACAACATCAAACGCCTGAAAGGGCCGCAGTTCCTGCACGTGGTGACGCGCAAGGGCCAGGGCTACAAGCTGGCAGAGGCCGACCCGATTCTGTATCACGGCGTATCGAAATTCGATCACACCAGCGGCATTGCCAGTGGCAAATCCGGCGGCAAGCCGACCTACACGCAGGTCTTCGGCGACTGGCTGTGCGACATGGCGGCCAGGGACAAACGCCTGGTGGCGATCACGCCGGCGATGCGCGAAGGCTCCGGCATGGTGAAGTACGCCGCACAATATCCGGACCGCTATTTTGATGTCGGCATTGCCGAACAGCATGCGGTGACTTTTGCCGCAGGTGTCGCCTGCGAAGGCCACAAGCCGGTGGTGGCGATTTATTCAACCTTCCTGCAGCGCGGTTACGATCAGCTGATCCATGACGTGCAGATCCAGAACCTGCCGGTGATATTCGCGCTGGACCGCGGCGGTCTGGTGGGTGCTGACGGTGCCACGCACAACGGTAGTTTCGATCTGTCATACCTGCGTTGCCTGCCCAACATGACGGTGATGACCCCGTCCGACGAAAACGAATGCCGGCAGATGTTGTTTACGGCTTTCCAGATGAACACGCCGGTAGCGGTGCGTTATCCGCGCGGTACCGGGCCCGGGGTAGCGGTGCAGAAGGAAATGACTGCGCTGCCGGTCGGGCGCGGCGAAGTGCGGCGGCAGGGCAAGGGCGACATCGCGATGCTCGCTTTTGGTTCCATGGTGGCGCCGGCGCTGGCGGCGGCCGAAGAATTCGACGCCACTGTCGCCAACATGCGTTTCGTCAAACCGCTGGATGAAGAACTGGTGCGCGAGCTGGCGGCGACTCACAGGCTGCTGGTAACGATTGAAGAAAACGTGATCATGGGCGGCGCCGGCAGCGCGGTGCTGGAGGCGCTGCAGAAGCATGGCTGTACGGTGCAGGTGTTGCAGCTTGGGCTTCCCGACCGTTTCATCGAGCAGGGCGATCCTGGCGTGCAACTGGCCAGCATCGGACTGGATGCCGCGGGCATTGCTGTATCAATTCGCGCGCGGCTTGCCGCAGCAAAATCACAATGAAGCCGCGCGAACAGAATATGCGGGAAGAAAACGTAATGGATGGCTATTCCAAAACCGAACAGTACAACCCGGAGATCATTGAACGTATCGCCGGCAGGTACCGCGACATCCTCAAAGATGTCGGCGAGGATCCGGACCGTGAAGGCCTGCTCAAAACACCGGAGCGTGTGGCCAAGGCACTGCAGTTCCTGACCCACGGTTACGATCTTGATCCCGCGGAAATCCTGCGCTCGGCAATGTTCACCGAGGAATACCAGCACATGGTGATCGTGCGCGACATCGAGGTCTATTCGCTGTGCGAGCATCACATGCTGCCGTTCTTCGGCAAGGCGCATGTGGCCTACATTCCGAAAGGCCGCATCGTCGGCCTGTCGAAAGTGCCGCGTGTGGTCGATGCCTACGCGCGGCGCCTTCAGGTGCAGGAGCGTCTGACTGTGCAGATCCGCGATTGCATCCAGCAGACTCTTGACCCCGCCGGTGTCGCGGTGGTGATCGAGGCGCAGCACATGTGCATGATCATGCGCGGCATCCAGAAACAGAATTCGGTCGCGTCGACATCTGCGTTTACCGGCGAATTCAACAAGGACGTCACGCGTTCAGAATTCCTGCGTCTGATTGCGCCCCGTGGATGATGTAAAAGCGTGATACGCGCCATGATAAAAATACCAATAAAATCAATTGCTTATAGCATATCCCGGCGCTGCAGGCGCTGATTGCGCCAATGACTGATCGCAAAACCAGCGAACGCAGCAGCGAATATATCGTCGAGCAGATCCTGCCCGACGTGCGGCGCGGACAGATGGTGATCCTCGTCGACAGTGAGGACCGTGAAAACGAAGGCGACTTGTTTGTCGCTGCTGATCGCGCCACACCCGAAGTGATCAACTTCATGGCGGCTCAGGGGCGTGGCCTGATTTCACTGGCGCTGACCGAAGACCGCCTGCGCACGCTGGGCCTCTCGCTGATCACCGACGACACCGGCAACCAGTCCAAATTCGGCACTGCCTTCGCAACACCGATCGACGCGCGCGAGGGCGTGGGTTCCGGCATGTCGGCCCAGGATCGCGCGCGCACCATCGCGGTGGCGATTGCCGACAACGCCAAACCTGCCGATCTGATCCGCCCCGGCCGCCTGCAGACACTGCGCGCACTGGACGGCGGCGTGCTGATGCGGCGCGGTCACACCGAAGCGGCAGTGGACCTCGCGCGACTGGCGGGACATAAACCCGCCGGTGTGATCTGCGAAATCATGAATCCCGACGGCACCATGGCGCGGCTGCCGGATCTGGAACAATTCGCCGCGCAGCACAACATCCGCATCGTTCGCATCAGCGACCTCGTCGCCTACCGCGACAAGGAACGCGAAATCCGCCGCAAGGCAGAAACAGTATTGCCGACCAGCAAGGCCGGCGAGTTCAAGATGATTGTCTACGCTGACAATCTCGAAACCAATCTCTATGTCGCGCTGGTCAAGGGCGAGATCAAGCAAGGCGAGCCAACGCTGGTGCGCCTGCATTCACAGTGCCTGACGGGTGATGTTTTCGGCTCCGAACGCTGCGACTGCGGCGAACAGCTCGACGCCGCGATGGGCATGATCGAAAAAGCCGGCAGCGGCATACTGGTTTACATGTTCGACGAGGGCCGCGGCATCGGTTTGCTCAACAAGATCCGCGCCTACGCGCTGCAGGACCAGGGCCAGGACACGGTGGAAGCCAATCACGCGCTGGGTTTTGCTGCTGACATGCGCGACTATCGGGCAGGTGCTCATATTTTGTTCGACCTCGGCGCGCGCGAAGTGCGACTGATGACCAATAATCCGGACAAGGTCGCGGCGCTGGAAGACTACGGATTAAAAGTTGTTGAGCGTGTTGCGGTTGAAGTGCCGCCGCGTGAGGCTAACCGCCGGTACCTCGATACCAAGCGCAGCAAGTTCGGGCATTTGCTGGCTATGGTGGGTGGCGGTTCCGAAACCCCGAAAAAGTAACGCCCTCCCCGTCTACCCGGTTCATCGCAAGGGCTAGCCCTTGCTTGATATACGCTTCTGACGTATATTATGCCGATGTTCACCTTTGTCGAACTGGAGTCTTTCGCGCGAGCCCGCGAAGCCCTGCTCGATGACACCGAATTTACGCGCCTGCAATTTCACCTGATGGCGGAGCCCGGGGCAGGCGATGTCATTCCGGGGTCTGGAGGTTGCCGCAAGCTGCGCTGGGCGGCGAGCGGTCGCGGCAAGCGCGGAGGGGCGCGGGTGATTTTTTTCTGAGGCTCAATTCGGGCGAAATCGTGCTGGTGACGATGTATGCCAAAAACGTGCAGGACAACATCAGCCCCAAGGTGTTACGGGAACTGAGGCAATGGTATGAAAAAAACCGCAAAGATCAAGCGCGCACCGAAACGCGATCTCAACGCCGAGCTGCAATCCATGCAGGCCGATGCCAAGGCCGGGACATGGGCGCGCAAGACGGAATTCACCAAACGAGCCGATGGTGGCTGGCGCCGCCGCGTGGTGCGCGCCGACGGTACCGTGGAGAAAGACGAGGTCATTCCGGTCACAGCTTCCGCTCAAATCGCCCGCGCCGGTACCGGCTTGTCCCAGGCCCAGTTCGCGCGCCTGATCGGCGTATCGCTGCGCACCCTGCAGGAGTGGGAACAGGGGCGCAAGCGTCCTTCGGGGCCGGCTTCCGCATTGCTGCGGATTGTGGCGAGCAATCCTGAGGTTGTAGGGGCGCTGCGCTGAGCGGTGTGCGGCGAAAAGAAATCGACTCAGGTACCTCTAGCTCCGTTATATGTCAGATTGCTGCTCTGCAGGAAGAGCTTGTGTCGCTAATGCGTGAAAGCGCATCGCGATGATTTCAGCGGCCCGTGCTCGGAATTCTAGTAGTCGAGTCCTAATGCTAATGGCGTAGTGGCTCGAGGGGTCGAGATTAAGAATTTTATTCGAGGCGTCATCAATCCACTGAGGGAAACGATGGGTGCCAGAAAAATCCATGCGGCTATCTAAGGCGTTAGATAAAAACTGTATCCGCGCATGTAGCTTGTCGATAGCTTGTTCGCGCAGTCGCTTTCTGTGTGCGATAAGCGGATTAACAAATAGCGAAATAACTGACAGCATGGACATTGATGATTAGCGACGTCCGCCAAAAATTGCTCGCATGAGCTTGCCAAGCAATGTGCCGGTAAGAAAACCAAGTCCACGGCTGACAATGCGCTGCGTGACAGTGCCTCGAACAACCGCGTTAACGTCCCCTAAAACGCGAGCAGATTTGTAAAGCCCGCTGCGAGTCTTGCCAATCGTTAAGCCAAGTTTTTTCCCCAAGTCATCACCTGTATTGTGGAACGGCTAACTATTGGAGGAATTCTACCCCCTCTGATGCAAGGGGGGGGGCCGATTTCCTGCGACACTGCCTTGAAGTGCGCGATCGCATCTTCATTCGGCCGGATGGTGATCTGTTTCTTGGGCTTGGCCGGGTAGGGATTCATGCGGGATTTCGTGAAATCGTAGTCTTTGCGCATGGGGCACCTTTATCGGCAATGCTTTTCTTCACGGACTGTCGATGAGGAAATCGCTACCGATTGTTTCACAGGTTTATCCCTCAGTGCGCTTTCGGCCGAGCAGGCTGGATCGCAGCGAGTGCTTGTTGCCCTGTGGGGCGCGCTTTTTGATTTGCCGCAGTTGTGCTGCGCTCAGCGGGCCGTCGTCTGGTTTGTATTGCGGGGCAGTCCTTGCCACTGGCTTATGCGACCGGGTGTTGGAATGGGTAGTCATGGTGAGTTTCCTTGATTTTAAGGCGCAGAGCGCAGGCGAGTATATTATAAGCAATTGTTTTTATTGATATTTTAAGGGGATTAATACCGCCTAATCAGCGTCAACGCCTGCCCATCCCGTTTCATCTCCGTCCGATTCAGGAAACTCATCCCCAGCAGTGCAATCTTCAGCCCATCGCCTTCAAGCACCACAGCCTCGACGTTATATAGGGTGATATCGCCGACT
>Ga0163151_10003227_pt1 | contig 23749 bp, 16 predicted proteins | sample OliLakLV19MP5IB2_FD_145596 | JGI IMG/M metagenome (GOLD analysis project Ga0163151, IMG submission 145596) | Freshwater microbial mat bacterial communities from Lake Vanda, McMurdo Dry Valleys, Antarctica - Oligotrophic Lake LV.19.MP5.IB-2 | ecosystem: Environmental > Aquatic > Freshwater >...
CTCCACCAGCGTGCGATCGACGCGGGTGACGGCAGGCGCCGCCTTGCCCTTCCCCTTCGCTTTTTGCGCCGCTGATATCACCGGTGCCGCGGGCCCAATTTCGCCGGCGCCGGTCGGATTCCCGGTGAGCCACGTCTGAATCCGCGTGGCAGGGAGAATCTCAAGGACCGGAACGGACCGGCCTTTGCGCGGGAGCGTCCCGGCCTGCAGGTCGGTCATCATCTGCTGAACCGCCGGCGCATCCGAATGCAAATGCGCGATGGCGTCTTGGTAAGCAGGCTCGGCGCCCCTCAAATGCGCCACCGCATTGATCACCGCCATCGGAACGCGCGGATGCGAATCATGCGTGGCCGCCGTGAGCATCGCCCGCGCCTCGGGCAAGCGGCCCGCGTTGAGCCGAATAAGCTGCACCGCGGCCGTCCGAAACAGCGGGTCGGCGGACTCCAGGAGTTCAGCAATCCAAGTCCGACGCACTTCGCCCGCCGCGTGCAGCACCCACGATGCCTCCAACAAGGCTTGATCGCGGGTGGCGCGGGGCGCGCCAGGAAAGCGCGCAATCCAGGCTTCGATTGCCGGGATCGCGGCCGAGCCCTGTTTCCTAAGTTCAATCCGCGCGTGATGCCGCACGATGTTCTGCGCGTGCGTGAGCAATCCGAGCAGCTCCGCGATCGGAGCGCCTTCGATCTGCGGCCATTGTTTCACCACGGGTTTGCCGGTGTGCACGACCCGCCAGATGCGACCGCGCTCGTGGTTCCATTGCGGATCGCGCATCGGATGCTGCGCGTGCCCAATGATCAGGCTGGAGAAATCCGAAACATAGAGCGCGCCATCAAAACCGAACTCCACGTCGACGGGACGAAACGTGCTGTTCTTCGATGACAGCACGTCCAGACGGGTCGTCGCGACCAGCGGTCCGGCGTCGGCATTCACCGCCGAAATGGACACAATATAACTCCCGAGAAGTGAAGCCGTGGCCATTCCCTGCTGGAACTCAGCGGGAAAGTTCGGGCTTGAGATCACGCCCAGCGCGGAACCTTTGGCGTAATTCAAAATCGTCCCGTGTCCATAAGGGTGATAAACGCCGAGCGGCATCCACGTCAGCGGAAGAGCGTCGAGCAGATGTCCGCCCCCATAGCGTTGAATATTCGATCCATAACGATCGAACGCGATCTTCCAAGGATTCGGCGTCATGCTCTGCCATTCCGGATGGATTCGGCCGTTCGCCGGATTGAGCCGATACGTCGTGGAATCGATCCCGCGCACGACCCCAAATGGCGTTTCGAACTGCGAGCGGTGAAACACCCCGTCCGCAAAAAGAATATAACCCATCGGGTCGGTCGCCACCATTCCTCCATGGTGCGAGTCCGTCACATCCACCCCGCGCAACAGCTCCGTCCGGGTGTCGGCCCGACTGTCGCCGTTCGTGTCTTTCAGAATGAGTAGTCGCGGTTGCGCCGACACAATCACGCCGCGCTCGTGAAACGCGACGCCGTCCAAGGCATCAAAGCCGTCGGCAAAGGTGGTGCAGGTATCCGCCCGACCATCACGGTCGGTGTCCTCGAGGATCAAAATTTTATCCCGCGGTTGCTCCCCTGGAATGGTATGGGGGAACGACGGCATGGTGACCACCCAGAGCCGCCCGCGCGCATCGAAACTGATCTGCACCGGACTGCGCAGTTCGGGAAACTGCTCTTCCGAAGTGAAGAGATTCACCGCATAACCGTCCGCCACAACGAGGTCCTGCTCGAGTTCCGCCGGCGACTTGATTGTGCCGCCGGGAAACCGATACGTGACGCTCTTCCCCGGCTCGAGCGGAGGCAACGACGGCGCCGGATAATCCGCCAGACGCGCCAGCGGCTTGGCGGCGAGGTCATGCACGATGGCCTCGGCTAGTTCGAGCAACCGGTGATAACGCGGAAGTTCAAGGGCGTTCTCCTCCGGCCGTTTTCTTACCCCGTAATATAAAGCGCCGTTTTTCGGCCGCACCAGATCAGCATTATAGGCATGCTTCTGTGCGGCGGCCCTGGCCACCTCCGCGAGCCGCGGTGGTTCCACCACAGCAAGCCCCTCCTGACCCACCAAAGCCCGCGCGGCGATTCGGCCGATCTCACGGGCGCCCGCACCATTCAGATCTATGCCCAGCGTTGTCAGGGGCTCCCCACTCCGGGAGTAAGCCTGCATGCTGGCCGCAAACAAATCCACGAATTCCGCCCGATGCGTTTGGGCGAGTTCTGCCATCACCCGCGAATAGGAGAGCAGATCGCGATTACGCTCTTCCGCATTAACGCCCGCAGGAGACGAACGCGCTTCAACGCCGATCGGCGAGAGCAGCACGAGTCGCGCGCCGGGATGAATCCGGGCAATCTCGCGCAAATACAAATCATAGTGTACCCGGAACTCTGCCAAGCCGGCCGATCCAGCAAACGATTCATTGGCTCCATAACCCAGCACCACCACATCGGCCGGCCAGGCGGCGATCAAGGTTTTCAGGTGCTCGACATAGCCTTCCGGCCGCAGGCGGTACCCGACTTCGTCGCCGGTCCACGCGAGGCTACGCACGCGCAGCTTCTTTCCTGGCTGCGCCAGCTGAAGATGCGCTTCGAGTTCACCTGATTCGAGCAAACGCTCGACCATGGCGTTGCCGTAGAAAAGCACGGTCGCGTTGGACTCGAACGCCGGTGCCCGGCTTGCGGCTATTGCCAGACAGACACTACAAATTGAAAGCAAACGGAGCATAATAAAAGGGGAGTGAAACCGGCACGTTTGCCGGGAGTTTATCTATATACTGAACGCGGTTACCGAAATCTAATTAGCTATAGCTCTTACCAGAGGGATGCGTCAGTGGCGCCAGCATCGTTACTCATAATCAATCGTACGCTCTTCGTCCTCATCGGGCCGCACGCACCCGCACCAGCGATGTGATCTCGCTGGAGAGAACGGCAGCGCTCGCTTGAGCCTCAGCCAACGGCAGCCCGGCCTTAACACCAGGGCGCTGATGCCCGCTGGCCGTAAGCCACGCGTCACGGAGCAACTCGCTCCGCTGGCGAATCAGCGTCGCGAGCCGCGTCCCGTCGGGAACCGTGGCTACGAGACCTTCGGGTGTATCCGAAGCCATGAGGTCGCGCGCCCCCAGATAAGTGAGCACCGCCCGAGCCATGACCCAATGTCCGTCTTCGTTCGGGTGAACGCGATCGCGGGAAAACGTGAACGCAGGATCCTTCGCGCGACCCGCCTCCCGCGCCGCCAGCATCGGACCGCGAAGATCAATCACCTGCCAGCCGGCTGAACGTTGCTCGATCAGCCACGCGGAATAGCGCGCGAGCACGTTATCATATCCCGGGTCGGCCGGCTGATGACTATCGTACACGGGCGGAGTCAGATGAATGATAGCCGCACCATGGTCGCGGGCGGCATCCCGCAGTCGGCGGATGCCAGACTGAAAGGCCGCGAAGCGCGTTTCGTCGAACGGCAGCTGAATGCCATCGTTCATCCCGTAGCAGGCGAAAATCAGATCGGGCTTGGTCTGACCGAGCACCCGCTCCAGCCGCTCGTGCAAATCGGGCCGCGGAAACTTCACCGTCTTCGTGCCGTGACCCGGTTCCGATAGTCCGGAGACGTTTTCACTCGAGAGGCCGAGGTTGATAAACTCGATCGTGCGTTCCGGATAACGCGTGATAAAATAAGTCTCAACGAAACGCGTATAGGCGCCACTATAGGTTATACTGTCGCCAAGGAAAAGCACGCGCTTGCTGGAAGGATCCAAGCGGGCAGTCTCCGCTCCGAACTCGGCGCCAACACTGGAAGAAAACGAGGCAACCCAAAGGAGGGAGATGGCAAGAACGGGAAGTTTCATTGAGACAGGAGTAAAAAATGAATCAGAAACACACCTCGAAGAAAGGATCGAGAGCGTCGATTGTCGCGGGCCAAAGCCGGGTGCACTCGGAGACTATCGCGAGCCGAACCTCCCCAGCGCAAGGCAGGAGCACCCGCTCGATTCTCCGAACCGTCCGGTGTTCGCGCTTGGCTTGAGGCGGACGGCGGACAATGTCCGCGGTTCCAGTCGCGTATGAACCACGACATTCGTTGGCTCGCCCGCCTCGGCATTGACGAGGGCCTTCTCACCCGCTCCCAGGGTGTGCAGGTTGCCGCTAAAGTCGGGCCCGAGGCCGACCTCATGACTTTCGCCCAAGAGCTGATCGACAGCGGCGCGGTAACAGATGTTGATACGCTCGAACGGCTCGCCGAACTCGCGATGACCAAGGCGGCACAGGGCGCGCCGGAGAATGACCCTTTCGCGGCGGAAGCCCGGACAACACCGCAGAATCCCCCGGCGGCAGGCTCGATCGCGCCGGCCGCACCGACGGGCATTTCGCCAGGTGACGCCACGGCGTTTCCCTTTGAGAGCATGGACGCGCTGGACGACGAAGCCCTGGTCGCGGCACTGCGCGACTTGCTCAAGGCGACGGCGCGCGATGGTGCCAGCGATCTCCACCTCTCCACCGGCGCGCGGCCGTTTGTCCGGCGCAACCGGGTGTTGTCCTTTATTTCCAACACCACGCTCTCGGCGACCGATGCGCGGCGCCTCAATCTCGCGCTGTTGTCCGAGGGACAGAAACAGATTTTCCTGGAGCGAAAAGACTATGACTACGCCTTGGCGCTGGGTGGCTCCGACCGTTACCGCGTCAACTTGATGTTCCACAAGAACGGCGCGGCGGGAGCTTACCGAATGATTTCCGCGACGCCGCGGACGTTGGAGGATCTTGGATACACCAAACATCTCGCGACGCTGATGAAGATGCTGTCCTACCATAATGGACTGGTCCTAATCACCGGCCCCGTGGGTTCAGGAAAGACCACGACCCTGGCATCGATGGTGGCGCATCTCAATGAGACGCGCACGGACCACATCATCACGGTCGAAGACCCCATCGAGGTCGTGCAACCGGCGAGAGGCTGCAACGTGACCCAACGGGAAGTGGGCCCACACACCAAATCATTTTCCAGTGCGCTCAAAGGCGCGCTGCGCGAGGATCCGGATGTCATCGTGATCGGTGAACTGCGCGACTTGGAGACCATCGAGATGGCGATAAGCGCTTCGGAGACCGGTCATCTGGTCATCGGCACGATGCACACCAGTGACGCCGCCACCACGTTGAACCGGTTGCTGGATGTCTTTCCGCCGTCGCAACAAACCCAGATCCGCGCCAGCGTGGCCGAGAGCCTCCGGGGAATCGTTTGCCAGCGGCTCCTGCCTGGGACCGACGGCGGGCTCATCCTGGCCTGCGAGATTCTGGTCAACAATACCGCCATTCAAAACCTGATCCGCGAAGGCAAGTCGACCGGCCTGCGCAACACCATGGAAACCGGGGTGAAGGAAGGAATGTGTCTGATGGACAACGTCATTTTCAACCTGTGGCAGGACCGAAAAATCCCGGCCGAGGTGGCGCTCGCGAACATCTCGAATCGGGTGCTGCGGGCGAAAATCACATGATCGTCGTGGAAGACATCGAACCTGTTCTCATGGCGTACCGCAAATCCCGACGCACGCTCTTCGGGCACGGCGTATTCATGGTGCTCTGCATTGCGTTCGTCGTCATCGCGCGCCGCATTTTCGGGCTGCCTCCGCAAGTTCTGGCAACGGTCATCATCGTTGCCCTAATCGTCTTTGGGCGCGACATCATGGTCTTTATTCATCTGCGTTCGCGACTCGCCCAGTTGCGGGCACGTCACGAACATTCCTGAGCATGGCCGCCATCGACGCCCTTCTAAAAACCATGATCGAGCGGGGCGGCTCTGACCTCCACCTCACCGTCGGCCTGCCGCCCAAGGCCCGCATCTCCGGCGCGCTGCAAGCGCTGTCGGATACGGCGGTCGACGCGCGGACCATGGAGCGTATGCTCCAGGAGATCTGCCCGGCAAAACGCTGGCAGGACTTCCTTGAACGCAAGGACCTCGATCTCGCCCACGAAGTGGAGGGGCTCGCGCGGTTCCGCGGAAACTATCTCTATAATCATTGGGGACAGGCCGCGGTTTTCCGTCAGATTCCTGCGAAGATTCTCTCGTTCGACGACTTGAACCTGCCCGCCGCCCTCAAGAAGTTTTGCCATCTCGATCAGGGGCTCGTCGTGGTCACCGGACCGACCGGTAGTGGAAAATCCACGACGCTTGCGGCGATGATCGACTATATCAATTCGAACTTCTCCCGCCACATCATCACCATTGAGGACCCAATCGAGTTTGTGCATCCGGTGAAGAAGTCGGTGATCGTCCATCGGGAAGTCGGGGAACACACCGAGTCCTTTGCCGCCGCGCTCAAAGGGGCCATGCGGCATGACCCGGATATTCTCCTGCTCGGTGAGATGCGCGAAATGGAAACCATCAAGCTGGCCCTCGGCTGCGCCTCGATGGGCATGCTGGTCTTTGGCACGCTGCACACCAACAACGCGGCCAAAACCGTTGATCGCATCATCAACACCTTTCCCGCGGACGAACAGAACCAGGTGCGCGTCATGCTCTCCAGTTGCCTCGCGGGTGTCGTCGCTCAGCTGCTCTGCAAACGCATTCCGAAGGGTCGCTGCGCGGTGCATGAAATCCTCCTGACCCATGAAGCGCTGCCCAATACGATCCGCAGCGGCCAGATCGCCAATATCAAATCGATCATCGAAAGCGGCGGGAACGACGGCATGATCACGATGGATCACAGCCTCATGAATCGCGTCAAAGATGGGACGATCGAAGCGAAAGAGGCGTACCTAAAAGCCGCAAACAAAGCGATGTTCGCCCCGCTGCTGCAGCCCGGCGACCTCGACGGCGGGCATTGATTGGCGAAGGGGGAGAGGAAGCCGTTGTCACCCCGGCACCCGCCCAAAGGTCCTCTCGCAAATCGGGTTTTGGCAGCAGGGCCATTTAACCGCTGACAAACATCAATGGGTAGCTTCGGGGGGCGGGAGGCAGGGCGGAATAGCACATGTATCCGTAATATAGATACTCAAAATTCGATCCTCTGCCGTCCCGGCACCCGACCAGTTTGATGTCGCATATGCGACATCAAACTGGTCGGAGGCTGCTGGAGCGCGTCGCTCAAGCGCTGAGGGAGGGCCGCGGCTCCGGGCCGGGTTTTTCGCGTCGGAAGGGCGCTGAAAGGAAAGTCTCGACTGGTGCTTGATCGTGGCTTTCCCGCGTGGTGAACCTCAAGCGCGGGGTGCACCCCGACCCGGATGGAAACGCGGAGCGCACGAATAACGCCGGGTGAAGTGGACGAGAAAAACCGGGAACAGCACTCAGCTCGATCGACCAGTTTCATGTCGCATATGCGACATGAAACTGGTCGATCGGCAGAAGGGCACGGAGTCTCGTGGTTGGGGCCACGATGTTCTTTTCGCCACGAACAACGCGAGCGCACCCAGGCAGCGACGGCGTGTGCCGCCAAAATCCCGTACCCGGCGAGAGATTCAGCAACCGATGGCAGCTATCCTATGATACCACTCGCTCGGTAAGATCGGATCCATGCCATCGACGAACGTGGTGTTTTGAATACGGATCACAAGGATGGCACGGATAAATGAGTTGATCCGTGTTACGCCTGCAATCCGTGGTTAAAGTCTAAAAACGTTGGAACGTCGTATGAGTTCCGCCAGAGCCTCGATAAACGCGGCCTCTTCAGCGGCGTGCGGTCAGTAGCCGGATGAACGAGGTCGCGTAATCCGCCCGCGATTCGCGTCCGTCCGATCACGCTTTACCTTTCTTCGACGCGTGCCGCAGGACGCCCTGCACGCGCCAGCGCCCGCCTTCCTTGACGAGCGTATAATCGTAACCCGCGTCACCTTGTTTTGAATACACCTGCACGACCACGCTCGCGCGAGTGCCGTCGTCCCGCACGACCCCAAACTCCGCCCGCGTGCTCGCCCAGATTTCAGGATAATTGGCCTCCACCATCGCGGCGAAAGCCGGCTGCGGTCGCTGGGCGCGCAAGGCCGCCGAGGCGATCGCATAGGCGTCCGCAATCTCGCTTTTGCGGAAATGAACCAACTGCGCTTCCACGACGGCAATGACCTCCCGGCGAACCGCCAATGTGCTGGCCCGCATCTCGGCCGCGCCCAATTCGAGCGGACTGGCGCAGGCCAGCAGGCCGAGGAGAACGCCCGTGATCAGCCGCATCATTACCGTGGATACGCCTGGATTCATCCTTCAACGATACTGCTCGAGAGCGGGGCCGGCGAGCCGACAAATCTGCCATTCACGCATCCGGCAGGCGCCGAGGGACTCGTAAAAGTCGATGGCCGGTTGATTCCAGTCGAGGACCGTCCACTCCATGCGCCCATACCCCCGGCTATTCGCCAGCGCCGCGAGATGCAGCAGTAAACCCTTCCCGACTCCACGGCCACGAAACTCCGGGTGCACGAAGAGATCTTCCAGATACAACCCGGGCTTCGCGAGAAACGTGGAGAAATTGGTAAAGGTGATCGCAAAGCCGGCTGGAACTTCGCCGACAAAGCTAAGTATGCATTCCGCCGCGGGCCGTCCGTCCGCAGGAAACAGGGTGGACTGCAGCATCTCCTCGGTCGCCGTTACGTCGTCGGAAAGTTTTTCGTACTCGGCGAGCGCACAGAGCCGAAAGAATGAGGGGCACATCGGTCGCGACGGCAGGGCGGATGAATAGGGACATGAAGTTCATTCAATCTAGGGCTCGCTGGCCCGAATGGAGCAAGGCGGGAGGTGGTGCAGGCATTCCTGCCTGCTCGCGGTGTTCGTGGGCGATGATTCTAGGACCGAGACAAACGAAACAGACAGGAATGTCTGTATCACTTTGCTCTGAGGGCGAAGGCTACGTAGGCGTCGCCGGCGCCCGAGGCTCCGCCCACGCGGCCGCCTCCGGTTGCGGTGATCACGACGAACTGGCGACCATCGACTTCGTAAACAGCCGGGGCAGCCGTGCCCGCAAACGGCAGTTTCGCCGACCACAATTCGGCGCCCGTATCCGCATCGAACGCACGCAGTTTCTCGTCTTCCGTGCCCGCCACGAAAACGAGCCCACCCGCCGTCACGGTTGCACCGCCGAGGTTCTGCGAACCCGTCAATGGCACGCCTTGTCGAGTCAACTCCTCCAGTTCACCCAGCGGCACCCGCCAGAGAACTTTGCCAGTGTTGAGGTCGTAGCAATTGAGCAGTCCCCACGGCGGCTTGATACCGGGATAACCTTCGTGATCGGTGAGAAAACCAAATCCGCCAAACATATACTGCGGCCGACCCGGCGTCGCCATCTCCGCGGCGGCAGGCCGTGTCGGAGGCTGGTTACGCCGAAACAGGAAATCGAGCAGCTCCGTGCGCTCCGTGTCATTCATCAACAGATTCGGCGGCATCGCTCCGCGTCCCTTATCGAGCAACTCGATCACGTGGGCATCCGTCGAGCGCGCCTTGAGCCCCACCAACGGTGGCACCATGCCGATGCCCTGACGCGTCGGTCCATGGCAGGCAGCACAATGCTGGGTATAATGGCGTTCGCCGGCCGACGGTGGATGCTTGGGATCACGTTCGCGTTCGTCGTTCGTCACCACCGTAATTTTCGAAACCCAGCGATTCGACGTGATATAAAGCCGGCCGGTGGGCACATCAACCGCGGCGCCCGACCACTCGGCGCCTCCTCGCGAGCCAATGAAGAGATTCGGTTTCCCTTCGGTGAAGGGCTCGAAAAACCCGTATGTCGAGCGGGCGACGATGCTTTCGACAAAGGCCCGCGCCTCTGGCGTTCGATCGGTTATATACTCCGGCTTGAACTCCATCTGCGAGATCGGCTCGGGCAGCACCGGGTCGGGTTGGTAGGGCGAAGTGCGCTCTCCGGGAAGGACGGAAACCGGCGCGCGCCGCAAGCGGAACGGAAAGATTGGTTTGCCGCTCATGCGGTCGATCAGGAGCAAGTGTCCGCCCTTCGAGGCACTGGTCACCGCATCGATCCGGCGGCCGTCCTTCACAATCGTCACCAGATTAGGCGGCGTACACAGATCGAGATCCCAGATATCATGACGGATGTCCTGGAAATGCCAGAGCCTCCGGCCGGTCAGCGCATCCAAAGCCAGGATACAATTGCTGAAGAGATTATCTCCGTGCCGGCCAACGCCGACCATGTCGGGTCGGGGAGCGCCGAGCGCGATAAAGGCGATCCCGCGGGCATCGTCCATCGCGAGGCCGCTCCAGCCGTTGGCGCCCGCCTGCGGACCATCCCAGGTTTCCGAGCCGAAGTCTTCGCCCCGGGCCACCGAGCGAAACCGCCAGAGCGTTTCGCCCGTGCGGACATCATAGCCATAGATATCGCCGCTCAAACCAGTGGTGACAAACACATGCTGGTAAACCGCGCCCGCGGCCGTTGCTCCGGTCGGAATCGGCGCGCGGCCCTGTTCACCAAAACCCGGAACCGGCTCACCCGTCTTGGGATTCAAGGCATAAATCCACTCGCCGGCACCAAAGAGAATACACGCCGCGTGCCGGTCGTCGCCGGGCCAGTAAACCATGCCCCGCCGCGCCGGCGTATCCTGTAAACGACTACGCAGGCCGGTGATGGGCGTGCGCCAGCGCTCTTCGCCGGTGGCCGCATCGATTGCAACCACGGCCCGACCCGGAGTGGGCGCATAAAGCAGGCCGTCGACAATGATCGGCGTACTCTGAAGGTTGGTCTGGCCATCGCCCGCCCGGTACGTCCACGCCACCTCGAGGTCACGGACGTTCCCCTTGTTGATCTGCGTGTGCGTGGAATAGCGCCGGCTCCCATTGTCGCCTTGCGAGCGTGTCCAGCCCGCGAAGGCCGCGTAATCAATCGGATTGGCCGGAGTTAATTCATCCGCCGTCGCCGCCGGGATGACCTGAAACTCCGGCAGCGCGGCCCGGCGGTGCGGATCTTCCAACTCCGCAGTCGCGGCGAAGCCGACGCTGATTAATTGAACGGCGAGCGTGAGACGCAGCAGGGAGGCGGGCAAGGTCATGCGGAACGAAAATCGAAATCGGGAAGGAGGACGGAGGCGATGCCGAAGCTAAGGGGTACCGCGCGAAGGATACGGCCCGTGAACGGAAAGGACATTTCCCGCCGCCTCGCTATCATCAATCACGATCACCTGATAGCGCGCCCCACCGGCTTCGACCCGCACGAGGACGTGCCCCTGGCTCGACGCCACCTCGCGAATCCGATCCAACAACCACGCGGTTTCGGTTTCGCCATATAGTTTCAGCAAGTGCTCCGGCCGACCCGGCCACGCCGCATTCGTCAGGAAAATATCGCGCGGCCCCGGGTAGATGCGCGGCGACAACATTCGCCGCATGACATCTGGGCCCGGCTGGCTCGCCGCATATACAGACAGCACATGCACCCGCGGCTGCAGAACGCTGAGAAAAAACGCATTCGCCCCGTCGGGCGTGCCGTGATGATTGATGGCATGCACGTCGACGGGGCCGGTCACCCAGGCGACGGCTGACTCCATTTCGGTCCAAGCGGCGGCGTTCGGGCTGAGGAAGCCTGCCATATCGCCGCCATTGAAATAGCGAAACGCCCCGTAGGTAAGCCGGAACGCGAGGCTACAGTTGTTCTCGTTCGGCAGGATCCCTTCCGGAAATCGGTTTCGCACCGCCGTTTCCGAGCCGGTCCACACATAGCCATTGGCCGCGATATTACGCACTTGGAAGTCAGGAAAATCCCGGGGGTTGCGGCGCAATATAATCTGGTCGGCCCGGCCGGGTTCAAACCGTTCGCTTTGCAGCCCGTTATGCTCCGCCTGCCACTGTAGGAAAGCGCGATAATTCTTCATCATGGCGGATCCCGAAGGCGCGGGAAAATCATAACTCGGCCAGCCGCGATCCAACAGGCGCCGAATGGCCACCTCGTCGCCGACATCGGTAATACCCGTCAGCCGATAGGCACCGGATTTCGACGGCGGCGATTGTTCAGTCAAGGTTCCCATGTGATCCCCGTGAAAGTGAGTGAGGGCTGCGTAATCGAGGACGCCGCGTGCGCCCTCCGGATGCATGCGCCGGATATACCGAGCGACCCACTGGCCGCCGCGGAGAGAGGCATTTGGCCGTTGAGGCGTATCATAACCGGCAGGACGCTCCGCCGAACGATTCACCGCGGCCGCGTCGAGCAGCAGCGTCGTCCCATCCGGGAAAACGAAAAACGCCGCATCACCGGTGCCCGTGTTGATTTGATGGATGTCGAGCATTCCGTGCTGCCAGGCCGGCAAGGGCTGGCCCGCCGCCGGCGGGGAGGCGCCCTGAACCGCGAGCGGCGTCAAGCCGAGCATGGCGCACGCGAGGGTCCAATAACGCATCATCCTGATCTGCTTTTTTCCGCGGGGCGTCATCCTCGAGAGCTTGTGCATAACCTCACTAAGTTCACGAAGATTCGCGTGCGCCTACGGGGGAGAATCTCTTTCTGCAACGCGCGGCCGCTTCCGTCCCGTAAACGCGAAGCCCTTCCTGCGGTTTAGGACCACCGGCGCTCCACGGTCTTGGCGAAGCAATCCGGCTCGCCATCCGGCTTACCGCACCGCATGAACGAGGCGGAAACCCCGCCCGTCCGTCATGCCGCCCACGCACATGCTGAAGCAGAGATTAATTCCACCCATGCCTTCTTTGTTTCGCCCCCTTTTAGCCGCCGTTGGCGTCGTCACCCTCCAATTTAGTGGCCAGACTTTGCAGGGAGCCGATGAAACAGCGCCGGCCTACGAATCGATCCTCAAGATCGACTCCCACTCCCACATGTTCGAGGACCTGCCTGCATTTCACGCGCTGCTCCGGCGGATCAATGTGCGGACGATTAATGTCTGCAACAACGGGACGGATGGGCACCTCGAGGCGATGCATGCGATCGCGGTGGAGCTCTACCGCAAGAACCCGCAGACCTTGCCGTTCGAATCGACGTTCGACCTGCTGCGTCGCAATGAGCCGACCTACGTCCAGGACGTAATCGCGTTTCTCGACCGCACCTTTGAGCAAGGCGCCGTCGGCGTGAAGATCTGGAAGGAGATCGGGATCGATATCAAAGACCGGAACGGGAAATTCATCCTGCCGGACGATCCCCTTTTCGACCCGATCTACGCGCATATCGCGAAACGCGGAAAAGTCCTGCACGCCCATTTGGCCGAGCCGATCGACGCCTGGTTGCCGCTCGATCCCGATAGCTCCCACTATAATTACTACTCATCCAATCCGGAGTGGCATCTGCATGGAAAACCTCAATACCCGAGTCACGCCGCCATTATTGCCGCCCGCGATCGCATCATGGAAAAGCATCCGACTCTGGTTGTTTTGGGAGCACATCTCGGCAGCCTGGAACACGACCTTGAAGGCATCGCCGCGCGGCTGGAGAAATACCCCAACTTCCATATCGAAGTATCCGCCCGCACCCGCAACCTGACGCGCCACCCCACGGAAAAGGTGCGGGCGCTGTTTCTCAAGTACCCCAATCGTATCCTCTATGGTGTCGACCGGGGCTGGAAACCCTTCCTGCGTGGCCCGTACACCGACGCCCAGCGCATGGGTCATGTCAATGGACTCGAGCTGATCTATCGCGCCGACTATGATTACTACGCCGGAAAAGGCGAAATCACTTATAACAACCGGAAGACCCAAGCCGTGAACCTTCCGCGGAGCGTGCTGGAGGAATTTTATCACCAGAACGCCGAACGGATATTTAAACTCCACACCGCTTGGGCGGGACAGAAATAGGTCAGGGGTCGTTGATTAGTTCACGCCGAGGCGGGACCAATGACGCTTCGTTCCCTCCGAGCAGTCGGAGGGATTTTGTCTTTAGTTAGAAACGGCGAGACCAGCGGTCGCGCCTTTTGGGCTCCACCCGTTCGGCGCCGGATCAGCGTCGGCTCGATTTGTGTTGATATAACGATGCTCCCTGATCGTCGTGCTGGGTGAATTCAATCCGAGCGGCCGTCTGGCCGCTCGCGGGCTGGACGGCCACGCGCAGAAATCCGCCGCTCGGCGTCTTGTCGGTATAGAATTGCTGGACCAACGCCTGCGGATCGGTCGAATTGGGATCACCGGGCGCGCGACCCAGGCGGGAATTCTCCTGGTTCAACGCCCCACAACTGAACTCCTCGAAACCCGTGGCGTGTTTGGAGTGATACTTCCAATGCCGGTCGCCGCAGATGATAAAGAACTGCCCAGGTGCGACTCCGTTGGCTTTCAACCAGGCAAGGAACTCCTCTCCTTCGTGGCGGAAACCGCGCACGTTAACGTGATTATCTTTTTTGCTGCCGTCATCAGGCCCGATCAACGGGGTCGGTGAAACCAGAATTTTAAAGGTCGCATCACTCTCCTTCAGCGTCCGCTTGAGCCAGGCTTTTTGCTCCGCTCCCCAGATCGTCTTGTCAGGTCCGTCGGCCATCGCGTTCGGACTGCGATAGTCGCGACCTTCGACATACCAGATTTGCAGATCGCGACCCATCCGGTGGGTGCGGTAGGTTACAGCTTTCGGATCGGCGGGGTTTACGATGGGCACCTGCTCGCGAAACGTGGCGATGCCGAGCTCATGCGACGGCTCGTAGTCACCGGTCGTATCGGAATCATTAATACGGTAGTCGTGATCGTCCTTCAGCCAGTACGTCGGAACGCGCTCAAACAGTTTCACCCAGCGGCCCTGCACGTATTGTTCATGCCATTTACGGCGCAGTTCAGGCTGGGTCTTGGCCCGCGTGGCAACGGGATGGTCGTAGTAAACCGCATCGCCATTTATAATACAGAAATCGGGTTGCAGTTTTAGCATGGGATCCAAGGCGGGATAGCCCAACATCCGATCCGCGCCTTGATAGCCCGGCTGATCACGGTGGCCCTCATGAAAGAAGGCGTAGTTCAGACAACTGGTCAGGATAAAACTCACGGGTGCGGCGGTCTGGGCGGATGGTAGCGTCTTGAACTGGCCGACCTTGCTTGGCTGCGTCCGCGTCGGGTCCGGGCCGTACACCGCGCGGTAATAATAAAGGGTACCGGGGCGCAAGTCACCGACCTGCACCTTCAGAATGAAGTCACCCTGAGCGGTGGCGTTGAGCCAAGCGGTTTGACGCGCGTCGCGGAACGAGTGGCTCGTCGCGATCTCAAAACGTCCCGTGCCGGCGGCGCCGGCGACATCACCGGCGGTTAGCTCCGTCACCGCGGTGAGGCGGGTTTGGAGAATAACGGTTGTCTGGGTGACTTCGCCCGCAAGAATCCCTTGGGCAAGGTGCAGGCCGGCTGCTTGCGCGCGGGCGGAAGGGACAAGTTGAAGCCCGACGAGGACGACGCACGCGAGGAGGAGTTGGGGCAGGATTCGTTTCATGAAAGGGGGTGGCCGGCGGGCGTTGGGATTGAGGCGGGGCGGTCTAGACAGGCGGATCAAGGCGAAGGCCGGCAGCGGGCTGGCCAGCGCTCGAGTTCTTGAAGGGCCCAACGGGTTGTGAACAGATCAAGTTTTTCCAGAACTCAGAATTTTTAACCGCGGATTACGCCGATCTGGCGGATAAGGCCAAGAGTACCTCCAACTATCCGCTCCATCGGTGTGATCCGCGGTTGATCGATGTTTGAACCTCAATGGTCTGAGGCCGCGCCTCGCTAGGCCAATCATTTCGCCGGCCGACGGGGATTTTCATACCACATGACGCCCAGGCCGCGACCGGCTTCGGACTCTTCATTCGTGATCACATCGAGATCTCCGTCGGCATCGAGATCGAGCAGGCGGACGAGATCGTATTTGATGCCAGGCGCTCCGGAGATGTCGAACCCGGTCCAATCGCGATCAGCCGTGGTCGCCCCCTGTCGCAGCCAGTACACGCCGCGACGATCGCCGTGCGCATTTTCGCATGAGGCGACGATGTCAGCGCGGCCGTCACCATCAATATCTCCGACGGCGAGACCCTTGATGTTACCCGTGTTAACAGGGACCGCGAGCGGTTGCTCGGACCAGTTGCGACCCGTGCTGTCTTTTCGCCGGAGCCACAGAATCCGGCTATGGCGATTGGGCTCGGCTCGTTCCATTGCGCTGCGCTCGATGCCGGCGACGACATCCTGCAAGCCATCCCCATCCACATCCCCCAGCGTCAAAAACATCGCTTGGTGAGCGCCGGTGGTGACAATCTGATGCCGAGTTGGCTGCTGGCCGCGCGCGATGGCCACCGCCCCGGGGTTCTCGAACCAATAAATACCCCGGGTCGGGCCCATGCGATCGGAATAGAGGATATCCTGATCGCCATCGCCATCCATGTCGACGAGTTCGATCGACATGATCCAGCCGGCATCGGCCAAGCGGTGCCAGGTCCAGCCCGCGACCCCGCGCGCATCGGCGGGGGCCTTCAACCAACCAATGACCGGCGTTGGGGTGTCGGGGCCGGGCCGCGAACCGAGGATGAGATCCGGACCATGCTGGCCATCGAATTGAAACGGTTGAGCATAGAGCCAGCGCCCCAAGCCTGTAACGGCGGGCAGCACCGCTTGAGTCCAAGCACTCGCTTCGAGAATTCGGTTACGATCAGTGGGGCCCCAATGAATAAAAACCCGGTTGGAACTTCCTTCGGTAGCGGTAATGACATCGAAGGCGCCGTCGCCATCGAGATCGGCGAGCACGGCATCCTCGGCCGACGGCGTCTTGTCCAAGCTGACCTTGGGCCAGGGCCTTTTGATCGTGCCCTGCGGGCCGGGGTTCAGATAGACCCGCGTCTCGCCGCCTTCTTCCCAGCCGGTGGCGAGATCCAGCCAACCATCGCCGTTGATATCGGCGAACTTGGTCCCGTCGGAACCGCGGCCGTCCTCGTCGATGGGGTGACGCGACCACGGAGCGCCCTGCAGAGGACGGTGATCAGTTTGCGCGACAGCCGAAGGCACCCCTAACGCGAGGAGGATCAAGAAAGGGTTCATGAAAGGGGACTCGAAACCAAAGGTAACCTACCCGAGCAGGTCGGGTTTTGAGAAAGAAGTCCAGTTCGCGAATTCACGACCGCAGCCAAAGCTTCGTCAAAACGCCGGATTTAAGCTCGCGCACGGCGCGAAATGCTTAAAGGGCAATGCTTAAAGGGTCAAACCCTAATGTCTGTGATTATGAGATTCATATAGCCGTAAACGGACCAATTGAATCGACCGGATTACCAAATGTGTCCATGGAGTGGTTTCACCCGTGCTGGCTAATATATATATCTGCATTACGCGCTCGATTTCCGGTTCGATAAAGTCGTGCGCAAGCAGAGCCAGGGCGGGATGGTGTACCTGCTGTTAGGCCGATGATTTCGTCATCGGCTTTGAGCGAGAGGAGGATGCGCGGGCGTGCTTTGCACGACTGCCGGAACGGCTGGCCAGGTTTGGTCTGACCCTGGCGGCGGAAAACAGCGGCATTGTCCGCTTCGACCGTCGGGGCGGGCGCGACAATCGCCGCTTTGCGTTCCTCGGGTTCGACTTCACCTGGAGTCGGACGCGGGACGGAAAGCCGCCATTGCGCCGACGGACGACGGGCAGGAAATTTGCCCGGGCGTTGACCGACTTGAAAGAATGGCTGCAACGGCATCGTCATGATCGCTTGCGGACGGTTACCGCAGCATTGCGGGCGCGATTGCTGGGTCACTACAACGATGATGAAGTGATCGGCAACGCCACCCGGCTGGGAGCCTACTGGCAAGGTGTGCAACGCGTCTGGTTTCGGCAACTCAACCGCCGGAGCCAGCGCCGCCGCTACAACTGGACAGAGTTTAATGAAATGTGGCAAAGTCTGCGCATGCCGTCTCCTCGAATCGTTGAACGCCCTTACGTCCCACCCGGATCGAACCCATGCTTCCTGTGACTGCTCCCTTCGCTCTTTCCATCGCGCGTCCCGTCGAGGAGCCCGGTGCGGTCGTTCCGCACGCCGGGATCTTTGAGGGGGTCGCCCGGCAACGGGAGACCGCAGAGCGGAGTAGAGAATGCAGGTGTCCAAAACGATGTGCATCCCGGTATCGTGGGCAATACCACCGTCCATCGAATAAATTTCACCTCGTGGTTTCGATCCCACTATTTTTTGAATATGAGGAAATCTTGCAGCGGTCGCATCAGTTTCCTCACCTCACGGCGCGCTGACCTGACTCACGCAAACTGAGCCATCGCTAATAGGAGAATGGGCAACCAAGTAAAAGGAACCAGATGCCCAAAGGTAAAGGGAAACGACCTACACCGGAGCAGATCGTAGAGATCCTGCGCCGGTCGGGGAGCGGTGAGGGACCGGGTTTGATGGGGTCACGGCGTGTTTTGTTAGTTGCCCTCAGGATTGAAAATCGAACCCACCACGGCCAGCCAGTCTTGCCCGAAGGCCACTTCCACTGGCCTAACGCGAACCGCGGACCAACTAACAAAACACGCGCGTGACCCCGAAAATTCACGCCCGACATTGATCTGCGCGCCTTTCCGGGGTGAACTCCCACCCGCCATGCCGCGACCGACTTTCTCCCGCCGTCACTTCAATCGCCTGCTGCTCGGCTCCGCCGCGGGCCTGAGCGCGGGCTGCTGGTCCCCGCGCAACGGCGCACCGGCAGTTGTCACGGCCGAGAGCGCCCGCCCCAAGCTTCCCCATGGCATTTCCTCCGGCGATATCACCCCGCAGGGCGCCGTGATCTGGAGTCGCTGCGATCGTCCGGCCCGCCTGCTCGTGGACGTCGCCACGAGCGATTCCTTCCGCAACGCGCAGACGTTTCAAGGCCCGGTCGCCCGCGCCGAAACCGACTTCATGGCGAAACTCGCTTTGCCCTCCTTGCCGGCCGGTGAGCGCTGCTTTTACCGCGTGCGATTCGAGGACCTCGCCGACCGCCGGGTGTTGTCGGAACCGCTGGTGGGATCATTCCGCACCGTGCCAGCCGGCCCCCGTGACGTGCGGTTCGTCTGGTCCGGCGATACCGCCGGCCAGGGCTGGGGAATCGATCCCGCGCGCGGCGGCATGCGCACCTACGACGCCATGCGCCGCCTGCAACCGGATTTTTTCGTGCATAGCGGCGACACGATTTACGCCGACAACCCGCTCCTCGCCGAAGTTCCCCTCGCCGACGGCACGGTCTGGCGCAATCAAATCGCTCCGGGCAAACAGAAGGTGGCCGAAACTCTCGCAGAGTTTCGCGGCGCCCATTTATATAATATGCTCGACGACAATGTGCGTCGCTTCGCCGCCGAGGTCCCGATCCTTGCGCAGTGGGACGACCACGAGGTGGTAAACAACTGGTATCCCGGCGAGATTCTCGACGACGCGCGTTATACAGAAAAGAACGTCGATACGCTCGCAGCCCGCGCCCGCCAGGCGTTTTTCGACTGTCTTCCGATTCGCGGACAAACGACCGACACGATTTATCGGGTGCTCAACTACGGTCCCGATCTCGAGTTATTTTTTCTCGATATGCGCACCTACCGCGCCGCGAATTCGGCCAACGTGCAACCCGTCGTCGGCGCGGACACCGCCTTTCTGGGACGTGAGCAAATCGACGCCCTCAAACGCCGCCTCCTGGCCTCGCGCGCCACGTGGAAAATCATCTGCAGCGACATGCCGTTGGGACTGATCGTCCGTGATGGTCCGCAACATTTCGAAGGCGTCGCCAACGCCAACGATGGCATCCCGCTCGGCCGCGAACTGGAAATCGCCGATCTCCTGCGGACGCTCCAACGCGAGCGTGTGCGCAATCTCGTCTGGATCACCGCCGACGTCCACTATGCGGCGTCACATCACTACTCACCGGATCGCGCGCAGTTTCAGGACTTCGATCCCTTCTGGGAATTTGTCAGCGGCCCGCTGCACGCCGGCACCTTCGGGCCTAATACGCTGGATCGCACCTTTGGACCCGAAGTCCGCTTCACGAGCGTGCAACCGGGCTTCAAGGGTGGCGGCGGCCCCGCTGCCGGACTGCAGTTTTTCGGGGCCGTCCATCTCGATGGCGCCACTCGGGCCCTCACCGTCACGCATCATAACACAGCCGGGGAAAAACTCTGGTCGACAACGCTCGCGCCGGTTTCGTAATAACTAAAGCAAAAGCCATCGACCATCCGCTTTGCCCGGACCGCAAATAGACGGGAAAATCCGTTTGTTTTTAACCCGACCGCACGTAGCGTGACTGCATGTCTGTCGCCGAAATCAAAGCTGAAATGGCCAAGCTTCCACCCGCGGAGATTGTCCATCTCGCCGCGTTTGCCCGACACCTTGCGCGGCGTAGCGAAGCCAGCTATGCAGCGGCCCTCGACGCCGAACGCGCGCAGCTTGAGCAAGGCGATCGGATCACCGGCGCCGACCTCCGGCGACTGTCCAGCGAAATGGATCAGGCCGGCCTGTGAATAACTACGACTATGTCCTGACCGCGGCAGCAGCGCATGTCGTTATGGGCAGCGCGAAAAAATTGCGGCAGGAAATTCTCGTTGAGCTGGATCGCTTGGCGCATGAACCCTTCGCTGAACCCGATTTGGTCGAGACGGGAGCATCGGGACGGAAATATGCCATTCGCGTGCGTGAGCGGATCGTCCTCACCTATTGGGTGGATCACGCAGTGAAAGAAGTCCGCGTAATTCGGGTGGAGATTTGCTGAGCGCGAAGCGATTTGCCGCTGTCAGCCAGGATTCATCATACCGAAGCGCCGCATGCTCCCTGGCACTGCTCTTCAAAACGTCGTGAAGTGAGGAACGCATGATTAGAGTCTATCTGTGCAATCTGTGGGTCCAACTGCGCTTTTAAGCTTCATGCCGATATCCGGCGATCAACTCACTTAGCGCAGGAACGCTTCGTACAAGCCACCATCCACGGTAATGACCTGGCCGGTGGTCTTGCTCAGACGCTGCGACACGAGCAGGAAATACGCCTCAGCCTGATCTGCCGGCGTGATCGGCGCCTTGGTCAGCGTCCGGTCTGCGTAGAACTGCGCCAGCTTCCGCACGAGGGATTCGGTGGCCTCATCGTCTGTATAGGGAATCGAATACTTCGCGAGCGAGCCGATCACGCGATCGCGCGGGAACATCGCCGAGCCCTGCACCACGGTGGCCGGGGCCACACCGTTGACGCGGACGAGGGGCGCCAGCTCCATCGCGAGTTCGCGCACGAGGTGATTCGCGGCGGCTTTCGATGTATCATAAGCGACACTACCCTTCTTCGCCACAACGGCGTTGGCCGAGGTGGTCAGCACGAGCTGGCCCTTGAGACCCTGCTCCTTCCACGTCCTGGCGGCTTCGTCGCCTACAATATAGCTGCCCGTGACATTAACGTTGAAGACAAACGCCCACTTGTCGTCCGGGATGTGACCCGACGTGTCGCTTGGCCAGAAGACGCCGGCGGTCACGCAGATGGAATCGAATCCACCATAAGCAAGCGCGACTTCATCCAGCATCGCGCGAACGCTGGCCCGGTCGGTGATGTTACATGCGAGGCCAATGGCTGGTCCGCAGTTTGAAATGCCCGTACCCGCCACCCCGATACCAAGGCCCAGTTTGTCGGTGATCTCGGTGGCGGTCGCTTGCGCCGTCTCGAGCTTCATGTCGACGCACACAAGGTGCGCGCCTTCCTTGACGAGGCGGTGCGCGGTTTCCTTGCCGATGCCGGACCCGGCCCCGATGACCACGATCACCTGACGGGCGAGTTCCTTTTCGGCCGGCATACGCTTCAACTTCGCCTCTTCCAACAGCCAGTATTCAATATCAAACGCCTCCTGCTGCGGCAGCGCAATATAGGTATCGATCGCTTCTGCACCCCGCATGACTTCAACCGCGCAGTTGTAGAATTCCGCGGTGACACGGGACTCCGACTTGTCCTTGCCCCACGCGATCATGCCCAGTCCGGGAATGAGCACGACGGTCGGATTGGGGTCGCGCATCGCCGGCGAGTTGGCGTGTTGGCACTTCGCATAATACGCCGCGTAGTCCTTGCGATATTGCTCGATGCCGGCGGCAAGTTTCGTCTTTAGCGCCGCGCCGTCTTCGGCTTGCGGATTCCAATCAATATAGAGCGGCTTGATCTTGGTGCGAAGGAAATGATCGGGGCACGATGTACCGAGCTCCGCCAGACGGGCGGCATCGTTCGAGTTCACGAAACGGAGGATCTTCGTGTCGTCCTGAATCGTGCCGATGAAACGCCGCTCCTTTGAGACCTGTCCGCGCAACCACGGCAGGATCGCCGCAAACGTTGCCCGTCGCTTCGTCTCCTCGAGCGTGGCATACTTCCGGCCGCCGAAGACGGTGGCGTCGCCGCCCTTCTCCGCGTACTTCTTTTCAATATACGCGGATGCTTTTTCGATACAATCGAGCGTGTACGTATAGCAGGCCTTCCCGTCATTGTCCCACGAGATGAAGCCATGCTGGCCCATCATGATCGACTTCGCCGTCGGCTGCTGCCGGCAGATTTCCTGCATCGCAAGGCCGAGTTCGAAGCCGGGACGCATCCACGGCACATAGACCATCCCGCCGCCGAAGATCTCCTTGGTGAGCTGCTCGCAGTTCTTCGACGCCGCGATCGCGATGATCGCGTTCGGGTGCATATGATCGACGAACTTCGCCGGAATGAAGCTATGCAGCGGAGTATCAATCGACGAAGCCCGTGGGTTCAGATTAAACGTGGTGTGCGTGAACATCCCCACCATGTCGTCCTCGGCCTTCGACTTGAGACCCTTGTCCGCCCGGGACGCGTAGAGCTGCTGCAGCTCCATCAGCTTCTGTTGATACAACGATGAGAAATTCTCGCGCGTGCTGGTGCGCAGATCGCCGCCGGAACCCTTGACCCACAGCACCTCGACCGGCTGACCGTTGAGCGGGTCTTTTTCCATGATCTTGGACGACGTGTTACCGCCGCCCGTGTTCGTGATGCGCTGATCGCTGCCGAGAAGGTTCGAGCGATAAACGAGGCGGCCGGCCGGATCGAACGAACCGGCCTTGGCATCGTCCCAGAGATAATTGACGTAGGTGTAGGAGGGCATGGGTGGAAAAGTGGGAACCTAGAAAAGTGGAAAATCGAAAAAAGGGAAGTGGCGGAGCGGGGACTCGGGGCGAATGCGGAACGGCGCGAGTTATAGACCCAGGGCTTTTTGGCGGTAGTGTTCGTCGGGACGGCCGGCGATGCGTGCGACCTGGGCGGCGGTGAGAAACCGGGGGCGGCCGGAGGTGATGGTTGCTGCGCCCACGAAGATCTCGGCTGACTTGGTTGCCATCAAGGTGGCGGCGAGCACGGACTCGGGCGTCGGCCCGAGTGCAATGAGTCCGTGATTCTCCAGTAGGATAAGGCGAGGCGGGCGGGCGAGACGTTTGATATAGGCGCGGACCGCCGCACGAATTCCCTGCGCGAGTTTTAAACCGGGATCGAGGTACGGCACGAATACGCTTTCGACGCCACAGCACACGACCTCGTCGGGAAACAAGCGGCGGCGGGCAAACGTGCGCGCGTGACGCGTGCACAGCAGCTGATTCACCGCGATGGGATGCGTGTGACCGACAAAATTCACGCCGGGCAACATGAGCAGGAACGCGTGAAAGATCGCCTCGACCGACGGCTTGCGCGCGGCCGGATCGACCCGCGCCGCCAACAACGCCTCGTCAATCGCCGAGTCGCTGAAGGCCTTGCGCTCCAACAAAAGGGCGAGATCGGCGAATCGACATTGCGTGACTCCGAGAGGCGAGAGCGTGCCAAGATTCGAGCCACTGGCTTTTACCCAGAACGTTTCCGGGGAAACGCGCGCCGACGTGTTGCCTTCCCCGAGGATGGCTAGCTTGCGCTCTTCGCGCCCCAAGTCGTGCGACAATCCCAACAGGGACTGCAGCAACG
>Ga0163151_10003230_pt1 | contig 23728 bp, 15 predicted proteins | sample OliLakLV19MP5IB2_FD_145596 | JGI IMG/M metagenome (GOLD analysis project Ga0163151, IMG submission 145596) | Freshwater microbial mat bacterial communities from Lake Vanda, McMurdo Dry Valleys, Antarctica - Oligotrophic Lake LV.19.MP5.IB-2 | ecosystem: Environmental > Aquatic > Freshwater >...
TAATCTACAATGGCATCTCACCAAACACAGATGGAAAAAACGATGCCTGGATAATAAAAAATATAGCGGCACTTCCCGAAACCCGAGACAACAAAGTCACCATTTTCAATCGCTGGGGAAGTAAAGTGTTTGAAGTAGAGAATTACAACAATGACGACCGCGTATTCAAAGGCCTAAACGATAATGGAAATGAATTGCCTTCAGGTACCTACTTCTACAAGATTCTATTTAGCAGCGGCAGAGAAGCAGAAACAGGCTACCTGACAATGAAACGCTAAGAAGTATCACATGATCATGTGATACCGCGCCAAGGTAATTATGCAGAGATTTGGGGTATGAAAAAATTTATTTCCCTCCTGCTTGCCTGTATTTCGTTTTCTGCCCACACCCAAATAACCAGCACGTTTGATACCGATGCAGATGGGTGGACGTTTTTCAATGCGTCAAACAATTCGATATCCTTTACACATAATGTAGCCAATGGCAACCCGGGCGGATATGTCTCTGCTACTTATTCCTCTAGTAGTGGCACCGGTAATGCAGTTACAAATCTCAACAATCAGGTGTGGTTTGCTCCTGCAAAATTTCGAGGCAATCACTTAGTCCGGTCATTGGGTTTGAATTTAAAGTTTGATCTGCAACAATCTCAGGCCGGAGCAGTTTCCGGATTTGATGTCATTATCGAAAATGCCAATAACTACATTTATTTCAATTTACCTGTAAAGCCTGCCGTATCACCAACATGGTCTTCTTATACACTTGCACTTGATGAAACCATATCGTGGAGATACAATAGTGGAGGCGCTATTGCCAGCCGCCAGCAAATAATAGGGATTTTAACAAACGTTACGTCTATAGAGATCCGAGGCACCTACGCCACCAATGCTGCTTACACATCGGGCTTAGATAATGTGGTGTTAGAACAAAGAACACTAACACCTCCTCCCACCGCTACTTCTCTTTCTGCTACATCAGGCAAGCCAGGCGATTTAATTACCGTTCAAGGAAATGGTTTTAGATCAACAATTTCCGAGAACGAAGTTTACTTTGGTTCTATTGCGGGTGTTATAACAAACGCAAGCACTACTTCCTTAACGGTGATTGTACCGATCGGTGCCCAATATGGAAATATCACGTTCATAAATAAAATTACAGGGCTCTCCAAGCAATCAGTGAAACCCTTCAACCCCACTTTTGGTGGGGGTGGTAAAATTATTCCGGCATCTTTCAAATCAAAAATTGATATCACTTTAGACGCAGCAGCAGGAAATAATTTAGGAGGGTTGTCAGTTGCTGATATCGATGGTGATGGATGGAATGATTTGTTGGTGGCGGAGTCTTCCATCAATAGCATTTCGATTTTCCGAAACCTAGGCTCCGGTGGAGAGCTGTCTACCACCTCGTTTGCTGCCAAAGTTTCTTTAACAGGCGCAGGCAACCGAAGTGGTTTACGGATCATCGATTTGGATGGGGATGGAAAGCTGGACATTGCTACCGGATTCCTTACATCCTTTGGCACATTCCGAAACACAAGTACACCGGGAAATCTTTCCTTTGAACCCGTTGAACTATGGGCTGGCTTCCTCTCCGGATCGTTATCTGCCATTGAAGATATAGATGGCGATGGCCGTTTTGATTTAATCGGACAACACGGAAGCGGAAGCGTATTCCTGGACTTTTGGATTGCCCAAAATATTAGCAGCCCTGGTAATATTGAATTTGGTTCATCAGTAAGCTATTTCGGTGGCGCGACATTAGATGCTGGTGCTGGGGTAAGTACAGGTGATTTGGACAATGATGGAGTTCCTGAAATTATTGTAAAGCATAATTTTGGAGGTCAATTTCAAGTCATAAAAAATAATTCAACACCAGGAGTTATTTCCTTGGGAACACCTTTTCCCATTGCACAATCAAGCAATGGTGGAATTATTATTGCTGATTTTAATCTCGATGGCAAGAACGACCTGGCATGGAAGCAAGGCTTTAGTAATGATGATGTTCGTATTCGTTTAAATACCAACAATGGAGGTGCCCTCGTAGCTACCGATTTTAATACAGAAATAATTCTAAATGCGGATTTATTAAACTTTGGGGCCATTTCCGTTGGTGATATTAATGGTGATGGAAAACCGGATATCCTCGCTTCCGATAGTCGGCAAATTGGTGTCTTTGAAAATATCTTCGATGGTGGTGCCTTTTCAGAAGCCTCTTTTATTCCTTCGCACGTGTTTGAAGCATCGGGAAATTCCACCTATCCTACCGGCATCATTCCTGCTGATTTAAATGGGGATCAAAAACCAGATTTAATTGTAGGGATAACAAATACAAATCCTGTTCGCATTCTTCTTTACGAGAATAAAAACGTTCATGCCCCTGTTATTTCACTCAACACGGTTTCGCCTCTTGCCGCACCGGTAGGGGCAACTGTTACTATTACGGGCAATAATTTTTCAACGATCACTTCTGAAAATCGGGTTTGGTTTGGAGGCGTTGAGGCAAATGTGATCTCAGCAACGGCAACCGAAATCAAAGCTGAAGTACCGGCTGGTGCAGGGTACGAACGCGTGAGCGTGGTGCGCGGTAAACTTACTTCCTACTATCATCTCCCGTTCAATGTTACCTTCTCGCCCGGAGTAATTTTTGATGGCACTTCTTTTCTTCCTCCTGTTACACTTCCCCTTACCGGTGCCAACTATGACGTTGAGGTAGCCGACCTTAACAATGACGGGAAGCCTGATATTGTTGCTGAATCAAATGTCAGTTTCTTTCAAGGTCTGGCCTATAGAAATGTTCATACTACAGGAGCAATCACTTCTGCATCTTTAATATTGGACGATACTACATCTACTGCATCTCAAGATCTTAAACTCATGGATGTGGATGCGGATGGCAAGCTCGATATTTTGAGTAGTCATGGTATCTATAAAAATTCCAGCACCACCTCTGAAATTAGTTTTGATGTAGTAAGTGGCCTGAATAGCCTCCGCTTTAGTTCATGGGCGGATTTCAATTTGGATGGGATGATTGACATCGTGAGCATAACTTCTAGTTCAGGTAATCTATCAGTTTATGAAAACCGCTATAGAGGATATGGTGCATTTATCACGGTTGCATTCCCTACGTTTTCTGCAGCAATCAATCTCTTAAAACCTGCCATTAATGGAGGCGCAGTTTCAGCCGATTTTGATAGCGATGGACTTGTTGATCTTGTGTCCACCAACCCGGGAACAGATAACATACGGATCTGGCGCAACACCAGTGCATATCGCATTGTCACATCACAGTTTACTTCTGTGGGAGATATAAATGCGGGCGATAATCCTGGCCGAATCTATGCAGGCGATTTAGATAGCGATGGAAAAATGGATCTGGTTCTTTACCATGGCACGGGTACTACAGCAACGCTTATTATCATCTTTCACAACACCAGCAGCGTAGGCAATATCAGTTTTAACCGCATCGATCTAACCAACCCCAGCGCTACCACAGTTGCTCACATTGCTGATCTGGATGGCGATGGCAGGCCCGAAATCATAACCACCAGCGAAACCGGAAATCGTTTTTCCATTTTTAAAAATATCCATACAACCGGGGCATTGAGCGCTGCTTCATTTGCTTCACCGTTTAACACAACCGTTACAGCACCTCGTGGCCTCACAACAGGTGATATCAATCTGGATGGCAAACCAGAAATCATCATCACGCGAGCTGCTGGATTTTTGGTGGTGTATGAAAACCTGATACCTGTAATATCCATTTCCTTTACATCGCAACCTACCAATAGCAGCGTCTGCGCGGGGGCCACCGCAACATTTTCAACAGCAGCCAGCGGAACAACGAACATCACTTACCAATGGCAATTCGCATCAAGCCTTACCGGTGTGTATGCTGACATTGCCAATGCCGGAGGGTATTCAGGCACCGGCACCAACACATTATCCGTAAACACAACCGGAAATTTTGGTGCCGGATTTTATCGTTGCCAGGTAAATGGTGATGGGGCAACTACCGTTTTTAGTTCTGCTGCTCAGCTCACTGTCAATGATATTCCTGCGGCACCAACAATTACCGATGGATTTAATTGCGGCCCCGGCAACATATTGCTGTCTGCATCGGGAGCAACAAATGGAGAGTACCGATGGTATACGCTGGCAAGTGGTGGAAGTGCTGTAACCGGAGAAGTGAATGCTGCCTACTCTACACCTTCTCTTACATCTTCAACCAGTTATTATGTTTCCATCAACAACGGAAATTGTGAGAGCACTCGTGCTGAAGTAAAAGCAACTATCCTCACCCCTCCAACTGCGCCTGCAATTACTGTTGGTTCAAGTTGTGGCCCGGGTAGTGTAACCCTGCAAGCCGCTGGTGCCACCAATGGGCAATACCGATGGTACGATGTGCCAACAGGAGGAACTTCGTTAGCCGGAGAAATCAACAACAGTTTTATAACTCCGGCACTCACCGTCACTACTACATATTATGTCTCTATAAATAATGGTTCTTGCGAAAGTCCTCGCACGGCTGTTATCACCACCATTCTTTCCGTTCCTTCAAAACCAACTATCACTTCGAATGAACCGATTAATGCTGGTGTAGTTGAATTATGTTTGAATGCTATCACGTTGTCTGCTCCATCTGGTTTCACGTACACCTGGTCAGGCGGGCAGACTACTCAGCAGATTTTCAATGTGCAGCCAGGAAATTATTCCGTTGTAGTCAAGGATGCCAGCGGGTGTAACAGTATTTCTTCGGATGTAATACAGGTTGTGGCCAATACTTCGTGTGTGAATAGTGCTCCGATAATTAATACCACCACAGTAATAACAACCATTGGAGGTTTTGTTTCCATTGATTTATCAGACCTTATTTCCGATCCCGATAACAACCTGGATCCTGCTTCATTGCAAGTGATAGGCAATGCAACTCAGCGAGGAGGTAAAACAACTCTATCAGGATTCATCCTTGATATCAATTACTCAGGAATTAATTTTTCCGGTGATGATCTGGTCACCATCCGTATCTGTGACCAACTGGGTGTGTGTATCGAAAAGCAATTTGCCATCGAAGTGATTGGAGATATTAACGTGTACAATGGGATCTCACCCAACGGTGATGGAAAAAATGACACCTGGATCATCGAATACATTGACTTATTTCCGGATACACAAACCAATAAAGTTACCCTTTACAACCGGTGGGGCGATCTGGTGTGGGAAGCGTCCAATTACGACAATACCTCGGTGGTGTTTAGTGGCCTCAATAAAAATGGTGGAGAGTTATCCACCGGCTCGTACTTCTACAAAATTGAATTTGAAGGCGGGCGGGCTTCAATAACAGGCTACTTGTCATTAAAAAGATAACGAACATCAAAAAACCCTACGTGAATCTTTTTTGATCGATAAACCCTTCTATCTTCGTAGTCGAAATTGAATAATTATGAAAACACGTGTTTCGTTGTATCTGCTTGCATTCTGCACACTATTCGTCTCATGCAATACAGTCAAAAAAGAAATAAAAGCGGAAGAAGTTAAAGCGCCCGTTGCTGAAAAGTCAGCGAAAGAACTCTCTGGCAACCGCATCGATAACTATTATTGGATGAAGCTGTCGGATGAGCAAAAGAATGCTACCCAAAAAGATGAACAAACTCAAAAAGTGGTCAACTACCTCAGTGCAGAAAATGAATATCTGAAAACGAAGACCAAACACACCGAAGAACTGCAGAGAAAAATTTACAACGAAATTGTGGGCCGCATCAAACAAACGGATGAATCGGTGCCTTATAAAGATAACGGTTTCTGGTATTATACCCGCTACGAACAAGGTCAGGAATACCCGATCTATTGCCGCAAAAAAGAAACGATGGATGGCCCTGAAAAAATCATGCTCAACGTAAATGAAATGGCAAAAGGTCATGATTACTATTCTATTACAGGCCTTAGCGTAAGTGAAGATAATCTTTTACTCGCATACGCAGAAGATTCGGTAAGCCGAAGAAGATATACCATTTATGTGAAGAACCTGCGCACCGGAAAATTAATGGAAGAACCTGTACCCAATACGGAAGGGCAAATCACCTGGGCCAATGACAACAAAACTTATTTTTACACTAAAAAAGATTCGAACACGCTGCGCTCTCGCTGGATCTACAAACATAAAGTAGGCACCCCATTCGCCAACGATCAAATTGTTTCTGAAGAAAACGATGAGACCTTCTATACGGGCATCTACAAAACCAAATCGAATAAGTTCCTGGTGATCTGGGCAGGCAGCACGCTCACCAATCATTACCAGATTCTGGATGCCAATACTCCGGATGGAAAATTTAAAGAGTTTAGTCCAAGAGAAAGAGGCCTTGAATATTCCATTGATCACTACAAAGACAAATTCTATGTGGTCACCAACCTGGACGCACAGAATTTTCGTCTGATGGAAACGTCTGACACCAGAACCTCGAAAGAAAATTGGAAAGAGAAAATCGCGCACCGAAAAGATACCCTGCTACAAGGTATTGAAATCTTTAAAAATTATCTTGTGTTGAGCGAGCGCGCCAACGCTAATACCTTGATGCGCGTGATGGATCAAAAAACAGGTAATAAACATTATCTGAATTTTGGAGAGGCCGCCTATACTATTTTCCCATCCATCAACCTGGATTTTGATACCGAACTGCTGCGCTATGGATACACTTCGCTGGCCACCCCCAATTCAACGTATGATTACAACATGAATACACGTGAAAGAAAACTTCTTAAGCAAACAGAAGTGGTAGGCGGCTATGATCCTGAACAATATCAAACTGAAAGACTTTGGGCTACCGCTGATGATGGTACCGAAATTCCGATGTCGATCGTGTATAAGAAAGGAATGAAAAAAGAAGGCAACAATCCAACACTCCTATATGGTTATGGCTCGTACGGTGCAAGCATGGATCCTACTTTCTCGATTACAAGGTTGAGTTTACTCGATCGTGGTTTTGTCTATGCTATTGCGCACATTCGTGGCGGACAGGAAATGGGCCGTCAGTGGTATGAAGATGGAAAGATGTTCAAGAAGAAAAATACCTTTAAGGATTTTATCAATTGCGCAGAATTTCTGATCGAAGAAAAATATACACAACCCGAAAAACTTTTTGCTACCGGTGGAAGTGCCGGAGGGTTACTGATGGGTGCTGTAATAAATATGAGGCCCGATTTATTTAAGGGTGTGATTGCCAAAGTTCCGTTTGTGGATGTGATCACTACTATGGAGGATGAATCGATTCCATTAACCACCGGAGAATTTGATGAATGGGGTAATCCAAAAAACCCTGAGTCATACATGTATATGCTCGACTACTCACCGTATGATCATGTAAAGCCGCAGAATTATCCAAACATGCTGGTGACAACCGGATTTCATGATTCACAAGTACAATATTGGGAGCCCGCCAAGTGGGTAGCCAAGCTGCGCGAACTGAAAACGGATAGCAATACTTTATTACTTCGCACCAACATGGAAACCGGTCATGGCGGCACAACGGGAAGGTTTAAAGTATATGAAGAAATTGCACAGGAATATGCCTTCATTGTTGATTTAGCAGGTATAAAGAATTGATCGATCAGATCGATCAGGTCACAGATCACCACCATAATTTTCACAACTAATCTGTATAGGACAGATCAACCAAAACATTGTAGTGATTGTAGGTAATACTGCCAATTGTTTGTCTCCAACATCGGATGTCCTTACGGTCACCTCCACCAATCAACCTTGCACCGGTGGCAGTAGTTCGAACTTACCTCCGGTGATTGATACGAAACCATTGGCAGGCCTCATCGAAAGCAAAGTCACTTTTGATCTTACCAAAATTGTCAGTGACCCTGATAATAACATTAACTTCTCCACGCTGCGGGTAATTAATAATAGTACCTCTCGCGGTGCACCAACTTCCATCTCTTCTACCTATGAATTGCTGATCGACTACACTGACCTTCCCTTCACCGGGGTTGATCGCATCACCCTGGAAGTATGCGATCTCGAGGGAGTATGCTCGCAGCAGGTAATTGATATTGAAGTAGTCGGTGAAGTGGTGGTGTTTAATGGTATAACGCCTGATGGGGATGGATTGAATGACATTCTATTTATTAAGTATGTAGATGTGGTGGAAGGGGCTGCTCAAAATAAAGTGACGATTTATAACCGCTGGGGGGATGTCGTATCTGAAATCGACAACTACGATAACCTGTCGCGTGTGTTTGCTGGTCAGACAAATTCCGGTAAAGATCTGCCCACCGGCACGTACTTCTATAAAATGGATTTCTCGAATGGTAAATCGATCACGGGCTTCATCACCTTAAAACGCTGACATCATGAAGAACATACTACTCCTTCTTTTGATTGTGATTTCGGGTGTGACTGTGTTTGCCCAGCAGGATCCGCTCTACTCGCAATACATGCTGAATCCTTTCATTATTAACCCGGCTTATTCAGGAATGACTACGGACCTAAATGCCTCTGTGATGTACCGCAAGCAGTGGGCGGGCTTTGAAGGAAGTCCGGTTACTTTTAATGCCAATGCACATATTGCTTTATCGGGCAACAAAATGGGCGCAGGATTAATCGTGCTTCAAGATCAAATTGGTACCGATAAAACAACGGAGATTACAGCTACCTATGCGTATCATCTTCCACTGAATGACAAACTAAAATTGTCTTTTGGATTGCAGGGTGGTGTCGTCAACTATTATAGCGACTACAGTGATTTAAATTTTAATCGTGCCGATGCAAAGTTCACGAACTCAAGCGAATGGAAACCCAATTTCGGATCGGGCCTGCTTTTGTACAGTGAAAAATTTATGATCGGGTTGTCTGTACCTAAAATGCTGAAAGCAAGCTCAGCAATTGAATCGGTAACCACCGGACTGTATACTCAACATGCTTACCTGTTTGGCGCCTATGTGTTTCCGCTTTCTTATCGCATTAAATTAAAACCATGGATACTGGCGCGTGCGGTGAGCGGTGTGCCCATTTCACTTGATTATGCTGCCTCCATAAAAGTGGATGACAGCTACACATTAGGATTCTTCACACGCAATTTTTCAACGTATGGATTTCTGGCACAAATAAATCTGGGAGACAACTTCCGTTTTGGTTATGTGTTTGAACTGCCCACCAAAAATTCAGTGGGCACGCAATACAACACCCATGAAATTACTTTGGGGGTGCGCGTAGGCGTGCTTTCCTTTCATGATCTTGGCGCGGTCAGAGATTTTTGAAGAATCCCGAATACTTGCAATTGGGTTAGCCTAACTCACCAATTTATAGTCACGTGCAATTTTAAGAAGCATCTGCACACTATTAGCATTAAATTTCCGGAATAGATTTTTACGATGTGTTTCAACAGTCAAAGGACTCAGACTAAGTTTTTCGGCAATTTGTGGACCATTCAATCCATCTGCCAGTATTTGTAGAATTTCCCTTTCCCTTCGTGTAATCATAGGTATATCGCGAGCCAAAGAATTACTCTGTTGAAATTGTTCTAAAATTTTATCATTGGCGGCAGCACTTAGATATACTTTCCCGCCTAGCACCGTTTGAATTGCCAACAAAAGTTCTGCCCTTTCCATATTCTTAAGCACATATCCATTTCCTCCCCGTTGCAAAAGACCGGTAATGATACCCGCCTCGTTGGTTGATGTGAGTCCGATTATCTTTACTTTTTTATGCGACTGCCTGATCTTCTCACACAATTCCAAACCATCCATATCCGGAAGACTGATGTCCAGTAAAATAATATCTGGTTCGTCACCGGCAAGGAAGGAAAGTGCTTCGGCTGCCGTTTTTGCTGATCCTGCAATGAGAATAGACGACTCATCCCGCAACATGGTTTGGATACCATCGCGCACCAGTGGATGATCGTCAATGATTAAAAGTCGTGTCACTAGATACATTTATAATAAAGATAATCGTAGAGTAGCAAAGCCATAGAAATTACCCTTCATTTATTAAGAAATCCATCATAATGGTTGTACCAACATTTTTCTGCGAGTCGATGCTCATTTTACCATTCAGATAATTAACACGGCTTCGTATCGATGCAATGCCCGCATGATTTTTCTCATCCACCTCTGCCGTATTAAAGCCTTGCCCGTTGTCTTCCACAATTACACTGAGACGCTCGCCCTCCTTGATAAATTGAATGATGACCTCAGTTGCTTGGGCATGCTTGATGATATTGTTTAAAAGCTCCTGGATAATGCGGAATAGCATAATTTCAGTTGTGGCATTTAGTCTTTTGCTTAATCCATGCACTTCAAGCGAAACACTCAATAATTTTCCAGCACTGATATTAGCAGACAAATCTTTTAGGGCATTCACTAATCCGAGTTTCATCAACACTTCAGGCATCATGTTATGAGCGATTCGTCTTACCTCCTCGGAAGCAGTATCGACTATTGCATAACTTTTTTGAAATAGCTCATTTACTTTTAAGGCTGGAGTATCATGTTGCAATGTGCTGAAATACATCTTTACAGTAGAAAACAAGCCGCCTAATCCATCATGCAAATCCTTCGCGATGCGCGTGCGCTCGGTCTCTTGCCCGTTGATCATGCTTTGCAAAGACACCACTTGTTGTTGCCGCTCTAAAAATTTGATTTGTTCACGCTGCAGCGTTTGCTCGCGCTCGGCTAAGAGCTGTTTCTGACGACTATTCTTGTAAAACAATCCAAGTATTAACAAAGCGGCTCCTCCCAAAACTCCTCCGCCTATCAATATTCTGTTTCGCTTTACTACTTCCAATTCCTTTTGTGTGTTGGAAGTTGTGAGGGAGATGATTTCATTTTCCTTTTTTTGGCTTTGGTATTTTGATTCCAGCGAAAGCGTGGCGGCCTGGGTTTCTTTGTTGGCGGCACTATCAGCAAAGAGTTTGGATAGTTCAGCATACTCAAGTGCTTTTTTATAATCGCTCTTTACAGAAGCCGCTTTCTTTAAAACATCATACGTACTAGCAATAACTTTGTATTGTCTAAATTTCTTTCCAATTGCAATCGCTTCTTTAGCAAACCGTTCGGCTTCATTATATTTCTTTAATTTGAAATTCAGATTCGCTATGTTGTCAGCTGCTTCGGCTTTGAGATAATCGTTTTGGCTACTATCACCATACTGATACGCCTTCAGATATCCCGTTAAGGAATTCGGCAGATCACCAATAGTTTGATAATAGAAGCCTGTGTTGTTGGCTACAATGGCAGCGATAACCAAATTATCCAACGAGCGATTGAGTATGATGGCAGAGTCCAGGTACTTTTTTCCCAGCACAACATTCTTCAATTGAACATACGCATCAAATAGATCTAAATAAAGTAGTGTTTTATAGCGGGCTTCGCTGGGGTAATTCTTTTGTAAAAGAGCTTTTTTGGAATACTCTATTCCTTTTTCAATTTGTTTCTCTGCTATCAGGTTGTGCCCAATGTTACCATAAATTTGAGATAATAATTGTTTAAGCTTTACAGAGGTTGAGTGATCAATTAACTCGGCTGCTTTTGTTAAGTATAGTGTCGCGGTACTGAAATCGGATTGGTAATTACACAAGAGTGCCTGGGCATTGTAACAATTAACTTGAAGTGCTGTGTCCTTTACCAAAGGCATAAATTTTTGCGCAGCTTCAAGATAAAATGTAGCACTGTCATATTTAACTAAGTTGGTATAGGTCATTCCCAAATTATAGTGAATTCGCGCAAGGATTTTAGTGTTGTCAATTTTTCTCGCCATGGGCAGTGAGCGCTTAGCATACTTTAAGGTAGAATCAAATGATCCCCTTTCAAAATAATATCGTTGAACCGAGATAAGCGCCATCACAGAATTACTATCCAGCTTTGGTTTACTGGCAATGGCAAACAGACTATCTAAATACGGGACTGATTTATTTTGGGAAAAACCCCTTTGTACATTAAATGGACTGAATAAAAAAAGTAATAGAAGGTAAATTCGTATCATACTATTCCTAACACATAAAAAATAATAAAAAGTAGCCTGCCCTTCATCAACCGCTCGACTAAAGTACTTTAATTAAACATACTTTTCATCTACCTACTTTCCGGTATTTTTTAGCATTCATAATTCATGGCATTCAGGTATTGAGGGTTGGTGGTTTGAATTCTACTTTTAACATATCAATCACATCGCCTATTAACCCAATCTCAATATGAAAAAGACACTTCCTTTAATCTTCGCACTGGCAGCCATGCTAAATAGCTATGCCACCGTGCGTACGGTAAGTAGTAACCCCTCAAACCTTGGGCAGTTTAGTAACATACAAGCGGCAGTAGATGCCAGTGCCGATAGCGACACCGTATATGTGTATGGTAGCCCCAATGTTTATCCAAGCTTTACCATTAGCGACAAGAAAATTACAGTGATTGGCCCCGGTTGGGCACCCGATAAAAATTTACCGCTGACAGCAGCTGTAGCGGGGGTTACCATCAACAATTCTGCAGCTGGAGGCAGCCCCGATGGCTCGGAATTACATGGCCTAGTTTTTAATAGCACAGCAACCTTATCGAATGCCGGAGGCACAAATACAGGTGTAAACAACATAAGACTTATACGGTGTCAATTCAACGGTGCTGTTACTGCGGATTTGGCATCCAGCGGCTTCTTATTCGAAGGATGTATTTTTTATAATAGTGTGAACTTTAATAGCGGCTTAACCTATACCAACTTTCTATTTCAGAATAACCTATTTTTCTTTTCGGTATGCTGCCTAGGTCAGCAAGTAAATGGTCTCACCAATGCGGTAAACGTTCGCTTTGACCACAATCTCTTTTATAGCTCCAACAACTCGGCAGGAAATACTGTAAACGTTTTTAATACTAATTGTCGGTTCCTTACATTTTCAAATAATGTTTTCAACCAGGCTAATGTTGGGAACAATGTAAGCCTAAGCACCTTTACCAATAACATTACCAACAACATCACGCTCAACTCAGCCAATGCCACATCTAATGCTACACCGTGGGCGGTGAATAGCAATGTAGATGGCGGGGGCAATGTGGCCAATCAAAATCCTGCTATGGTAGATCAAACATCAATTAATTCAGGAAATGGCAGCCCAATACTCAACTTCACGATTGCGAGTGGTGCCGCCAATAACAGTGGCAGTGATGGCAAAGACATGGGATTGTTATTCGATGCAACAGGCAGTTTAAATTGGGCGAACAGTACCAACAGTCGCTTGCCGCGAATTTTTAGCATGAACATTACTACGCCTACCGTAACACCCGGAGGGAACTTGAGTGTAACCGTTGTAGCGAAGAAGAGCAACTAGCATGCTATCGCAAGTCTTTAACAAATTATTTCCAATAGATTATCAGCCTTCAATCGATAGTCTGCTGCGTTGCATAATTTTTTTTCTGCTTCTATCAATTGTTTACTCGCCAGTCTCTGCGCAAAATGTGCTTAAAGGCGAATATTTTTTTGATACCGATCCGGGTATTGGTAATGGTACAACCATCACTTTTACGGCAGGAGCCAACGTAACATTTACCACCAGTATTCCCACCACTTCATTGGCTGCAGGCTTTCATCAGTTGGCTATCCGGGTAAAAGAAACCGGTGGGCGCTGGAGTGAATTTGAAAGCCGTGGATTTTATATCACCAATACTATCACAGACGTTTCAAATATTTCAGCGGCTGAATATTTTTTTGACACTGATCCCGGACAAGGAAATGCGACCGCCCTTGCAATAACGGCCGGAGCTACTACAAATTTTACGGTGAGTATACCCACCACCAGTTTATCCCCCGGCTTTCATTTTCTCGCTATTCGCACAAAAGGGGCCAATGGGAAATGGGGCGTATTTGAAGCACGTGGGTTTTATATAACAAGTTCAACTACAGATTCTCCTAACATAACAGGAGCAGAATATTTTTTTGATGTCGATCCCGGAAACGGAAATGGAATTCCCATTGCGGTATCAAGCGGGGCCGCGGTGAACTTTACAGTAAGTCTTCCAATCGGTTTATCACCCGGATTTCACTTTTTGGCTATTCGCACAAAAGGAGCCAATGGAAAGTGGGGCGTGTTTGAAGCACGGGGATTTTATGTTACGGGTTCTACGTCAGATGTTCCCAACATTACCAAAGCAGAATATTTTTTTGATACTGACCCCGGTGTGGGCAACGGCATTAACATTCCGATTACGGCTGGGGCATCTCCAAATTTTACTGTTAGCTTACCTACCACAGGGCTTACCCCCGGCTTTCATTTTCTTGCTATTCGCACAAAACGTGCTGATGGTAAGTGGGGAATTTTTGAAAGCCGTGGGTTTTATGTTTCACCCATTGATGAGAACATCTCAGATATTGTGGCGGCAGAATATTTTATTGATGATGTCGATCCCGGTGAAGGGAATGGATTGCCGTTGACAGTCCTCACACCAGGGCCTACAGTTAATCAATCATTTATTATTGTATTGAATGGTGTACCGAGCGGAGTGCGAAAATTAAACCTACGCGTAAAAGATGCGAAAGGAATATGGAGCCCTATTGAAACTGCTTCTTTCAATGTACTGGTTTGCACACCTCCCTCACCACCAACCGCCACCGGAGCCAGCCGATGCAATAATGGCACGGTAACACTGAACGCAACAACAGGAGTTATTGGTACACAAGTATATCGCTGGTATGCAGATGCCACAAACAGCACAGTGCTATTTACCGGTGCACAATTTATAACCCCAACTATATCCGCTACTACTGATTATTATGTCACCGTCTATGACCCGGCTACACTCTGCGAAAGCAATCGCATAAAAGTAACTGCCTCGATTATAAGCACTACACCACCACAACTGAATATTACTGGCTCGGTCACCATCTGCGAAGGGAACGCCATTAAAATCAGTGCACCGGTGGGCTTCACCAGTTACCTGTGGTCGAATGGTGAAGCAACAAGAGAAATAACTGTATCCATTGCAGGAGATTATACTGTAGTAGTTAGCAACAGCACATGCACCAGTCAACCGTCTGCACCTGCTGCTGTCATCATATCGCCTAAACCCGCCAAGCCTACTGTGACAACCAGCGGCACCGCGGATTTATGTGATGGAGCCTCCGTTACACTTACCGCACCCGCAGGATTTTCCTATCAGTGGTCAAGTGGACAAACCACACAAGCCATTACAGTGAACACAACTAGCAACTATTCTGTCACTGTGGCTGACGGCAGCAATTGCTCCAGTGCTCCTTCCAACATTATTGAAGTAAAAACTTTTGTGCGTCCTGCCAAACCTACTATCGATGTATTAGGCACCACCACCTTATGCGGCACAAATGCAGTCGGATTACTTGCTCCGGTTGGATACACCATTTATCAGTGGTCGGGCGGGCAAACTACACCGGGCATTAACACCGCTGCCGCTGGAAATTATTCCGTGATTGTGGGCAACACCTCCAACTGTTTGTCGATTGCTTCAGAGGTAGTAACTGTCACTAGCACCGGTCAGCCTTGTACAGGAGGAGGCACTAGCAACACACCTCCTGCAATCAGCAGTGAACCATTTGCTACGCAGATTGAGGGTAAAATTGAAGTTGACTTAACCACACTCGTCAGCGACTCAGACAATAACATCGACTTCGCTTCGCTCAAAGTAATAAACGGAACCACTTCACGCGGCATCGCTGCATTTATTACCTCCTCCTTTTTCTTACAAATCGACTACTCCGGCAGTCCGTTCACAGGCACAGACCGCATCGCCATTGAAGTATGTGATCTGGCTGGCGCTTGTGCCCAACAAGTCATCGACATAGCTGTTGTTGGAGAAGTGATCGTGTTCAATGGCCTCTCGCCTGACGGAGACGGATTGAACGATTTCATGGAAATCAGATACATCGATGTAGTAGAAGGTGCTTCTAAAAACAAAGTCTCCATCTACAATCGCTGGGGTGACCTGGTCTTTGAAACAGATGATTACGACAATGTATCGCGGGTGTTCACGGGTGTATCTAATAATGGAAAAGAACTTCCTGCCGGTACCTACTTTTATAAAATAGATTTTTCGCAAGCACAACCGTTGTCTGGATTTATCACACTTAAACGCTAACAGATGAAAAATCCTTATTTATTCATTGGGTTTCTTCTGGTTGGCATTTCCTCGTTTGCACAGCAAGACCCTTTATACTCACAGTATTTAATGAATCCTTTTATTATCAATCCTGCGTATGCTGGCTATACTACAGATTTGAATACCTCTGTGATGTATCGCAAGCAATGGGCCGGGTTTGAAGGTAGCCCCGTTACCATGAATGCCACCGCGCACATGGCACTGGATAGAAATCGCATGGGTGCTGGCCTCCTCGTTTTACAAGACCAGTTAGGCGCTGATAATAATACTGAAGTTACTTTTGCATACGCATACCATCTCGCGCTAAGTACCCGGCTAAAACTATCATTTGGGTTGCAGGGTGGCGTGATCAACTATCATAGTGATTACAGTAATTTGAAATATAATCTTGCTGACCCAAAGTTTTCCAATATCAATGAATGGAAACCCAATATTGGAGCCGGGCTACTATTGCACAGCGATAAGTTTATGGTGGGGTTTTCCATCCCCAAAATGCTAAAAGCCACTAATACTGTGGAGGCATCGAGCACGGGTTTATATACACAACATCTTTACGTGTATGGAGCATATCTGGCACAACTTTCATATCGCATTAAACTTAAACCCTCCGTGTTACTGCGGGCCGTAAGCAATGCGCCTGTTGCTGTGGATTACACACTCGCTATGAAAATAGATGATAGTTATACAATTGGATTATTCACCAGAAATCTTAACACGTATGGGTTTCTGATGCAATTGAATTTAGGAGATAACTTCCGAATGGGATATGTGTTTGAATTACCCTCTCAACAATCAGTAGGCACACAATATACCACTCATGAAGTGACACTTGGTATGCGTTTCGGAGTGCTTAGTTTTCATGACTTGCTCGCAGTAAAGAATTTCTAACACCGATTGGTCAAGCTCTTTATTTAAGCAATGCTTTGTTAATAGCTTTAATCAAGGAAGGACCCTCATAAATAAAGCCCGTATAAATCTGAATGAGGTCAGCACCTGCATGGAGTTTATCGATTGCATCTTGCGCAGACATGATTCCGCCTACACCGATAATCGGATACGTTGGTCCCAGTTTAGTACGCAAAAATGAAATTACTTCCGAGGATCGTTTGGTCAATGGTTTGCCGCTTAATCCGCCATTTCCAATAGCGGAAACCTGATTGGATGACGTGGTTAATCCCTCACGCGAAATGGTGGTGTTCGTGGCGATTACGCCATCGGTTTTTGTTTCCAATAAAATCTCCACCACATCATTCAACTGCGCATCATTCAGGTCGGGCGCAATCTTTAACAATACGGGTTTGGGTTTTTCTTTGGCCCGGCTCAACGCCTTCACTTCCGAAAGCAATTTTTTCAACGGCTCCTTCTCTTGCAGCTCACGAAGATTCGGTGTGTTGGGTGAACTTACATTCACCACAAAATAATCGACATATGGATAAAGCGCCTCAAAACATTGGTTGTAATCCTCAAACGCTTTCTCATTGGGAGTAATTTTATTTTTACCAATGTTGCCACCTACAATCACATCCGACTTCCGGTTCTTCAATCGTTCAACTGCTATTTCCACACCCTGATTATTGAAGCCCATACGATTAATCACTGCCTGGTCTTGAGGCAAGCGGAACAATCGTGGTTTATCATTGCCGGGTTGTGGTTTCGGTGTGAGCGTTCCTATCTCAATAAATCCAAAACCAAAAGCAGACAATTCATCAATCAGTTTTGCGTCTTTATCAAACCCAGCAGCAAGGCCAACCGGATTTTTAAAGGTGAGACCAAAAAGATTTCGCTCCAGCGATTTGCTTTCAACCTTATGTATTGCGGTCAGTAATTTTAATAGGCCCGGAATTTTTCCGGCCGCACCCAAAACACGAAACGTGAGATGATGAATAAATTCCGGAGGGAAGAGAAATAAAACAGGACGGATTAAAAACTTATACATTGCCTCTACTGGCTTTACTTCTTTTTCTTTTTAGCTGGCTTGGGATACTTCCGAAAACCCTTTTGAATGACCTCACCAATTATTTTCTCCGCATTGGATGCGGACATTTCCATGGTGGCATTAACCCGCCACACCTTAATATCACGTTTGTCATTTAAATCAATAACCAGGTTACCCTGGCGGTAATCCTTCATGTAGGTCCGATCCATGGAGCCGGGGGTTAAGCCCATAGGGCCCACATCACCGGCATCACTCCGCGCAATCGTGCCCATTACATACGAGACCACTAAATCAGCTGTTGAATCAACCCTCTGCAAACCCTTCGACTCCAATTCCCGGGTCATCGCTTCTTTGATCAGTTTATCAACCTGTTCAGCGGTCATCTGTCGTTGATCTTTTGGGGTAACTAATTCTCCTTCACCAAAACGAAAAGTTTTGTATTGTTTGAAATCCCGGTTCTTATCATACTCAACTTTAAACTCCTGGCCCCAAGCCACAGAGAACCCAAGCAGAAGTGCTGAAAAAACAATCAATCTGATCATGGATCAAAGGTAATGAAACTAGTATTGGATTAACCAATCCGATTCAAATTCTATATGGGGTTAAATTGGGATGGTTTAAACCACTTTTTCTCACCCGTTAAAAGGATCTGTAAAATAAAACACCAGACCTTCAACGCCTGGTGCTCTATTGATTTGCATAATTTAGTTGTCAGAATTTGTACGTGATGCCAAAACTGCCTCCTGTAGCGGTTCCTCCACCGAACTCAAGGTTAAGAGCAAATTGATCAGAGAAAAAATAACGGCCTCCGATCTGAGCATCCAGACCCAGGGTAGAAGATTTTCCAACGTAATCTACTCCACTGGATGTTTTTACATCCGACCAGAAATAATACCCTAAAGTTAATCCCGCATAAAAATCCCACGGAGCAGGAAGATTCAATAAGGTATTAAAGTGGTAGTTGCCATTAAAGGAAAGCACAGCCAGGGATTGTTCGTAATTATAGTTTGACCGTGTATAACCATAACTCCTAAGCGAAAGTCGTGGGCCAATGGTGATATTTTCATAAACGCCAAAGTCAAGACCGGCATAAATAGGGATACCGTAATCAGAAAATCCCAGACCCGCATTAAACTGCTTTTCGCCCGTTCTTAAATTTCCCTGGGCAAAAGAAAATGTTGATGTAAGCACTATAAACAGAAAACTAAAATGTAGCTTTTTCATGTGTGTAAAATATGGGTTTAATAATCCTTATAACTGGCAAGTCTAAAAGCAGAATCACTCTGCTACAAGGCAAAAAAGATAGGCGGGTGTTAATTGCCGTTAAACTCGCTAACTGCGGGGATGAAACTCCTGTATTACCTGACGAAGGTAATCCCTATCGAGGTGCGTATAGATTTCAGTGGTGGTAATAGATTCATGACCGAGCATTTCCTGCACGGCACGCAAATCGGCACCGCCTTCAATCAGATGCGTGGCAAAAGAATGACGAAAGGTATGTGGACTGATCGTTTTATGAAGTCCGATTTTGGCAGCCAGATCTTTGATGATCATGAAAATCATCACACGTGATAATTTTCTTCCTCTCCGATTAAGAAAGGCATGACTCTCCGATCCTTTTTGCACCGGCACATGCACACGGATTTCTTCCAGGTAGATCTTCAGAAATTTCAGTGCGTCCTTTCCGATGGGAACCAGTCTTTCTTTGTTTCCCTTTCCGATCACGCGCAAAAAACCAAGATCAAAATATATGTTGCCGATTTTCAAATCCACTAATTCGGACACGCGTAGCCCGGAAGAATAGAGCATCTCGAGCATAGCCCGGTTGCGTCCGCCTTCCGGCTTGGAAAGGTCAATGGCGTCAAGCATTTTCACAATCTCTTCATAGTCGAGTGTGTCGGGTAGTTTTCTGCCCAGCTTCGGGCCTTCAATCAAAGCGGTGGGATCTTTCTCAATCATCTCTTCAAAAAGAAGATACTTATAAAATGCCTTGATACCCGACAGGATGCGCGCCTGACTGAAGGCGCTCATGCCCAGCTCATTAATATATTGTAAAAACGCCTGCAGGTGTTTGGATGAAATGACCAGTGGACTAACACCTGCAAATTTCATTTCGATGAATTGACCTAGTTTTTCAACATCCCGCACATAAGCCTGAATAGAGTTGGAAGAAAGTGAACGCTCAAGTTTCAGGTAGCTGCCAAAATGTTTGATATACGTTTCCCAGTTCTTCACTACACAAATGTGCAAATAATTTTAGTCCGGAAGATTCTATCAGGATAAATACCGGGGATGCCTTCAGTATTCGAGGGAAAATTTATAATAGGAGTATCGCTATTATTAATTTTGAGCTTAACTTAGAAGCATGAAGATACAAATCATCAACGGACCAAACCTCAACTTGCTAGGCAAACGCGAACCTGAGACCTATGGCAAGCAATCTTTTGAAGAATATTTGGCTCAGTTAAAATCACGTTTTCCGACTGTTGAACTTCACTACTATCAATCTAACGTGGAAGGTGAGCTGATCAACAAACTGCATGAAGTGGGTTTTAGTTTTGATGGTATCATTCTCAATGCCGGAGCCTACACACATACTTCTGTAGCCATCCACGATGCCATTGCTGCTTTAAAAACTCCCGCTATTGAAGTTCATATTTCCAATGTATATGCCCGCGAAGAATTTCGCCACAAGAGCCTGATCACTTCAAAATGTATTGGCTTGATTACGGGTTTTGGAATGGATGGGTATGCGATGGCAATTCAGCATCTGGTGGGGAAAAGACAATAACCATTATTCAATTTGTTAGAGAATAACGTTTGAGCGTTTAGGATTTGGCTCTTACAATAGCTTTTGTATCGCGTTGGTTTGCGTGATTATGGCATGTGCCTAGTACTCGGGCTATTCGGAGAGGAATCTTTTAACAAATGGGAAGGGTCGTCTATTTCCAATCTAATTTGTCCAACGTTTATTTTCTAAAAAATCCAAGTTGTCCCGAAGCAGTTCACTCGTCCCTTTAGTGAATATTTTTTGTACGGAGTTCAGGACGAGACAAATACTATTTATTTAAATATTTATTTGTTGTATGTGCGGCCTGCAAATGTGCTTGCAAGTATCACTCATTTCTCAAGGATAGAATTAATTCTGTTCTGCCACTCATCTTCAAACACTACTTGAAATTCAAAGTCGTGGTCTGGAAAATCTTCAAACAATTCCTTCCAAGGTTTTTTCGCCCCCAATTCGTTACATAAAGCAAATACGCTTTCTTTGTAACGCGTGTCGTCATTTGCTTTTAATTGGACTCCTTTGGTCTCTAATACATAAACTGTGCTATAGTCCGTTTCATCTTTTTCGTCTTTCTCGGCTGTGATGAAGTCTGGATAAATCTTATTCTTTCTCCAGCCCTGTATGTGGTAATGTTGTCGGGATATATTTCGATACCACCAAAGCAATTTTCCTTGCTCGTCTAAGTAAATGGCTACTCTCTTTTCTGTCTCGTTAAATTCTTCTTCGAATGATTGCTCAAACAATGACCTTTGAATAGGAGAATTGTCGGCCTGCACTAATTGCTTATTACCTTTAACTTTTATTCGAGATGGAATCTGATGATGTCCTTTACCTTCAAGTAGGAAGAAGAATAATTTTTTGTCGTCAATCAATTTATGGAAGACATCTTCTGCGAGTCTGTTTCTTTCCTTCTCAATCAGTTTCTTTAATTCCTCTATTATGAAAACAAAGTTTGCTTCAACTATCGTCTTGTTTTCGTGGTCTTTATATTTCTTTCTTATTATCGTTAATGCGTCATCGCCTTTTTTGTAAGCAATCCAGGGATTTGGAATAAGATCGCCCAACTGTCGTGCGAGAAATGTTTCGTCTATTTCTAATGTCCCCTTGTGCTTAACAACACCTCGCTGTATAAGCTCATTCCAGTTTTCTTCAGGATAACCAATTGTTAAGTCGATCTCCCCAACCCTTTGATCTGGATTTAAAGTGACATTGCTGACCTCTTTAAGGTTTATATCCTCCCAATTTATTTTACTCAAGATATCTACTTCAAAGTTTACATCTCTCCATGATTCCTTTTCCTGAATTACGAATTTTGGCAAGTAAATTTTACCCTCAAATTTCTTAAACCCAGGTCTATATTCCATTTCCATTTCCTTGAACAATCCATCGTCTACCACTCCTTCATCGGTTACTATTCTTCCGGCTATGTCTCCAAGTCCCTCGCTTTCTAAACCTATTTTAATTTCCCGAACAAGTTTACTTGCGTTTTGCTTAAATGTAAATACGTAGCACTCATCGAGCATTTTAACCTGTGTCTTTTGTCCAAAAGGCTGTCGTAATATCCTGCCAACTAATTGAGTGATGCCGGTTGCTGATGTTGGATTGGTAAGTATTGTTAGAACATAGGCAAAAGAAAAATCCCAGCCTTCTTGAAGGGCTTGTTTGGTAATGATGAATCTTATTGGACAATCATTAGCAAAGAGATCAATCCCCTCAATGTCATCTTTCTCGCTACTCTTAATAGCTATTTGCTCAACTGGAACATTACATTTCTTAATTAAAAACTCCTTCGCATCCTCAGCGTGAATGAATTTGCTATCCCGTTGATCTTTACCCGTCCGTTCAACCTGAATCAAACATGAAGGCCGAATATACTTTCCGGTATTGGCTTCATACTCTCTGGCCTTTTTCTCTAACTCAGTAACTTTTTCAAAACTGCTAAGAAGAGTGTCTTGCCATTTGGGTGTTGTTTTGTTAATGAGGTGAATGTCGAGTTTAATCATTTCCTCATCGTGCAATTCACGGCCAGTAATTTTTACAAGATCATTGCTGGTTGGCGGTGGTGTTGCTGAGAGTTCAAGTATAAATGATGGATTGAAATTTCTTACAGTGCTTAATGCACCTTCACTATAAGCTTTGTGCCCTTCGTCAATAATAATTAAGGGCTTTAATAATCGTAACGTATTTCCTAGCGAAGTTTTTATTTGCGTTCCAAAAACTTCACCGGGCATTGAAAAGCAATCCAGATTAGGAACGAGCTTAAATAGTTCTTCGTGTCCTTTGAAGTTATCTTCAGGTGGAAAAAAATCCGTAAAGCCTCCGGAATCCCGAAACATTCTTAATGTTTCCTTATTTAATCGGTTGGCTGACGGTAACATCAGCATAAGTATTACCAGGTTCTCTTCAACATCCAACCGATTAAATAATTCAGTTTTCTCTTTGATCAGTGTTCGGCCACCGCTTGAAATGTCTAATATCTGTCTGTACGGATGTTCGCGACTTTTGAGAGCGGAAATAGTCTGTCTATATATTTGAGTAGATGGGACAATCCAAAGAATCAGTCCGGTTTGACTTTCTAAATACGTTTTTTGAATCAGGTCTATTGAGTGACAGGCTAACAACGTTTTTCCACCACCTGTCGGCACTTTTAAATAAATATCTGGAAGGGGTTCACCAAGTCCGTTGGTTTTAGAATAGTAGATTGTTCGGCCAGTTGAATTTTCCCATGCTCTTTTTGGAAAATTATAGTCCTTCGCCATGTCAGGGTCTATCCCCAAATATTTCTTATACTTTCCCTGAAATTCAGACAAAGACCTCAGGTATTCATTGAGTTCCTTTATTACTTTTTCCTGATAATGCTTTAGTTTCATACTAATTGTAGCAACATTTTTTGGCCTTCTT
>Ga0163151_10003231_pt1 | contig 23726 bp, 10 predicted proteins | sample OliLakLV19MP5IB2_FD_145596 | JGI IMG/M metagenome (GOLD analysis project Ga0163151, IMG submission 145596) | Freshwater microbial mat bacterial communities from Lake Vanda, McMurdo Dry Valleys, Antarctica - Oligotrophic Lake LV.19.MP5.IB-2 | ecosystem: Environmental > Aquatic > Freshwater >...
GCAACCAAGCAACCAAGCAACCAAGCAACCAAGCAACCAAGCAACCAAGCAACCAAGCAACCAATTTTTACTTGCTAAAAGTTGTATTTTTCTTCTGATAATGCTTTGTTCTTTTTTTGCAAAATCTCAAACAGGTGTAATAAACTATTTTACGCCAAATGTTAATGGCCATCATTATGCTTTTTTAAACTCAAAAGCAATTATTTGGGAGGCTCAAATTGGGGAAGTATGGACAGCAGATGCTAATTATACTGGGCTGCCATATTTAAAGGTTTCGTTTTCTGGTGACAATTTCAACGATTATTTTTCAATTAAAATTATTGTAGAATCTCCACAAAATCCTTGGGCTTTTTATAATCCGATTATGGATGAAATTAATATTCCTGATCAAACAATACCCGCAAGAGGAATTCCTTATGCTTCAAAGGCAGGAAATTATGCGAAAATTCGAATTAGGGCTTCCAGAAAGCCAACAGCACCTGATGATGCCTTTTCGTGTAAATTAATTACTGTTCATCTTGAATGTTTCAAAAAGTATGGAAATACTGTTTTGAGCATTAGCCCAGCTCGTGCAATTGATTTGTGGGTGAGTAATTATTCGCCAATACTTAACAAAGTAGATTTTGAAGACAATACCAAACAAAATTTAGCAAGTTCCATTTGGAATACCCCTGATTTATTCATAAAAGATAACGATAATGATAATGGGATTGAACCTTTTGATCCTATTAAATGGAATAATGACTTTAGAAATATTTCTGGGCAAGAGCTATCGGTTTCTCAAAAGCCTTCTATTTGGAACAGATATGCCCTGGATTATCAGCAAAATCATCTTGAACCTATGCATAGTATTCAAAATCCACCAACAGCAAATTATATGTGGGCAGCAATAGAAAATAGGTCCTGCCTAGCAACACCACAAGAAGCCTCATTAAAAATGTTTTGGACAATTGCCCGTGTATGGGAACCTTGGACATCAGATTGGAATAATTACTTTTCGGCACCTAACTCATCTTCAAATAATTTCGTAATTTTTCCTACTGGCAGCTTGGATCCAGATGATAAAAGGCCAGCAGGTAATGAAATTACCATTACAAATAGGTTTAATTATGCAAGCGTTTCTGATCCTATAACAGTTCCGGTTTTATCTGCCTCAATGCCTGCAATTATTACAGGTAAGCGATGGATAGTACCTAACCCGGTTTGGTATGAAAATCAATCAAAATTCTCCTTTTTCTTTAATGCAAATAAAACTAAACCGGCCATTTGCTTATTGGCTGTGTTAGAGGAGCCTTGGAAAAATGATAATGGACTTTATTTTGCACCTGCTCCTTTCGATTATAATGTTAATATTATAGATTTTGTTTCCAAAAATAATAATGTAGCTACCCGCAATACTTTTGCCTTGAATAGCATTGGTGGTTATTTAACAAGAAGTTTATTAAATCAAAACCCAGTTACAAAAAGTGGTATGCTATTAATTGATAACCCGCACGATCATCCTAGTTTTGGCTTGGTTTTTAGAAATGCGTGTGAAACAGATTCTTGCAATAATTTTTTAGAGAATGGGCAAATTAATATTCATTTAGACATGCTTATTTGGCAAAGGTGGATGGCCGCTGGCGCCCATGGACAGAATGTTTCCATTGTATCTGAACAGATTATAAGTATTACCAATAATAATTTCGCCACATTAGATAGCATTAAAATTTTTCCTGGAGAGCGCTCCTATATTGCTTTAGAGGCAGAGTTTTATGAAAACAGCAAACCAATAACTAATTACCAATATAATTTTGGTATATCTGCATACACACAACATCCAGATTCTATTGGAGGGGTAGCAACAACTTTTCAAACTTTTGTATTGGCTGATCCAAATATTGAACAAAAAACCAGCATTCCAATAATTACCAAACAACAAGTTCAACTATTTCCTAATCCTTCAAATGGTAACTTTACTTTAAGTTCAGACAAGGAGAATATTAAGAAGGTGATTATTTATGATATAGCAGGAAAAATTGTTGAAGAAATTGAATTTGCTTTACCTGCTGCAAAGCAAGAAGTAAGTGCAACATTAAAGTTAAATGGAATTTACTTTATAGATGTTGTGCTTTCTAAGCAAATATGGAGAAGTAAATTGGTTTTTGTATATTAATTTTTATTGTTGCCATGTTTTTACGTATTTGTTTAACAGTATGTATCAGTAGTTATTGTTTTTTTGTAAATGCGCAAAACAACTTGATAAAAAATCCTGGTTTTGAGGACATGATTTTATGCCCGACTGATTCAGTTAGATGGAGGGTGGTTAACGAAAATCCAACCATCTCACAATATACCTCTAATTGGGAAAGTGTTTTTATATATTGGTGGATTGCAGGTGGTATTCCATATTATCATGAATGTGCAAATGAGGATGCACATGATTTTTTTGGAACAAAGTCTATTTTGTTAGGAAATCCAATTAAATATTCTGGAAAAGCTTTTGTATGTATTTCTGTTACAATTTCACATGGAAGGCTTAATTATAGTGCTAGTAGTTCTCATCGTTCATTTTTGGGAACAAATTTGAAAAAAAAATTAATTCCATTACATAAATATAAACTAAGTTACAAAATATATGCTGCTGATAGTAATTATATGGCCTTAAGTGGATTTGGAGCTTGTTTCTTTAATCAAAAGACGTTTATTGATCCAATAGGTGGTAAAAAGGATTCTTTGAATAGATCTTTGTGGGATTTTTCAAGTTATGTTCCTAAGGTTTTTTCCGATTCGGTAATTACTACTAATGAGTGGAATTTGGTTTCAGGTGAGTTTATTGCGGATAGTTCATACTCATATCTGGCTATAGGCAATTTTGAGAACTATGCTAGCATGCAACAAATTATAATTAAACCACCTCCATATGATTTTAGAGGTAACTACGCTAATTTTTTTATAGATGATGTTGAATTATATGATATCACCAAGCAAATTGGAAACAAAAAAAGCAGCTTATGTATTGGAGATAGCCTTAAGTTATGGCCCGAGAATTTAACTAACAATCATTATTGGTCTATAAGTAATAATGGTATTGATACATTTTCATTGGTTGATACTATCCTGTTATTTCCTCAAAATAAAATGGTTGTTTATTTATTTGAAAAAGGAACTGGACTTATTGATTCTTGTGAAATTAAGGTAATAGAGACAAATATTAGTCTATTGCCAAATGACACCTTTTTTTGTAAAGAAAAAAGCATTTTTTTAGAATCAGCAATAGCTGGAAATTCATATTTATGGTCTAATGGCAGCACTTTAAAATCAATTGAGGTTAGCGAAAGTGGGGTATTCCTATTGATAGTTGATTTGGATGGCTGTGCAATTTTTGATTCCATTACGGTTAATACTTGTTTAAGCAATGTGTTTTTCCCTAATTCATTTACTCCAAATGGGGATGGGTTAAATGATGTATTTAAGCCAGTTTATCAGCAAATTAAAGATTATAATTTGGATATTTTTGATAGGTGGGGAAGTAATATTTTTACCAGCAATAATATCGACGTTGGTTGGGATGGTATTTCTTTATCTGGAAATATAAATGAGGCCGGCGTTTATTTTTATATTTCTAGTTATTTAATAGAAAATGAATTGAAAATTACAAAAGGTACAGTTACACTTTTAAGATAACGTAATTTAAAAATTCATTAAATTGTGGTCCTAAAATTGCGATTGTGAGCGGAATCTGTATAAAACTTTCACTTTTATCAGTAAACTTGCAGACCTAAATATGGACAAAGAAATTCTTTTAGAGGCTTATGCGCACATGTGTGCAGCCAGGGCCATGGCCAATATATATGATGCTAATCGCCCCATTACTAAGTATGTGCATTCTACTAGTAGGGGACATGAGGCCATACAATTGGCTATGGGTATGCAGCTTACCGACTATGATTATGCGGCACCTTATTACCGCGATGAGAGTATGCTTTTGGGAATGGGAATGAGTCCGTACGAATTGATGCTGCAATTGCTGGCCAAGGCGGAGGATCCTTTTTCTGGCGGAAGAACGTATTATGGTCACCCAAATTTAAAGCGCGAGGGTTTTGTGCGCATGTTGCATTCGAGCAGTGCCACGGGCATGCAGGCTATTCCGGCAACGGGCATGGCGCATGGCATAGCTTATTTGGAAAGTCAGGGCTTAATTGCTGAGAGCGATAGGCCGGTTGTGGTTTGTAGCTTGGGCGATGGTTCTGTAACAGAAGGTGAAGTGGCGGAAGCCTGGCAGATGGCTGTATTGAAGAAGTTACCAATCATATATTTGGTTCAGGACAATGATTGGGGAATTAGTGCCAACGGAGCAGAAATGCGGGCCATGGATGCGTATGAATATGCGGGTGGATTTAAGGGAATGCAGCGGATGCGTGTGGATGGCAGTGATTTTCTTAAATCTTGGAATGCTGTTTTGCAGTGTATTGATTATGTGCGCGAGCATCGCATGCCAATTTTGTTGCATGCAAAAGTGCCTTTATTGGGACATCATACTTCTGGTGTACGCAAGGAATGGTATCGCACAGAGGAGGATATGGCCAAGCATTTAAAGGATGAGCCTTTGCCTAAATTGCAAGCTTATTTGTTGAGCATTGGCATTGGTGAGGCAGAGTTGAGGGAGATTGATGAGATTGAAACGGATAAGGTTGCGCAGCAATTTAAATTGGCTGTTTCTTCGCCAGATCCAGATCCTGCTACGGCAGAAGATTTTGTGTATGCACCAAGTGGTGCCATGCACGAAGTGGGTGTTCGTGTGCCTGAGGGCAAGGAGCCTGTGGTGATGGTGGATGCGGCTTTACATGCGGTTGATGAGTTATTGGCCAAACACCCCGAGTGTTTATTTTATGGGCAGGATGTGGGTGCTAGGTTAGGTGGTGTGTTTAGAGAGGCCGCAACTTTGGCGGTAAAATATGGTGAGGATAGGGTTTTTAACACGCCCATTCAGGAGGCATACATTGTTGGGTCAACTGCGGGAATGAGTGCCGTGGGCGCTAAACCAATTGTGGAGATTCAGTTTGCAGATTATGTATGGAGCGGTATGAACCAATTGGTTTGCGAAATTACTAAATCTTCCTATTTAACGATGGGTAAATACCCGGTGAGTGCGGTTATTAGGATACCGATTGGCGCGTATGGTGGTGGTGGCCCGTATCACAGTGGTAGCATAGAATCTACCTTGTTAACTTTAAAGGGAATAAAAATTGCTTACCCAAGCAATGCGGCAGATATGAAGGGCTTGATGAAGGCTGCTTATTATGATGGCAATCCTTGCATTATGCTTGAACACAAAGGCCTTTATTGGAGTAAAAATCCGGGTACTGAATTGGCGCGTTGTGTAGAGCCCGATGAAGATTATATATTGCCATTTGGGAAGGCCAATGTGGTGTTAACGGCTTCGGAAGATGCCATAGCTAATGGAGAATCTTGTGTGGTGGTAACTTACGGCATGGGGGTTTATTGGGCACTTGCCGCTGCCAAGAATTTTGAGGGCCAAGTGGAAGTTTTGGACCTAAGAAGTTTGTTGCCTTTGGATGAGGATGCAGTAATGGCGTCTGTGCGCAAACATGGCAAATGCTTGGTATTAACAGAAGAGTCTTTGAACAACTCTTTTGCAGAATCGCTTGCTGCTAGAATTATGCAACAATGTTTTACTTCCTTGGATGGACCTGTGGCTACTTTGGGTGCTAAAAATGTGCCTGCTGTTCCAATGAATGTTAAACTAGAAGCAGAGATATTGCCTAATGCAAATAAAGTAACAGAGAAGCTAAAGCAGTTATTGTTTTCTTAAATTTTTTTATCCCAAATTGTGCATTAGAAAATGCTTCCTTGAGTTAATGCCTCTAGTTTTTTTTGGCATTGTTTCCATTTGGCAAATTTATCATTTTTCTTTCTGAACCAAATAGCGTTTTTAAAAATGAATCCGTTTTGTAGTTAAAGACGAATCGGTTCAAGCGCTATTAATGCAATTCTCTGTTAACTAGGAAGCTATTTAAAAGCAAAGTCTCATTTTTTTTAAAGATTTTTTTTGCTAATATTATTATTTGGCGAGTCTGTTTTCCTGGTAAATTTCAGTAAATCAACTTATTGTGTATAATTTTTATTATAGCATTTAACCTATATAGGCTAAATGCTGTTGGATGAGGTTGTTTAATACATTTATATAGCGGCCAAATAGATTCAAAATAAATTTTAATTATATGAAAATAAATTGTTTACTACAAAAATTAGCAATTAAAAGTCGGAGTGCATTTTTAACTCAAATTTTCTTTACCGTATCACTTGTATTAGCCTGTAACATCCATGTTTTTGGCCAATCAGTTAACATAGCCCCTTTAGCAACTGCAACGGCTCTTTGCAGTCCGGCAGCAACGGCTCCATTTGGTTGGAATACGATTAATGACCAGGCTTATGGAACTTGCGGAACGCAAACTGCATTTGTATGGACTGCCACGCCGCCAGATCAAACTGAGTGGATGGAATGGTCTTGGCCTACGCCACAAAAATTCGATAAAATAACCATCTTTCATGGTCAACAAAATGGAAGGTATCTTTCGGGGGGCACTGTTCAAATTTGGAATGGCAGTGCTTTTGTTGACTATTTTGCTTTTTCTGGGTTAAATCAAGGTAATTGTGACAATACATTAAATTTTCCTGGAATTACTACGAGCAGAATGAGAATTGCAAAATTTTCCACTGGACCTCTTGGTCAACTTTCTAACCTAAATTTTAGAGAAATTGAAATTTGGTCGGCACCAAGTGGATATAATGATGCTGGTGTTGTATCTATTGATTCGCCATCAGTTTTTGTGGCAGGAACTAGAAATGTTAGGGCTACCATTAAGAACTTTGGTGTAAATATTATTAATCCTGTAACGGTAAATTGGTCGGTAAACGGTGCCTTGCAATTGCCTGTATTATATTCTTCACCCTTAGATACATTTGGTGGTTCTGGTACTACCACAGCGCAAGTTGTTTTAGGTAGTTACACTTTTGCCAGTAATATACTTTATGATATTAAGGCATGGACAAGCGACCCTAATAATACGGCAGATACGACCAATTTAAATGATTCAGCTTTTAAATCCATCAGATCTCCGCTTAGTGGCAATTACACGATAGGTGTTACTGGAGATTTCCATACCATAACTTCAGCTGCCAATTCTTTGAGTTCGGCAGGAATAACTGGACCAGTAAATTTTCAGTTTATAGACAACGCATACAATAGAAGCACGGGAGAGAATTTTCCAATAACTATTTCATCATATTTAGGCATGTTGGCAAATAGGCCTGTTACATTTAGACCCGCAGTGGGTATTAACCCGGTAATATCAGATAGTAATAGTTCTTCTATATTTATATTAGATGGAGCAAAATACATTACCATAAGTGGAAGTAATTTAAGCAGCAGTACCAATAGAGAAATGCTTATTCAGAACCGCTCAATAAATACAAGTTCTAATGTAATTATTTTAAGAAATGAGGCTATTGGTAATTCAATTAGCAATATCAATTTCAGGTCGGGAAATAATAGCATTACAGGAGGGGCAGCACCTGCAATGGTGTTTATAGGCGGTACCAACAATATATTGGGAATAGGAAATGATAGCAATGCGATTCGCCACAATACTTTTTCTCCAGTATATAATGGAACTACTGGGTTTAAATATGGTAAAGGAATTGTTGTTAGCGGTCAGAGTGCGGTAATACAAAACGATCATATTACCATTGATTCAAACTACTTTTATGGGTATACCCATGCAGCTATTTATGTAACCGAAACAAATAGTGGTAATGGTACAAACTTTAATATTAGCGGCAATAGCATTTATGATACTGCCTTAGCAACCATTAGTTCTAATAATATCTATGGTATTTGGTTTAATCCAAGCAATGTGAATTCGGTTAATAATAATATTTCTGGAAACTTTTTGGGAGGAACTTCACCTTTTAATGGAGGAACAGGCGCTGGATTGCCAAAGCAAAGCATTACCCATACGGGATTTTGGTATTATTACGGCATATTTTCAAATGCCAGTGTGCAAGGTTTAACTGCTATCTCTAATAATACCATTAGGAACATACAGTTTAATTTAGGTTCTACTGGTTACTTCCAAGGAATTTATACAGGCTCGGGCATGGTTAATATTTTGAATAATACAATTGGCCATCCTGGTGATACCAATAATATTTTATTTAATGGTGGCGGAAGTAATATTTGTACTGGTTTTAGTGGTATTTATTCTTTCTCAACTGGAATTAGTAACATAAAAAATAATATTATATCTAGTCTTACCGCAACAGAGGTGATTACAAATACCATATTTGGAATTTATACCTCAGGTAATAACTCTGCCAATATTAATATAGATAGCAATGTGGTATCAAGGATTAATACGAGATCTACCAATACAAATACCACAACTTGTGCAGCTTTTATTGGTTTATTTTCAGGAAATGCCTCGCCTAATGTACAAATACGCGGTAATATTATTGGGGGTATAGATGCCGCAGATTCTATTAGCTTAATATCTCCTACACCAAGTGGCACAAGGGCAATGGGCATGTATATTACAGGAGGTATCAATACCATTATAAATAACCGTGTACAAAATATGTACACAAATAGCAATGCGCAATTTGGTTTAACCCAAGCTGCATTGGGCGGTATTTATTTGCAATCGATCTTCAATGGTCAAATAATGAATAACAATTATATTGGCGACTTTAGAAATTATGGAATTAATACCACAACTAATGCCGTATTTGGTTTGGCTTCATTTTATGGTTTGGCCTCAGTAAGTGGCGCTGCTACTATTAATAATAATACGATACGCGATTTTTATGTAACCAGTACCAATGCCAATACTTTAACCAATGCCAACATAAATGGAATAGTTTTAAGTACTTCCAATATTCATACGGTAAGTAATAATACCATTGCCAATTTAATTAATATGCCTACGGCTATTACGGTGGCGGGTACCCAAGTTAATGGAATATTTGCATCAGTAAATAACCAAGCAACCCTTACGAATAATAATATAAGCAGGCTAATTTTTAGCGGCCCTGGCGCTGGATCGGTATTTGGGATAAATTCTTCTTCTGGAGCAGCTAACCAAGCAATAGATGGAAATGTGATTAGCAGATTGATTTCTTCGGATACAAGTAATAATGGCCAAACACTGGTAGGTATAAACTATCAAGCATCCAATGCTTTGGTTGGAAATAATTCATCTGTTAGTAGAAATAATATAAACAGTTTTGGGATGGATTTTCCATCAAGTTTTTTCCCAACAAATAGTGTTCAATATGGTATTCAAATAGCAAGTGGAACTGCTACAATAGCTAATAATTTAATAAGAATAGGAAGAGATACCTTAGGCAATCAACTAGCTAAAGCAGGAAATTATAAAGGAATATATTCTACTAATACAGGTGGTCAATTGAGAATTTACCACAACAATATTTTAGTAGATTGTCAGCCAAGTTATGGGGCAATTAATACGGGCGTATTAGAGGTTCCTTTTACTCCTACTGCCTCTGTATTTGCCTTTACAGATATTAGAAATAATATTTTTGTTAATAATTCGAACAATGCAGGAGCGGCAAGTGGTAATCATTATAACGTAATGTATCCGGCCACTTTATTCCAATTGTTTAATGGCGTAAGCGTATATACTGTAACTTCCGATTTCAATTTACATTCGAATGCGATAGGTACCAATAATTTTGTAGGTAGGTTTGCAGGATTAAATTTTGTAGATATTAATTCATTAAGACGTGCTGGCCCAGCAACAAATTTATTTGTGCAAGAGAGTTCATCGGGATATGCAAATCCAAGTTTTCTGAATGCTACTGGCGATGCTGCATCCGTTAATTTGAGAATAGCCACAAGCAACCCAACAGAAAGCATGGGAGACACTACTATAGGTGGTTTTGTAAGCAATGATTTTGACGGTGTAACCAGAACAGGCAGGCCAGATATTGGCGCAACAACGGGTACATATACCTTATTGAGCGATGTTATCAATCCTGCTATATATTACAGTAATTTAGCCAATGCAGGCAATACCAGCAATAGAACTTTCCAAGCTACAATTTATGATGCTGGAATAATTGGTTCAGGCCTAAACACACCTAGGGTTTACTTTAGCAAGAATCAAGGAACCTGGAGTTCGGCAGCAGGTACATTTGTATCTGGTTCAACTTCAAATGCAGTGTATGATTTTACCATAGATCATTCGGTATTAGGTGGAATAAACTTAGGCGATTCTGTATATTATTATGTGATAGCGCAGGATGTTTCGGCCGGAAATATAAACTCAAGAGCGCCTTATGCACTTGCTACTAACGTAAATACAGTTAGTGCTCCACCCGTAACGGCGGCATCTTATATGTATACCGATCCTATTGCAAATACCGTTTATGTTGGTACAGGAACTGGTACCCCAAGTTACCCATCTTTTACAGGTGCCAATGGTTTGTTTGCAGCCATTAACAACAGCACTTTAACTGGAAATACTACCGTATTGATTCAAAATAATGTAACAGAAAATGGAACAGTAGCCTTGAATAAATGGTTAGAAAGCGGAACTGGTAATTATACATTAACTATTAGACCCGCAAATGGGGCGGGACAAGTGTTGGTATCGGGAACAAGTACCACTACCTTAGGAATGTTAAGATTAGTAGGTGCCGATAGGGTAAATATTTGGGGCTGGTCGCCAAGCGGTACCTCGGCAGATACCAATTTGTTAATCCGTTGTACTTCTACTGGCACGCCAGTATTATCTTTCTTAAATGGTGGTTCAAATGATACCATTAGTGGGGTAATATTTGCGAGTAGAAATAACTTAACAGCAGGCGTAAATGCTGGAACTATTAACTTAAGTCCAACCACCACCACAAGAGGTTTAAGTAACTTAACTTTTAGTAATAACTTTATTAGAATGGATGTTACTGGATCTATATATCCAGCAGTAGGAATTTATGGACAAGGAACAATTCCTAGGTTAAATACAAACATTGCAGTTACGGGTAACCACTTTATTAATTTTACCTCCAATGGCGTTCAATTTACCACTGGAACAGGAAATGGTATGTTGGTAATGGGCAATCATTTTTACTTCAATTATGTGCCAATATTTACTTCAACTGCAACCTTAATTCCAATCTTGATTAATGCAGGAACTACGACGGATAATAATGTAATTGCGAATAATTGGATTGGAGGAAGTGGGCCATTTGCAGTAGGTAATAATTGGACAATGAGTGGCACTTTGTCTTTCACTGGAATAAGTTTAATAACAGGACTTACCACAGGAACAATTGTTAATAGAAATGTTATTCAAAAAATAGCATTGACAAGTACAACCAATACCGCTCAAGCAACAGGAATTTTGATTCAAGGAACGGGTGCAATTTATAATGTAACTAACAATAGAATTGGAAGTTTAACACAAGCAGATGGAATGTCTTCATTGGCAAATCAGCGATTTATTGGAATACAATCCTTTGCTACGGGAAACATAACGGTAACAGGCGACACCATATCCAATATATCTGTAACAAATGCAGGTACAATAGCGGGTATTTTTGGAATCAGTGTGGGTTCTGGTGGATCCAATATTACCAATATTTCAAACAATATAGTCAATAGGTTAATTACCACTTCTGGTAATACAGGAACCACCACAACAGCAGCATTGGTAGGTATTGTACTGTCGTCAACAAGTTTAAATCAAACCATTGCAAACAACAGAATTACCACCTTGGTGAACCAAAATACTGCTAATTATAGCATGTATGGTATTTTGGTATCCAGTGGATCCAATGTGATAAACAACAATTTTGTTTATGGGTTAAATTCACGTTCAACTTATACTGGAACAACAACCGTTATGGCCTTGTCTGGCATTCATTCTTTTGCATCGGTTACAGGTGCGCAAACGATTACCAATAATACAGTAGACAGTGTTTGGATGTGGACTGCTACACCCTTATCAACTCAAACTTCTGGAATATCGGTTTTTAATACTTTTGGGGCATTAACCTTAACAGGTAATACCGTTAAAAATATTAATTCAAACACAATCAATATTAATACATTAACTACATCTGGTTTAACTGGAATATTAATTAGCTGTCCAAATTCGGTTAATAGTTTAATTAGCAGAAATACGGTAAGTGTCATAAACCATACCCATACATTGGGTTCAACCTCAGTTATAGGAATGTTGGTTAGTACAAGTGCAAGTTTAGTTGGAAATACTACCAGTGTAACTAGAAACTTTATCCATAGTTTAAGAAGTAATTCAACGGCTTCGCCCATATTAACAGGCTTATCAAATGCAAATGGATTTGCAACTTACGCCAACAATATGGTAAGAATGGGTATAGATTCTAATGCAACTTTGTTTAGCAACGCCAATACCCAAAGAGGTATTTGGCACCAACATAGTACGCAAAGTGATTATTACCACAATACTGTTTTAGTTTCGGGTGCTCCAGCAGTTGGCGCATTAAACACAAGTGCATTTGAAACACAATTTCAGATTATTGCAGGTCATACCTTGAATCTACGTAATAATATTTTTGCCAACACAACAAGTAATACAGGAGCCGCTCTTGGTTTTCATTTTGGATTACGTTTACAAGATTCATTAAGAATTGTGAGTGATAACAATATTATTCATACACCTGGAACTAATGGTATAGCAGCTGGCGTAATTTTCAGCAACTCTCGTTATGCTTTATTGGGAGGGGATTCTAACAGTTGGAAGTCTCGCGTGAGGTTAGATTTAACTTCGTCGTCAATTGATCCTAGTTTTGATGCTAATGCCTTAGCGCCGGCAGACTTGGCAACTTTGGCCTTAAATGCGAATAATCCAGCAGAGAAAAGTGGTTTTGGCGGTATTGTAAATGTATTGGATGATTATTATGGAAACATACGGGCCAATAATTCGCCATCCGACATTGGCGCACATGCGGGTAATTTTACCCAAACACCAGATGCTTTTCCGCCAACCATTAGCTTTACCCCTTTTACCAATGCAGGATCGGTATCTGGTACAAGAACTTTAACTGGCGTAGTATTTACAGATAATAATGGAATTGTAAATTCGGGCTTAAATAGGCTTAAATAGGCCTAAAATTTACTATACCAAAGACAGGTTAACTTGGTATAGCAGTGGTGCTGTAAACATGAGTGGAACAGCAACCAATGCCACCGCAGATTTTGTAATAGATTACTTGCAGTTTACGCCTTCTTTAACCATAAGTGATAGTGTAATTTACTTTGTGGTAGCCCAAGACAATGCAGGCAACGTTCAATCGTCGGCCCCGTTGGCAATAGGAACAAGTGTAAACAGCATTACACAATACCCATTGGTAGCCAATCAATATAAGTTTTTGCCAACTATACCAGCCAATACGGTTTTAAATGTTGGCGTTGGACAAACTTATCCATCTTTAAGTGGCGTAGGCGGATTATTTGAATTTATCAATAGCCGCACTTTAGGAGGAAATATCTCGGCAGAAATTACCTCAGATTTAATTGAAACTGGCGTTGTAGGTCTGAACCAATTTGCCGAAGATGGCGCAGGAGCTGGTACTTATACCTTAACTATTAGACCAAATGCAGCAACTGTGGCGCCTCGATTAATAGAAGGTGCTGGCACAAGAATAATTATTTTAAATGGCGCAAATAGGGTTAAACTTACAGGAATCCCAACTGGAGGAAATGCTACCCAACGCATGATAAGAATTAGAAATACCAATGCATCTGGTGTTAACATTTTGGTAAATAGCGCAACAGGCGTTTTATTGTCTAATTTAATTGTAGAAAATGGAAATACTGCAGCAGCAGGAGGTGGCATAGAATTTAGGGTTGGAACGGTTTCTATGGCTTTAACTCCGTGTGCATTTGATACCGTAAATAATAATGTGATTACCAATAATACCACCGCAACTTTACCAGTTGGAATTCCGCAAAATGGTATTTATATGATAGGAACTCCAAACGTTTACCACAATAATATAGTGGTAACTAACAATGAGGTATCAAACTTTATGTTGAATGGATTCTTTATGGCAGGAAATGGTGGCGATGGGTATAACATTACCAATAATCAATTCTTCTATGGTTTGCCAATCTATACCAATATAAGTGGTATCCAAACAGCCATTAACTTATCGGCTGGTTCGTTTTCGAATGGCAATATGATTACCGGAAATGTAATTGGCGGATCGGCCATCAATGCAGGAGGTTTGCCTTGGACAGTTAATCAAACAGTAGGGTTTAATGGAATAAGCACTACAGTAGGAAATAATGCTACTACTTTCATTCAAAACAATACCATCCAAAACATCAATTTCACCAATCAAACAGGTTTCAACCAGTTCTTAGGAATAAGAGCAACAGCTGGAAATACAATAATTGGAGGATCGTTATTAACAGGTAATTTAATTGGCCATCCAACCATTACCAATAGCATCAGATTTAGTCAGCAAACCGTGCACAGTGGTATATTGTATTTTGGAACCAATAATATAACCATAATAGGCAATAGTGTTCAAGGATTTTTTATCAATGCACCAGCCTTATCAACTACGTTTTATGGAATCGATATTCAGGGTGGAACAATACTCGGAGTTAACAACAATACCATAGGAAGTGCTACCGTGGCTAACAGTGTAGTGAACACAGGCACAAACCAAACAGTTGGCATTATAATCAGGGTAAATGCAGTGGCATCGCCAAGCTTTTTAGTAGATGGTAATACCATTGCCAACTTAGTTGGAAGTGGATCTCAGCCTACGATAGTTACCTATGGATTGTTTTTAACATCCACTATCGGCGGTAATCCAACTGTAACCAATAACATGATCAATAATATTAGTAGCAATGGAACTAACTTATCAACCTTAGGTGGAGTAGCAGTAGGTTTGGTGTGTAATGTTGCAGCAAGTTCAATACCTACTATTAGAAACAATACCATTTTTGCAATTAGGGCTTTAAATAATGGAACTGCAGCCACTATGGCAACAGGCTTAACGGTATCAACAGGGCAAAATGCCAATATTAATGGCAATAGAATCTATGATATTACCAATGCCTCAACCAGCACCAGCACTTTGTCGCCCGTACCTGTGGTTAACGGTATACAAATAGCAGGAGGAAACATAAACAACACCATTGTAAACAATCAAATTACGATAGGAACTGGGCAAACAACCAATACCCAGTTTAATGGCATCATGATCTTTACTTCCAATTCTGGTATAACCATGAATGTGTTTAACAATTCGGTTTTAGTAGAAGGAACAACAAGCACTGGCAACCAAAATAGTTATGCATTTGTAAGAGGAGCAAACAGTGGATTAGAATTAGTAACCTGGTTAAACTTGCGTAACAATGTATTTGCGAATAGAAGAACTGGAGGTACAGGATCGCATTATGCCATAGCTAACCAAACAGGTTCGCCAACCAATAACTTTTGGAATTCGAGTTCGAGTAGCCATAACTTATTTATAACAGCCAATTCGGGTACATTAGGACAATGGGGTTTTAGTAATAATACGATTGCACAGTGGCGGATAAATGCAACATCAGATGAATTGAGCTATGCAATCCAATCAGGATTGGCAGCAGGCCAATTAAATTTAGATAATTTATTCACTAATCCTTCCATTGGCAACTTAGCCATACAAACTTTAAATACAGAAGCATGGTATGTATTTGGCAAAGGATTAGCAGGCTCAGCAGTCAATAATCTAAACACAGATTTTGCATCGGGCGTTAGAGGAACTACCTTAGGATTTGGAAATACTTTAGGTTCAATCCAAATTAATACTGCACCAAGTTCATTGCCACCAGTTGCAATATCAAGCTCATTGCCGGCAGCAAATACAACCACTAATTATAGCTTTGCCAACAGAAATGTTGCTAGTATTACATGGGGTAGCAGTGCACCAACCAGTGCAACTTTATTAAACTATACGGGGGTAAATGCAATTGGTGTTGCGCCTAGTGGAAATAATTTAAATCAATACTTGCGCTTAAATGTAAGTGGAGGAACAGCTCCATATAATTATGGTGCCATTATTAATTATGACCCAGCCTTATTGGGAAATGTTTCCTCGGTGAATAATTTAAAATTATCGATCAATAATGGAGGAACATTGACAGCACCAACTTGGTTAACTCAAGTAACAAACGCGGTAAATAGCAGTGCAAGAACGGTTGGTTCAAACAGTATGACCTCTGTGAGTGGTATTTCTGCAGTTTACTTAACTGGAACAGAAAATGCGGCAGCACCAACGGTATTATCTTTTAACCCGCCTGCAGCAGCAGAAGGAGCAACAATTAGCATAAGAGGTACCTTGTTTACTGGAGCCACTGCTATTAGCTTTAATGGAACATCACAAACTACCTTTACCGTTAACAGTGATACCTTAATTACCGTGGCTGTGCCAATAGGTGCAACTACTGGTCCTGTATCGGTAACTAATTTTTATGGAACGGGTGTAAGTGCTACAAACTTTACTGTTATTCCAGTAGCTACAATCACTTCAATTAGTCCAAATACTGGAACTAGGGGAAGTATGGTAACTATAATTGGAACTGGCTTTACATGGGCTACTCAGGTGCAGTTTAATGGTGTTAATGCATTGTTTACGGTTGTGAACAATACAAGTATTACCGCCACTGTTTCTGCAACAGCCACATCGGGTTTTGTAACGGTTATTACACCTGCTGGAACGGCAACGAGCAGTGGTGTTTATACAGTAGTTTTAGCGCCAACTGTTGCATCGTTCTCGCCAGGCAGTGGCGCAGCAGGATCGGCTGTGGTAATTAGTGGTACCAATTTCCAATTTATAACCAATGTAAGGTTTAATGGATTAGATGCAGTTTACACTGTAAATAATACAACGCAGATTACAGCAATTGTACCAAATGGTGCAACAACAGGTGCCATAACGGTGGTAAATGGATCTGGAACTGGCACAAGTGCTACAAACTTTATTGTATTACAGTTGCCAACGATAACAGGTTTTTCACCAAGCTCGGGAGGCGTAGGAACATTGGTTTCAATTACTGGAACTAACTTCACTGGAACAACTGCAGTTAGGTTTAACAATGTGTTGGCTTCGGGCTTTACGGTGGTTAATTCAGGCTTAATTACTGCATCAGTGGCAGTGGGCACAACAAGCGGCATCGTAAAAGTTACAACACCTGTTGGTTCAGACAGTACCTCTAATAATTTTACTGTTATTGGCGATTTAATTGTAAGTACCACACAACTTGTATCTGGAACATATAATAATGTAACTGTAACATCAACTGGAAATGCCATATTGTCTAGTACTTTAACTGTATTAGGAACGGCAACGGTTCAAACAGGCGGACAAATGAATTTTGCAGAAGAAGTGGTTAATGGGGCAGGTAATTTTGTAACCCAAGCAGGTAGTAAGTTGTTAATTGGTTCGCCAAATGGAATATCTTTTACAGGAGGATTTACAGGAAATGTTCAGGTAGGGGGCACAAGGAACTTTAACAGTGGTGCGGTTTATAACTATAATGGTTTGTTGTTTCAAGAAACTGGAACAGGATTGCCAATAAATGCAGATAGTTTAACCATTAGCAATGTAACTGGGGTTGGTTTAACCCAATCCACTGTTGTTAACGGCTCGTTGTTATTGGGTAATGGGAATTTACTTATTGGAAATAATAACTTAACGGTTAATGGCACAATAATAGGAGCCAATGGTTCTGGGTATGTTGTAACTACTAATTCTGCTACCACAGGAGGTTCTTTAAGAAGAACTGTTGCAAATAATAATGTTGCATTTAGCTTCCCTGTTGGAAACATGATAAGCTATACGCCAGCGCAAGTAAGCTTGACTGTGGGATCTACTTCGGATATTATATCAGTAAGGGTATTTCAGGGAGTCTTATCAAACGGTAATTCTGGGTTTGCCATCGCCAATAATGTGGTAAATAGAACATGGTTAATTACAGAAGCAGCAGCAGGAGGAAGTAGTGCAACCATTAACTTAACATGGAATGATTCATTGCAAGCGGTTGGATTTAACAGGTTGTTATGTGGTGTTGCTCGCCACAATGGTTTAAGCTGGATGGCACCGGCAAGTTATGGTGCTGCAACAGGTACAAATCCATATTCAAGAAGTTTGGCTGGAATAACTACCTTGGGTGTATTCTCGGTTGGAGATGTATCTGGTACACTTCCTGTGGAGTTAATTAATTTTAGCGCTATTGCTCGTGGAACTGACGCCATTGTGAGTTGGAGTACGGTTTCAGAACTTAACAACAGTCACTTTGAACTTGAGCGTTCTGTTGATGGTCACGATTTTGAATATGTTGGAAAAGTAAAAGGAGCTGGTAACAGCAATACGTTAAAAGCTTATCGTCTTATTGATGCAGAGGTAGCCAATATATCTACAACAATTTACTACAGGTTAAAGCAAATTGATTTTGACGGTGTAATCAGTTATTTTGGTCCCGTACAGGTTAATTTCAACGAGAGAGAGACAGTTGCTTTGCAGGTAGAGGCTTATCCTAATCCATTTAATGGTAGCTTAAATGTATCGTTAGTAGGTGCGGTGAGTGGCAAGGTAGAATTGGTGTTGATGGATTTACAAGGAAAAATTGTTAAAACGTATAACAAAGAATTAATGGATCAATCTGGCATAATAAGCTTGGAAGAAACCAGTGATTTAAAGGATGGCGTTTACGTTTTAGAAGCCAAGGTAAATGGAAGTTTTGTTCATATAAAAGTTGTAAAATCAGTTAACTAGTTTCGCTAAATTCATTAATATAGAATTAAAAAAAAACTCCTTCAAAAATAAGTCTTGAAGGAGTTTTTTTTAATTCTATATTTGCCATATAAACAATTAAAAATTATGGAATTAGCAAGAAGAATTAAACTTATTAGAAAGGCTGCAAATTTAACTCAAGCCCAAGTTGCCGACTCAATTGGGGTAACACAACCTACCTATAGTGAGTATGAAAAAATGGCCGGTAATTGTGCTTTTTATACCCTTCAAAAAATTGCTAGGGGATTAAATGTATCTATTCCATTTTTGGTGGATATAAAAAACGAGTTTTATAAGGAGCCAGTTATTTTAAATGAATCGGAAGAAGTTTTAGGATAAATATTTTCTTGTTGAATTGGTTATTCGTTAACTCAAGAATTATAGGAAGAATCACCATAAAAATGAAGTATATTTTTTATGTAAATGTTAACCCAAGTTGCAGCTATTAGGTTAAAGATTGGCTGTAAACAAGGGTTTCTTTTGTTTTGAGTTCATAATTGTGTACTACAGATTTTCTTATGACAAATGGTTGCGATTTATAGTTTAGCATTTTGAGGCTAAGTCAAATTAGTCTGTATTGTTATTGTTTTAGGTCGAAAAGCGTTACATGTTTCCTATAATAGAACAATCGACTGCAACTTGCGTTAGAGGCTGTTTCCACAAAGGATTCAGCCTCTTTTTTTTTCGGTCTGAACCAATCCTTTTTTCTACATGCGCTGTTCGAAAATTTGCTATATTTTTTCACAACCCCCCGCATTGGTATGCTTCATTTTTTTTTCTACTTTGCAGTAAATAAAATGAGGCATGAAAAACCTAATAGAACACCAAGCAGAGGATGTTTTTTTACACCATTATAGGCAGTTTGATGCCGAAGGTATTAAGCTAACAATTTTGGCTATGGAGCGACTCTTATCCATACATGATTTAGCGCAAAAACACATTCAGCAAATACATGATGCTTTGCTTTTTTTACTGGCTTACCCGGCAAATGAGCAAGGGTTTCAACTGGCAAATTCCTGCATGCAATTGTTGGTTCAAACCGTAACAAAAATTGTGAAAAACAAACCAGATGTATTCTATAATTCTGGCATCACTGGCTCGCATGTTTGCGCCCAATTTGGTTTGATCCTAAATAAAATTCTATTAGATGAAAAGCTCGAAACACATGAATTAAATGGCGTTGATGGCGATAACTCCGATTTAATGGGTAAACTGGCGTATACGTTGGATGATGTGGAACAAGAGCTCATGCCCAATGAAACAAATACGTTTAACAAGTGGAAAAAACGGTATTTGCCCAATATAAAAGACCCTAGAACTTTGCTCGATTATTATGTAAATGCAACGTTAAAAACAACAGGTAGCATCGCTTATCAAGAATCGTTATTCGCCCAATTTCAATTGTTTACGCGCTTTAGTCTTGACCCAAATTTATTGGGATTAAGTTTGGGAAGAGCGCCAATAAAATCGCCCTATTTTCATAATAATGGCATTCAAAAAAAATCAAGCTTAGAGGAAGTTTTTGCCTTGGGCAAGCCCATAAAAATTACCTTAAATGACAAGGCAAAGGCGCATTTGGTTAAGGTGGCACGGGGTTCTATGGCATCGCTCTTAAGAGAAACAGATACCTTTACCTATGCCAATGAAAATGAAACCGAGTTGTATAACATGGGTGAGGGCATTCAAATTGCCTTGTATTACATGATTCCAGAACAGAAGTTTTCTTTGCAATCTTATATTGGTTATCTCTTGTTTAAAAACGGTTTACCTATGGCTTATGGGGGATGCTGGTTGTTTGCCCATCAAGCGGCCTTTGGCGTAAATGTATTGCCGCCATACCGCGGTGGAGAGTCGGCTAAAGTGGTGGCGCAATTGCTGCGTGTTTATCATTATCGTTTTAATATTAGTCAGTTTACGGTAGATCCTTACCAAATTGGAAAGGGCAATTCAGATGGCATTCAAAGTGGTGCTTTTTGGTTTTATTACAAACTTGGCTTTAGGCCAATGCAAAACGAGCTGGCAGAGTTGGCTCGAACCGAAAACGAAAAAATGTTAACAGATAGGAGCTACCGCAGCAGCAGCAAAATCTTATTGAAGCTTGCCAACTCCGATATTTATTGGCAAACCGCAGGCAATACCAAGGCCTTTATTCCCTTGCTCCCTCTATCCGATTCCATAGGACAATATGTAGCAAAAAGTTTTTCAGGTAACAGACAAACGGCATTGGAATTTGTGCGTAAGAAGGCACAGAAAAGCGCCGGAATCAAAATTGGTTCAAACAGTTTTTTAAATAGGATGCTACTTTTTTTAGAAGCAGCGGGTGCTTTTGAGAAGTTAAAGACCACAGATCTACAAAAAGTTTGCGCCGCCTATTCCCAAAAAGACCAACAAGAAGCAGAAGCATATTTGGCTCTACAAAAAGTTAAAGATTTTTGGATAATACTGATATAAATTTGGAAATTTAGGAGCTTTAAATATCTTTGATATTCGTTGTTTAATTTAAACATCATGCTGTGTGCCTACCACAGTCAAAAAAAAATTGGGGAGTAGCCGAAAATCCATAAGAGTAAGAAAACCCCAAATTAAAAACAATTGCAATGGATGCACAGAAAGTAGACTTATTTATTATTACCAATGGAAAATTTTTTGATGATTTTCAAGTTCAAATTATCAGAGATAAACTTCTTGAAATTGACGACTCAAAATGGGTGGCTATTTCTACCTTGCAATTTAAAGACCCTACCACCAGCTTAATTGTTTCTATTTTGGCAGGGTCATTGGGCATCGACCGTTTTATTATTGGGGATACCGGTTTGGGAATTGGAAAATTGCTTACTTGTGGTGGCCTGGGAATTTGGACAATTGTAGATTGGTTCATGATAAAGGGTATTACTAAAGAAAAAAACCTAACTAAATTACAGCAAATAATTTATTAATGTTTGAACCTCCAAACAAAGCGAAGCGCATCTTTATTTTGTTGATTCTTGCAGCTTATGTTTGGTTGTTTTTTAATCTTTGGTTTCCGCCAACTGCAGAAATAATGGGTGGCATACCTAGTGTTTGTTTTATAAAACAAATTACTGGGTATCCTTGTCCGTCTTGTGGCACCACGCGCGCTGTTTTAGCCATTTTACATGGCGAATGGTTAAATGGATTATTGTTAAATCCATTTGCCTACATCGTGCTGCCATTTATGGCGATTATTCCGCTTTGGATTGCTTTTGACCACTTAAATAAATCAAATACCCTTGAGGTAATTTATAGGCAAACAGAAAGGTGTATTTCAAAAACAAAAACAGCAATTGTGCTATTACTTTTGCTACTGGCAAATTGGGTATGGAATTTTTATAAAGGTTATTGATGGAAAATCAAACACAGGCTTGGATAGTAAAGGAAGATGAAGCCGAAAAGGCTTCCAATGCATACCTCATGTCGCTTATAGCCATCATTGCAGGTTTGCCATTGCCAATTATTAATTTAATTGCCACCCTAATTTTTTACCTGGGAAACAGAAAGGGCACCTATTTTATTCGTTGGCATTGTTTACAGGCCCTCCTCTCCCAATTGTCTTTGTTGTTTGCCAATAGCTATGGGTTTTGGTGGACCATTTATATCATATTTGGTTCAGACCATTTAAGTAGTAATTATTTTGCCTATATCTTTACACTGATAATTTTTAATGTGGTTGAGTTTATTGCCACCATTTACACCGCTATTCAAACCAGAAAAGGCAAACATGTGAGGTGGTTTTTATATGCAGATATCTGCGATCTATTATGTAAGAAATAAGTCATGAAAATATTAAGTCAAATTTTTTTAATGCTTGTTCTATTTTTTGGATGTATTTTTTTGCTCCAAAAAGTAGATTGGATGTCGCTGTTAAATATAAACCAAGTGAGCAAAAGTAGTGAAGAAAAACTAGGTGATACTATTTGGGAGTATATCAAAAATGACGGCAAGGAAATAGAAAACAAAGGACTGTCTGAACCAATCGATAGCCTGATCCAAAAGATTTGTGGCGCCAATGACATAGATGCAAATCAATTAAAAGTACACCTCATTTACAACAATGAGGTAAATGCCTTTGCCTTGCCAAATAACCACCTGGTTGTATATACAGGACTGATTTTAGCGGCAGAAAATGAAGGCGAAATTTGTGGCGTTTTAGGACACGAAATAGCCCATATTGAATTGAAACACGTGATGAAAAAACTAGTTAAAGAAATGGGATTGTCCATCCTATTATCTTTGGCTTCTGGCTCGGGTAATGGAGATAAATTAAAGGAAGCTATCAAATACCTATCGTCTTCTGCTTATGATAGAACCTTAGAACGTGAGGCAGATTTAAAATCGGTTAAATATATGCAAAAGGCCAAAATTGATGTAGAGCAATACGCTGCCTTTTTGTACCGTTTGGGCAGCGATGAGCCAGAGGCCATGAAGTATTTATCTTGGGTAAGCACGCATCCAGATTCTAGAGAAAGGGCTAACTATATTTTGGCGCAAAGAGGAATGGGCAAAATTAAATGTCAGGCTGTTTTAGGCCCACAAAGTCTTCAACAAATGAAGGACTTAATTGAAGGTATTAACAACTAATTTTTTAATAATTGCTGATCCAATAAATCCTCATTCCATTTATTTCTCCCCAAATTTTGGCTTTCCCCCAACTATTGCGCAAATTTGCGCTTTCGGAAAATCAACATGAGTGATACACAACCCATAGGCATTTTAGCCACACTTGAACAAGCCAAACAACTTGGCTTACGCGAAGAAGAGTTTGAGAAGATAAAAGAGATTTTGGGCAGAACCCCAAATTTTACAGAACTAAGCATTTACAGCGTGATGTGGAGCGAGCATTGTTC
>Ga0163151_10003234_pt1 | contig 23706 bp, 34 predicted proteins | sample OliLakLV19MP5IB2_FD_145596 | JGI IMG/M metagenome (GOLD analysis project Ga0163151, IMG submission 145596) | Freshwater microbial mat bacterial communities from Lake Vanda, McMurdo Dry Valleys, Antarctica - Oligotrophic Lake LV.19.MP5.IB-2 | ecosystem: Environmental > Aquatic > Freshwater >...
AATTTATTGGACGTATATTCCCTAATTCCTTACGAGCCGGGCGTGCCTAGTGCCGCGTGAAAAGGCCAAGGTGGGAACCGTTCGTGGGGTGCACATCTCCGCTGAGGAGTTGTCGGCCCTGTTCAACGTCAGCCGGGACACGGTGGCCCGGTATGTCCGGGATGATCAGATGCCGAAGTCGTCCTGGGGGAAGTATCCGGTGTGGGACTGCGTCCAGTGGTTCATCAATCGGGCGGCGGGGCAGGGCACGGGCGCTGGGCAGCTGGAGGACGCGCGGAAGCGGCTGCTGGAGGAGCAGATCAGGCGGGCGCACATGGACAATGAGAAGGAGCGCGGTCAGCTGCTGGACTTGGAGTCGGTGCGGGTGGCGGTCAGTGCGGCGATGGCGGATATAGCGACCCAGATGCGCGGTTTGGCGGCCCGGAACGCGGCGCGGTTGGCGGCTTTGGACGATCCCCAGACGATTCAGAGGGTACTGACTGATGAGATTCGACACGTCCTTGATTCCGCCAGCCGACAGGTTGCTGCTTTCGCACTTGTTCTCGCAAGTGGCGCCGATCCTGATGCCCCCACCAAGCCGAAACGCCGGGGAGTGGGCAGACGAGCACCGGATTCTGCCGCCGGGCTCACCGGAGCCGGGGCCTTGGCGGACTGATCGGGTCCCCTTCTGGAAGCCGATCTACGCGGCCGTTGCCGACCCCCAATACGAGACGGTGGTTATCGTCTGCGGCAGTCAGATGTCCAAAAGCGAGGCCCTGCTGAACATTATCGGCCACCGGTTCACGGACGGCCCTTATTACCCAGCGATGTACATCGGCCCGACCGAGAAGAACGTCAGGAGCATGTCCAGAGACCGGTTCGACTCCATGCTGCGCTCGACGGCCATTTTGTGGGAGCGGCTGGAGAAGGGGCACCGTAACGGGGTCTTTGAGAAGTTCATCGCCGGGGTGCGGTTTGGCTTTGCCTGGGCCGGTTCTGCTACCGAGTTGGCCTCCCACCCGTGCGGTCTGGTGCTGATGGACGAGCGGGACCGCATGGTGCTGGACGCTGACGGGGAGGGCGACCCTAAGACCCTGGCGAAAGCTCGGATGTCCAACTACCTAGAACCGAAGATGGTTATTGCCTCGACGCCGACGGTGGAGGGGGTCTCGGTAGTCTGGAAGGACTGGGAGAGCGGGACCATGCACATGCTGGCCTGGCCCTGCCTGGGTTGCGGGAAGTTCTTCGTGCCGCACCTGAAGCTGCTGAAGTGGCCGGACAAAGCCACGCCGGACGAGGCCTTGAGGATGGCCAATGTCGTCTGCCCGTACTGCGGCCGCGAACACGTCGACCGAGAAAAGCCGAAGCTCAACGCCCTCAGTCGGTTCATACGCCACCGGTCGCTGGGGGCTAACGAGCGCAACGAGCGGGCGGTGCTGGATCATTACTGCCCCGACGAGAACCCGCAACCCAGCACCACGGCGTCTTTCTGGATGTCTGGTTTGGCCAGCCCGTGGAACGGCTTCGGGCGCATTGCTGCCGATCTGGTGGTGGCTCTTCGCGGCGGTGATCCAGAGACTATCCAGGGCGTGATCAATACCAAGGGTGGCGAGTTGTTTCGCATCAAGGGCGAAGCTCCCGCCTGGGCAGAAGTCAGCGAAAACCGGGCGGAATACGAGCCTGGGCAACCCCCGCACGGCGTCCAGGTCATCACGATGGGCGCGGACGTGCAGAAAAACGGCATTTATTACGTCATCCGCGGCTGGGGCCACATGATGGAGTCCTGGCTGCTGGATCAGGACTTTATTGCTGGGGAAACGGAATATGACGCGGTCTGGAGCGAGTTCAGGCGCCCGATCATGGATCAGTTCAATGGGATGCCGATTCGCCGGGTGTTCGTCGATTCGGGGTACCGGCCTGGCGACGAGCACCGACGCCCTGATCATGCGGTGTACACCTTCGCCCGGAGTTTCCCCGGAACGGTGTTCCCGACCAAGGGTCAGGACACCTTATCGACGCCCTACATCCCGAAGGACATCGACTACAGCTACGGCGGGAAGGTGGTCAAGGGCGGGGTGCGGCTTTACCACTTGGACACTGACTACGCTAAACGCTGGCTGCACGCCAGGATCCGGTGGCCCAAGAATCACCCTGGCGGATTTCACCTACACCGCGCGGCGACTGAGGACTACTGCCGGCAGCTGGTGGCCGAAGAGTTGGTCATCAAGGCGAGCGGGCGACCGATGTGGATTCGCAAGTCCCGCGCAAACCACTTCCTGGACTGCGAGGTAAACGCGCTCATGGCGGCGCTATCTCTGGGCGTGCATAAACTCGCGCCGGCACCGGTGGCCGTATCCAGCGGTAAAACCGACAGCCCAGTGGCGGAAGTCAAGCGCCAAAGCCGCTACGAGCGCCGCTCTTTGTAGTTATGCGCATATTCTGCGGGCGTGGCAACACTCGCAGAGAAGCAGGCCGAACTGGTCCTCGCGAAGGACGCGCTCAACGCAGCGCGGCTGGCCCAGTCCTATGGTCAGGGTGATCGCAGCCTCCAGCGGGCGAGCCTGAAGGACCTGGAGTCCCACGTCTCCCGGATCGCTCGGGAGGTTGACGAGCTCGCCGCTGTGGCGGCTGGTGCACGGAACCCCCTGTTTGTCACGGCCTCCTACCGGCAGCCCGGATGGGATACCGAGTGAAGGCGGTAGACCTTCTCGGCCTGGTCATGCCGCGCACCGCCGCAAAGTACCTGATGGGCCGTTACCAGTTCCAGCAGGCCCAGCGGCTGTATGAGGGCGTGAGTTCGTCCCAGTACCGACCCACCATTGCCAACCGCACCAGCGGCGACGGGGTCATGAACATCGCCGGGGGCCGCCTCCGGGAGTATTCCAGGGAGCTCGAGGAGAACCACGATCTGGTGGTCTCGGTCTTTGACGATCTGGTGAACAACGCCATCGGTGAGGGGGCCCGGGTCCAGCCGATGGTGCGGATGGCTGACGGCACTCTGGCTGAGGACTTTAACGACTCCCTGGGCGAGTTGTGGACGAAGTGGGGCCAGGACCCGGAGACCACCGGTGAGTTGGCCTTTCCGAGTGTCGAGCGGCTGGTTGCTCGCTGCATGTTCCGGGACGGCGAGATCTTTGTGCAGAAGGTCATCGACGGGCGCTACCCGCACCGCACTGACCTGCGCTTGGCTTTGGAGTTGATCGAGGCTGACTTCTGCCCGTTCGACTACCAGGACATTTCTCGCAATGTCCTCCACGGGGTAGAGAACAACGCCTGGAACCGGGCGACGGCCTTTTGGCTGTGGAAGAACCACCCGGGCGACCCGCTGAACCTGTCGATCATGCCCCGGGCCGAGGATTTGAAGCGCGTTCCGGCGTCGGACATGTTGCACATCAAGTTCAGTCGTCGCCTGCGGCAAAGGCGGGGGGTGCCGATCATTCACGCGGTCCTGAACCGGATGCGGGACGTGAAGGATTACGAAGAGTCCGAGCGGATCGCGGCCAAGGTGGCGGCGGACATGACGGGTTTCATTAAGCGCACGGCCGAGTACAACGGGCCGACTGAAGTGAACGCCAGCGGCAATCGGGAGTTCAGCCTGCAGGCGGGGGCGATCTTCCAGCTGCAGCCGGGTGAAGATGTGGCGACGATTGCCAGCAACCGCCCGAACGCGGGACTGGAGAAGTTCCGCAACGCGATGCTCCGGGCGGTTGCTGGCGGGACGGGCACGCGGTACTCGTCGATCTCCAGGGACTATAACGGCACATACAGCGCGCAGCGGCAGGAGCTGGTTGAGGGCGCGATTGCTTACCGGGCGCACTTCGCCTATCTGGTGTCGCGGTTTCACCGGCCGGTTTACGAGCAGTTCATCGCCCAGGCCATGCTCTCGAAACAGCTGGGCCGGATTCCCCGCGGGTTGGACATGACCACGCTGAACCGCGTGGACTTCCGCGCTCCCGCCCTCCCGTGGATCGACCCATCGAGTGAGGCGAAGGCCTACGCGACGCTGGTCGAGGCCAACCTTGAGAGCCGCGCTGAGATCATGCGTCAGCGGGGGCGCGACCCGGTGAAGGTGATCGAAGAGATCGAGGAAGAGCGGGCCTCCGGTCTGTCGGCGGTGATGATTCAAAAGGCGGCCGCCTCGGCCACGCCAGGACAGGCCAGTGAAGATGCACAGCCGGGAGAGACCGACAGTGCGGCCGCCGCTTAATCACCTGATGCTGAATGAGGGCGCGCTGGCGGATGACTTCGCCACGATCCTGGGGTATCGCACCAGTCATGCGGGGCTGGTGCAGTCGGGGGACGTTCCCTCGTCCTTCTACGAGCCGTCGGCGTGGGCGTGGTTCGACGGTAAATCCACGCTGCTCAAGACTGCCGCTCTGACTGGCGCGAGTGCCACGGTAAATACCCATTTGTTTACCTGCTGGTTCTCGCCGGAGGGGGATAACTTGATTCTCGGTTTGTTCACGGCAAAGGAAACCGTCTCCGGGGAGTTCCCGTTTTACTCCAACCGGGTTAACGCAGTAGCCCCTAACAATCGCATGAAGATTGTTTCAAATATTGCCAACCTCTATACCACCAGCACCGAGTATGCGAATGCTGCCGCCCCGGTGAATGCCAATCGGTATTTCATGGCGGCGTGGGTCGATCAGGTGAACTTGACAGGGACCATTGCGATCTTCAGCGGGACGGCGTGGCACGTTGTCAGCGGCGTGACCGGGGCGGGGGTCGCGTGGAATTTCACGCTGGTTAATGAGATCGGCATTGGCCGCCACTTTGGTGTGGCCGGGACGCACTGGTGGGGGCGGATCGCTAACATTTGGTTCAAGCAAAACGTAACAATTGACCTGACTAATGCCGCTGCTCGCAATGCGCTGCTGGTAGACCCCGGCGCTGCTGGGAGCGGCCTGGGACTCGGAGCGCCTGAGATTTTCTTTAGTGGTGCCGCCGACAAGTACAACACGCTCACGAACGATGGCAGTGGCGGGGCCTTTAACACGTTGCTGGGCCTTGTCTCGTCCAGTCCCTACACCCAGCGGCGGGTCGCCCCGACGAATACTCAGGCGTTGAATATCGCCGCCCTGACGGGGCTGGATAGTCCGTTGACGGCGTTCACGCTGTCGGTGTGGTTCAAGTCGTCTGCCAGTCCGACTACGACGACAGTGCTGTTTGCCTTGTACGGCGGCACTGGCGTTTTGAACTTGCAGAAAAGCGCCGACGCCGCCGGGAACAGACTGCATCTAGCCATCACGGATTCCCTCAGCGCAGTCGTCACGGCTGCTGACGGGCCAGCGGCGCAAAGTACGCGCACCAGTGTTGCTGTAAATGACGCGGCACTGCACCACGCTTACATCGTCGCGAGTATCTCTGGCGATTACGTCGAGGGCTACGTTGATGGCGTTCTAGCCTTTACCAACAACCCGGTTAGCAGCGCCGGGATGGTTGACTTCTCCACCCACGTCGGCGCTCGGATCGGCGAAAGCGCCTCTGCAGCCCTCCGCTGGGTCGGGAGTATTGGGGACGTGTGGTTTGCTGATGCCATCCCTTCAAGTCACGCCACGCAAGCGGCGCGGTTGGCGCGGGCTGTTGAGATGTACAACGCCGGATCGCCGCCACTGTTGAGCGGCTTTGGGCGCGAGTGGTACGGCACGACACCACTCCTGTGCGTGGGCTTTGGGACCAATGCAGCGAGCTGGAACACCACTGCGGTCAATCTGGGCACGGGTGGGACGCTAACCACCACCGGGACGTTTGTCCTCGAATGAAGAACGGGAGTCGCACCTAAATGGCCGTTGGTAAATTCACCGACCAGCTCAACCCGATTGCCTATGCGGCAATTAACCCGGCCGCCGACCTGGACATGGTCTGGGACGACTCAGCCAACGAGCTGGCGTACATCGCGGCGGTCGAGCGGATCAAGCGGAGTCTCGGCTCGGCTGATGTGGCGTGGATGACGGCTCTGGCTTTGTCCGGGGTCGACGCCGCCGCTGACAAGTTCATGATTTTTGACAACAGCGTCACGGGCTTCCGGGCCATGACGGCTTCGGAACTGCTGAACGTCACCTTTGCTGGCGCAGCCCACAGCGGGATCACGGCGCTGGCGAACATGGCGGCTGTCGATGGTGCCGCCGATTACCTGATCGTGTTCGACAACAGCGCGCTGGGGTGGCGGAAGATTCTGGCGTCGGAGTTCATCAACCGGCTGCTGCCTTCGACCACCACCGTGGTGACTTCAACGCCCACGACCCGCACCGCTGGCGAGAGCGGCCGCCGGTTCACGAATTTCGGCGCGACTCAGATCACTGAACACGACCTGCCAGCTGGGGCGGCGGGCTTGCGGTACTCGTTCATGCGGCAGGCTGATTTCGCCGTCCGGGTTGATCCGAACGGCTCTCAGATCATCGCCGGGGGTGCAGCCGGGAAGTATCTGGAGATCACCAGCACTCGCGGCCAGGTTGATCTGGAGTGGCTGACGGACAGCGGGACTTGGGAAGTAACTGGCGGCAGCGCCGTCTTTGCCTTTGAGGCGTAAAACATGTCACTTGTAGCAAAAGACATCCAGAATTTTAGAAGGCATCTCGTTGGGCTCAGCCTAACCAGCGACACCACTCTTACCGTTTTACAGCTGGACATGCTGGTTAGTAACACGGGGGCTACTGCCACAGTCACCGCGACACTTCCCGTTGCTACGGTCGGGATGGGCCTCACCGCCTCACGGCAAGCCGCCCACGCCTTTCGCCTGAAGCCCGCCACTGGCGGGTTCATCCTCGGCGGGGCGGTGAACGACTATCTGGAAATGATCTCTGCCGGCGAGGTGGTGCTGTACTGCCACGCCGCGGGGACGTGGACGGTGGTTTCTGGCAGTGCTACTTGGCGTTTGCAGAACGGCCACAGCAGCGTTTCCGAGTACCTCGGCTTTTACAACATCAAGGACTTCGGGGCGCTTCTTAACGGCATAGCCAACGACTCCCCTGCTGTAAATGCGGCGAATGATATGGGCCTTGCTAATAAACGGCCGGTGTTCTACCCGGCTGGGAATATTAAGGTCGATGACCCTGTCGTCATCAAAGCGCCGATGATCTGCGCTGGCGGTAACACGCCGCGAACTAACTGGGTGATACCGGAATCCGGCACACGCTTTGTCAATGGCGGCATCACCGGCTCTACGAGAAGCATTAGCGCGATCACTGTTGGCACTACCACAACCATAACAACGTCGGCAGCGCACGGGTTTACATCCGACGTCGTCGTGGGGCTGTCTGGGATCGTCGGGACCACGCAGCTTAATGGCGTCACTAATGAGATCGTTGTGACCTCGACCACGCAGTTCACCGTCAGGGACTTGGACTCTACCGGGTTCGGCGCGTGGGTGTCTGGCGGTACAGTGCAGTCCCTCCCAGGGGTGCTGACCGTTGCGTCGGGGTCGGCGGGAGCGGCTACGGCTCGTGGTTTTTACGTCCAAGGCGGCTTCGCTGTGGATGGTGCCGGGTACGCCTGCACGGGGTTCCACGCCACAGGGAACCTGACCGTAAACCTATTTTCGCGATTCCGCCTTGAGAATATCTTTGTCACTGGCTGCGTGTCCGGCTACGACCTCAATGGTTTCACCGGGGTTCTATCCAACTGCTACGCCTTGCTGAACACAGCCGTTGGGTTGACCCTTCGTACGGCGAACTCTGTGCAGGTCATTGGCGGTGAGTATGTCCCCGCTGACCTGGCAACAAGCTGGGGAGTGAAGGTTATCTCTGCCGAGCAGCTAAAGTTCATCGGTGCAAACATTCAGGGCCAACCGGATTGGCTTGGAAACGGCATTGATGTTGCGGAGGGCTGCAACCAGGTTTCCATCTCAGCGTACTTTGAGCACATGGCAGGCACTGCTTCGGTTGTCGGCTACCACGCACGGATTGGCGGTATAAACCGATACGGCGGCCCGCCGACTAACCTGCTGGAAAACTGCACGCAGGGCGTGTACTTCACTGACAGCTTTTCGAATGCCAGCATTGCTTCAGCATCCGTGTACGGCAGTCTCGGCCCGCGAGTTTACCTGGGCAACGTCACTGGCGTTGACCTTGGGTCTATGGCGATGGTTACGAAGGGCCTGGAGGTAAGCGAGTATGCAAACGACATCAGCGGCGCAATGGTGTCTACGGCTATCCTTCGGGGCGCGACAACAGCGCCCAACAACTACCCCCAATCGTTAATGATTGCCGACGCTTCGGGAAAGGTCGGACGACCGGCGTTGTCGTACCTTCCGAATCCAAGCGCCGTGGGGTCAGTCGGGGCGGCGATTCGGGGCTACCAATCGGTTAACCCAGGCTCGGGCATAACGGTTGCTGCAGAGACGGCGATCAGCCGCGACGGGAAGTCGTCTATCAGGATCACAAGGGACGCTGCACAGGTTGGCACGTTCTCACGATGCAGCTTCTTCCCGTTTGGGCAGGATGATCTGATTACCCAAAAGGGCACGGCGATCCTTACGGGGTGGATCTACGTTCCCACCGGGGTTGACGGCACACCGAATGACGCTTTTAAACAGAACGGAAACGCGAATCTGCGCTGGCCGAGAGTTGGGTTTGAGTTTGACGACGGTGCATTAAAGACTAGTCATTACGCACTGTCTGGCGGCTCTGGCGCTTCCTTAACGGGCTACTACAACTTGAGCGGCTGGACCCGGTTTTTTTGCTTTAAGCCGATAGCTGACTTTGGCGTCATCACGCGACTGGGCTGGTCGGTAATGCCGATTGACGATCAGGCTCCGGTAATCAGCGGGGCAGGGCAAAGCCACAGCGTCTACATCGCTGACGTTTCTCTGTGCGTCTCACCGCAGTCGTGGGCGGATGTGATGGCGGGTCGGTTCAGCCTCGCCCATGAAGCCGGGATATTCATTGGCCGCAACTTCATGGTGGCCGATTCTGCCGCGCCCACCAACGTAAACACCTACTGGCTAAAGGGCGACCGGGTACTCAATACCGGGGTAGTTGCTGGCGGCTCGCCGGGTTGGGTGTGTACGACCTCTGGGGCAGGCGGAACGGCAGTGTTCAAGACGGAAGCAACGGTGGCCGCATGAACGCGTTAATAGCCGCACCCGTTATTAACGCCGCCCAGTAATGCACGGAAAGTCTTAGGAGTAGTCATGCCAGACGGTTCAAAGCGATCAATCAAGGGCGAGCAGACGCGGACGTTCCGACTGGAGCGAGCGGCTGACCCCAAGCAATTCACAGCAGCACTTTCGAGCGAGTTGCCGGTAGAGCGGTGGTTTGGCTCAGAGGTACTGCGTCACTCTGCCGAGTCCGTGAACATGGACCGGGCCTCACGCGGTCTGCCGCTGCTGTTCAACCACGACACCAGCCTGCCCATCGGCCGGGCGCGGAACGTGCGCTTGGATGGCAACAAGCTGCGGGCCGAGATCGACTTCTCGCCCAACTCAGAACTCGGCAGGCAGATGGCCGCTGATGTCGAGGGCGGGTTCCTCGACGAGGTCTCCATCCGCTACAGCATCGACGAGTACGAAACGACCACTGACAAGGCGGGGCAAGACACCGTCACCATCACGCGCTGGACGCCGCTTGAAGCGTCCATCGCCCCAGTACCGGCTGACCACACGGTCGGCATCGGCAGGAGCCGGGATTCCGGCAAGCAACCCAAGGAGAGACTCATGGACGACGAGAAAGATACCGGCGACGCCGGTTCGACGGCCGGTAATCTGGCTGTCGTCACGGAGTTGCGCGGCAAGCGCAAGGCCGACGAAGAGCGGGGCGCCAAGAATGCCATCAAGGGCGAGCGGGAGCGCCTCGCGGAGCTGAACGACATCTTCGGGTCGGTCGATACCCGCTTCCGTGGTGACGACTTCGATTCACTTCGCGAGAAGTGCATCGTGGACGGCATCCGGGCTGATGGCGCTCGCAAGCTGCTGCTTGACCTGATCCAGGGCAACCTGCCGGAGCAGACCCCCTCGACGCGTCAGGTGGCTGACGACATCAACGGTGGGACTCGCGGCCGCGATCCGTTCGTGACGGCGGGTAAGGACGGCGGGGACAAGATGGTTGAGGGCATTTCCCGCTCCATCGAGGTTCGCGCCGGCCTGGTCGACAAGGCAGAAGCCGCCAAAGACTCTGGGAGCGAGTACAAGGGCCTGTCCATGGTTGAGCTGGCCCGGGCGTTCGCCCTGCGTCAGGGCATGAACGTGCGCGGCCTGTCGCCCTACCAGATGCTGGGCGTGGTCCTGAAGGGTGGCGGGCGCCGCGATATCGGCTCTGGTACGGAGGACTTCACCGGCATCCTGGCCAACGTCTCCAGCAAGAGCCTGCTCAAGGGCTGGGAGACCGCTGCCACGACCTACCGCCAGTGGGTTCGGATCGGCAACCTGTCCGATTTCAAGCGGGCGAACCGGACGGGTCTGTCCGGCATGGCGCTGCTTGACGAAGTACCGGAAAGCGCTGAGTACAAATACGGCAAGCCCTCGGATCGGACTGAGTACATCACGGCTATCAAGTACGGCAAGCTCTTCAGCATCTCGCGTGAGGCCCTGGTCAACGACGACCTGAACGCCTTCACTCAGGTGCCGATGATGATGGGCCGGGCTGCTGACCTGACCATCAACAAGGCGGTCTATGACTCGCTGACCAGTGCCTCTGGCCTTGGGCCGACGTTGAATCAGGACGCCGTCGCCTTGTTCAATTCTGCGACCCACGGCAACTATGACGCCACGTCTGGTGGCATCACGGTGCTGAACCTCGAAGTGGGCCGGGGAAAGATGGCATTGCAGGCTGATCCGACCAATGCCATGCCTCTGAACATCGTCCCCCGGTACCTGCTGGTGCCGTCGGCGTTGACTTCAGCGGCACGGGTGCTGGTGGCCAGCGAGAAGGACCCTGTGGGTTCCACTGGTGCTATCGGTGGGGCGACCACGCCCAACCAGTTCTACAACGCCTTCACGGTAATTTCCGAGGCCTACCTGGACGGTCGGACCAATGGCGCCACGGCGTGGTACCTGCTGGGCGATCAGAACATGACCGACACCTACGAGGTCGGCTTCCTGAACGGTCAGCAGACTCCTTACCTGGAGTCGAAGAACGGCTGGGACGTTGACGGCGTTGAGTACAAGGTGCGGATCGAGGCCGGCGTGGCCGCTCTCGACTTCCGTGGCGTGTACCGCAAGAGAGGCGCGTAAGCGCGAGCAAGGTGGCCCGATAACGGGCTGCTGGGTGATGTAGTGGGGGGCTGGAAACGGCCCCCCTATTCCAAAACGCAAGGAGAAATACGATGCCTTTGGTAGGAAATGGAAAGAGGATGAACGTCACCCTGTCGGGTACGGTCGTCAAAGATACGGTTTTCGCGGCTGCGGCTGGCGGGTTCGCTGGCATCTACATGAAAAGCGGCGTGAGCGGTGCCGTGGTGCCGGTGGCCCTTGAGGGCACTTTTACGCTGTCAACGGCCACCACGGCCGCAGCGACCAAGGTGTTTGCCGTGATGGACTGCATTTATGCCGTCATTGCGACGGGTGCCATCACCAACGCCCGGGCGACGGGGACGGCTGTGCCTTTGGGCTTCAACGCCGGCGCTGCGACCACCAGCGCCGCCGGTGCCCAGGTGGTGCAGGTCAGGCTGGCCCGGTTCGGTTCGGCGGCGTAAATGGCCGCCACGCTACTCGCGCAGATCTCCGCAGACCTGGCTGGCAAGTACGACGCCACGTTCGGGTTTGCGGAGTCCGTCACCGGGCCCACCGGCGTCTTTCTGGGGATCTTCAGCAATGAATATCTTCAGGCGGACGCCGGTGGGTTCGTGGGCGTGAGCTCGAGTAGCCCGCTGCTGCGTTGTCGTGACGCGGATGCCTTGAGCAAGGGCGACTTCGTGACGGTGCGCACCCAGCAGTACCAGGTGGTTGAGATCCGGCCGGACGGGTATGGCGAGACGTTTCTCAGGCTGCAGAAGGCATGAGCCACGTTCGCCAGAACGTACGGACGGCGGCGGCGGCGGCGGTGACTAACCTCGCCACCACCGGCACGCGGGTATTCATGTCTCGGACGTTGCCGTTGAGGCAGGGCGACTTCCCCTGTCTCGCGGTCTACGCCCGGGCTGATGCCCCTGACTACAGTGACTCAACGATGGGTGTGCAGCAGCTGGTCCCCCGAACGATTGAACTGCATGTGCAGGGCTTCGTGAAGGAACTCGACGACGAGGACATCGAGGACACGCTGGACGACATCGCGGAGGAGGTCGAGACGGCCCTGTTCGCGGCGTTCCCCTTCGCCAACGCTTACGGCATGACGCTGGGCGAGCAGACGCTACAGGTGGATACCTCTGGGGATGAGTCCCTGGGGGTGATCGACATGGTTTTTAACGTGCTGTACCGGACCGCTGAAGGCGCCCCCGGGACGGCTGTCTAGGTAAGGAGAGCAATATGGCTACGGTTGCAGTTCGAGGGTGTGCGGGCAAGATTTTTGCTGGCAGCGTGCTGACGGCTACTGGTGCGACGGCTGAAGTCGCCGAGGTCACGGAGTGGAGCTTTGAGAGCACGGCAGAGCAGCTCGATGCGTCGTACATGGGAGCCTGCACGAAAGAGTTCGTGGCGGGGCCGGTGGAGACCCAAGTGCAGCTGACCTGTAACTGGGCGCAGAACCCGGTCGCTAGTGCTGACGCGGAGCAGGTACTCCTGGCCGCGGTTGGGACCAACGTCAAGCTGGTGCTATTCCCGGCCGGCACTACGACTGGGTTCCGGAAGTACACCGCTCTGAGCGCCCTGATCCAGTCGGTACGGATCGGTGCGGCGGTGCAGGGCTTCGTCACCGCTTCGATGGGGCTGTTCGTCAACGGGACTATTACCGCTGGCACGGCCACCTGATGAGCAGCTTCGCTTCACAAGTGGGTCGGGCCTACGCCGGACGGCAGGCGCGCACGGTCAGGGTGCCGGAGTGGGATCTCACCATCCATGTGTTTCCTATCACCCTGGGCCAGCTCTCCCGGATCCAGGAGGAGACGGACCCGATGAAGCGGCTCGTGCGCATCATCATGGTGCGGGCCAAGAAGGAGGACGGCGAGCCGCTCTTCGACTTGGAGGACGCTGAAGCTTTGGTGGCGAAAGGCGTCGGGGACTACGGCCCGGACGTGGTCATGCGGGTGTGTGCTGAACTGGGTGACGTGGAGTTTCCAGACGAGGCCCAAGCCGAAAAAAACTGAGGGAGGATCCGCTGCGCCTGCAGATGCACGACTTAGGTGGGCTTCTGCACAAGACAATCGGCGAGATGGAGTTAATGCCGGTTGAGGAGTTTTTAGGGTGGCAGGCATGGTGGCGGATCCGGCATGACAGATCGAACAATTGACTGGGTATTCCGAGCGACCGACAAGACGGGCGCGGCGTTCCGGTCGGTAGATTCCAAGCTGGCGGGCATCACGAAGAGCCTGCGTACCTTCGCTGGGTTCGCGGGCTTCGCTGCCGTGGCGGCAGGCATTGGCACGCTCACCAAGTCCCTGGTCGACATGGGCTCGCAGCTGCAGGACGCCAGCGAGAAGCTGGGCGTGTCAGCCGAGACCCTGCAGGTGCTCAAGTTCGCCGCTGAGCAGACTGGCAGCTCGTTCGACGCCTTGCAGGCCGCACTGGCCTTTAACACCAAGCTGACCGGCAGCGCCTCACGGGGCAACAAGGAGGCCGCCGAGACCTTCCGGCTGCTGGGGCTGGACGCGAAGAAGTTCGCCGACCTGCCCATCGACAGGCGGCTATCGGTCATCGCCCAGCAACTCAGTCAGGTGCAGGACCCGGCGCTGCGTCTGGACCTGACGCTAAAGGCACTGGGTCGCGGGGGTGCCGAGCTGGCACCTTTGCTTGCCCAGGGCGCGGCAGGACTGGCTCAGTTCGAGACGCAACTCCGCAGCACCAACTCGATCCTTTCCGATGCGCAGGTCAAGGCTCTGGACGATGCCGGGGATGCTTGGGATGCCTTTGGGCTGCGCTTAAAAAGCGCGTTCGCCCCCGCGTTGATCAAGACTATCGACCTGCTGACCAAGGCTGGAGCGGCTGCAAAGGCCCTTAATGAAGGCCGGCTGTTCCTGACTAATAGCGGGTTCGAGATCAAGGAGCCGCGCCGGCGAGTGACGGAATCGCGAGGCCGCAAGAGCGCCCCACTGTCGGAGGAAGAAACGGCGGCCATCAGTGGCGTCCCCGGCAAGAAGTCGCTCGATGCTGTCCGGGAGACGCTGGCGAAGAATGACGCGCTCTTCGACCAGATCACTGCCAAGGGCAACGCCCGGGCGGCAAAAGCTGCCGCTGCTCAGCAGGTCATTCTGGACCGGGTGGCTGCCATCACCACCAGCAATCTGACCCCGCAAGAGGATTACTTCGCCGGCCTCGACGAGGTGGCGAAGCTGCAGGCCACGGCGGGGCTGTCTGCTGAAGCGGCAAAGCGACAGGTTGATGCGCTGGCCGCCGCGTTCGCAGAGAACCAGAAGCAGTTATACGAATCGTCTGAGGCCGGTAGTGTGTACATCCAAAGGCAGAAGGACATAAAGGCCGTTGTTGAAAGCGTCATCACTCCGGTGCAAGCGTATTGGAATGAACTCGACAGGCTGAAGACGCTGCAGGCTGAGTTGAGCCCAGAAGTTTATGGGCTGGCCGTGACTAATGCCGGGCTGGCGTACAAGAGCGCAGCTACAAATATCAGTGAAGGTAATGACGAACTGGCCGACTCCACGAAGCGCCTACTGCAGGACATCAAGACGGCCGCTGACGGCTTCGCTCGGGATCTGACCGACGCATTCTTCGACAGCACCAAAAGCATCGGTGAGATGTTCGAGCAGCTGGCGGTCACGATTGCCAAGGCGCTGTTCACTAAGACCGTTACCGATCCGCTGATCGAAGGCATCCTCGATTCGGTTGACTTGAAGTCGCTGTTCGGCGGGGCCCGGGCGGCAGGCGGGCCCGTGGGTGGCGGCAAGGCTTACCTGGTCGGCGAGCGCGGCCCTGAGTTGTTTGTCCCGGGTGGCAGCGGTCAGATCATCCCGAACGGTGCCGGCGGCGGCGGCCAGCCGATCCAGGTGAACATGACCATCACGAGCGTGGACCCGCAGACCGCCGCCCAAACCATCGCGGCCCAGGAGCGGCTGATAACCGGGATGGTGCGGCGGTCGATGCAACGGGCGGGCGTTAGGCCGCAACTGGCATGACCAAGCTCTATGTCAATCCGGCCCTCGACTGGCTCCTGGTCTCTGGGGTCGATGACTTCCTGTTGCTGGACGAGACCGAACGCACCCCCCCGGACTACCCGTCAACCCCGGCGCCGATGACTGCCACGATCACCAGCATTAGCCCGACCTACGTCAGCGTGACCAACAGCCTGAAGCGTCAGGTGCGCAGCCGCGGCGCGCAGGCGTGGCAGATGGACCTGTACTACGGGGCAATGACCCGGGCGACCTTCGCGCCGCTGTGGGCCTTCCTGATCAACCAGTCGGGACAGTTCAAGAGTTTTACGGTGGCGCTGTCGGCCTTCACCCCGCTGGGATCTCCTAGTGGGACGCCGCTGGTGAATGGCGCGCTGCAGACTGGAGTGACGCTCGCGACTGACGGGTGGACGCCCTCGCAGACGGTCCTCAAAAAGGGTGACTGGATTCAGTTTGAGAATGACGCGAAGGTGTACTCGGTCATTTCGGACGCGATCTCGAACGGCTCCGGGCAGGCCAACCTGAGAATCTTCCCCGCGCTGCGGAAGTCGCCCGCCGACAACTTCACGGTCTACACCGATCCGCTGTTTACGGTCGCAATGGTGACGGACCAGCTGCCCGTGGACTTCGATCAGTGCCTGAAGGCCCGGGGCTTCTCGATCACCTTTCAGGAGGTCCTGTGAGTCAGAGGGGGGCCACCGGCGCGTTCCTCGACGAGATCGCCAAGGCGGCGAATCGCCCTGTCCATCTGCTCGAAGTGGACTTTAACCCGTACATCTACCTGACCGACGCGGCGGTCAATCTGACCTGGAATGGCAACATCTACCTGGCTTCCCAGTGGCTGGGATTTTCGGGCATCAGTGAGACCAGTGAGCTGCTGGTAAACAGCGTGACCGTGAGTCTGTCCGGGGCCGACCAGCAAGTGGTGGCGCTGCTGCTGCAGGAGTCATACCTCAATCGGCGGATGAAGATTCGGACGGCCATGCTCAATGAGGCGCTCCAGGTCATTGCTGACCCGGTGCTGATCTTCGACGGGCGCATGGATCGCCCGACCATCGCCGTGGACCCTGACAACGGCCAAGTCGCGTGCTCGGTAGAAGGGATCAGCATCTGGACGGATTTTGACCGCCGGCCGGGGCGCCACTCCAACGATGCGGAGCAACAGAATCTATTCCCCGGGGACAAGGGCTTCGCTCAGGTTTCTGTGATCCCTGACCAGATCTTCTGGGGCAGGGTGCGGACGGTCGAGAAGCTGACTTCAACGTCGTCCCGTGGGCGGACGCGGATATGACCCCGGAGATTGCCGTAAACATCTGGGCTCGCAGTGTCATTGGGCTCCCCTTCGCTTGGGGTGAGACGGACTGCGGGGTGCTGACCTTAAAGGCGCTTTCCCAGCTGACCGGCACTAACTGGGTCACTCCCTTTGGCGGCGCGTGGCGCGACGAACGGGAGGCGCTGGCTCACTTCGAGCAGATGATTCCGTCTCAGGTGCTGCAGGAAAGGGGCGCCGTAGAGGTGTCACCGTCGGCCGTGGTCTTTGGCGACGTGATTACCGTCCCCGCCCCGCCGTGGCCGGAACAGTGCCACTTCGTTTTCGGCCGCTTTTGCTTGGTTAGTGACATCAAGTCCGGCGTGCGTCTGTTGCCGTCGCGTTTGTTTACTCGACTTCCCGGGGCCCGGGTATGGAGGGTGGCGCCATGCCTCAAGCCATCCCAATAGTCGCAGCGGCTTTTGCCAGCACGGCAGCGGCGGCGGCCGGCTATGGCTTAATTGCGCAAGCAATCATCGGCGGCATCGTGGCCTTTGGGTCATCAAAGGTGCTGGGTCTGGATAAGGTGCCAGACATTCCTGACCCCGGCGTGCAGGCAAACGTGACGGGGACCGTGGCCCCCATCCCGATCATCTACGGCACCCGCCGGGTGGGCGGGGTGATTGCCCAGTTAGTGACCACTGGCAAGGTCTCGTCGTCGATCACCATCCCGATAATCCTGCCCGGCGGCGGCACCTACCCGACCGACGTCGAGACCGACAACAAGTTCCTGAACCTGATCCTGTGCTGGGCTGAGGGGGAGATCGAGGGGGTGACCACCGTCTACTTCGACAACCTCGAGAGCACCTCCACGGAGTTCACAGGGCGGTTCTCGGTGAACCACTACGCCGGCACGGACACCCAGCCGGCGAGCGCGCCATTTCTTGCCGCTCTGGCGCGCACCTTCACGCCCGCATCGGCCGCGAAATTGTGGAGCACCAGCCACACCCTGAGCGGCGTGGCTTACAGCTATTTCAAACTTGAGTACGATAATAACGCCTGGGTGACCGGCATCCCCGTGATCACCGCCGACATCAAGGGCCGGAAGGTTCTGGACTTGCGCACCAGTACCTGGGGATGGTCTGACAACCCCGCGCTGATCATCTACGACTACCTGACCAATGCCCGCTTCGGGCGGGGGCTTGCCACCAGTGAGCTGGACACCGCCAGCTTCATCGAGGCCGCCAACTACTGCGACCAGAACATCTCCATTCTGACGCCGGTCGACACCTTCATCGGCCCGCCGATTATGGTGATCCAGCAGCGTTATCGGTGTGACGCAATCCTCAGCCCGGATGACACCACCCTCGACAACACCAGGCTGCTGCTGGGGACCTGTCGCGGGGCGCTGGTGTTTTCGGGAGGTCTGTACCGCTTGAAGCTCGACAAGCCGGAGGTGCCCACCTTCGCGCTGACCGAGGACAACATCATCGGCAACTGGAACATCTCTCTGGAGAACTCCCAGTCGCGGCTCAACCGGGTGCACGTCCAATGGCGCAACGCGATCAAGAAGGACCAGGACGACTACGCCATTTTGGATTCGGCGACCTTCTTGGCAGCCGACAACAACCAGGTCCTCGAAGTAAAGATTGACCTACCGGCCACGACAAACAGGTTTCGTCCGATTCAGATGGCCGGCATGGTCTTGCGCCAATCCCGCTACTCATTGCAAGTCGAACTGACCTGCACGATTGCGGGACTCCAGTGTGAGGTGTTCGACGTGGTGACTGTCACGCACGAACTGCCGGGCTGGACTGGCCAGCTGTTCCGGGTGATGGGAATCACGCTGGAGAGCGAGGACGTGGTGCGGCTGCAGCTCCAGCAGTATGCGGATGAGGTCTATGACCTGGACAGCCAAAATGACCAGGACAGCCCGCCGCCGACCACACTGCCGGATCCGCGACTGGTGCCGGGGGTGCAGGTGTTTGAGATCTACCCGTTCACCAACATCAACCCTGACGGCTCGATCAGAACCTTCTTCCAGCCCGTCTGGAGATCTATCTACGACAGCCCGAACCTGGAGAGCTTCCGGTTGCGCTTCCGGCCGGTGGGGGCTGATGTTTGGCAGTTCATCGAACTCCCAGTCGATGCGGTTCTCTCTGAGGGCATCGCCGACCGCTACCAGACGATCGACATCGACGTCAGAGGCGGCGTGCTCTACGAGATGCAAATCCGCTGCGTGAATCGGCTGGGCGTGGAAAGTGCGCCTTACACTAATTCCGGCCTCATCATTGGCGGGTTGCTGCCCATCAGGCCAACCAGCGTGCGAGCGGCTGGGCACGTCACCGGCGTGGTCCTTACCTGGACGAAAGGGACGGGAGCCGTCTCGACCCAGGTCTACCGGACCACCGGCGGCGTTGATAACTTCAACAGCGGGAATGCGGTGCTTATCGCCCTGACCGAAGGCAACAGCCACATCGACTCTATGGCCTGGGGTATCACGGCCAACTACTGGCTGCGGTCCTACAACGCGGCCGGCCTAAGCGTCACGCAACCGGCCGCCACCAGTTTGAGTCTGGTCGCTCTCTCCGGTCTGCAAACCTACGCCAGCGACGCCTTGGCGGGGGCGGCTGGGCTCCTCACGGGCGATACCTACCTCGACGCCAGCGGCACTCTGAAGGTGAAAGCATGACCTACCTGGACAACCTGACGGCCTGGGCTCGCGGCTGGCGACGCTTCGGTGAACTGAAGTTCAAGGGCGAATGGAACGCGCAGCAGCCCCGCTGGATCCTCACCTATCTGTTCAACCATGGCACCCGGACGCTGACCGGCGGCGCGTGCGTGACGTGGTCGCGGTGGTTCTACCTCACGCGCCAGCAGTACCGCGCCAGTGCCTTCATGACCCGGGTGCTCAATCACGCGCAGGACCATCACGGGGAGTTGAGTGGCGATGCGCTGTGGAATACCAAAGACACGGCTGGGGCGGCGAGCGGGGCGCTGATCCTGCTCGCCGTGGTGCTGCTCCTGATTTGGTTGCTGGCATGACCGCCGACACTCTGACCGGGATTTACATCACCGTCCTCATTGCAATGGTGGGCGCTCTTTTGGCTTGGGTAAGGGGGACGGACGTGAGGCGGCTGGAAACTATGGAAGAAAACACGAAAAACCTGTCGGCGAAAATAGATGACCTCGCTTTAGAAACCCGGCACAACCTCACCGAAGCCACCAACCGGCTTTCGGCAAAGATCGACGCTCACCACCAAGAGGTCATGCGGATTTTACTGGAGACGAAACGATGAACCCTGACGCACGGCCGAACATCGTCACCGTTGGCGCACTGGGCATTCCGGCCTCTCAGCTTTTCGTCTGGGTGTGGAACGGGATGGTGGTGCCCAGCTTCCCCAAGTTCCCGCTCCTCGGCGGCATGGAGGGTGCAGCAGTCGCCTCGTTTATGACGCTGGGGTTCCAATACTTGGATAGGCTCTCCAAGCGGGCCAGCGACCACGTTCTGACGAAGTATGGATCGGACAACGAAAACGGCGTCACCTGATGGAGGTGCTGAATGTTCCCCTGGAATGCCTTGGTCAAAACCCGATTGCTTGCCGTGGCCGTGAGCTGTGCTATCGCTGTCTCAGGGTTCATTGGCTGGCACTTGAGGGGAGCTTCATGCAACGCGGACTTGGTGAAAATGTACCAAGCGTCGGAGGCTGCGGTCAGGAATCAGAGAACCGAGAACGAACGACTGAAGGAGATCAGCCGTGAGGACTCTGGGCGTATTGCTGATCTGTCTCGTGGTGCAGAGTTGCACCTCCGTAAGCCCGCCCGCAAGCCCAACGTGCCAGCCGATCCCGCCAGTCCCGGATTACCTGATTCGGGACGCGGCGAGGATGTTACGGGAATCGTCCAGCAGTTCCTTACCACGTCCTGCCAAGTAAACCGGGCTTACTACGGGCCTAAGTATCAATGTCCGCTGGATTGATAGAGGGTCGATAGATGCCCTTCCGGCTCAGCCAGCGAAGCCTCAAGGCCCTGGTCGGGGTGCATCCCGATCTGGTCAGGGTGGTCAAGACGGCCATCAAGATCACGGCGGTGGATTTTGTCGTGATCGAAGGGCTGCGGACCCCCGCCAGACAGGCCCAGCTGGTCAAGGCCGGGGCCTCGCGGACCCTGAACTCAAGGCACCTAACCGGCCACGCTGTAGACCTCGCCGTATGGCTCGGCACGGTGCGCTGGGAGTTCCCCCTATACCAAGCCCTCTGGGACGCTATGCAGGCCGCTGGGAGGACTGAGGGGGTTCCTGTGCAGTGGGGTGGGCTGTGGCGGTCCAGGGACGGCCCGCACTTCCAGCTGCCCTGGGCCAGCTACCCCAGCGCGGCTACAGATGCATCCAGCGCGGCGATAGCGTCATCCAACTCAGCAAGGGCGGCCAAATCGTAAGCGGAAAGGTCGGGATCTCCGTACATGCGCCAATACACTTTTCTGGCCGCATCCCGGAGCACGCAGAGCTTTTCGGCGTCGTTGCGGAGGTCGTCGTCAAGCTTCAGGCCAGCCCTACTGTCAGGTAACTTGTGCCATTCCTTTAGCCCCTCGGCATCGGCATCCACGGCTTCCGCCAGCAGCGCCCGCGTTCTCTCTGACCAGTTCATGACACCGATCCTCGGGCAGCCTTCAGCCGCTCCACAAAGAACGCCCCCTCGCTAATAACTTCCTCCATGGCGTCACGCTGCCCCTCCAAGTACGCCGCCTGCACGATCTTGTCCACCTCGAAGGCGTCAGCGTTGCGTGATAGGTCCATAATCACGGGGCCACCGACAAAATCCCACCGTGCCGTGCAAGTGTGATCGGCGGGGGCAATGCTGCTTTCCAAAGAGAATTGGGGTTTGCTCATCCGGTGATTCCCTTCAGTGTTTTTAGCGACTGAAACATCGCCACAACGTCGCCTTCAATCATTGCCTTCGCCGCTGCGTCCAAAGCCCTATGGACCCTGTGCACGCCGGCCCCCGCTGCTGCGATCATGTCAACGTAATCCGGCAGCACAACGTCACGCACACGGTCTACCTCTTTCAGCAGGGCTTCGTCTAATGGTGCGATTGGTTTATTCATGTCGGTTGCTTCTGTAGGCTGTAGATGGCTTCACAAAGATCGACGTAGCCGCAGTGACAGTCCTCGTCAACGCCACGCCACGAGGCGCAACTCTGGTGACATGCGGCATCCTGGTGGGAGACGTAAACGCCTGCCGCGTCCACCACCGCCTGAGCGGCGCGCAGCAGGCCGGCGTTGTCCGTGCCGTCGATCAAGTCCTCGCGGGTAATCCACTGGGCGAGTTTTTCGAGCTTGGTCATTTCCCCGCCCTCCGGTTCCACGCCTTAATCGCACTTTCCTGCCGCTGCCGGTCAAAGTCTCCGTGATGATCCGCGCCTCTTTGGCACCAGACTACCCAAGCGTCTATGTTCATGTTGTGTTCCATCTGCGGCTGCTTCCCGCAGAACGGGCACGGCAGGAGTTTTTCGAGCTTGGTCATTTCACTATCTCCCGCCAGCCTTTTTCCGTCCATCGGTGTTGTTCAGCATTCCAGTACCCTTCAGCCCTCATGCGCTGCCAGTAATCCACGCAGCCGTCGCAGGCGTCGACTGGATCGCACGGTTCCCCGCACGTTGGTTCGTATTCGTCCCGGAGCTTGTTCATACCTTCTTCCTCGTTTCCCACGTCACAGACATGTAGGCATGCCACAGGTACTTTTCACCGCACCGGCAGCAGTGCTGCTCGCCGCCCTCGTCATTCCCCAACCACTCCCGCCAGTGCTTGTCCTGATAACCGCAGTAAGGGCAAACAGGGGCATCGGTGTACTCGTGATCTATCGCCATTTCTTTGCCCTCTTGTTCGCCGCTCTGATCGCCGCCGCTAGGGTCGTGCGAAAGAACTCGCCGTGGCTATCCCCGCGCCAGCTGCACCGGATCAAGGTATGGCCGACAGGGGCCAGTGCGATGACCTTCATCCTTTTCCCGCAGAACGGGCACGGCAGGAGGTTTGGGGGCTGGGTCATACCAGCTCGCTCAGCGCGCCAATCGCTTCATCAAGGCTGTCCACTGCCCGTTCGCAGCTCCCCTCCAGATCCTCGACCTCAGCGCGGAGATCGCGCAAAAAGTCTCGGTCCCTGGCCACAAGTTTTTTGGCCGTCTCTAAGCGGGTGATTAATGCTTTTGTCTTCGTGGTCATACGGTGGACCCTTCGCCGGGGAATTTAGCCAAGACGGCAATGAGCGCGTTCAAGCCAACGGGATAACGCAGGCAGTACTGCGGGAAATCGCCGTTCTCAACGCAGGAGCAGTTTTCGCCACAAGGCTCGGTGACCATCACCGTCACCAGCAGTCCGCACTGCTCAGCCATTTCTTGCAGCGATCCGCCATCCACGTCGCCGCAGTAGTCTCGGTGGCTGTCGATAACCTTCGCGCCAAATCTAGCGAGGGCCGACTGCAGGCCATCGAGTGAGTTGATGGCTCTGGATTCTTCGTTGGTCATTTCGCTCCCTTCCGACACTCGCGGATGATGCGGCGGACCATGCGGTTCCACTCCTGCACTGCCTGTTGTTCAGTAGGGTATGAGTCCGCCTGCAAAGTTCCTTGCTCCATAGAGATGAAGCCCTCATATTCCTGATAGAGCCTGGGATCACCAGCGACGCCGGGAATTTTCAGGGGATTGGTCACTGCGCACCTTCCTTGCCCGCGAGGCCGCAGTAGCCGGTCTTAACTTCGACAAGAACCGTTGCTGTGGTTTCAGTCACGGCGTCATACTCCTGTCTCTGGTACAGACTCGGCTTCCCGCCCAGAAAATAAGTCCACGTTTTCTCTGTGGTCCGTAACGGCTCGTCCCAACGCCACGCCATGCAGTCGGGGCCGATGCATTTGTGTGCAGCCATTCCCATCTGACGAATAACGTCCCCTCGGTTAGTTGTAACCAGCCCTGGTGGCCCTACGGTGTGCCGCACGAACGGGCACCACTTGGTCTGTGCTTGTTCAGGTGTCATTTCCATTTCCTCGCTGCCATCTGTTGCTCAATCAGGCTCTGCGGCCACGACTCTGCCTCCAGCCTGTCGTCATCCTGCGGCCCCTCACCCAGCAGCGCGCAGTAGCGGACGCAATCTGGCCCCATGCGCTGGCAGCCTTTCTTGTCACAGATGTCGTGGAGTTTCATGCTGCTTGCTCCCGTGGCTTCAGCCATTCAAATAACCGCTCCGCATCGTCAAAAACAGTCCACGCCTCATTGCGTCCGTCGATGTAGCTGAAGCGATCATCGCCTAAGTGGTTATAGTCGGCCCCGACCTGTATTGACGTG
>Ga0163151_10003235_pt1 | contig 23702 bp, 30 predicted proteins | sample OliLakLV19MP5IB2_FD_145596 | JGI IMG/M metagenome (GOLD analysis project Ga0163151, IMG submission 145596) | Freshwater microbial mat bacterial communities from Lake Vanda, McMurdo Dry Valleys, Antarctica - Oligotrophic Lake LV.19.MP5.IB-2 | ecosystem: Environmental > Aquatic > Freshwater >...
GAGCAGCAGGATCGGCTTTCGCACGCCCTGCAGCCGCAGCCGGATGGCCTCCTCGAAATCGAGCATGGCGTAGCCGTCGGCCGCCTCCATCGCGCGGGCCGCCGCGACCAGGCCGTGCCCGTACGCGTTGGCTTTGACCACCGCCCACACTTTGGAATTCGGCGCGCACTTGCGTGCTACGCCCAGATTGTGCGCGAGCGCCGAGGCCTTGATCGTCGCTGATATCGGGCGTGGCATCGGCTAGTGCTCCGCGCCCGCGCGCAGCTTTTCCTTGGCGAACTCGATGAACGTGTTCGCAAGGCGCGAGCGGAATTTTTCTTTTGGGTACACCACGGAGAGCGGACGCATGAGCCGCGGTTCGAGCGGGATCGCCGCAAGCTGCCCGAGCTCGATTTCCTTCGAGACGGTGGAGCGCGACATGATCGCAAAGCCAAGGCCGGTGCTCACCAGCCCCTTGATCGCTTCAGGACTCCCGAGCTCCATGACCGTATCGAGGCTGTCCGGACGGATCCCGGCCGCCTGCAGGTACTTGTCGGTGACTTCACGCGTGCCCGAGCCCGGCTCGCGGCTGACGAACGCGTGCTTGAGCAGTTGCCTCGGCGTGACGGCCTCGAGTTGCGCAAGCGCATGACCGGGCGCGCACAGCACCTGCAGCTCGTCGTCGGCGCAGAAATCCGAAATCAGCGTCGGCAGGTGCGAAGGCGCTTCGATGAAGCCGAGGTCGAGCGTGTATTCGGCCACCCGGCTCTCCACGGTTTCGGAATTGGCGACGATGAGCCGCGGCAGCACCTTCGGGTAGCGCGCCCGGAATTCCCCCAGCACCTGCGGGAGGAGGAATTCCGCGATCGTCATGCTTGCGCCGATCAGGAGCGCGCCCGCGACTTCACCGGTCATCTCCTTGAGGCGCGTGTCGAGCTCGGCCGACAGGCCCAGGATCCTCTCGGCATAGTCGAGCACGATGTCCCCGGCGGGGGTAAGCGCGATGCGTCCGTGGCCCCGGTCGAACAGGCGCGTGCTGAAATGCTCTTCGAGCTGCTTGATCTGGAACGTGACTGCCGGCTGGGTCATAAAGAGCGCCTCGGCGGCCTTTGTGAACGAAAGCTGTCTAGCCACCGCATGAAACACCTGGAGACGCCGGTCCGCCATCGCTTGGGCTCTTGTTTATGAATCCGCTTATTCAAGCATAAATCGCAGTTCAAGAATATCTTATGGCTCCACCCCATTGGGTAAAAAGCGATTTTTGGTGCCGCCGTGCTATAAAGCCGCCTGCAATTCCAAGGAGAATGACCGGGCGCGCCCAAGGGCTGTCCGGCACAGCAGAAGCGTATGAGCCTGGGTTTCTACATCATCATGGCGGCGCAGTTTTTTTCGTCGCTCGCCGACAATGCCCTGCTCGTCGCAGCCATCGCGCTGCTGTTCCAGTCAGACTCGCCCGCGTGGCTCACGCCGTACCTCAAGTTCTTCTTCGTCATTTCCTACGTCATCCTGGCGCCGTACGTCGGTGCTTTCGCGGACCGGCTGCCCAAGGGCCAGGTCATGCTCGTGAGCAACACGATCAAGATCGTGGGCTGCGCGATGATGCTGTTCAACGTGAATCCGCTGATCGCCTACGCCATGGTGGGCCTGGGCGCCGCGGCGTACTCGCCGGCCAAGTACGGCATCCTCACCGAATACCTCCCCCCAACACGCCTGGTCATCGCCAACGGCTGGATCGAGGGGCTTACGGTGGCTTCGATCATCCTCGGCACAGTGCTCGGCGGGATACTGATCAACGCCCGCGTTTCCGGGCTGCTGCTGAACCTCGACATGCCCTACATCGAAACGGGTATCGACACCCCGGCCGAAGCGGCGATTGCGCTCATCGTGTTCATTTATGCGCTAGCTGCTTTCTTCAACCTGTACGTCCCGAATACCGGCGTTCCGCTCAAGAAACTGCCGCCCAACCCGATCGACACCCTTACGGACTTTTATTCGTGCTTTCGCAGGCTGTGGGCCGACAAGCTCGGACAGATCTCGCTCGCGGTGACTACGCTCTTCTGGGGCGCCGGGGCCACGCTGCAGTTCATCGTCATCGAGTGGGCGCGGCATAACCTGGGCTTCGACCTGTCGCGCGCCTCGATCCTGCAGGGCGTGGTGGCTTTCGGCATCGCGCTCGGCGCAGTGATCGCTTCGTCTCGCGTAAAGCTGCATCAATCGGTGCGCGTGATCCCGCTCGGCATCGCGATGGGGCTCATCGTCCCCTTCATGGTCATGGTGCACTCCATCTGGGTCGCCATACCGCTGATGATCCTGATCGGCGGCCTGGCCGGGTTCTTCGTCGTGCCGATGAACGCGCTCCTGCAGCATCGCGGCCACAACCTCATGGGCGCGGGCCGCTCGATCGCCGTGCAGAACTTCAACGAGAACTCCTCGATCCTGCTGATGATCGCCTGCTATTCGCTGATGCTCGCCAGCGGCGTGTCGATCACCTGGATCATCATCCTGTTCGGACTCTTCGTCGCCGGCACCATGGCGATAGTGCAGCGCTGGTTCACGCTGAACAAGTTGCGCCACGCGACCGAGATCAACCGCCTGCTCGAGATCGCCAAGTCCGAGAAGCACTGAGGCGCGTTAGAGCACGACGGGCGTGTCAGGCAACTCGTTCGGGTTTTCGCCGCCCGGCGGGAAATGCGTGGCGATGAGGTCGCTGATGGCCTCGACCCCGAGGATCGCCCCGGCTTCGAAGCGGCCGGCGGCAAAGGCCGATTGCATCTCCCGGCAGATGGCGTCCCAGGCGGCCGCGCCAACGCGCGCGTGGATGCCCCGATCGGCCACGATCTCGACCCGCCGGTCGGCGAGCAGGAGGTAGATCAGCGCGCCGGCATTGTCTTCCGTGTCCCAGATGCGCAGCTGGCTGAAGAGATCGATCGCACGCTCATGCGCAGTGCGTCTGGCGAGGAAAGGCATGAGCGGCAGCCCGCCTTCGACCACGAAGCGCAACTCCCCGCGATGGCGCTGCTCCTGCCTGGCGATTGCGCTCTCGATCGCCTTGAGCGCGCTGCGCGGAAACGCCCGCTGCACGGCGAAATCGTCCAGGAAAAGGTGCTTGATCCAGCGCATCGCCTACCAGCTCCCCGAGGAGCCGCCTCCGCCAAAACTGCCGCCGCCCCCGCCACCCCAGCTGGAACCGCCGCTCGACCCGCCGAAGTCGCCGCCACCGGTGGAGAACCCACCCGATCCCGGCGCCCAGCGCCCGGTATTCATCAGCGTCAGCAGGAATGCGATGAAGGCGGCGATGCCCGCAATGCCGATGCTGAACAGCACCCACCCTGCGACGCCGGCGAGCACTCCGGTGGCCACAGCCCCGGGGAAACGGCCGAGCATCGCGCGCAGGGCCGCGCCGCCGATCAGGATGAAAAGGAATACGGGGATCATGAATTCGAACGGATCCCGGCCGCCGGATTTGGATGTCGAGGAAACCGATGCGCCCGCAGCCGGCGGCGGCAGCTTTTCGCCGTCGATGAGCTTGACGATCCGGTCCAAGCCGTCGGAAATCCCGCCGTAGAAGTCCCCGGTCTTGAATTTAGGCGTGATGACTTCGCTGATCACGCGCTTGGCGATCGCGTCCGGGATCACGCCTTCGAGGCCGTAACCGACTTCGATCCGCAGGCGCCGGTCGTCCTTGGCGACCACCAGGATCACGCCGTCATCGGTGCCTTTGCGCCCGATCTTCCACGCTTCGGCCAGGCGGATCGAGTACTGCTCGATCTCCTCGGGCTTGGTCGAGGCCAGCATAAGCACCGCGACCTGGCTGCCCTTGCGCACCTCGAAGGCGCCGAGCTTCTGCTCGAGCGCGCCTTTCTGCTCCGCAGTCAGCGTGTTGGTGAGGTCCGTGACCCGCGTCTTGAGCGAGGGGATCGGGACGTCCGCGCCGGCCGCGGGAACGAAGGCGAGACCCGCGGCGGTTAGAACGACCGCCAGCGCCGCGAGCCAGCGTCGAAGCATCCTTTACTTCGCCGGCGCCGGGGCAGGCACGACCGAAGGCGCGGGCTTTCCGAAATCCACTTTAGGCGCGACCGAGATCTCTTTCTCGTTGGCGACCGTGAAATTGGGTTTGGGCTTGTAGCCGAAGATCATCGCCGTCAGGTTGTTCGGGAACGTGCGCACCGAGACGTTGAAGGCCTCGACCGCCTTGATGAAGCGGCCGCGCGCGACGGTAATGCGGTTCTCGGCGCCTTCGAGCTGCGAAGCCAGGTCCCGGAACGCCTCGGTGGCCTTGAGCTGCGGGTATTGTTCCGCAACCACCAGGAGCCGGGATAGCGCGCTGGAGAGGCTCGCCTGCGCTTTTTCGAAATTGGCAAGCGCGGCCGGGTCATTCAGGACCTCGGGCGTGACCTTGAGCTGGCCGACCGAAGCGCGCGCGTTCACGACCGCCTCGAGCGTCGATTTCTCGAAGTCGGCGGCGCCCTTGACCGTGTTGACCAGGTTGGGGATCAGGTCGGCCCGGCGCTGGTAGTTGTTGACCACCTCGGCCCAGGAGGCGGTGACGGCCTCGTCCAGGCGCTGGAACTCGTTGTAGCCGCATCCCGACAGCGAGAGCGTCGCAAGCAAGGCCAGGAAAAGTTTACGCATCGGGGGACTCCAGTAAGTTGCGGGCACGGTCCAGCTGAGTAGGGCTGTGTTGCGGGCTGTGTTGTGGGCTATGTCGGGGCCGCACCGCCTTCTTGCAAGCCCCCCATCGTGCGGGCCGCGAAAAGCAGATCCTGCCAGGACTTCGCCTTGTCGGCCGGCGTGCGAAGCAGGTACGCCGGATGATAGGTCACTATAAGCGGCACGCCCTGATACGTATATACGCGGCCTCGCAAACTGGCAATCGATGCGTCGGTGGCCAGCAGCGTCTGCGCGGCGAACCGTCCCATCGCCACGATCAGGCGCGGCTTGATCAGCGCGACCTGCCGCTGCAGGTGCGGCGAGCACTGCGCGACTTCGGCGGGCTCCGGGTTGCGGTTGCCCGGTGGCCTGCACTTGAGGACGTTTGCAATATATACATTGTCATTGCGCGCAAGGCCGATCGCCACCAGCATCGCGTCCAGCAGCCGGCCGGCCGGTCCGACGAAGGGTTCGCCTTTCTGGTCCTCCTCCGCGCCGGGGGCTTCGCCCACCAGCAGCCAGTCGGCATTTTCGTCGCCAACGCCGAACACCGTTTGCGCGCGCGACTTGTGGAGGCCGCAGGCCGTGCAGGACGGCACCGCGGCCTCGAGGTCGGGCCACTCCATCTTCGCGATGCGCGATTCGCGTGCGACGGATGGTGTCTGCGCAGAAGCGTCCGGTCCCTCCGGTACGGGGGGAACGGGTGAATTTACCTTTCCCCCTGTTCCCGTCTTTCCGCGGGTTTCGCCCTTCGCCCTCCAGAGGGGCGAAAACCCCATCTCGCGAAGGATGGTTTCGCGGCGGGTGGTCATAGGTCGATGGTCAGCACGAGCGCGTCTTCGCGCCCGACATGCGCCGGGTAATAGCCGTGCCGCTCGGCGATCCGCCGGAAACCGGATTTCTCATACAGCGCGATGCCCGCGAGGTTGCTCGGCCGTACTTCGAGGAACAGGTGCCGCGCGCCGTTCTCGCGCGCAATCCGCAAGGTCTCGCGCAGCAGCGCGGTTCCCAGCCCCTGACGGTGCCGGCTTCCGGAAACGCTGAGGTTGAGCAGGTGCGCTTCGCCCACTGCAACCATGAGAATGGAGTAGCCGACGAGCTCGGACCCGAAGCGGTGCGTGCGGCAGTGGTAACCCGCATTCAGGGAGTCGATGAAATTGCCGCGCGTCCAGGGGTGCGAATACACCGCGCGTTCGATTTCGATCACTTCCTCGAGATCGCCGGCGGCCATCTTCGCAAACCGCGGCTCGTGCTTGAGCACTGCGCTCATCTGTCCCTCGCCTGCTCGGCTGTCGTCAACGCCACCTTGTCGCGGATGTAGTGCGGCTGCGCCAGCGCTGCATCGACGCCCTCGCCCGCGGCGAACCGCGGTGCGGCCAGCCTGGCCACCGCAACCGCGCTCGGGCGGATGTCGGGCGCGATGCGCTTGCAGGCTGAAGCAAGGCGCGGTTGGAGCGACGCGCGGTAGATCGCGAAACCGCTGCCGCATCCGAGCCAGCCGCTTCCTTCGGGCACGTCCACCTCATCCGGCGCAACACAGGCCGCGGGCAATGCCTGCGTCCATTTGCCACCCGCTTTTTCGAACGCCGCATAGTACACCTCGTGCATGCGTGCATCGAGAGCGACGATCACTCGATCGGCGCCGCTTTCCTCGGCAGTGGCCTCGAGCGTCGAAACGCCGACCACCGGGAGATCCCGTGCAAGCGCGAGTCCCTGCGCGACCCCGCACGCAATGCGCAACCCCGTGAAGGCGCCGGGCCCTGCGCCGAATGCAATGCCCTCGAGGTCCTGCATGCGCAACCGGGCGCGCCCGAAAAGTTCATCCAGCATCGGCAGGACGAATTCGCCCTGCCGGTTGCCGGCGCGCCGCTCGAGAGAAACGATGTCGCCATCGAGCCACAGTGCGACGGAGCACCACTCCGTCGCGGTTTCAACGGCGGCGAAGTTCACGTGTCCAATGCCGTGCGGCGAAAATCATGCGCTGGGTCTCATGCCATATTCTATCGGCTATCATTGCCGCCTTCTCGAGAACGGAGAGCGCCATGGCCGAGTACGACATCGCAGTCATCGCCGGGGACGGCATCGGCAGGGAAGTCATGCCCGAGGGCGTTCGCGTGCTCGAAGCCGTGGGCGCGAAGTACGGCGTGAATTTCAGGTTCAAGGAATTCCCGTGGAGCTGCGACTGGTACAAGGAGCACGGCCGCATGTGTCCCGAGGACGCGCCCGATACACTGCGCAAGTTCGATGCGGTCTATTTCGGCGCGGTCGGCAACCCGGCGATCGTGCCGGACCACGTTTCGGCGTGGGGATTGCTCATCAACTTCCGCCGCTGGTTCGACCTGTATGTGAACCTGCGCCCGGTGCGCCTGTTCAAAGGCCTGCCCTGCCCGCTCGCCGGCCGCAAGCCCGGGGACATCGACTACTACGTGGTGCGCGAAAACACCGAGGGCGAATACTCGACCGTCGGCGGGCGCCTGTTCGAAGGCACCGAACGCGAAGTCGTTCAGCAGACCGCCACTTTCTCGCGCAAGGGCGTGGACCGCATCCTCAAGTACGCTTTCGAGCTCGCGAAGAAGCGCCCCAGGCAGCATGTGACCTCCTGCACAAAATCGAACGGCATCACGATCACGATGCCGTACTGGGACGAGCGCTTCGCCGAGATGAAAAAGCAGTACCCCGGCATCCGCGCCGACCAGTATCACGTGGATGGCCTCACCATTCAGATGGTGCTGAATCCCGACCGCTTCGACGTGATCGTCGGGTCCAACCTCTTCGGCGACATCCTTTCGGACATCGGCCCGGCCACGGCGGGGACGATCGGCATCGCCCCTTCGGGCAACATCAATCCGGAGCGCGAGTACCCGTCGATCTTCGAGCCGGTGCATGGTTCCGCGCCGGATATTGCCGGCAGGAAGATCGCCAACCCCATCGGCCAGATCTGGGCCGGCGCGATGTTGCTGGACCACCTTGGGCACGCCGAGGCTGCGGCCGCGGTCGTGCGCGCCTTCGAAACCGTGATCGTCGAAGGTCCGCGCACGCCGGACATGGGCGGCAAGGCGAGCACGGCGGATGTCGGCGCCGCGATAGCAGAAGCGGTACGCGGCGAGAGCAGCAAGAAAGCTGCATGAAGACTTATCGCATCGCCTCGATCCCGGGTGACGGGATCGGCATCGAGGTCATTGCCGAAGGCGAGAAGGTGCTGCGGGCTCTGGCGCAAAAGGACGGCGGCTTCGCGCTCGAATTCACCCCCTTCGACTGGAGCTCGGCGCGCTTCCTCAAGACCGGCGCCTACATGCCGGAGAACCCCCTCGAGATCCTGAAGAAGTTCGACGCGATTTTCTTCGGCGCAGTCGGCGCGCCGAACGTGCCCGACCATATATCGCTGTGGGGCCTGCGCCTGCCGATCTGCCAGGGCTTCGACCAGTACGCCAACGTGCGCCCGGCGCGCGTGCTGCCCGGCATCACGAGCCCGCTCGTCAAGGGCAGCGAGATCGATTGGGTCATCATCCGCGAGAACACCGAGGGCGAGTATTCCGGCTCGGGCGGGCGCGTGCACAAGGGCCTGCCGGACGAGATCGCCACGGAAACTTCGGTCTTCACGCGCAAGGGCGTGGAGCGCGTGCATCGTTTCGCCTTCGAGCTCGCCAAGAAGCGCCCCCGCAAGCACCTCACGCTGGTGACCAAGTCGAACGCCCAGCGCCACGGCATGGTGCTCTGGGACGAGGTCTTTTTTGAGGTCGCCAAAAGCTACCCGGACGTGCGCACCGACCGCCAGCTCGTGGACGCGGTCACCACCACGATGACGCTCAAGCCTTCGACGCTCGACACGATCGTGGCGACCAACCTGCACGCCGACATCCTTTCGGACCTCGCCGCGGCGCTGTCGGGGTCGCTCGGCATCGCGCCGACGGCCAACCTGAACCCGGAGCGCACCTTTCCATCGATGTTCGAGCCGATCCACGGCTCGGCATTCGACATCACCGGCAAGGGTATCGCCAACCCGATCGCCACCTTCTGGACCGCGTCGATGATGCTCGAGCACCTGGGCGAGCCGGCGGCCGCCGCACGCCTCATGAAGGCGATCGAGAAAGTCACTTCGATGAAAGTGTTCACGCCGGACCTCGGCGGGACGGCGCGTACGGCAGACGTAACCAGAGCCGTCCTGGAAGTTCTCTAACGAAGCCGACCTCAACCACAAGGAAACCAAAATGGGCAACCGCGACCGCCAGCGCAGGGAAGAAAAGAAACCCAAGAAGCCCAAGCCCCCCGCGCCAGCGCGGTAGTGCGCGGTAGTGCGCAGTAGTGCGCTGTAGTGCGCTATAGTGCGCTGTAGTGCGCTGTAGTGCGCTTGTAGTGGACAAGGGGCGTTGGGGATCCGCCTCGAGGGTCGCCTGATTGGCGCTCTTCATCGCCCTCCTCAGCTCTGTCTGTTTCGCAGTCGGCATGGTCACGTCACGGGTGGGGCTGCGCACGCTCGATGCGCGCTCGGGCGCCGCGCTCAGCATCCCGACCGCAACCCTGACAAGCTCACGCTGCATGCCGCGGCCGGCGGCGGACTGACGATCGCCGCGATCGTCTACCTCATCATCTCGCAGGCGCCATAATCCGGTTTTCGATCCACAAGGGGAGCCTCACTGATGGCGGACCTGCGTTTACGCATCCTGATCGTCGGTGCAGCCGGCACGCTCGGCCGCGCGATTGCGGCCGCACACAAGGTGCTCTAGTGCCCGCCGGATCGGCAATGCCTTCGCAGCCCCTGCGCGCAGTCACGGCGCAGGAACGCGAGACCTACGAGCGCGACGGCGTCGTCTGCCTGAGGGACATCTTTCCGGCAGGCTGGCTTGCCTTCCTCGCAGGCGCGGTCGACGAAGCGATGCGCGCTCCCGGCCCGCACGCCGAAGAATACGAGCGACCCGCAAATAGCGACCTTGCCGCAAGGACCGGACGCTTCTTCGGCGACCTCGAGATGGCCGGGCGCCTGCCCTCGTTCCGGCGCTTCGTGCATGAATCGCCCGCGGCCGAGATCGCCGGCCGCCTGATGGGCGCGACACGCGTCAATTTTTTCTACGACCAGCTGCTCGTGAAGGAGCCAGGCACGGCCGCGCGCACGCCATGGCACCAGGACCAGCCCTACTGGGCCGTGAGCGGGCGGCAGGTCTGCTCGCTCTGGCTGCCGCTGGATCCGGTCCCGGAGGACGTTTCGGTCGAGTACGTGTGCGGCAGCCACCGCTGGCCGGAATACAACCCGGCGCATTTCTCCGACGGCAGTGCGTACGCCGGCACCGGCCTCCCCACCCTGCCCGACATCGAGGCCGAGCGATCGAGGCATCGCATTGCCGCCTTCGGCATGCAGCCGGGCGACGTGCTCGCATTCCAGGCGATGATCGTGCACGGGGCACCCGGCAATACGGGAACGCATCGCCGTCGCGCGCTCTCCACGCGATGGACCGGCGACGATGCGCGCTATTGCGTTCGTCGCGGCGAGGTTGCGATTCCGACGGCGAATCCGGGACTCAGGCACGGGGACCGGCTGGATTGCGAGCGGTTTCCGCTCGTATGGAAAAGCTGACTCGCGACACTGACACCGTCCCCTGCCTTGACTTGACGGCTTGCGCCGGTGTTGATGTAATATGATATTACAAACGTCGAATCATCAATCATCATGACCCTTACCGTTCGCCTGGATCCCGAACTCGAGTCGGCTTTCGCGCGTGTTTGCAAACGCCGCGGCACCACCAAGTCGGCCGTCATACACGAAGCCGTGCACGAATTCGTCAAGCGCGACCAATCCCAGCAGCCGTCTTTTTCCGAACTGGCGGCGGACTTGTTTGGGGCGGATACAAGCCCGCTTCCCAAAGGCGTTGCCGACGTGAGCGGCAATATAAAGCGCCTGATCAAGCAGAAATTGCGTGCAAAGCATTCTCGCTGACACCGGTCCGCTCGTTGCACTGTTACTCAAGCGCGACCCGCATCATCGCGCTACCGTGCAATGGATGGTGGGCAACGCGCATCGTTTGCTTTCGACCTGGCCGGTAGTCACCGAGGCCTGCCACTTTCTCGGGTTGCGGGGCAAGCTTGCCCTGTTCGAACTTGTCGAACGTGGCGCGCTGGTTGTCGCTGACATCGCCACTGGCGACCTGAAGGCAGTCGCGAAGATCATGAGCACCTATGCGGACCGCGAGGTCGACCTGGCCGACGCGTCGCTGGTTTTGTTGGCGGAACGTACTGGCGTGACCGGCATCATCACCATCGACCGAAACGACTTTTCGACCTATCGCCTGAGCCGTGGCCGCGTGTTCAACATCATCTTTCCCCGACGGGCGTCGCCGAAGTCAAACAGCCGCGCAAACGGTAGTGGGTAAAGCGGGGCGAGCTCGGCGCGTTCGATCAGGTCGTAGATGTCGTCGCGGGGTCGCGACTTTGTACCAAGGGTCCATCAATGATTCCTTCGTCGCAAGATCTCGCGCGGCAGCACCCGGCGGATCTCCCTGCGTACGCGGCGGGCAATCGCAACGGCTCGCCTGGCTTCGGCAAGAGGAATCTCACCCCATCCGGGATAACGCGCAGCTGCCGCATACCCCGTAAGCCGCCGCTGCTCCTCAGGGGTCAGACGCGGCCGAAGAGTTGCAGGCAGGAGGAAGGTCAGTTTCTCAATGTCGTGCGTCTTCGGGACATCGGTGCCTTGGACGACGAGCAGGGCCTTCATATACTTCTCCGCGCACTGCTGGGCGTGGAAGCACACGGCATCGGTCGGCAGCTTTGCGCGCGCCTCGAGCAGCAAGGCCGCAGCGCGCAAGTCGCTCTCCGCCTTCGTGACCCACTCGCGCACGACGGTCGTCGCCGCGCTACGGTCGGGCATACAGAACCTTCCCTTCGAGGGCGGCGGGGCGTTCAATCGTCCCGGGGATTTCCTTCCTCCACTCGAAATCCTCGGGAGTCGTCACCACGATGTCCTTCGCCACGCCAAGACCGTGAAGCGCGACACCGATTTCGACCGCCTTCTCCCGCCGGGATCCCGAGACGGGCATTACCACCAGCAGATCCACGTCGCTGTCCGGTCCGGCCGTGCCGCGCGCGTGCGAGCCGAAAAGGATCACCTGTTCAGGGTGAAACTCCTTGACGATCCGCTGCACCATCCAGTCGATGGTCTTTTGAAGTTCTCTCTTGGTCATCAGTGAATCCCTCTGTCGGGCTCGATACCCGTCACTACCATCGGCAAATCTCCCATGGCTCGGCGAGCAGTATGGCATCCGGCGTCCGAATTCTCCTACGGGCTTTGCCCCTGGGCGACCAGCGCAGCCGCCGGGCGCATAGTGCAATTGCATCATGTCGCGAGAGACGGAGTTGCCCCCTTGATGCGGGCGGCCTAGAGTGCATTTGTCCGTTTTGGACAGTCACTCGTGGGGGGCCGGGATGAGGTGGAATGCGATGCTCGCGCTCTGCCTCGAGATCCGCCCCCTTTTGCCTTGCGCCGACCGCGTGATCGAATGATCTCCCGCCGCCGGATCGTCTTCGCGCTTGGAGCGGGCGCACTCGCAGCCCCGCTCGCGCTATTCGCGCAGACGTCGAAGACTCCGCGGCGAATAGGGGTTCTCTTTACGGGTAGTCTTGGCTCATCGGGCCATTTGGCTGACGCGTTCCGTGGCGCGCTCAAAGACCTCGGCTGGGTCGAGGGCCGCGATACAATCCTTGAAGTTCGCTATGCAAATGGCGAGATCGAGCGGTTGGATTCGCTTGCCGCCGAACTGGTGTCGCTAAAACCGAACCTGATCTTTGCGCCTGCGACCCAAGCTGCGGTCGCCGCACAGCGCGCCACGCGCGACATCCCGATCGTGTTCGCGGTCCCTCCCGATCCGATCGGCAGCGGGCTCATCGCGAGCTTTGCGCGGCCGGGCGGCCACACCACGGGGCTGTCATCAATCGCCGCCGAGCTCGGAGCAAAGCGTGTGCAGTTGCTCAAGGAAAGTATCCCCGCGCTCTCGCGCGTAGTCGTGCTGCATGACCCTGCGTCCGGTTACAAACCAGAAGTTCTTGAAGTAATCCTGCGCGCTGGGGAGCAGCTCGGCATCAAGATGACCGCCCTGGGCGCCACCAACGAGCCGGAAATCGAGGCGGCGTTCGGCAAGCTCTCGCGCGAACGCCCAGACGGCATCTTTTTTATGGAAGGGCCATTGTTTTTGAGGCATCGGCAGATGATCGTCGACCGCGCGGCGGCAGGCCGGATTCCCGGGATCTATGCCGTTCCAGAGTATGCCAATGCGGGGGGCCTGATGATCTACGGGGTGAACTATGCGGATCAGTACAGGCGCGCCGCGACTTACGTCGACAAGATCCTCAAGGGCGCGAAGCCCAGCGACCTGCCCGTCGAGCAACCGACAACGTTCGGGTTGGTCATCAACCTCAAGGCGGCAAAGGCGCTCGGCCTCAAGATTCCGCAGTCGGTATTGCTGCGTGCCGACAGGGTGATCGAATGAACATTCGTCGCAGAATCATTTTCGCATTCGGCGCAGGGGCACTGACGGCGCCGCTGCCTTCGATCGCCCAGCAGCCGGCGAAGGTCTGGCGGGTCGGAATTATTGGCAGCCAGGCGCACCAAGCTCCGTCGAATTCAGGTGTGGATGCGATTACGCAGGGCATGCGCGAGCTGGGCTATATCGAAGGAAAGAATCTCCTCACCGCGCCGCGCTTTACGGAGGGGCAATACGAACGCGTCCCTGGCCTGGTAGCCGAGCTGCTCCAGATGAAGGTGGATGTCATTGTTGCGACCGCAACACCCGTTGTGTTGGTGATACAGCGCGCGACCCGCACCACTCCAATTGTCTTTGTCAACTTGAACGACCCGGTCGGAAGCGGCCTTGCGGCCAGCCTGGCCCGGCCCGGTGGCAACGTCACCGGTTTGTCACTCGCCGGGATCGATGTGAGCTCAAAGCATCTCGAGTTGCTGAAGATCATGGTTCCCAGGCTATCCCGCGTTGCGGTTCTCTTGAATCCCGACAATTCGACCAGTGCCGCCGTTTTCCAGCAAGTTCAGGCTTCGTCGCGGATGCTCGACATAGAGGTTCAAAGAATCGAAGCTCGCAGTCCGGAAGAGATTGAACGCGGCTTTGCCGCGATGAAGCGGGAACGGGCTGATGCGGTCCTCGTTATGGGTGAGAATTTTTTTCAATCACAGCGGGAACGGATTGCCGACCTCGCGATACGAAACCGCTTGCCATCGATCTATCAGGAACGAACGTACGTGGAGGCCGGCGGTCTGATGAGCTATGGCACAAGTTATGTCGCCAATTGGCGATACGCGGTAACCTATGTGGACAAGATATTCAAGGGTGCAAAGCCGGGCGATCTGCCCATCGAGCAACCGACCATTTTCAAATTCGAGATCAACCGCAAAACCGCCAAGGCTCTGGGACTAACTATTCCGCAGGAGTTGCTGATCCGCGCTGACGAGGTGATCGAGTGAGGAGGCGCGAGGCTGATCGGACAAATTGCGCCCGCTCGGATCTGTGCGGTGGATCTCGGGTAACCGGAATCCCTACCGCGATAAGCTTGGATCGGCCGCTTGCGTTTACACCGTGCGTTTGGCGCTCGGGTCAGGGAGTTACTCGACGGTTCCGGCGGTGCCAGGCCGGAGTGCGGTGGCTCGTCCCTCAGCTTCCTGTCTTTTTCAATCGCAGCTTCGGCGCGCGACGAACAAGGCGGTAATTCGCTTCTTTCTCACGGCTCCTCAAGTCTGAGCAGATCGCCGCGAGGTCGTAGCCGAACTTCGCAGCGTGCGCTTCGCGAATTTTTCGAACCGCGTCTACGATCGGATCGGGTTTCATCACTCTTCGCCTCCGAGCTCCTCAGGGGTTTCCATCTCCGCTTCCGGGTGGAACTCCAGCTTCATCGCTTAAGACGCGCGCGAAGATTCGCAAAAACACGTTCGCCTGAAACAGGCTGGACTTTTCCTTCGACTACTTCCTGATATCGTCTCTGTGCTTCCTTCAGCCAGGCGCCATCGACGTCATTGTCTGCCGGTCCATCCAGCTCCGCTATCAGGGCGCGGATTAATTCGGCCTTGTCTTCGGGCTTCAGCGATCGAATTTTAGCCTCAATTTCAGCGATTTCAGTTGACATAATCGTCCCCTTCGAAATTCGAGTTGCTGATTAACCAACAGGCGGCCAAGGCGCTCAATCTCAATGTTCCGAGATCCCTGTTGATCCGGGCAGACGAGCTGATTTGACACGAATGGCGTTTCGGGAGCGCACGCTTAGTCGAACCCGCGCGTGAGAAACCGCTCCGCGATCGCACAATGCGCCGCCACCCCGCGCGCCAGCATCGATTCGTTCAGCACCATCTTGTTCGAGTGGCAGGGGCAGGCGCTCTTCCATAGCTGGCCCTCCGGGCACACGCCGAGGAACACCATCACGCCCGGCACGCGCTGCAGCACGTAGGAGAAGTCCTCCGCGCCCATGACTGGCGAGGTCATCGTCTGCCAGGCCTGGGCGCCGAAGAGATCGCCGATCGCATTCTGCGCGACACCGACCGCTTTCGCGTCGCACACGGTGACCGGAAAGCCGCGCACGATTTCCACTTCGGCTTCGCACTCGTGCGCCTGGGCAACGTTTGTCGCCACGCGCTTGATCCCGGCATGCACCAGGTCGCGCGTCTCTTCGGAGAGCGTCCGTATCGTGCCCAGCAGGTTGGCCGATTCCGGGATCACGTTGTTCGTCGAGCCGCTGTCGATCTTGGCTACGGTGATCACGGCCGGGTCGAAGATGTCGACGCGCCGCGTGATGAAGGTCTGCAGCGCCGTCACGATCTCGCAGGCGACCGGCACCGGGTCGATCGCATGGTGCGGCATCGAGGCATGCCCGCCCTTGCCGAGCACTTTCACGATGAGCTTGTCGGCCGAGGCCATCATCGGCCCTGCCTTGGCGCCGAAGCTGCCGGCCGGCGCGTTTGGCATGATGTGCAGCGCAAAGGCCGCGTCCGGCGCGGGATTGTCCAGAAGCCCGTCGTCAATCATGAAGCGCGCGCCGTGAAACCCCTCCTCGCCGGGCTGGAACATGAAGAGCACGGTGCCCACGAGCGACTCACGGCGCGCGCACAGGATGCGCGCGGCCGAGACGAGCATTGCGGTATGCGTGTCGTGACCGCAGGCGTGCATGGTGTTGTCGACCTTGGACCTGAAGGGCAGGCCCGTGTCCTCGGGCATCGGCAGCGCGTCCATGTCGCCTCGCAAGAGCACCGTGCGTCCGGGTTTCGCACCCCGGAGGATTGCAATCGCGCCGGTGGTCGAAGTGCCGGTCTTCCATTCGAGCGGCAATCCAGCCAGCGCGACCTGCACCTTGGCGAGCGTCTTCGGCGTCTGCAGTCCCAGTTCCGGCTCCGCATGGATCGCGCGCCGCAGCGCCACCGTATCGGGCTGGATTGCCTGCGCGGCCTCTAGCCAGCCGCCGCCTTCCTTCTTCAGGTTCGTCACCATGTCGTTCATGCCCGTCTCCCGGTCAATGCTGCCATTTTTAGAATCAACCCCGCATCCTGCCTAGGGTACAAGGTGAAATGCTGCCATCACCCTTTTCCATGCTTCAGTTCCTGCTGTCTCTTGCGCCGTAATTCGCCAACCGCGATGAGCCGCTCGCGCTCGGCTGAATCGACGCGGCCGTACCGCTCGCGCCACTCTGGATCGTCCTTCCATGCGAAGCGCGAAACCACGGTGGTGCGCGGCCCCGTTGCAGTCTCCAGCAAACCGAGAGCGGTCTCAACGACTTCGCGCTGCATGTCCGCCCGCCACGGATGGCCGCACGGATTGCCGAGCGGGAAATCGTTGAACAGGAACCGGGGCACCCCACAATGCTCCACCACGTCGCGCGCGGAACCGACCATGACGGTGGGCAGCCCATTGGCCTCGAGGTGCCGGGAAACCAGACTCACGGTCTGGTGACAGACTGGTCAAAGCGCAGTGAGCAGGACCGCTTCGGCGCCATCCTCGCGCAGGCGCTTGAGGATTTCGGGCGCGTCGACTTCGATCGTCTTGCGCTGGCTGTATCCGGTGGGCGCGCCATGGAAGCGCTCCGTAATCCCGCCGATGATGCCGGCGTTCTTCATTGCGGTGAGCGCCTCGATCGGCATGAAGGTCTCGCGATCCTCGGTATGCGTCGATTCCCTGTCCCACGCGAGGTTGTCGGTGTTCAGGACCGGGAGCGGATCGATGCAGCCCGACCAGACATGACGAATGCCCTTCGCGTCGTGGTTGGACTTGTCCGGCGGATGCGCGGTGGTCACGAGGCCGATGCGTGCATCGCGCAATGGCTTGTTCAGTCTTGAAAAGGGCACGTCGGCGTAAGTGGCCCAGACATAGTCCTTGTCGTAGCCGATCGCGCGGTAGTAGTCGCGTGTCCGCTCCATGTAGCGGACGGGTTCATCGTTGCGTGGCATGTTGCAGGTTCTCCTATTCGAACGCGACGACAACGACCCCGGGCATGCGGGCGAAATCGGCGACATTGGCGGTCAGCAACGCGAATCCGTGCGCGAGCGCAGTCGCTCCGATGATCAGGTCATGCGCGCCGACCGTGACGTTGCGCGCGAGCGCACCGAGCAGTCTCGCATGCGTGCGCGCGACTATCGCGTCGAATGCGAGCACGGGCAGGCCCGCGAGCAAAGACTCGACGTAAGCCGAACGCCGGGCGCGACGCGCCGGCGTGTTGGCTCGATGCACGCCAACCAGCAGTTCGGAGCAGGTAATCGCACTGATGTAAGCGTCGCCGTGACCGGCCCAGCGAGTGAAATCCGTTGTGCCCGCCTTCTCAGCCCGGATCAGAATGTCGGTGTCGAGGATCAGTCCCATTTGCGCATCTGCGGCCGCCTGGGTTTTCTGATCGTCTCGATCTCTGACCTCCACCGGCTCGCTTCGGCCGGGGCGAGAGGGGGCAGATTGGCGACCAGGTGGTTCAGCTCCGCAAGCGCAAGTCCCTCGGGCAACGCCGCCGGGACCAGCCGCGCAACGATTTTTTTGCCGCGTTCGATCGAAAACGAAGTGTCGCGGTACTGAACCTGGTTGAGCACTTCGGAGAAGCTGCGGGCCGCCTCGGTCGCCGAAATCGTTTTGTCGCGCATTGTCCACGCCTTTATCAGATAATCTGATTTCAAGTCTATCACTGCCCGAAGCCGCAAAGGAGCCGCTCGATGATCGTCGTCCACCACCTCAACAACTCCCGCTCGCAGCGCGTGCTCTGGCTGCTCGAGGAGCTCGGCGCCGAGTACGAGATCAAGCGCTACCAGCGCGACCCGGCCACGATGCTCGCCCCGCCGGAACTGAAAGCCGTGCACCCGCTGGGCAAGTCGCCGGTCATCACGGATGGCGATCTCACGATTGCCGAATCCGGCGCGATCATGGAATACCTCGTCGAGCGCTACGGCAAAGGGCGCCTGGTGCCGCCCGCGGGCACGCCCGAAAAACTGCGCTACACCTACTGGCTGCACTTCGCCGAAGGCTCGGCCATGCTGCCGCTGGTGATGAAACTGATCTTCGGGCGTCTCGAAACCGCGCCGATGCCTTTTTTCATCAAGCCGGTCGCCAAGGGCATCGCAAGCAAAGTCAAGGCCGGCTTCATCGAGCCGAACATCAAGGCGCAGCTCGACTATATGGAAAGCGAATTGCAGAAGACGACGTGGTTCGCCGGCGGCGAATTCACCGCGGCCGACATCCAGATGAGTTTCCCGGTGGAAGCGGCAAATGCGCGCGGCGGCCTCGACAGGACGCGCCCCAAGCTCATGGGGTTCCTGGAGCGCATCCACGCGATGCCCTCGTACAAGCGCGCGATCGAAAAAGGCGGGCCGTTCGAGCTGATGCGCTAGCATGATCGCGCGCCGGCCGCCGTTCTTCTACGGCTGGCTCATCGTCGCGGTGGCCTTCGTCACAATGGGTGTCGGCGTCAACGCCCGCACCGCGTTCTCACTGTTCTTTCCGCCGATCCTCGACGAATTCGGATGGGAGCGCGGCGTCACGGCGGGCGCGTTCTCGTTCGGATTCCTGGTAGCGGCTTTCCTCGGTCCGCTGCTGGGCCGCTTGATGGACCGCTACGGTCCGCGTGTCACGATCCAGCTTGGAGTAGGCCTGACCGGCGCCGGCATGCTGCTGGGCGCGAACGTCACCCATCCGTGGCAGCTCTATCTCGGGCTCGGCGTGATGGTCGGCGCGGGCAGCATGTGCCTTGGGTATACCGGGCAATCGCTGTTCCTGCCGAACTGGTTCGTGCGCCGGCGCGGACTGGCGATGAGCATCGCGTTCTCCGGTGTCGGCATCGGCTCCATCGTGCTGCTGCCGGTACTCCAGGCCGTTATCGACCGTGCCGGCTGGCGGGCCGCGAGCATCGCGATGGGTGTGCTGGTGCTGGTGCTGCTCGTACCACTCAACTTGCTGGTCAAGCGGCGGCCCGAGGATGTCGGCACGGGGCCGGATGGCGATCCGACCGCGAACACCGCGCATGGCAGCCGCGCGCCCGACAACGTCGTCGACAAGGCCTGGGTCGCAATCGACTGGACACTCGCGCGCGCCGGCCGGACAGCGCGTTTCTGGTGGATCGCGGCCGCGTACGCGTCCGGCATGTTCGCGTGGTATTCGGTGCAGGTGCACCAGACGCGGTACCTGGTCGATGCCGGATTCACGGCTTCGCACGCCGCCTGGGCTCTTGGATTTGTGAGCTTCATTGCGATCCCCGGCCAGATCGCGCTCGGACACATTTCCGATCGCATCGGGCGCGAGTGGGTCTGGACCGTGGGTTGCGCCGGCTTTGCGCTGAGCTACACGGCACTGCTGCTGATGTACGTTGCGCCGAATCCGGCGCTGCTCTGGTTCATGGTCATTTCGCAAGGGCTGCTCGGCTACGGGCTGACGTCGGTCTTCGGCGCCATCCCCGCCGAGATCTTCCAGGGCCGGCAATACGGCGCCATCTTCGGAACCCTGTCCGGGATGTCGATGCTCGGAGGAGCGCTGGGGCCGTGGGCCACGGGCGCGCTCTACGACGCCACCGGAAACTATGTGGCGGCGTTCAGCGTTGCGCTCGGCTGCTGCATTTTTTCCGCGATTGCGATGTGGCTGGCGAGCCCGCGCCAGGTACGCGCGGTGGCGGGACGGATCGGACGCGTGCAGGCCACCAGGTAGCAGCGACTTTTCGCGGGCGCGGGTTATTCGAGCGGAATACCGGCCTCTTTCACCAGTCCCGGTTGATCTCCAGCAGGCGCGATGACGAGTGGCCGAGGTTCATCGACGAGTAGCGGACCAGGCCAATGGCAGCATTTCGTCCGGAATGCCAAGCCTGGCGCGGATGAAGTCGCGAAAATGGCAGTATTTATCCGCGTCGCGCCGCTCGCTGCATCTAACGCGTGAACGCATCGTCCTGCTCTTGTCGCAGGAACCGGGCGATGAGCCGGGGGGCGGCAACAGGATTTTCCCTGGCGATCCAATCGAGTTTTTTGAGGAACTGACGCTCGGCGACGAGCGTCCATTTATGCGGCTTGCGCGCCGCCATGCTTTTTCAGGATGGCTCTCGCCCGGGCTTTGACGACTCTGCCCGCGACCAGTTCACCACGCTCGATTTCGGCATCGGCGCGATCGAGTTCCTTCAACAGCCAAGCGTCGTAGTCGAGGGCCTTTTCGATAGCCTCGACAGCGATGCTCCGGGGCGTCTTCCCGAGGCGTTCGGCATGCCGGTTCAGGCGTTGCGCAAGCGCTTTCGGGATGGGCAATGTTTCTGGCACGACGATCTCCGGCTTAACGGACAGATTTTTCATCAAAGCATCTGCTTCGCGCGAATCGCCGCCAGCGTCGCAAGGATGCGCTCGGCGCGGTGGTAAACCGGGTAGTCCACGAAAGCGCCGTCGACCTGGATCGCCGCCAAACCCGAGGATTCCGCGGCCTTGAAGGCATCGACGATCTTCTGCGAGCGTTCCGCCTCGGTCTGGGTCGGCGTAAAGATCTCGTTCACGACCGTGACCTGGTCGGGATGGATGCAGAGGCGCCCCTGAAAACCCAATTGCTTGCTGCGCACCACGGAAGTGCGCAAACCATCTGCATCTTTCAAGTGCACCCATACCGTATCGATCGGCGGCTCGATGCCCGCGGCGCGCGAGGCGACGATGAGGTTGACCCGCAGTGACGAGAGCTCGTCCTCTCCTGGCGTCCAGGTCATGCCGACATCGTGCGTGAAATCCGCGGCCCCAAAGGCCATGCGCTTGACTCGCCATGGACCGCCATAGTCCTTGAGCGAGCGGGCGCCGAAGATTCGGTCCAGCCGCGAGAACCCCGCGGCCGTCTCGATGATCGGCATGAGATCGATGCCGCCGGGTGGGAGGCCGCGTTCGCGCTCGAGATTGGTGATTAGCCAGTCGATGGTGCGCAAGTCCGCGGCCGACTCGACTTTCGGCAGCACGACGCCGTCCACGCCGGGGCGGATCACTTCGAGCAGGTCGCCGAGGCACCACTGCGTGCCGATGGCATTGACGCGGATGTAGCCCTTCGGGGCATTTGCGGCGCGCGGCTTCGAAAGCGCTTCGACTACGGCTCTTCGCGCCGCTGCCTTTTCGCCGATTGCCACCGCGTCTTCCAGATCGAGGATCACCGCGTCTGCGCCGGGCATGAGCGCTTTCTCCACCCTGCGCGGATGGTTGCCGGGCGCAAAGAGAAAGGTTCGCAGGACCGATTGGGACGTCTCTGAATTTTTCATCGCATCATTGGGCCGGCGCAACTTCGAGCACGCAGCCGTCGTGCGCGCCGTCCGAGCCGCAGGCGACTTCCACAGCCTGCAGCTTGTAGTTCCGGCCGGTCACATGGCCGACATACTCCAGCGACCCGACCAGCCAGCCGAGGAACATGTAGCACACCTTGCGTCCGGCCTCCTTGCCGTACTCGGACACGAAGACCGAATGGCTCACGTGGATGCGCGCGTTGCCGGTCGCTTCGTCCACGGACTCCACCTTGAATTGCGCCCAGCCGCGCTGCGAGAGCCGCTTCAGGTAGTGGTGGAAGACGTCGAGGCCCAGGAGTCCATGGCGCGCGGATTCCTTCTCGCACCATTGCCATGCCGATTTGTAGCCGGCCTCGTGCAGGTGCTTCGCGTAGGCCTCCACGCCCATCGCCTTCTCGGAGGCCACATGGTTGTTCACCAGGAAATGGCGGGGCACGAGGATCATCGGCATGCCGTCGACGCGCCACTCGCCGGTGTCCTCGTCGACCTGGATGTCCAGCGCGGGCTTGGCCATGGCGATCAGGCGCCCCAGACGTCTTTGAGGACGCGCACCCAGTTCTCGCCGATGATCTTGCGGATGCGCGCTTCTTTCCAGCCGCGTTTTTCCATCGTCGCGGTCAGGTTGGGGAATTCGCCGATGGTGCGGATCCCTTCCGGGTTGATCACCTCGCCGAAGTCGGTGAGCTTTCTCGCATAGCCCTTGTCGTGCGTGATCCAGTCGAAGAATTCCTGCCCGTAGCCCTGCGTAAAGTCGGTGCCGATGCCGACCTGGTCCTCGCCCGCGATGCCGATCACGTACTCGATCGCCTCGACGTAGTCATCGACGGTCGACTTCGGTCCGCGCTTGAGGAAAGGCGGGAACATGGTCACGCCCACGAAACCGCCCTTGTCGGCGATGAACTTGAGCTGCGCATCGCTCTTGTTGCGTGGATGCTCCTTCAAACCGGCGGGCAGGCAGTGCGTGTAGGCCACCGGCTTTTTGGAGGCGAGGATCACGTCCTCGCTGGTCTTCGCGCCGACGTGCGAGAGGTCGCAGAGGATGCCGACGCGATTCATTTCGCTAATCACCTCGTGCCCGAACTCGGTGAGGCCGCTGTCTTTTTTCTCGTAGCAGCCGCAGCCGACGAGGTTCTGCGTGTTGTAGGCGATCTGCATGACCCCAACCCCGAGCTCCTTGAACAGCTGCAGGAAGCCGAGCTGGTCCTCGATGCCCGAGAGGTTCTGCCAGCCGAGGATGATGCCGGTCTTGCCTTCCTTCTTCGCGCGTTGGATGTCGGCCGTGGTGAACACCTGGGTGATGAGGTCGGCGTTGTCGTTGAAGTGCTTCTTCCAGCGCGCAACATTGTCCATGCTGCCGCGGAAGTTCTCCCACACTGAGCAGGTGCAGTTGGCCGCGGTCAGGCCACCCTTGCGCATGTCCGCGAAGACTTCGCGCGTGAAATTCGCGATGATCAGGCCATCGACGACGATTGCGTTGTCGTGCAGTTTTTCGCCCACTGTGTTCGTCCTCCTCGAGTTTCGCGCAGCATACATTGCATAGCGAAACGACTCCATCGAGCGGTTCGCAACGAGCGGCGCTCCCCGAAGCTCTCCGGTATCCTGTTTTCACTCCATGAGTGAGCTTCCAGCACGGGCCCGGGTAGTCATCGTCGGCGGCGGGATCGTCGGCTGCAGCGTCGCCTATCACCTGGCGAAGCTGGGGTGGAAAGATGTGGTGCTGCTCGAGCGCAACGCTCTGACGAGCGGCACGACCTGGCACGCGGCGGGTCTCGTCGGCCAGTTGCGCTCGACCTACAACCTCACGCAGCTCGCCAAGTACAGCACCGACCTCTTCCAGACGCTTGCGGCCGAGACCGGCCAGGAAACCGGTTTCAGGCAGAACGGCTCGATCTCGCTGGCCACCAATCCTGCGCGGATGGAAGAACTGCGGCGCGGCGCATCGATGGCGCGCTGCTGCGGATTGGAAGTCGAGGAGATCAGCGTGGCCCAGGCCGTGAAGCGCTGGCCGATGATGAGTCCCGAAGGCATCGTCGGCGCGGTGTTCCTGCCGCGCGACGGGCAGACCAGTCCGGTCGACACCACGCTCGCACTTGCCAAGGGCGCAAAGAGCGGCGGCGTGCGGATCTTCGAAAACATCGACGTCACCGGCATCTCGACCAAGGCCGGACGGGTGTCCGGTGTAACGACGGCGCGAGGCGAGATCGAAGCCGAATACGTCGTCGACTGCGCGGGCCTGTGGGGCCGGCAGGTCGGACGCATGGCGGGCGTGAACGTGCCGCTGCATGCCGCTGAGCACTTCTATCTCGTGACCGAGGCGATTGCCGGACTGCCGCGCGACCTCCCCG
>Ga0163151_10003246_pt1 | contig 23634 bp, 8 predicted proteins | sample OliLakLV19MP5IB2_FD_145596 | JGI IMG/M metagenome (GOLD analysis project Ga0163151, IMG submission 145596) | Freshwater microbial mat bacterial communities from Lake Vanda, McMurdo Dry Valleys, Antarctica - Oligotrophic Lake LV.19.MP5.IB-2 | ecosystem: Environmental > Aquatic > Freshwater > Lake...
TTGCCACCCCGCCGCAGCGGGCTGCTGTAAATAAAAAAGGGCAGCATTCTAAGTTTTAAAATTCGTGTTTCAAACCTTTATATTTATTAGAATCGAATTATGAAAGAGGTCTAATGAATAATTATTCTTCTTTTTCACATGAAATATAGGCGTTGATTCTCCTTTTTATTTAGAGTTAACAAAACCTTCTGCACGGATATTGAGCAATTTCGCTAAAAAGCCTTGCAGCAAAATCAACGACCTAATTGCAAAAAAATACTGATTTATAGTAAGTTTAACAAGTTTATTTAGTTTATGAGCAGACCCTAATTAATTAGCAGCAGGTGGGGGAGGAGTATTATTGCCGCTATTATTGTTTGGCTTATTTCCACCGCCGCCTCGGTTATTGTTTCTGTTATTACTGTTTCTATTTTTATTGCGGCTGGCACCACTGCCACCTCCTCCGCGTTTCCCTTTACTATCCAGGCGGGTAAGACTGCCTTCCATATCTTCAGTTAGGGTTTTAATTACATCAGGTTCGTTGCTTTTGTCCTTTTCGCCGAGTGTTTCGGGACTCTGACCAGCTTTATTGAGTTCGATTACTTTTTTCACTTCTTGTACCCCCAATGCTACCCATTCACTACCCACACCTTCACGCACATAGGCAAACCACATCATTTGTTTGAGTATATCAGTTTTTTGGAGGAACGCCACTCCTTGCTTGGTTTGTAACCTGAGTTTTTCAATATTGGGAGGAAAATTATCCCAAGCTTCTAAATAAGTATCAAGTTCGTAGTTGAGGCAGCATTTGAGTTTGCCACATTGCCCTTGTAGTTTCAAAGGATTCATCGAAAGGTTTTGGTAACGAGCAGCACTGGTAGTTACCATTTTGAAATCGGTGAGCCAGGTTGAACAGCAGAGTTCTCGGCCACAGCTACCTATACCTCCAAGTCTAGAAGCTTCTTGTCTGTAGCCTATCTGACGCATTTCAATGCGTGTGCGGAATTCATCTGCGTATTTTTTTATAAGTTCTCTAAAGTCTACTCGGTCTTCGGCAGTATAAAAGAAGATTACTTTTTTGCGGTCGCCTTGCAACTCTATATCACTCAACTTCATTTGCAAACCCATTTGCAGGGCTACAGTACGGGCACGTTGCAACATGCCAGCTTCTTCTGCTTTTATTTCTTTATAACGGACCAATTCATTTTCACGAGGAAGTCTCTGTATTTCTTTCAGTCGGTTGTCGGTATCTGCAATATTATATTTCTTTAATTGAAGCTTAACCAATTCGCCTTTTAAAGAGACATGCCCTATATCGAAACCATTGTCAGCATCAACTATCACAGGGTCGCCCATGTATAGTTCTATATTATTGTTATTACGGAAAAACTCTTTGCGGCTTCCTTTGAAACGAACTTCCACTATATTAAATGGTTTGTGTCCGGGAGGTAGTTTCATGCCGCCAAGCCAATCATATACATTAAGTTTATTGCACCCCGATGTGCCTTTTATATCGTTGTTGCCGCATCCTGTGCCACAACCGCCGGTGCTACAGCCACCGCTTCCACAACTACTACATCCCATCTTTTTTAAAATTTATAGCTTTAAAATACTCTTAATCAATTTTGTATGTGGCCAATTGCTAACTGGCGAGCACATTTCTAACCGACAAAGATAAATTAAACAACACTAATTTGGCATTGCCATTTCTTTCAATGTGCATTATCGCATCATTCGCCTTTTTAAAAATAAGCTCAGCCTTATAGGGCGTAAGCATCATGGCAAATTTTTCTAAGAAAACATTTTCCTCGGCAAAGGCGGTTTTGGCCAAATTTGTTTGAAAACTGATATGCTCGGCTTTGTGTAGCATGTCAATGAGATAATTAATGAAAAGCTTCAGTGGTTCACGTCCCCATTGGGCTAAGCTGTCTATAAGGCGTATACGTTCGGGTATTTTGCTATCGAACAAAGACAGGTTCAAAAAATCTTTGAGGTAAGTAAATAAATCGTTGGCTGAGTTTTGTGAAAGTGATAGTGCCATAAGCCAACTGCCGCTGCTTAGTGAAGCAGTTTGCTTGGCTAGAGCTTCTTCCATTCCCTCAGCTACCAATGCAGCGGTGAGACTATTATAATCTATCGGCGGGATTTGTACTATTTGAGTTCGACTGAGAATGGTGGGTAATACTTGGTTAGGGTCTTCACATACCAAAATAAAGAGTGTTCCTTCGGGCGGCTCTTCCAATATTTTCAGTAGTTTATTACCTTGCTCTTTCAGATATTCTACACCCCAAATAATTTGTATTTTGAACTTTCCCTCCAAAGCTTTCAAACTAAGCCTGCGGAATATATCTGCGGTTTCTTTGGTATTAATATTCCCTTGCTTGCCCTCTTCGCCAATTTTTAGCACCCAGTCGCGGTAGCCCATGTAGGGGTTTTCGGTGAGGGCTTTACGCCATTGTTCCATCAGATCGCTGCTCACTACATCTTTGCCCACAGTGGGGAAGGTGAAGTGTAGGTCGCTATGGATTAGTTTGTTTGTTTTGTTGCAAGAGTTGCACACGCCGCAGGAGTCGGTCTCCGTTGGGTTTTCGCAATTAACCAATGCAGCATAGGCAAGTGCCAGTGGCAATGCTCCTGTACCCTCGGCACCCACAAACATTTGTGCATGGGCAATACGGCCTTCGGCAATGGTGGCCGCCATTTTTTGCTTAAGCTTGGTATGTCCTATTATATCCGAAAACTGCATGGTCGTAATTAACTGCGAAATTATAGGTGGTGGGTGGTGTTTTAATCTACAATTTGTAATTTTAGGTAGTTGTTGAGATTTATTTGCGATGGTTTGATTGAGCAGAATACGAACCAGTCAAACAACAAAAAAGCCCTACTTCTCAGCAGGGCTTTTCTATTATATTTATATTATTACTTCACCGCTTCCTCTCTTGGCAATAATACCTTGCGGCTTAGGCGGAACTTACCAGTTTTTTGGTCTACTTCAACCAGTTTCACTTGTATTTCTTCGCCCAGTTGTAAAACACCGTCCATACTGTTGAGGCGTGCGTGCGATATTTCTGAGATATGCAACAAGCCGTCTTTGCCAGGTAGGAATTCAACAAAAGCACCGAACGGCTGTATAGAACGAACGATACCTTCGTATACTTCACCTACTATTGGTTTGGTAGTAATGCCTTTAATTGCTTTAAGGGCAGCAGCCATTCCATCGCCATTGGTTGCCATAATTTCAACCACACCTTGGCCAGTAGCATTTTCCGTAATAGAGATGGTAGTGCCCGTATCTTTTTGTAGTTGTTGTATATGTTTACCTCCAGGGCCAATAATGGCACCAATAAACTCATTGTCTACAATCACACTTTCAATACGCGGTGTATGTGGTTTGTAATCTGCATTTGGAGCAGCAAGGGTTTCTTTCATTTTGCCCAGTATGTGCAAACGACCTTGGCGGGCTTGCTCCAAAGCTTGGGCAAGCACATCGTAACTTAGTCCGTTTACTTTAATATCCATTTGGCAAGCCACGATTCCTTTTTCGGTACCGCATACTTTAAAGTCCATATCGCCTAAGTGATCTTCGTCGCCCAATATATCTGAAAGTATAGCTATTTTGCCAGTGGTTTCGTCAGCAATCATCCCCATGGCAATGCCTGATACGTGGCTATTCAATTTAACACCTGCATCCATCAAAGCCAATGAGCTGGCACAAACCGTAGCCATTGAAGAAGAACCGTTTGATTCTAATACATCGCTCACAATACGCACTACATAAGGGCAAACTGTTTGGTCGGGCATAACTTTACGTACTGCACGAGAAGCCAAGTAGCCATGACCAATCTCTCTACGAGCAGGGGCACGGTTAGGCTTTACTTCGCCAGTAGAGAAACCGGGGAAGTTATAATGTAACATGAATCTTCCTTTGCCGCTGGCCATAGGAGCATCGAGCAATTGCTCGTCGAGCTTTGAACCAAGGGTGATAGAAGTTAGTGATTGTGTTTCGCCACGGGTAAAGATAGCTGAACCGTGGGTAGCAGGCAAGTAACCCACTTCTGACCAGATAGGTCTGATCTCGGTAAGCTCACGTCCGTCAAGTCTTTTACGGGTATCTAATACTACATTGCGTATAGCTTCTTTCTCAATGTCGTGTACATATTTTTTAATGAGGAAAGGTTCTTTCCCATGGTCTTCGCCTAGGCTTTCAACAAACTCTTTTGCAATAGCTTTAAAAGCTGCACTTCGTTCACTTTTGGCCGAAGCACTAGAGGCAACTGCAACTATTTTATCATAACAAAAATCTTTAATAGCTTGCTTCAATTCAAGGTCACTATTCTCGTGTTTGTATTCGCGTTTGGTAACGCCCACCATGGCAGCAAATTCTTCTTGAGCTTGTATTTGTACTTTAATACTTTCATGGGCAAGCTTCATGGCTTCAAGCATATCGGCTTCACTCACTTCGCTCATTTCACCTTCCACCATATTCAAATCGTGTTTGGTGCCAGCAACTATAAGGTCGATGTCGGCATTTACCATTTGCGATTTAAGTGGGTTGATGCACCATTTGCCATCGATACGTGCAATACGTACTTCGCTAATTGGGCCATCGAAAGGGATATCGGATATAGAAATAGCTGCAGATGCTGCAAGACCTGCCAAGGCATCGGGCATTATATCTTCATCGGAAGATATTAGGCTAATAATAACTTGGGTATCGGCATGGTAATCGTCGGGGAATAAAGGACGCAAAGCCCTGTCCACAATACGACAGATAAGTACTTCGTAATCGCTAAGGCGGCTCTCACGACGGAGAAAACTACCGGGGATGCGGCCTACGGCTGCAAATTTTTCTTGGTAATCGACAGAAAGGGGAAGGAAATCCATATCTGGTTTGGCTTCTTTGTTAGAAACCACAGTGGCAAGTAACATGGTGTTGCCTTGCTTAACTACTACTGAACCGTCTGCTTGTTTGGCCAGTTTTCCTGTTTCTAGGGTAATGGTACGTCCATCTCCTAGGTCAATTGTTTTTGTAATTGGGGTAATCATAATTTTTTGAACCGCTTGTTTAGTGCAACAATTTGAGGGCTGTCCACAATGCCGGACCCCTTGCTGCTGTTGTTATTTATATTTTAATTTGTTTGTGGCGTGGATAGAAACTAAAACAGTCAGTTACCCAATTTATTTTTGAATAACTGACTGTTATAGTAGAATATTTATAAAAGGAATTATTTCCTAAGTTCAAGTTCTTTGATGATGGCACGATAACGAAAAATATCTTTATGTGTCAAGTAATCGAGCAATGAACGGCGTTTACCTACCATTTTAATAAGGCTCAACTCAGCAGATTTGTCCTTTTTATTGGTTTTCAAATGACCCGATATGTGGTTGATACGGGTTGTGAATAAAGCTATTTGGCTCTCGGGGCTACCGGTATTGGTAGCTACTTTGCCATGTTTTTCAAAAATTGCTTTCTTGTCTTCAGAAGTTAAATGCATGTATGTGTTATTTTTGGGAGTGCAAAAGTAAAGAATAATTTTGCAAGTGGCAAACTTTTAATTGCTTTGAATAGGATATTTTTTAATTTCCTTTTCCGTGAGTTTGCAAAGTATCCACTCGCTATCGAAAACCGTTGGGAATTTTTCGTAAAAGCCAATAGCATTCTCGTTCCAGTTAAGTACCATCCATTCTAGTTTGCGAACGCCCATTTCTTGTGCCATGCCTATCAGACTTTCAAAAAGCTTGGAACCTATCCCTTCTCCTCTGTAAGTATCGTGTACTATGATATCGTCCAGGTATATACATTTGCCTTTCCAGGTTGAGTATTTGATAAAATAAAGGCAGATCCCTACTACTTTACCTTTTACCTCAGCAGCTAAAAAATGGAAGTATTCCATAGCAAAGTCTTTTTCTAGTTCCTCTAACGTAACTTCAACCTCGTGAGGGGCTTGCTCGTAATCAGCTAGTTCTTTTACCAAGGCCATTACGGTAGGCATGTCTTCGACCGTTCCGGGTCTTATTTTGAAATCCATCTGTCGTTGTATATATTGTTCTGCAAAAGTAAAGTGTTTGTAGAGTTATTGTTATCGCACTTGCTAAAAAACAAAAGCCGCCCATTAGAAATGGACGGCTTTTGAAATTTGATTTTATAAATTAGATGATTCTATTCTTCTACTTTCATTATTCTATGAACGAATGAGGTTCCGTCTTCATTGGTAACTCGTAAAATATAGCTACCCAAGTTCCAGTTTTGTAGGTTTACCTGAGTAATGTTCTGACCTAAAGTAACTTTCTCATTGAACATTAAGCGGCCTGCCATGTCAAACACTTGGATTAAGGCGGGCTGTGTTTGGTTTTGCAATACGATACTCACCTGGTCTTTTGAAGGGTTTGGTTGAATAACAATTTGCATCTGCTCAACATCGTCAAAATTAACCACCACGATATTGCTATAGCTAAACTTACCATTGCTTTCTAAAGTTTTCAAACGGTAGTAGTTGTTTCCTGTAACAGGTGAAGTATGCAACAAGTTATAATTACATTCGCTGAAATGGTTATTCACCGCTTTCGCAAATCCGATGCTTGCAAAGTTTTGAGCATCGATACTGTATTCTACTTCATAACCATCCATTTGCTCTTCGAATGAGGTAACCCAGTTCAACATTACATTTTTGTCTTGTTTTTTACCAGTAAAGCTCACTAAGGTAAGAGGCAATGGGTCGCTCTGGTCGCTACCTGTCCAAACCGAGAATCCAGTGGTATTCACAAGTCGCATAATATTGGTACTTGTGTTTACAGTTGCATCGGCTATATGTGCTTTCCAAGTTCCCAAAACATTTATTTGTTTACGTGAAATTCTCAAATTGCTTTCTGAACTCAATGTTCCCACCAATGCATCATCATACTTGAAATTGATATCATACTCATATAAAGTTCCACCTGTGGCAGCAATTATCCAGTAGCAATTCATATACTTAGCTGTAGGGTTTAATCCATTATTGGTATTATCAGGAGGAGTTGTTCCTGTATAATAACGCAAGTTGCCATAGGTAGGCAAAGTGCCCCCTTTCCAATATATATAGGCTACAGGTCTGAAACCGTACATCAATGAATCCGTGTTATTATTGGTATGTGGGCCTTTTACAAATAATGCATCGGGCTCAGAGGTAGGTGTAAATTCATCGGAACCGATATCAGGTGCACCTGTAGCTATAGTTGTACTTCTAACAGATGCAGGGTTCCCGTATTCATCGGCATAACCAGGTGTTTGCAAACCTTTACCGCAGGCATACCAAGCCTCGGTAGTGGTGGTGTTTATTCCCAAATCGCCATTCACTCTATCGATGAACATACTATCGGCCACAACATTTGTTCCTGCTATCGCATACCAACCACTACTGTCGCGTTGCAAGCCATTACGCCATGCATTGAGGTTGTAATTGGTAGAACTGCTACGGGCAACATTATTGCTGTCAGCCGTTACGTTCAAGTTATAGTTTGTACGGTTATTAGTAATGCCTGAACCATACCATTGTGCCAAATGAGTGCCGCTACCTCCAGTGCGTTCGTTCATGAATATATTATTCAATACATTAGTATTTCCTGTGGTGCTATTTCTATAATATGCAGTACTTAAGTTTGAGCCTGATGAAACTGAACCACTAAGCAATACCGTATTATAGTAAAGTTGTGTAGTACTTGTTGCAGCAGCTTGGTCGGCATAGATACCTTTAATAAGTGCATCATTTGTATTACCGCCATTCGCAATAGTAATCTGGTTGTTTTTAATTACATGTGTTGTGTTGTTCGTGCTTCTGAAATACAAGCCTGACAAATCACCATTGCTATTAGAGGCCAAGTTAAATATTCTATTTGAATTTACAGTAGTAGCACCTGGCAAGTATAAATCAATTCCAGTGGCAAATGATGTAGTCCCTGAGCTGGTAAGAGCAATACCATTGATGATATTATTTTGAACATTCATGGTAGAAGTTGATGTAGTAAAGATGCCACTAACAGAACCGCCAGTACTTAAAGCGTTAGTACTTGTACCAGCACAGCTTAAGTTTTTAACAGTGTTACTAGTAATTTCCGCAGCAGTGGCACCATTTCCTGCAGCAATACCAACTATCCCATTGCTTGTGCCAGAAGAAGTAGCGGTGATGTTATTTACGCTGTTACCTCTAATCATAGTGGCACTTGCTGCAACAGTACTAATTCCACTGTGAGGGCCATTCAAAGCACTATTAATACTATTGGAAACATTGGGGTCGCCCACCACATTATTACCTGCACTGCTTGAGTCAGGTTGGGTAAAGTTAACTTTACCTGCATTGAATGCAATTCCTGAAAAAGAACTAGCTGAGCCTGCATTGGTAAGGGTAATAGCCTTTACAGTATTATTATATATATAGCTGTACCTGCCCGCACTCACACTGCAATAAATACCTGTAGTGATTCCAGGATTTGCTAAGCTCCAATTGCTAATAGTGTTGTTGCCAACAAGATTATTGCTAGTAATAGAAGCAGGTGCATACGTTTCAAAAATTCCATAGGTATTGGCCGATCCACTACCTGTTCTAGTCAATCCTCCAATACTGTTATTTTTAATAGTATGTCCTGTTCCAGAAACTGCAATAGTGGCAGGCATATAGTGAGCATAGAAAGCCCCTGCTCCATTTATCGTAATACTTCCATTTACATTGCTATTTCCAACCACATTGGCTGAATCAAGAAAGTACCAGTTTGTCGAAGTCGCTCCATTTTGCCCAATACCATACATACTTGGGCTGGTGCTAGAGTTGTTAATAGTAATACCACCAATTGCATTACCATAGATAATGCTGGTATCGGGGTTTGTATTGGCATTCCAAATACCTGCAAATCCGTTAGTGCCCAATTCATTCATGGTAATATTTCCTGTAGTAGAAGTATCTCCAATTGTATTATTGTAAACCAACCAATCGGAAGCATTATTGTGGAAAATGCCATAGAAGAGCGATGATGCGGTACTATGTGTAAACGAAACAGTTTTAATAACGTTGTTGTAAACCCTATCGCCAGGTCCGCCATTATTAGCTACAGCAGATGAAGAAACAGAGTGAATGCCATAAGTAGTAGCAGCACCCGCAAAGGTCATATTTTGGATAGTGTTATTATTGATATTATGTGCACTATTGGTATTACTTGCATCAGTATTTTGTATACCATAACTTATGTAAGTTCCAGTACCTGATCGCAATATGCCTCCAACAATATTGTTTTTAATTTTTATACCGTTAGCAGGATTGCCAATAAATTGATGGCCATAAAATGTGCCGAGTCCACCAATTGTAATACTTCCACTAACTCCAGTGTTACCAATAGTATTTGCAGAGTCTAGGAATAATGACGCAGTAGTAGAATTGTAAATTCCATAAATTGAGGGTGATGTTGCGGAATTATTAATATTGATCCCTGCTACTATATTGTTATATATCATAACCGTGTCGGTAGCGTTGCTATTATAAATACCGGCAAAAGTACCTACTTCATTCATAGTAATATTATTAGTAAATGTAGCATGCCCAATTGTATTATTATAGGATACCAAATCGGGAGCACCAGAAGCTGGGAAAATTCCATACATTGAGGAAGAAGAACTACTGTGTGTAAATGCTATTGTTTTAATACTATTGTCATTTATCTGCAAGCCTAAACTTGGAGTAGCACTTCCAAAGGTATAAATACCATAAAGAGTGGCGGCACCCGCAAAACTTAAGTTTTCAATGGTATTGTTTCTAAACTTATGACCGCTAACAGTATTGGAACTGTTTTGATTGTATATCATGTAATTTGTGTATGACCCTCCAGCTAAAGACCTAGTTAAACCACCGATGGTATTGTTTTTAAAGTCAAGACCAAAGGTATTGGAATTTGCATTGTACAATCCAAAGAAAAAGCCCGAACCTGCCATTGTGATACTACCGTTTACAGCAGGGTTTCCAACCATATTGCCCGAGTCAAGTATATATGCATTATTCGTAGCTTGGTAAATACCATAAAAAACAGGAGTGCTAGTATTTGACATATTTACACCTGCAATTGTATTACCGTAGAAGAATAAGGAATCATTATTTGTATTGTTAAAGGCGAGAAAGGGGCTATTGCCGGCAGACACAATGCTATTTGTAGCACCTAATTCACCAAAGGTGTTGCTGTATATATAATTGTCATAGCCGCTAAACTGTCCGAAAGTTACTTGCCCTGTGGCTGCATTGTTAAGTAGCTGTATTCCTTTTGCTGTATTTCCCGATATATATGATTTACCTGTTACTGTACTAGTTATCAATCCATAAAAACCTGTGTGTACGCCATATAATCTAATGCCATTTGCAGCGGTTGAAGAGCCAATTGTATTTCCAATTGTGTAAATGTTAGAACCCACATTTGAAGCAGATTGATTAATACCTTGAAACTGTGTAGCACCAAAAGTGCTAATACTTTGAATAGTGTTATTCGCCACGTAGGACCCGAAAGTTTTGACTGCAGTAATTCCTATCACAGTACTTGTACCATAATGGTTTATGCTATTTACAGTAGCACTTGCCCCAATAGTATTATTTTCGATTGAATCGAATCCAGTAGCACCAGTAACTTGAATGCCTGTAAATGCTGTGGTTGATGCACCCAACTTCAAACCTTGGATTTGGTTATAACGGATGCGAACATTATTGGTAGAAGTGCCAACAATACCAAACTGAGAATTACCAGTATTAACGGTAATCCCTGCGGTGTCAGATGCACTACCAATAATATTTGGTTTTAGATCACTTCCAATTGTTTCTTCACCACTACCATTCACAAAAATACCAATAAACTGTGGACCATTACCTGCATTGGGAATTTGAAGGTTTTGAATGGTATTACCCAAAATATTTGAATTTACGCTATTACCAGTAATACGAATGGCATTCCATGATGTTCCTGCTGTTACAGAGGCATTGGTCCAAGCCGCACCTCCGCAATTGGCAGTAGAACCACCAAAATAATTATCATTAATGGTATTGCCTCCCGACAAACCTCCCGCAGCCCAGTTAATACAAAATTGACTAGTGGTTGCATTTGTGGAATGATTGAAGTAGAAATTGTTTCCAGTAATATTTATGCCAGAACCGTTTCCAATATTAGCTGCAAAAATTCCAGCGTTACTAAAGTTATATATATTATTATTGGTAATATTGATATTGTCGTTAAGTATATATATTGACTGGCCTTCGCAATAAATAACAGTATTTGGTAGCACTGCCGCCGCGGAATCGCTACGGTTTCTAAAATCAGTATTGTTAAAAGTGAGATTATCTGCACCATTTGCTAAGCCTTGTCCTATATATAATACTCCTGATATGGATGAGGAATTCATACCTTCGACTGTGCAATACTCAATGGTGTCATAGCTTGCATCGTTCAAGTATTTGAAAGTAGAGTTGGTTGCATGGGTATTGCGGAACATTAAGTACTTCCCTGTGAGCGTTGCTGTATCGCGGCCATCGAAAGTTACACGGTCAGCACCACTTATTCTTATCATTGCTTGTGCTACATAGCCTGTGATGTTGCGGGTAATACCTCCACTGTCAGGATATATAATTACCCTTGAGTTTCCAATACTATCACTTATTTCGTTTAATGCATGTGTACCTGGTTCTACTAAATTTTCACGTATACGCACATGTAAATTGCCACCCAAAATATTTTGGTTGATGAATTTGAATACACCGGTATCGCCTGTTAAATTTTTATAAGGATAGCTTGGACCCACATCAATCCATCCAGTCACGGCGTTGTTGATAATATATGAATCAGGCGAGCCAGTTAATGGGAATTCAGTGGTAAGTGTTGTGCTAGTAGGTGTTGACGTAAGTGTTCCATTTAAATAAGAAACATTCGGTATTGCTTTTCCATCTTGGGCTATTACAAAGTAATATATTTGATCGCCCGATGCAGTTCCACCGTATAACAGGTTGTGGTCAATGGGTATATTAAAATATATTCCACTAACTGTTGCGTCCACATATTTCCAACCATCTGTGGTATTATCGTTAGTACCACCCCATGCATTGGCGTTTGTCGATTTGCGATAATATACTCTGCAACTAGTAGCTAGTGTGCCGGGTGTGGGGTCAATGGCTTTCACATTACTATTTACATTATAAGTAGCCACATTGCTGCTGTTTGCAAAAGCTGTATAGGTAATTACTGGAGCAGCAAAGTCACCAGTATCTTCATACGCACCTATTGTTGGAGTTGCACTGCGTGTTGTACCTAATAAATCATCAGTAATTACTGCTAAAGATTTACCAGCGGTAAATAAATTTGTGGTGCTTTGTGGACGAAGGTTGGTAGAAGTATTATATTTTGGATTGCCCGATAAAGAGAAGGTATCTTGTCCAGAAGCAGTTTTAATAGCCGCTAAAGTATTTACAGCACCAGCACTTAAGAAAAAGGCAAGTCTACTTCTTGTAGCATTTACATAATAATTATTATTGTCAATAGCTTTTAACTTTGATGAAGCTGCAATACAATAGAATGAGAATGCTGTATCAATACCTGTCGAATTTTGTATACTATTAGAAGTAGTGTTATTATAAATATACATACTATCTGCAACATTATCAATAAATATACAAGCAGATTTGTCATTAGTGGCACCTGAACGAATAACCGTTCCAGCAAGACTAATAGAGTTATTATAAACTTGTACATTACTTGTAACCGTTCCTCCAATAGAAATTCCTTTGATTCCGCTGCCTACAGCAGATCCAATTAGATTACCAGAAGAAGTAAGATCGGATATAGAATTATTGTGGATTCTAACATTTGAATTTGCAACGTTTGGTGAAACAAATATAGCTGCTGTCCCAAAACCTGTTGCTGTTACTCTTTCATATCTGATTGATTTGAAAGTATTTTTCTTTATTTCAATCAAACCACCAACCAATGTATTTTGAATCGACACACCATAAGGGTTCACAAATGAAACAGGGGAACTACTTATTAAATTATAAATATTATTATAATTGAAATAGGTAACACCCGCATTTGTTATGAAGAAACCGTACGAACCTCTGTTTGTTGTATAGTCATCGTGACCCACAATATTATGTGTAATAGTAAGTGTATCTAAAATGGTCGCACCTTGGAATACCCCAGCTTGAGCAACATTATAGAACCAGCAACTATCGATTGTGAGATTGTCAATATCAATTGCAGCAGCTACTGCGGTGGCTATGGTGCCAGTTGCTATACCCGCACTTGCGGTATTTAATGTGCCATTAGGAGAGCCTGTGAAAGAAGTAAAATTTGTATTTTTAAATGTCATGTATTTAGCACCAAGATTGGTGCCATAACTTATTAAGCAAACATCTGCAATAGATGCTGCTGTGGGACTGGAATTATTATTATTGAAGGTGAGGTTTTTTTGCCCATTACCATTATTTCCATCAACGGTAAAATACCTTGTGCCTTTAAATTGCACTAAGCTGTGATTTTGTGAGCTTACAATGGTTGCACTAACACCTGAAGCTGGTTTTAAAGTTATAGTTCTTCCTCCTGCCCCTGTGCCAACTATGGAATCAAATACAATAGGGTATGTTTCATTGGTACTATAAGTGGCATCAAGTAATTTACACACAACACCAATGGTACATGTGGTATCAACTTCGCGGTTCCCTAATTCTGATGCTAAATCGGTAATTGTAGTGTAGTTGCCTGCAACTCCTACTGTAAAGTTTCCACACATCGGGCCTTTAATTTCCCTTCCTTTGTCAGGAGCTGCATTTATGGTTTGCACTGCCCCTCCAACGGTAACACCTACTAGTTCAGCATCAATACTGTCGGCCAAGATTACAGTGTCATTGGTTTGATATACTAGCCAAAAATAGTTGCTGCCTGGTTGCAGTTTAAAATTAGTTGCTATATTATAATTAATTATCGAAGGCTTTACTCGTCCAATATACATAAATGTATCAAATGAATTTACATTGCCTGTATAATATAACATTGCAGAATCAACATCGGCAATATTGTCGGTATTGTTAGCATTTAAGGTGAAATTGGTAACGCTTTGCAAATCATAAGCACCTGTAGTTACTACTTCCATTTTTAATATCTGTTGGTTTTTTCTGTTACGTGCAGCAGCAAGCATAGTGGGGTGTGTTACGTTGCTGGTGCTATATGCATGTGCAGTATTTGGCAAACCATCGAATTCATAGGCTCCTATATCAGGCAATTTGCCACCACCATTGCTTTGGCCTCCCAAAGGATAACCTGTTCTTACAGTATTCCTTTCAAAGTCGTTACTTGAAAATGTGCTTGGTTGCAGGCGACCTCCACTTTCAATACCACTTGCTATGGTGGAATCTACTCGCAGGAAGTTATTGCTCGAATAAGTTGTGCTCAAAAAAGTGGGGCTTTCATTGATTGAATATTGTTCACGAAGACCAAACGCATGTGTGCGGAAATAAGTTTTTAATTGTAAAAGTGTTTGACTACGTGTAGTACCATCAAACATCAAGTTACGTTGGGTACCAACCGAGCTCACGTAATATAAGTTATATCCGCTACTATCACGATGCGTTGTAAGTACAGTGCTACTTCTGTAGCATGCCGAAGTAGTTCCAGTTCCGCTTTGAACGGAATTGTTTACTAAAATATTGTTTATAGAATAAACAGTGGGTGTAGTAGATAAAAATAATGCAGCACTACCAAATGTAGTACCCGTATTAGTTGTATTATTTAAATATACTGTATTATAATATACATTTGCAGCGGTGCCCCCTGAAATAGAAATCCCTGTAATAGAATTTACTGAAAAGCCAGTATGCGAGGGAGCTGTGAGATTGGCTACTTTGTTGTTGAATATATTTACTGCTATTCCCGTTGTCATTGATATACCATTTACAACTCCAGTAGTAGCAGTATTGCTAGTCAATCCACTTACAATATTGCGGTGATAGTTGCAGGTTGTGCCATTTGCTTGCGATATACCATTAATAGTGCCAGTAGCAGTAATATTATATATAGAATCATTGAAAACATATTTGTTGGTAGATGCTCCTTCGCTACGAATACCATAGGTAACTCCGGTTCCTATGGAAGTAAAGGTATTAATGGTATTGTTGAATACACTATCGCTTAAGCAAGTGCCTGACATATAAATGCCCTCTGTTGTTCCATTTGTGCTGGTTGACCGAGTAAAACTTTTAACAACATTATTATAAATACGTTTATAAATGGAGGCACTCGATCCCGCCAAAAATATTCCAGCCATATCGCTATTGCTGGGGGCATTTATACTTTGTACTGTATTATTGAAAACATTATTAAAAATATTTCCAGCATTACTACCATAAATACCATACGTTACTCCTGAGCCTGGAGAGCTTTGACTCCTCGTGAAGCTACTGATGGAATTATTTGATACATTTAAAGTTGAGTTGGCTGTAAGATTAGTCCCTGATGGATTAATTCCGTAAAATAACCCAGTTGCCACGGTGGAACCTCCTCCGTAACTAATACTGCTAATGGTGTTATTCCGAATGTTATAGGTATAAGGATGCCCTGTGGTTTGTATACCATATACTATTCCTGTTGTAGTATTTGGGAAAGACAGCGTATTGATGTAATTGGAATCTATTCGGCCTGAATTTGCTGTACCCGCGTTTCCAGAACTGTTGAAAATATTGTGATGTGTAAAAGAATTGGCTCTTGAAGTAATATTATATATATAATTGTTTGCAATTACTACGTTATTGGTAATGCCATTTATACAATATAGCATATAGTTGGTTGATGTTGATGAGTCTGTTATATTATATATACTGTCCCTGTCAAAATATTTATTTCCCGTTGAACTAGCCCCAATACCAATAAATTGGCCTGTTCCCAAGGTATTCCAGTCAGAAACTGTATTATTATAGACACTATCTATACTAGTACTTCCACTGTTAAAATAAATTCCATATTTCTCACCTGTGCTCGCATTAGAACGAACAATATTTTTTACGGTATTATTGTATATTCTTCTAGTTACTGTAGCTGAAGAAGCAGTATTATATATACCTGCAAAAATTGAGTTGCTAGGCATCGTGTCATTTTGAATGGTATTGTTAAATATATTTACTGTCAATGCTTCTACGGTCATTCCAATCATGTAGGCAAATCCAGCACCTATAGTGCTTTGGTAGCGGGCATGTCCCGTAATGGAATTTCCTGCAATAGTAATTGAACTTCCTGAACTGGTATTGTTTGCACCTGCCATATATATAGCATGAAAGTCTCCAGTAGAGGTAGTAGAAGTAGAACCATATTTATTGTTAGAAAATATATTTCCATTAATAACATTGGTAAAGTTGGTTGATGAATTTAAATATATACCATACCAATTAGATGTAGTGGCTGCTGCCATCGTACAATTCTGAATAGTATTCGAGTCAACATTTAGCGTACCTGCTGCACCAGAATAACTGGCAAAAATAATGGCAGTAACTTGCGAACTTGTATTGCTAGGTGTAAGTGTAATCGTGTTTTTTCTTACCGTATTTGTCATAGAATCATTTCCTGTATTATAGATACCATAACATGTAACCGTGTTGCCAGTGCCACCTATAATGGTATTATTATATATTGAGGAATTTGTACATTGATCGAATCTTATTCCATAATAAGTTGAAGAAGTATTACCAAAGTTGCTGATATTGTTATTCCTAATAATTACATTGTCATCATATAGTGGCGATATAGGCGTACCTGTATTTGATAAATGGATGCCTGAAGTAACATTGCTGATAGAATCGTTCTCAATAAGAAGGTTCGACGCTCTATAGCCTACAACAGTCCCTGTTTGCGTAGCACCAGTACTATTGGTAATTGTCAATGAAACACCGATACTATTGTTGGTATTCGATTTTTGAAGTTTGATAACGCAATTAATCACCTTACAGTTGTTAGAACCATTAGTAGCTGAATTTCTAAAGAACGCCACACCATATTCCATCATTTGTGTTGCAGTGGTGTTTGTAATAGTATCTCTTAGCTCAAGCCCGTCAATAGTTACACTGTCAGTGCCTTCAATACGAAGGATACCATCTCTAGTTCCAGTGCCTGTGCCTGCAGTAATAATCGGGTTTGCACCTGCTCCATTTTTCTTGAAGACAATGGAATTGGAAGTTGTGGTGTAATTTAACAAGGCAATATTACCCGATGTCATTTCATAATGACCAGGTGTAATGTTAAAAATAATTCCACCTGCACCCACACCGTAGGTATTAATGGAGTCGACTGCAATTCGAACTGAGCCATAGTTTGCACTTGGAATGGTGCGTGAGCCGGTTAACTGACCCTGCATTGCATTGGCAGAAATAGTAAACGCTGCCAGCATTAATAATTTGTAGAAATTGTTCATAATGGATTAATTTATAGTTAGATTGATTGAAGATTCATTTTATCCGATATTACTTTATTGTAAAATCGGGCTACTAAGGTATGTGAAAGAAATGTCTACTTGCAAACATTTTGTGGATTAAAAAAGCATAAATTTATTTGTGGGTTCTTTTTTTTAACCAGTGGTAAATGATTTACAACGAAGCTTTATTTTTCTTCATATAAACTTCAAAAGTCTAGTATTTAGGACAATCTAATGCTGCAATCGCTGAAGATGCTTGACAATTAAGAACTAGAAAAAATATTTTTTAAAAATACGAAGCACAAGGGTATTGCATCGCCTAGCCTCCTTGTTCTTATACTTGGTAAATAATACCAATTCTTAAACTAAAATAGTTCTCCGCCTGTGGCGGATTTAGTTTTTAGAATGTTATACCAATTCTTAACCTATAATAGTTCTCTGCCTGTGGCGGATTGGTTTGTAGAATGGTAATGCCGAACTACATCCCGAAAGCATTCGGGATTAGTCCCTTTCTTTTGGACTATTATATATTGAGTTTCGGTGGTAATGCCGAACTACATCCCGAAAGCCCCGCTTAATCCCGATAATTATCGGGATGCGTGGGGATTAGTCCCCCTTTCTTTTGGACTATTATATATTGAGTTTCGGTATAATGAGCTAGTACAAGCGAAGAGTAGTTGGTGGGGACACCAACCATGCACAAAATGAAGTGGTTAGCGGGCTTCTGATGTTCCCTTCCCAAAATCGGAACGGAACTACCACGTAAAAGAATACTTTCTAAAAAAATGGAGGCCTTATATTTTGTAACACTTTGCCTTGTATTTTAGCTTATGGAAAGTTTAGAACTTTCCATAAGCTAAACTCATTTCAGTTCTTTTTTCAAAAACTGAGCAGTGTAGCTTTTCTTTACTTTAATAAGTTCTTCGGGTGTGCCTGTGGCCAATACCTGTCCGCCGCCATTGCCACCTTCGGGGCCGATGTCTATTATATAATCTGCCACCTTTATCACATCCATATTGTGCTCAATTACAAGTACCGTATTGCCTTTTTCTACTAGCTGGTTCAATACATCTAACAGTACTTTTACATCATCGAAATGCAAACCTGTGGTGGGCTCGTCCAATATATAAAAGGTATTACCTGTATCGCGTTTGCTAAGCTCAGTGGCAAGTTTTACCCGCTGGGCTTCGCCACCGCTTAACGTGGTGCTTTGTTGCCCCAAGGTGATATAACCCAAGCCCACATCTTTTAGTGTTTTTATTTTGCGATAGATGGAAGGTACAGGTTCAAAAAACTCCACCGCATGTTCTATACTCATATCCAAAACATCGCTAATAGATTTACCTTTATATCTAATTTCCAAAGTCTCTCTATTATATCTTTTGCCTTTGCAAGTTTCGCACTGCACGTATACATCGGGGAGGAAATTCATTTCGATGGCACGCATGCCGCCGCCTTCGCAAGTTTCGCAACGGCCTCCTTTTACATTGAACGAAAAACGGCCCGGTTTGTAGCCACGTATTTTCGCTTCGGGTAAAGCAGTAAACAGGTTTCTGATATCTGTATATACCTCTACGTAGGTGGCGGGATTACTTCTTGGTGTGCGACCTATAGGGCTTTGATCAATCTCTATTACTTTATCAATATTTTTAAGTCCTGCAATACTTTTATGCGGTAAAGGTTTTAAACGACTTTGATAAAAATGTTTGTGTAATAATGGATATAATGTTTCATTAATTAAAGATGATTTGCCACTGCCCGAAACGCCTGTAACACAAATGAAGTTGCCCAATGGGAACTTGGCATCAACACTTTTTAAATTATTGCCCGTGCAGCCTTTCAGTTCTATATATTTCCCATTCCCTTCACGCCGTGTTTTAGGTACATCAATATTTCTTTTGCCACTTATATATTGTGAAGTAACGGAATTTTGTTGCATGAATTCTTGCAGATTTCCTTGTGCCACTATATGTCCACCATGGCTGCCAGCACCTGGGCCAATATCTACTATATAATCAGCATCCATCATCATATCTTTATCATGCTCCACTACCATAACGGTATTACCTATATCGCGTAGGTTCTTTAAACTTTCTATAAGTTTATGATTGTCGCGTTGGTGCAAACCTATACTGGGTTCGTCCAATATATATAATACACCGGTAAGTTGACTTCCTATCTGTGTGGCCAAGCGTATACGTTGTGCTTCACCGCCACTTAGTGTGCGGGCAGGACTGTTGAGGGTTAAGTATTCTAAACCTACATTTAATAAAAATCCCAAACGTGAACGAATTTCTTTGAGTACTTCGGTGGCAATTATTTTTTGTCTTTCGTCCAATTTGCTCTCCACATTTTCCATCCACTTGCCCAAGCTCAACAAATCCATTTCGGCCAATTGTGATATATTAGTATCAGCTATTTTATAGCAGAGGCTTTCTTGTTTCAATCGGGTGCCATGGCAACTGGGGCAGGGTGATACTTCCATAAACTCTTCGGCCCAAGCAGCTATGCTATCGCCCGGTTTTTCGAGGTACTGGCGTTTCACATAATTGGCTAGCCCCTCCCATTGTGTATGATATATTTGTTTATAGCCCGAAGCAAATTCATACTCAACATCCAACTGTTCCTGATCGCCATTGAGCAGAATATCCATTTGGTTTTTTTTCAGTGAATCGACGCTATCGTTCAATCCAAACTTATGTCTTTTGGCCAAAGCCTTCATTACTGCAAATGTCCAGTTGCTGCGGTATTCACCTAAGGGAGCCAATGCCCCCCCTACAATAGATTTGGTTGGGTCTGGAATTAAGAATTTCTCATTCACTTCGCGTTGTGTACCTAATCCATCGCAAGTGGGGCAAGCTCCATAGGGAGAGTTAAAAGAGAAAGTATTGGGCTGTGGCTCATCATAACTAATACCGCTAACGGGGTCCATTAGAAAACGACTATAATGTTGCACATTTTCCCCATCGGCCTCGGCCACCATTATAATACCTTTACTAGTTTTAATGGCCATTTTAATGCTGTCTTTTATGCGGGTTTCTTTGTCGACATCAGGTTGTACGCGGTCAATCAAAATCTCTATATCATGTATTTTGTATCGGTCGGTTTGCATTTTGGGTACAATGTCTTGTAGTTTTCCATCAATACGGACTTTGGTATACCCTTGTTTGCGAATTTGCTCGAAGAGTTCACGATAATGGCCTTTGCGGCCCTTCACTACTGGTGCGAGCAACATTATTTTTTTCTTATGAAAGTTGACGAATATCTTTTGAACAATTTGGTCTTCATTCATCTTTACCATTCGTTCGCCACTTATATAACTATAGGCATCGGCTGCACGGGCATATAATAAACGGAGAAAATCATAAACCTCAGTAATAGTGCCTACGGTTGAGCGTGGATTTTTGCTTACTGTTTTTTGCTCGATGGCGATAACGGGGCTTAGTCCATCAATCTTGTCCACATCGGGGCGTTCAAGATTCCCAACAAATTGTCGGGCATAAGCATTAAATGTTTCGAGGTAGCGGCGTTGCCCTTCAGCAAATATGGTGTCGAAAGCCAAGGAACTTTTGCCGCTACCGCTAAGGCCAGTTATAACAATAAGTTTGTTGCGGGGCATGGCGATATCAATATTTTTGAGGTTGTGCATGCGGGCACCGAATACCTCTATCAAGCCATCTTCTATTTCTTCTTTATTCTTCATTTATTACCTATCTCTAACAGGGATGCAAAGATATTTTACTCCCGACCATTATCGGGATTATATTTAGCATTTTTTATTTTAAAGCTGAATTGCGAATACTTCAACTAATATGAAACTTTCAAAACTTAGTGTGCTTTTTTACCCGTGGTTGGTCACACAACCACACGTGTTCGAAAAAATGCAATATATCGTCCCTAAAGGGCAATGTCATTAAGTTAAGCATTTGCCTCTTTTTAAAAGGCCGTCCCTACAGGACTTAGATTTACACAGTAGACATTTGTTACCAAAAGGTCGTCTCACTGGGACTAATAAATTTGGACTAAAAATCCCAGAGGGGTGGCATTTTGCTAATACAAAAGCAATGTAATATCAGAAAGTCTCTTTAGGCCCCGATTGCTATCGGGGGTAATGTATAAGAGACTGATATCTCCCGAATACCTATGGTTTTACCACCGACGCATTTGGTAAATGAACAAGTTGCTCCTAATAACCAAGCATAAAAAACCTTTGAACAGGTATTCCTAAAATCAGGAACTTGCAATTGGCTGGTCTTCTGATCCCTGTTCTTTAGGATTTGCAATCCTGAAGAAAGAGCAAAGGATTTATTATACCACAGCCAATGCTCAGTCTTTTGTGCAAGCTGCGTAATTAATCAATAACATTTAAGGGCTATTACTTATTAAACAACACTTGCCTAATATGGTTCTGTATAACTACCAAACCTCTATCATAATTTATATTATTGGCGATGATAATATCGCTATGGTTCCTGTATGGAAGGAGATATTCATCGTAGGCAGGCTTTACATGATTGTCCCATTGATATTTTACCAAATGATTCTCAATACCACGTTCGGCTGTATCTCGTTGCAGGCGGCGTTGCCATTTTATTTGCTCATCGGCATCTACAAATATTTTCAATTGTAGTTGCAGCGAAATTTGCTCAAAATAATATATAAAAAGTCCTTCTACTATAATAATAGGTGCGGACTCTACAACAATAGTTTCGGGAACTTTACCAGGGTTATTAAAAACATATTCCTTTTTGGTAATACTCTCTCCATTTTTTAGTTTTTCGATATCCTGCAAAAACCTGTCGATATCGATACAAGAAGGCAAATCATAATTTACAAATCCATTTGTATCGGCCTGCTGTTCATTAAAAGGTTTATAATAATTATCTTGAGCAACGATACATACTTCATCGGGCTTAAATGATGTTTTGAGATCGAGCAAAAAAGATGTTTTGCCCGATGCACTTCCACCTGTTATTCCTATGATGTATGGGTTGTTTGGCATTGCGTGAGTTTATATATTTTGTTGCAAAAGTACGGGTGGATGCGTGTATGTTTACATGCGTGTGTGCAACAGATTAGATTTGACAACTATACCCTCGCTAGTGCCAAGCAGAGTTGTCAAATCTACATCCATACCCCACCCTTTTTACAAACCATCCGTAATAAAAATTATAACCAAAAACACGAACCGCAAACATGAAAAATGGAATTATTTTATTTGCTATTATAGCATTCGCACTCAACCTAAATGCACAAACACTTACCCCTGAAGTAACCTCTTGGGTTATCAATACTAACTCGCAAAAAGGATATGGAAGTATTCTCAGCAATGTACAACAGGTGCAATACGCTACCACCAATGTATATGTGAGTGCTACCTGTATTCCAGGTTATGATATAGGCCCATGGACAGGAAATCCAAATACGCCAGCCAATCAGAATTTTGTTTTTAAAATTACACGCAATCCGCAGAAAAATACAGGGAATGCTATTGCTACTTCATTAGGTCATACAGGAGTGTGGAGCAATGGAGTTTCTATATTTAATGCCAAAGACGCACGCAGTTATAATAATGCGGGAGTGTGGAACCAGAATGCAATTTATGTGGAAGGCATAAGTTTTGATACCTGTTTGGGACATCCTGCTCCTAATGGTGAGTATCATACTCACCTCAATCCCCGTTGTTTATATAATGATAAAGACAATGCTACGCATTCTCCTATTATAGGATATGCATTTGACGGGTTTCCTATATATGGAGCTTATGGTTTTAGCAATACAAATGGAACGGGAAATATTACCCGTATGCGTAGCAGTTATGCAAAACGTAATATCAACACTCGCACCACTTTACCTGATGGCAGCACAGCATCAAATGCCGGACCTAATGTAGGTGGACAGTACCCGTTGGGTTATTATATAGAAGATTATTTATATACAAATGGCAGCGGCGATTTAGATGACCACAATGGTCGTTTTTGTGTAACGCCCGATTATCCAAATGGTATTTATGCTTACTTTGTAACGATAGATTCCCTATATAATGGCGAATATCCCTATACACCTGGACCCACTTATTATGGCACCGTACAACAGGGCAATATGGGCCCGGGCAGTGGACACAACACTCCAGGAACAGGAGAGACTGTAACAACTTATACCAAAACTACAGGAATTGATATGCTGGAAAATAGTAATACAATTAATATATTTCCCAA
>Ga0163151_10003247_pt1 | contig 23634 bp, 36 predicted proteins | sample OliLakLV19MP5IB2_FD_145596 | JGI IMG/M metagenome (GOLD analysis project Ga0163151, IMG submission 145596) | Freshwater microbial mat bacterial communities from Lake Vanda, McMurdo Dry Valleys, Antarctica - Oligotrophic Lake LV.19.MP5.IB-2 | ecosystem: Environmental > Aquatic > Freshwater >...
GCCCCGACCATCCCGGAAGCGCAGCCCGTCACCCCGGCTGCCGCTCAAATCGCCCCGCCGCCGCTCGGCCAGAACCTGACCGAGATCCCGGTCGGCCTGATCAAGCCCAACCCGTGGCAGCCCCGCAAGGTCTTCAAGCCAGAGTTTCTGCAGGAATTGTCCGACTCCATCAAGGAGCACGGCATCCTCCAGCCGCTGGTCGTGGTCCCGATGCCCGACGGCACCTATCAGCTCATAGTTGGCGAGCGCCGCTGGCGCGCGTCACAGATGGCCGGCCTGGCCAAGGTCCCTGTCATCATCCGCGACGCCATGGAAGAGCAACAGAAGCTCGAGCTGGCCTTGATCGAAAACATTCAGCGCCACAACCTGGACCCCATCGAGGAGGCGCAGGCCTACCAGCAGCTGATTGACCAGTACAAGCTGACGCAGGACGAGGTCGCCAAGAAGGTCGGCAAGGGCCGGACCACCGTGACCAACATGCTGCGCCTGTTGAACCTGCCGCTGAAGATCCAGCGCGCCATAGCCGATGACGTGATTTCAGAGGGCCATGGCCGCGCCATACTGGGCCTGATGGGCATGGAGCGCCAGCTGGCCATGTTCGAGGCCGTGGTGGCCGATAATTTGACCGTGCGCATGGTCGAGGACCGCGTCCGCGAGATCATGGACCGCCCCAAGCAGGTCAAGGCGCAGCGCCCGAACGCCGATCCGGAACTGCAGGCCATAGAGAACGACTTGCGCGGCCGCCTGGGCACCAAGGTCCGCGTCCAGAAGAACGGCGACCAGGGCCGCATCACCATCGACTTTTATTCCCAAGAGGAGCTGAACGGCTTCCTGGACAAGATGCACAAGCTCGACTAATTTGACCGCTGCCGGGGCAGTGCGGTATAATTAATGGGCAATGAAATCAGAGAAGCTCACAGTCCAGTTCTGGTTTTACTTTACCGACCCTCAGGTCGGCTGATTTTCGTTGCTAAACAGCAGCTAGAACAGTCCGGCCACATGGGCCGGTTTTTAGTTGCCCCGTTCGCCAGTTCAGTCAGGAGGACAAATGAAGAGCCTTATTACCGGGCAATCCCAGCACCTGCATCCGTACAAGCATGCGTCAGGCGCGACGATCACCTGCGAAGACGGGGTCTATACCGTCGGGTGCTGCCAGCAGGTGGCCCCGACCCTGGAGGGTCTCGGGCAGAAGCCGTGTGTCGCCGCTAAAGCAGCTACGGCTGGCTCCACCAGGGGTGACTTGTGAGCGATTTTACGCCTGAAGTCCAGCGAGTCATTCGCGCCCGCCAGGTCGACATCGCCCGCCTGGCCAAGCTCCGTGACCAGGCCGAACGCCGGAAGGACGCCGCCAAGGCCATCCATATCCAGCGGCGCATCGATCACCTGGTAGGGTTGAACCTGATCGGCCGGGGACCGTCGCCGTACACGCGTTTCGGATCAGATGGTCGGAAGAGGGAAGCCATCCCGCTCTGGCTCTAGGCCAGTCACAGACCGCGCGCATTCGCCGGTCTTTTTTATACTACCTTTGACGGCCAAATAATAATCCCGTACAATGGCGTGGATGAGAGACATCACCGCCAAATGCAAGTGCCAGAAGCGCAACCATCGATGATGGCGGATTAGTCCTGCAGGTTTTATAGGAATTCCGGCCGTCAACGATGGACCGGTTTTTTGTTGGTCGAAGCAAAGGAGGAAGCACATGGGTGACGATGCAAAGGTGGGGTACGTTTCGCCGGCTGACCGCTTGAGGGAGGACTGGAGCAAGGATATGCCGGCCCAGCACAAACCGAGCCAGGTTCCCGCCATGCCGTCCGAGTGTCAGATGGATGTCGGCGCCGGCATGCACGCACGGCCTGCATCCGCCCGTCTCGTGCCCGACCCGGCTGAGGTCGCCATCGCCGGCCGAAGCATGTTCGCCCGGCCCAGCGGCGGGCGCCGGTAACCGGCAAGCGGCCGGTCCTCTACGCCAAGCGGCAACCCAGTGTTGCCGTTTTTTATTGTGAAAGTATTCCACAGCCCAGGATTGACCAATTGGAATAGACGTGTTAACATCCTTGGGTACAATCATATGTACCAAGGCAACATGACTCAACTCATTTCCATTCCCTCCCTGACCATTCGCATGGTCATTGGCGGTTTGGTCTTGGGCCACGGCCTGGACGGTGAACATAGGTAGCTGTAACCCTTAAAACTACAGTGCCTGTATGAACCGACCGAACGGTCGGATTTTTGTTGGTCAGTCTTGCTTAAGTTCCGCATTCGGAAACATGAAGGGGGAGAAGTGTGGCAATCCAGGGAATGAATGAGTTACGGCAGTTTTTCGACCAAGCCGGAGGGAGGGCCGCTCCTGAGCTGGTGCGCGAGGAGTTTTTCCTGCAGCGGGCAAGCGTCACGGCAATGGCCCTGGAGATCGCGCATGAGCTGCGGCGTGCCAAGGGTGAGAACCTGACCATGCACCCGGGAAGCGTCTGCGTCCTGGGGACCGGCATCCTGCTGGTCTCGGCTGACCAGGTCAAGCGGTACCACAGTGATTTGTACGATCTTGCGCCCATGGTTTACCGGTGCCGCAAGGGCCGCCGCCACAAGGCATACTGGGTCAGACCCAAGGAGTCGGTATGACCATTCTCAGCCAGCACGACCGCCGGTCCGTCAGGCAGATGCGCATCCATGACAGCGTCGTTCCGCCTGAGATCCGCCCGCGTCGTCCGGACCAGGAGGCCGCGACTACCTGTCCCCACCCGCCTCATGATTGTACGGCGATCCGCCATCTTGACGGTGCCATCAAGGCCGTCAGCGACGCCACCGGCCACGTCGACAGCTAGCCAGCCAGCCGCACTGGCTGCCGTCTGCCCGGCAAGCACCTGACCCTTTGCTCAGCAAGGGGTCTTTTTTTAATTCCATAAATCCTATATAATCTATGGGTTCTAATACTACGGGCTGTAGTATACCGGTAGTACGCGCCCATGGGGTGGGTGTAGACAGGGTTCAATTCCCTGCAGCCCGACCAGAAAAAGGCTTTGGAAAAATCGAAGGCCTTTTTTTGTTGGCCGCTGTCCAGCCCATATCAGCCAAGTGGGTGAGGCATTTACCCTTGTACGGGCTTAATATATACTTAACTCACAGTAAATGGTCAGTCTTTGCGGTCATTAAACTAATCAATCCAATTCAATCCAATGGCAAAATCGATAGTCATGGTCTTGGGCGTGGCCTTCGTGCTGTTCGGCGTATTGGGTTTCTTCAATAACCCGATCCTGGGCGTCTTTGAGGTCGATACGGTGCTCAACCTGGTCTACCTGGTCTCAGGCGCCGTCGCCCTGTTCATGTCTTCATTCGGGGAGATGGGCGCCAGGAAATTCGCCAAGATCTTCGGCTTGGCCTACCTGCTCGTCGCCGTGCTCGGTTTCGTCATGGTCGACGACGGCATGCTGCTTGGCCTGATGGTCATCAACGGCGCGGACAACTACCTGCACATGGCGCTGGCCCTGGTCTTATTCTGGGTCGGCTTCGGCAAGCCATCCTCATCCGCCTCCACGGGCTCAATGGGCAGGCAGATGTAATTGGGCGTTCCAGGACTCCGGGCCAACCGGATTTTTATTTTACCCCGGCCCCGTGCCGGCATTTAAACCGCAAACACATGCTCAAGGAATTTAAGGAGTTCGCCATCAAGGGCAATGCCTTTGACCTGGCCGTCGGCGTCATCATCGGCGCCGCGTTCGGGAAGATCGTCGATTCACTGGTCAACGACATCATCATGCCGCCGCTCGGCTACCTGCTGGGCAACGTCGACTTCAGCAACCTTTACGTCACGCTGAGCGGGGACGGGGGCGGGACCCTGGCCGAGGCCGAGGCCGCCGGCGCGGTGACGCTGAACTACGGCCAGTTCGTCAACGTCCTCATCAGCTTCCTCCTCATCGCCTTCGTGGTCTTCATGCTGGTCAAGCAGATGAGCAAGCTCAAGAAGGAGCCCTCTGCCGCGGCAGACACCAAGTCCTGCCAGTTCTGCCAGTCGGCCATCCACCTGGCCGCCAACCGCTGCCCGCACTGCACCTCCCAGCTGCCCAGTTAGCATCAAATAATCCTAAAAATCACATGGAATTTTTCGATTTTTTGTATATTTTGACGATACATCCAGGTCTTCGCTCATGGTCTAATTCCATCAGGCGCCATAAACCGCATATCTTCACGCCTGAATAGCTGAACTGCTAAGCAATTTTTTGCATGACAGACGGTGTTTCCAGCCTCCAAAACCAGGAAAACCTAATACGGACGATCGCCGACAACGTCACGGTTGGGCTTTTTCTCATGGACCAGAAGAGCCGTTGCGTGTTCATGAACGTGGCCGCAGAAAGCATGACTGGCTATAGCATGGACGAGCTCAAGGGCCAAACCCTCCACGATGTCATTCACTTCAAGCGCCCGGACGGCAGCCTGTTCCCGAGTTCCGAGTGCCCGCTGGATAAGTCGCTGATCGACATGGTCAGGGTCAAGGACTACGAGACCAGCTACATCCGCAAGAATGGGTCGTTTTTCCCCGTGTCAGTCAGCTCGAGCCCGGTCATGGACCGCGGCCTGAGCATGGGCATGGTCCTGGAGATCCGGGACCTGACCGAACGGCGGGCCTCTGAGGCGCGGGCCCAGTGGCAGCGCTACCACGACCAGCTGACCGGCCTGCCCAACCGCAGTCACTTCACTGAACGGCTGGTCGAGCTGTGCACGATCTCCCAGGGCAAGAAGTTTTCGGTCCTCATCATCGACCTTGACCGGTTCAAGCTCATTAACGAGTCGCTTGGGCACCAGGCCGGGGACCGGCTGATCCAGGAGGTCGCCGATCGGCTGGTGCCCTGCCTGGGCGACACCGATATCCTGGCCCGGATGGGCGGGGACGAGTACGGCATAATTTTATCCGTCATGGACGGGGGCGACGAGATTGACCGCGTCTGCACCCGCATCCGCGACTGCCTGAAGGATGTCTTTAGGTTTGACGGCACGGAAATGTACATCAACGCGAGCATCGGCGTTGCGGTCTACCCGAATGACGGCGCCGACGCCTCGGCCCTGTTCAAGAACGCGGAATCTGCGCTGTACCGCGCCAAGGAAGCCGGCCGCAACAACTTCCAGCACTATGAGTCGTCAATGAACGCCACGACCTTCCAGAAGCTGGCCATGGAGAACACCTTGCGCCGCGCCGTGGAGAACAAGGAATTCCTGGTCTATTACCAGCCGCAGATTGACGTCCGTGACGGCCGCATCATCCAGGTCGAGGCCCTGGTCCGCTGGATGCACCCACAGCTCGGGTTGACCATGCCCAGCGAGTTCGTGGGCATAGCTGAGGTCAACGGCCTCATCCATCCCATCGGCGAGTGGGTCCTAAGGCAGGCTTGCCTGGACGTCGGCAGCTGGGACAGCGCCGGCCACCGCGTCCGCCTGGCCGTCAACCTGTCCGCCCGCCAGCTCAAGCAGAAGCACATCGTCCGCAGCATCCGGAAGGGCCTGTCCGACACCGGTTTTGACCCGTCGCGCCTGGAACTGGAAATCACTGAAAGCGTCCTGATCGACGACTCCGATTCCGTCTACAACACCCTGGTCCAGCTCAAGAAGAACGGCATCCGTTTCGCCATCGACGATTTCAACACCCGATACTCCTCGCTTAATTACCTCAAGCACTTCCCGGTCGATGCCCTGAAGCTCGACAAGTCGTTCATGAGCGGCATACCGGGCAAGGAAAAGGATTCGGCCATCGTCAACGCCATCATAAACCTGTCGCGGTCACTGGGTCTCAGCGTGGTGGCGGAAGGCATCGAGCGGCCGGAACAGCTGAAGTTCCTCAAGGAGCGCAACTGCGACATGGCCCAGGGCTACATGTTCAGCCCGCCCGTGCCGGCTGACCAGCTGCTCAAGCTCCTGAACTTGAATTCCGCCTGGAACTAGGGACAAAAAACCCGCCATGCCGGCGGGTTTTGGCTTGTTTATTTTCCGGCCGCCGGCCTAGTAGCCGGAGAAGTAGTCGCGGCGGATGTTCCTGCCGGCCACGCCCATTCCCTTCAGTGTCTTGGCGATGCCCTGGACCATGGGCTCGGGGCCGGAGACGTAGAAGGTCCGGCTGGCCCAGTCCGGGATTTCCCCGGCGACCATGTCGGCGCTGATGAACCCGACCGGTCCGGCCCACCCGGGCGGGGCCTGGTCCAGGACATACCTGGTCACCACGCCGCTGGCTTGCGCCGAATCCAGGGCATCCTTGAAGCTGATGTCATCCATCGTCTTGTTGGCGTAAAGCAATATGACGTCGCGCCTCTGGCCGGTGTCCTTGAGGTACTCGGCCATGCTGACGAACGGCGTCACGCCGATGCCGCCGGCGATGAACGCCATCTTGCGGGCCTTGTCCTCAGGCATGGTGAACTCGCCGGACAGGCGGGCGGCGGTTATCTGGTCGCCAGGCTTGAGGTCCAGCAGGCCCTGCTTGAAGGAGCTGGGCTTGGGGAAGAACTTGGTGGACAGGCGGACCAGCTCGTCTGTCGGGGCGGATGATATGGTGAAGAGCCGGCGGGAGCCGCGGGAGTCGGGCTTGTCGTGATGTGCCATCCATTCCATGTACTGGCCAGCAGTGAAGTCAAAGCGGCGGTCCGGCCTGAACAGGAAGCTCTGGACGTCCTTGGATTCCCGCCTCTTCTCCACCAGGGTCAGGGTCCGGCGCCCGGCTCGGTCAGTCAGGAAGAACATCGCGTTGCCCAGCAGCAGGGCGGTCTCTATCGAATAGCCGTAATTGACGAATATGCGGGGCAGCACGGCCATGAGCGTCGCGATGACGATGCCGTACAGGATGCGGTAGTTCCTGGTGCGCGGGGCGGTCATCGGCTCTGTCAGCATGACCGCAGCGAAGAACAGGTATGACGGCAGGAGGAAGTACGACTTGGCGTAGACCGCAAAGACCTCCCAGCCGGCACCGCCTGAAATAGCCAGGACTGAGGAAATGACCCAATAAGTCAGCAGGAACGATCCGGCCAGGTGCCACCAGCGCAGCTTCTGGATGATCAGCGCGCCGCCGATGACCACGAATGCCGTGGCGTACTGGCCGCCGGCCCACCATGACGCTCCCTGGCCCATGAGGACGGCGGAAGCGAGCACGGCGAAGGCCGCCGGGTTGAATATGTTGCGGCGGTCAAAGGCCAGGAAGTACTTGGAGCCCATGGCCAGCAGCGAGATGACGAAGATCAGCCACCAGTCGGCCAGGGGATTGAGAGGCCCGACTATCAGGGTCAGGATTTCTGCGGTGATGAATTGGGAGTCAAGGTTTACGTGGACCTTGAGCAGGCGGGCCAGGGTGGTGTTTATGGCCCAGCAGAAGACCACGAACAGGGTCAGGGACCCCAGGATGTGCCACCAGACGTAATAGTCCTGGATGCCGAACAGGCTGAGCAGGACGGCCGCGCCTATGACGGTACGCAGGGCATAGAGCGCCACCTGGTACATTGTCAGGCGATTGAGGAAGCTGATTATTATGTTCATGCCTGGATTATAGCAACAAAAAATCCCCTGCAAGATGAGGGGATTTTTTAGGCGGCTACAGCTACTTTTGCCAGCTTGCGGCTGCGGGTCTTGATGCACTTGGTGCAAGCCTTGACGCGCTGGCCGTTCTCGATCTTCATCCACTGGAGGTTAGGGAACAGGCGGTACTTGGTGGCCTGCATCGAGTGGGAGCGCTTAACGGTGCTGGAATAGCCCTTGCCGCAAACGGTGCATTTGCGCATGGGGTTGTCTTGTTAAAGGGTTTAAACCAATTTAAACTAAATGGGTACCTGAAAAGGATAACATAATTGATTACCTAGGTCAACACTAATGGACCCCATACTATCCACCGTCGTATTCATAGGAATCCTCCTGTTTTCAGTGATTTTCCACGAGGTCGCCCATGGCCTGATGGCCTTCAAGCTGGGCGATTCCACGGCCAAATACGCCGGCCGGCTGACATTGAACCCCATTCCCCACATCGACTTGTTTGGGTCGATATTGCTGCCAGCGCTTCTGTATTACTCCGGCCTGCCGGTCCTGGGCGCGGCCAAGCCAGTGCCTGTGGATTACCGGAACCTTAGCAACATACGCCGGGACATGTTTTTGGTGTCGATCGTCGGCCCCCTGACCAACCTGGCCCTGGCCGTCATCGCGGCTATGGTCTACAAGCTGAGCGGGGACAGCCTGAGCGTGGTCGGAGCCGGCCTGCTGTTCAAGACCGTGCAGTTGAACCTGGTCTTGTTCGTCTTCAACATGCTGCCCATCCCGCCCTTGGACGGGTCCAAGATCCTGGCCAGCGCCCTGGGCTACATCGACCATAATCTAATGTACCGGGTCCTGGAACTGGAACGGTTCGGGTTCTTCCTGGTCATCCTGCTGGTCTTGATCCCGGGCCTGGCTTCCATCATCCTGGAAACGCCGGTCATCGCGATCATGCAGTTTTTGCTGGGTTAGTCAGGTTTGAAGCAGTTGACAAACCAGGCTAAAATTGGTAAATTACTGCGGTAAACGGTATGCAGCTTTTGGAAGGCCAAAGTGTACGGCCCCACGGAAGCTGGACCTAACTTCTTGCTAGTTCGAGTTGCACGGCAAGGCAGAGGCCGTTTTTATTTGCCCACAACGGGCAAATGTGCCCAAAATCACCAAATTTTATCATAAAGTGGACGGCAACAAACCCCGAACTGGATTTGTTACTTTTCGCTTGCAATCATTTACCCAGAGAATGCCTACAATCAACCAACTAGTTCGCAAAGGCAGGACCAAGACCACGTACCGCTCAAAGAGCCCGGCTCTTATGCGTGGACAGAACCTGCTGAAGAACGAGCCTTACCAGGTTCGCAAGGGCGCCCCGTTCAAGCGTGGCGTCTGTGTCCGCGTCTATACCGTAACCCCGAAGAAGCCGAACTCCGCCATCCGGAAAGTAGCCCGCGTCCGCCTGACCAACTCCATGGAAGTCCTGGCCTACATCCCGGGCATCGGTCACAACCTGCAGGAGCACAGCGTCGTCATGATCCGTGGCGGCCGCGTGAAGGATTTGCCGGGTGTCCGCTACCACATCGTCCGCGGTAAGCTGGACGCCGCCGGCGTCGACGGCCGCAAGCGAAGCCGTTCCAAGTATGGAGTAAAGAAATCCTAACCCTATGCCAAGAAAAGCCCGCGCCTACAAGCGCCACCCGGTCAGCGCCGATACCAGGTATAACTCGATAAAAATCGCGAAGTTCATCAACTACATCATGGAGCGCGGCAAGAAGTCCGTCGCCCAGAGGATTGTTTACGATGCCATGAAGTTCATAGAAGAGAAGATGCCCGCCCCCGCCGCCGGAGCACCGGCCAGCGCCGCTCCGGGTGCCAAGACAGAGGCCAAAGTTGACTCCAAAGTCGACGCCAAGGTCGTCTTCGAGACCGCCCTGCGCAACGTCTGCCCGATCCTGGAAGTAAAGGGCCGCCGCATCGGTGGCGCCAACTACCAGGTCCCCATGGAAGTCCAGGAGCCCCGCAAGACCGCATTGGGCATGAAGTGGATCATCATCGCCGCCCGCGCCAAGAAGGGCAAGCCCATGTCAGAGCGCCTCGGTGAGGAGCTGATGGAAGCCTTCAACAAGCTCGGCGCCGCCATGAAGAAGAGGGATGACGTGCACAAGATGGCCGAAGCCAACAAGGCCTTCGCCCACTTCGCCCGCTTCCAGAGAAGGTAGCCATGAACCCGCATAAGCATCGCATCAGCTTAGCGCTCAATTTACTGTTTTTGGCCGTTGTCATTTATCTGGTCACTTCGGACTTAAAGAACAATGAATCCAGCCTGCCCGTCCAAGGGTGTGTTGATGATGTAGCCAATGACTGCCTGTACACCGGACCGGAAGGCTGGATTCGGTTTACTTACGACACTGAACGGGTCAAGGGTCTTTTGTACGCTACGAACGCAAACGGCACACAGTCGAAAATTGAAGTCGCTAACGGATACGAGAAAATCACCAGGTCCGCTTATGAGACAGAGCCTGTATTTTATGTCGTGACTGTGGATTCCGAGCGAGACCTTCCGTCTTCCTTTGAGGCCATTTATCAGATCAACCTAAATTCCAATCGGATCGAGAAGATCGTAGGCACCGGCATAGGCGGCCTCAATTCTGGGGAGCTCCTGACCTACAGTTCGTCATCGGAAGATTCTGCCATGCTGGTTGCATATCAGACCGATCGAAATTTCGACATCGCTGACTCTTATGATTATGGCAAGGATTTGAGCAAGTCTAAGGGATATGTGCCAGGCATGCAAATCGTTAGCGGACAAAACCTGGATAATAACAACCTTTTGGTGCATTTCCTTGGCCCTGATTCCAATAAGCATTCGAGATTCATCAGCTTCATCATCCAGCTTCCCGAAAAAAGAATAATTAGCTTAAATTAAATGCCAAGAGAATATTCCTTAGCAATGACCCGCAACATCGGCATCATCGCCCACATTGACGCGGGTAAGACCACCACGACCGAATCCATCCTCTTCTACACCGGCAAGATCCACAAGATCGGCGAGGTGCATGAAGGCAACACCACCATGGACTGGATGGAGCAGGAACGCGAGCGCGGCATCACCATCACGGCCGCCGCCACCACGTCCTTCTGGTCCAAGACCATGCAGAACGGCGCCAAGGCAGAGGATTCGCACCGCATCAACATCATCGACACACCGGGCCACGTCGACTTCACCGTAGAAGTGGAGCGCTCCTTGCGCGTCCTGGACGGCGCCATCGTCGTCTTTGACGGCAAGATGGGCGTGGAACCGCAGTCCGAGACCGTCTGGCGCCAGGCCGACAAGTACTCGGTCCCGCGCATGTGCTTCATCAACAAGATCAACCAGACCGGCGGCGACTTCTACAAGTCCCTGGACGCCATCCACAAGCGACTGTCCCCGAACGCCTACCCCATCCAGCTGCCCATCGGCTTCGAGAAGGACATCAACGGCGTGGTCGACTTGGTCAAGATGAAGGCCTACACCTACACCGAGCACAAGGATGCCAAGTTCGTGGAAAGCGAAGTCCCGGCGGACATGGCAGAGAAGGTCAAGGAATACCGCCACAAGCTCATGGAAAAAGTGGTCGAGTCCGATGACGTCCTGATGGAGAAGTACCTGGCCGGCAACGAGCTGACCGAGGAAGAGTTCCACACCGCCATCCGCAAGGCCACCCTCAGCGGCGGCTTCTACCCGGTCACCGGCGGCGACGGCCGCGGCTTGATCGTCACCAAGCTCCTGGATGCCGTCATCAACTACCTCCCGTCCCCGCTGGAAAAGCCGCCCGTCAAGGCGACCGTCACCAAGACCGGCGAGGTGCTGATGATCACACCGAACGACTCAGACAAGTTCGTCGGCCTGGCGTTCAAGATCGCCACTGACCCCTTTGTGGGCAAGCTGGCATTCTTCCGCGTCTACACCGGCGTCCTCCAGACCGGTTCCTACATCTTGAACACCCGCTCCGGCAACAAGGAACGCGTCGGCCGCTTGGTCCGCCTCCATGCCGATTCCCGCGAGGAAGTTAAGGAAGTCTACGCCGGCGACATCGCCGCGCTCGTCGGCCCGAAGGACACCTTCACCGGTGACACCCTGGCTGACGTCGACCGACCTCTGGTCCTGGAACGCATCAAGTTCCCGGAACCTGTCATCTCCGTAGCCATCGAGCCCAAGACCAAGGCTGACCAGGAAAAAATGGGCGTCGCCCTGCAGAAGCTGGCTGAAGAGGATCCGACCTTCCGCGTTAAATCAGACGAGGAAGTCAACCAGACCCTAATTGCCGGCATGGGCGAGCTGCACCTGGAAATCCTCGTTGACCGCATGAAGCGCGAGTTCAAGGTGGAGGCCAACGTTGGCCGCCCGCAGGTCGCCTACCGCGAGACCATCAAGGGCAAGTCCGAGGCCGAGGTCAAGTACATCCGCCAGACCGGCGGCCGCGGCCAGTACGGCCACGTTGTCATCACTGTCGAGCCGAACGAGGCGGGCAAGGGCTTTGAGTTCGTCAACGAGGTCGTTGGCGGCGCCATCCCGCGCGAGTACATCCCGGCCGTGGAAAAGGGCATCAGGGAAGCCACGGAGCGCGGCGTCATCGCCGGCTTCCCGCTCATTGACGCCAAGGTCACCCTGACCGACGGCTCCTACCACGAGGTCGACTCATCCGAAATCGCGTTCAAAATCGCCGGCTCCCAGGCCTTCCAGGAGGGCGTGCGCAGGGCGCAGCCCATCCTGCTCGAGCCGATCATGAAGGTCGAAGTGACGACCCCGGAATCATCCCTGGGCGACGTCATCGGCGACCTTAACTCCAAGCGCGGCAAGATCAACGAGATGACCGACCGCGGCAACCTGAAGATCGTGGATGCCGAAGTCCCGTTGGCCGAAATGTTCGGCTACGCCACCCAGATTCGCTCCATGTCCCAGGGCCAGGCGTCCTACAGCATGGAATTCCACCACTACGAGGAAGTGCCCCGTAACGTGGCAGAAAAGATCATCGGCGAATCTTCCGGCAAGCAGCGCGTCGGCCAGGTCAACTAGCCATACTAGAAAAGACCCCCAGTCGGGGGTCTTTCGTTTGCCAAATTATCATCTTCCTCCTTGTAACAGGGTATCAGCCTACCATTTTACTGGGTAATATGCCAAGACTGCCGGACCGGGCGGTTTTTGGGCGGTTTAAGCCCCCAGGGATTTGACGTTTTCCAATAAAACAACTAATATTAAACAGCTACTTTACAAAAGCGGCCGCTTTATGTACAATCATCGAGCGAAATATTTAATCAGCACGTACGCTTTCTTAGGTTTTGGAGTCCTTCTGAACTTGGCGAACGGTCGAACCATGAGGCCATTCGCTGAGATCAGAACGACAAACCGCCGGAAACTACTGCATTTAACTCCGTTTTGGCCCGTTTTACGGGCAATTTCGGATGAAGGAAAAAAATGGCAGAAAAATTTGACCGTTCCAAAACGCACGTCAACGTCGGTACCATCGGTCACGTCGACCATGGCAAGACCACTTTGACCGCAGCCATAACCCACGTGTTGGCCAAGAAGGGCTTCGCCATCGAGCGCGGCTATGACCAGATCGACAATGCCCCTGAAGAAAAGGCCCGCGGCATCACGATCAACACCACTCACGTGGAATACCAGTCGGAAAAGCGCCACTATGCGCACGTCGACTGCCCTGGTCACGCTGACTACATCAAGAACATGATCACCGGTGCCGCCCAGATGGACGGTTCCATCCTGGTCGTGTCTGCCGCTGACGGCCCCATGCCGCAGACCCGCGAGCACATCCTCCTGGCCAAGCAGGTCGGCGTGCCGTACATCGTGGTTTACATGAACAAGTGCGACATGGTCGACGACACGGAATTGCTCGACTTGGTCGAGGAAGAAATCCGCGATCTTTTGACCAAGTACGGTTTCCCGGGCAAGGACACCCCGATAATCCGCGGTTCCGCCCTGAAGGCCATTGAAGGCGACGCCAAATACGTGGAATCCATCAACAAGCTGATTGAGGCCCTGGACACCTACATCCCGGACCCGGTCCGCGAGGTAGACAAGCCGTTCCTCATGCCTATCGAGGACATCTTCAGCATTGAAGGCCGCGGTACCGTGGTCACCGGCCGCATCGAGCGCGGTGTCATCAACATCAACGACGAAGTCGAGATCGTCGGCATCCGCCCGACCGCCAAGACCGTCATCACCGGCATCGAGATGTTCAACAAGCAGTTGGACAAGGGTATGGCTGGTGACAACGCCGGCATCCTGCTGCGCGGTACCAAGAAGGAAGACGTCGAGCGCGGCCAGGTTCTGGCCAAGACCGGCTCCGTCAACCCGCACACCGAATTCGAGGCCGAAGTCTACATCCTGACCAAGGAAGAAGGCGGCCGCCACACCCCGTTCTTCAAGGGTTACAAACCCCAGTTCTACATCCGCACCACTGACGTGACCGGCGAAGTCATTCTCCCGGATGGCCAGGAAATGGTCATGCCCGGCGACACCGTCACCCTGAACATCAAGCTCATCACCCCGGTCGCCCTGGAAGACAAGATGCGTTTTGCCGTCCGTGAAGGCGGTCACACAGTAGGCGCAGGTGTCGTGCTCAAAATCACGAAATAATGCCCTAAAACCACCCGCTTTCTAAGCCTGAGAGCGGGTGGTTTTCTCGGTCGTTTCGGGCCCAGGGCCCAGAGTTGACTTTCCTGGGTAAATCGTCTAGAATATCAAAGTTATTAAGAAATGGGTTTTTGGCCCATTCATCAACAATCAAGCTGGAAAATCCGGCATAAACACAGCAAATGGCGCAAAGCAACGATACAGGAAGAATAAGGATAAAGATCAGGGCCTATGACCACAAGCTCATAGACCAGTCTGCCAAGCAGATTGTTGATACCGCCAAGCGCACCGGCGCCAGCGTCATCGGACCGGTCCCGCTGCCTACGGAGAAGACCAAGTACACCGTACTGCGCTCGACCTTCGTCCACAAGAACGCCCGCGAGCAGTTCGAGATGCGCATCCACAAGCGCCTCATAGACATTTCCACCCCCACATCCAAGACCATCGACGCGTTGACCAACCTCAACCTGCCGGCCGGCGTGGACGTAGAAATAAAGATGTAAACCCCCGCGTTTGCGGGGCAATCGGTCAGGTTGCAGGTTTCGTTCAGAATAGCGGGCCACGAGACAATCCGAATGGATCCGAAAGGAAATCAGCGGTGCGTCGGTAAGGGCCCGAAGGACTAACAAGCGAATATAACCAACAATGCATCCTTGTTTCAGGAACCGTCTAGGTTCTGCTCTGGCACGCGCCAAGAGAAGGATCTGGACGGTTTTTGTTTAGATAACAAATCACATGCCTATGAAGAAGTTCATCGTCGCCGAAAAACTGCATATGTCCCAGATCTTCAGCAAGGACGGCAAGTCCATCCCTGTCACGATCTTGAAGGCAACCCCGACCAAGGTCACCCAGGTCCGCACCACCGAGAAGGACAAGTACACAGCCGTCCAGATCGGCTGGGGCAAGAAGAAGTCGCAGACCAAGGCCGCCGCCGGCCACCTCAAGGGCATGAAGAACTACGCCAAGCTGGTTGAGTTCCGCATCCCCGCAGACGCCAAGTTCGAGCGCGGCCAGGAGATAACGGTCGAGACCTTCGCCGTCGGCGACATGGTTTCCGTCACCTCCCAGATGAAGGGCCGCGGTTTTGCCGGCCCCATCAAGCGCCACGGCTTCCACGGCGCACCGTCCTCCCACGGCCACGACCACCCGCGCGCCGTCGGTTCCATCGGCATGCGCTTTCCGCAGCACGTCCGCAAGGGCCTGCGCATGGCCGGCCACATGGCCGGCAACCGCACCGTCAAGAACCTGGAAGTCATCGACATCGACTCAAAGAAGCACCTTATCGCAGTTAAGGGCGCCGTTCCCGGAGCCCCGGGCGTGATGGTCAAGATCGAGACCACCTAGATGCTGGTCATCGGGCACCGCGGGGCCGCCGGTCTGGCCCCGGAAAACACCATCAGCTCCTTACAGGCCGCCACGCAGGCGGGCGTGCAAATGGTCGAGGTCGACCTCCGGTCGACCAGGGACGGGCGGATTGTCCTGTCCCATGACCCGACATTGGCACGCACCCACGATGACCGCCGCCGCCTTTCACAGCTGACCCTGGCCGAAGCCCAGGACGTCGGGGAGCGCGAAGGGCGCCAAATCCCGACGCTGCAGGAATTCCTGCAGGCCGCCAGCCTCCCGGTCAACCTGGAGCTGAAGGAATCAGGGATGGAAGCGCAGGTCATTGAGGCCATCAGAGGTTTCCCGCATAAGGTTTTGGTCTCCTCCTCGTACCCGAACGTACTGAAGAAGATCAGGGCTTTGGACGGAAAATTACCCTTAGGGTTGATCGTCGGTCCAAAGGCAGGCATCCTGCTTCCCGTGCTCATGGGCATGGCAGGCAATCTTGACCTGCACTCGATACATCCGGTCCACGACCTGGTCAGCCCGCTGACGATGCGCATGATGCGCCGCGGCAAGGCTAAAGTCTACGCCTGGACGGTCAACACGGTCCACGACCTCCAGCTCATGAAAGGGTTCGGGGTCGACGGAATTTTTACAGATTACCCAAACATAATTACCTAGCATGGCCAAGACAACCGTATACAACGCGACAGGTGAGAAGGTTTCAGAGCTGGACTTGAACTCCAAGATTTTCGGTTTGGAAAAGACTGACGCCAACCTGGTCCACGACGCGGTCCGCACCCAGCGCGCCAACGTCCGTCGCAGCATCGCCCACACCAAGACCCGTGGCGAGGTTTCCGGCGGCGGCAAGAAGCCGTGGAAGCAGAAGGGCACCGGTCGCGCCCGTGCCGGCTCCATCCGCTCCCCTCTGTGGCGTGGCGGAGGCATCACGTTCGGCCCGCGCAAGACCCGCAACTGGTCGCTCAAGATGAACCGCGGCGCGTTCCGCAAGGCCCTCTTCACCATCCTGACCGACAAGGCCCAGGAGAAGCACCTGGCAGTCATCGACCAGGCCCCGGTAGCCACCAAGACCAAGGACCTGGCCGCCCAGCTCAAGGGCTTCGCCGCCAAGGCCGGCCTGGACGGCAAGTACATCCTGGTCATCGCCAGGCACGACAAGGCCCTGGAGCGCGCAGCCAAGAACCTGCCGCACGCCAAGGTCCTGGTCGCCACCCAGCTCAACGCCATCGACCTCCTGTCGCACGACATCATCATGACCAAGGACGCCCTGGAAGTAATTGAAAAGACCTACCTCAAGTAAACATATGGGATTACTAGACAAGATCACCGGCAAGACGGACAAGCCTGAGTCCAAGAAGGAAGTGAAGGCAAAGAAGACGGCCAAGAAGGACGTTGACGTCTTGGACATGGTCAAGGAAGAGAAGAAGGAATCCGCCAAGGCCGTCGCGCTGAAGGAAGACACCGGCCGCGCCCACCACGTCCTCAAGCAGTACCACCTCTCCGAGAAGACCAACATCCTGTCCGGCACCGGCCGCTACGTCTTCGTAGTCGAGAAGTCCGCCAACAAGATCGAGATAAAGAAGGCCGTCGAAGCCGTATATAGCGTCCACGTGACCAGCGTCAACACCGTCAAGGTCAAGGGCAAGGCTCGCTCGTACGGCAAGACCGCCGGCCGCACCACCGACTGGAAGAAGGCCATCGTCACATTAAAGGCAGGCGAGCGAATTTCCGGCCTGGCCGAAGGGGTCTAACCTAAACATATGGCAATCAAGATTTACAAGCCGACTTCCCCCGGGCGCCGCCTCCACTCCGTGACCGACTACTCGGTCCTGGAGAACAACGTCAAGGCGCCCCGCAACCTGACCATCTCCAAGAAGAAGTCCGCCGGCCGCAACAACTCCGGCAAGATCACCGTCCGCCACATCGGCGGCGGCGCCCGCAAGGTCATCCGAGTCATCGACTACAGCCGCCTGGACAAGATGAACATCCCGGCCAAGGTCCAGACCCTGCAGTATGACCCGGGACGCAGCGCCTTCATCTCCCTGCTTGCCTACCGCGACGGCGAGAAGCGCTTCATCCTCGCCCCTGACGGCCTGAAGGTCGGCCAGGTGGTCACCACCTCCGAGAGGGCCGACATCAAGCCGGGCAACCGCATGATGGTCCGCAACATCCCGGTGGGCACCAACATCCACGACATCGAGATGATCGGCGGCGGCCGGGGCGGCCAGATCGCCCGCGCAGCCGGCACCTACGCCATAATCCAGTCAATGGAAGGGGATTACGCCTTACTGAAGATGCCGTCCGGCGAAATCCGCCGGGTCCCGGTCAAGGCTTACGCCACCGTCGGCCAGGTATCGAACGTCGACTGGATGTACGTCCGCATCGGCAAGGCCGGTCGCGTCCGCCACATGGGCATCCGCCCTTCGGTCCGCGGCAAGGCCATGAACCCGGTCGACCACCCGCACGGCGGCGGCGAGGGTCACAACCCGATCGGCTTGAAGTACCCAAAGACCCCGTGGGGCAAGCACGCATTGGGCGTCCGCACCCGCAACCCGAAGAACTCATCCGCCAAGTTTATCGTTAAGAGGAGAACCAAGTAATGAGCCGCTCACTTAAAAAGGGTCCGTTCATGGACCCCAAGCTCTGGAAGAAGATCCAGAACGTGAAGCCCGGCAGCCGCACCCAGGTCAAGACCTGGTCCCGCGACTCCACCATCTTCCCGGAAATGGTCGGCATGACCATCCATGTCCATAACGGCCGCATTTTCATCGCCGTCCTGGTCTCGGAGAACATGGTCGGCCACAAGCTGGGTGAATTCTCGCCGACCCGCAAGTTCATCCGCCACGGCGGCAAGATCGCCAAGAACGAGGAAGCAGCCGCCACCGCGGCAGCCGCACCGGGCGTCCCGGCCGCAGCCCCCGCCCCGAAGAAGAAATAGCATTTGATTAATTACCACAATGGCAAAGCAAGTATACCCACAACCTAAGGAAGTCAAGGCGTTCGCGAGGTTCATCCACATGTCCCCGCGCAAGCTCAGGCTCGTCGCGGACCTCATCCGCCGCGCCCGCGTTGACGTCGCACTCGAACAGCTCCGCTACTCGTCCAAGGGTGCGTCTTTGCCCATTTCCAAGCTCATCAACTCCGCCATCGCCAACGCCACCCATAACTTCAACCTCAAGCGCGAGGACCTGGTGGTCAAGTCCATCACGGTCGACGGCGGCCCGGTGATGAAGCGCATGGTGCCCCGCGCCCAGGGACGGTCGGAAATCATCCGTCGCCGCATGGCCCACATCAACGTCATCCTGGAATCCCGCCCGAAGACCACCCAGTCCAAGAAAGCCCGATCAATCTTCACCCGCTCGGCTGCCCCGTCAAAGGACGCCAAGAAGGTCAGGGACGAGACCGCCAAGGACGTGGAAGCCATCGACGAGAAGAACGAGAAGGCCCGCCCGGCCGCCAGGACCGACCAGGTCCGCAAGAACACCACCAACATCCCTAAGAGGCGCCTGTTTAACCGCAAGAGCGGGGAATAATTCACTAATAAACGATTATGGGTAACAAAATCAACGCAACTAGCTTCCGGATGAACACGACCGAGACTTGGAAATCCAAGTGGCTGGCCAAGACCGGTTTCGCCCAGAAGCTCCAGGAAGACGTCTCCGTCCGCGCGTTTCTCATGAACGAGCTGAAGAAGGCCGGGTTGGTGCGCGTCGACATCGAGCGCTTCGCCAACTCCACCGTCATCATCATCAAGACAACCAAGCCCGGCATGATCATCGGCAAGGGCGGCGCCGGCATCGAGGACCTCAAGAAGAAGGTCATGATCCACCTCAAGCAGGACAAGAAGTCCAAGCGCGACGTCAAGCTGAACATCGAGGACGTCAAGGAAGTCAACCTGCAATCCCAGGTCGTGGCCCAGGACATCGCTGACCAGATCGAGAAGCGCATCGCCTTCCGCCGCGCCATGAAGCAGTCCATAGAGCGCGTCATGGAATCCGGCGCGGTCGGCGTGAAAATCGAGATGGCTGGACGCCTCGGCGGCGCTGAAATCGCCCGCACCGAGCGCCTGTTCAAGGGCAAGCTGCCGCTGCACACCATGCGCGCCAACATCGACTTCGCCCGCGTTACCGCCTTCACCACCTACGGCACCATCGGCATCAAGGTCTGGATCAACAAGGGCGAGGTGTTCGAGGACGGCAAGGTGAAGCTCAAGATTTAATCACTTAATAAGCAGACTTCCATGTTAATCCCCAAGAAAGTTAAGCACCGCAAGCACCACCGTGGCTCCTCCAAGGGCAAGGCCATGTCCGGCAATTTCATCGCCTTCGGCTCGTTCGCGCTCAAGGCCATGGAGAACAGCTGGGTGACCAGCCGCCAGATCGAGGCCGCGCGCCGTGCCATGACCCGCTACATCCAGCGCGGCGGCAAGGTTTGGATCCGCATCTTCCCGGACAAGTCGGTGACCTCACACGGCAACGAGAGCCCCATGGGTTCCGGCAAGGGTGCCGTCGACCACTTCGTGGCCGTCGTCCAGAAGGGCCGTGTCATGTTCGAGATGGACGGCGTGACCCAGGACCAGGCCAAGGAAGCCATGCGCCTGGCCTCGCACAAGCTGCCGGTCAAGTCCCGCTTTATCTCAAAGGAGACGCACTAACATGAAGATCACTGAAATCCGCAAGCTCAAGCCCGAGGAGCTGTCCAGGCGACTGGCCAACCTGCGCGAGCAGGCCCGCGACATGGCCTTCAAAATCCACTCCAAGGAAGTCAAGAATCACCACCAGCTCAAGAACCTCAAGCTCGACATCGCCAGAATATTAACCGTCCTCAACTCCAAATAAGATGACAACTGCAGAAACCAAGGCCCTAGGCCTCAAGCTCATCGGGACGGTGGCCTCAGCCAAGATGACCAACACCGTGATCGTCAAGATCGACCAGGTCAAGGTCCATCCCAAGTACCATAAGCGCTACATCACGAGCAAGAAGTTCGCCGCCGACACTGCCGGCACCGCTTACGCCGTAGGCGACAAGGTCGAGATCCAGGAATGCCGCCCGATCAGCAAGACCAAGAACTTCAAGGTCCTGCGCAAGATCTAACATTTATCCGCCAGCTAACTAACCGACATGATCCAAGTAAGAAGCCGACTCAAAGTTGCAGACAACACCGGAGCGAGGGAAATCGCCTCCTTCAGCGTGAACGGCAAGAACCAGCGCCGTTTTGCCCGCGTCGGTGACATCATCGTTGCGTCCGTCAAGGTGGCCAGCCCGAAGGGCCAGGTCAAGAAGGGCGACAAGGTCTACGCCGTGATCGTCCGGACCCGCAAGGAAATGCGCCGCGCCGACGGCTCTTACATCCGTTTTGACGACAACGCCGCCGTGCTGGTGACCAAGGAGTCGCCGGAACCCCGAGGCACCCGCATTTTCGGCCCGATTCCGCGCGAGTTGCGCGACAAGGGCTTCACTAAAATTATCTCCCTGGCAGAGGAAGTCATCTAACCATATGCAAATCACCAAGATGGGTATCAAGAAGGGGGACGAGGTCAAGGTTTTGGCCGGCAAGGACAAGGGCAAGACCGGCAAGGTCTTGGACGTGTTCCCCAAAGATCGCCGCGTGGTGGCCGAAGGCTTGAACGTGCACGTCCGCTTCTCCAGGCCAAAGAAGCGCGGGGAAAAGGGCCAGCGCATGGAAGTGCCGGCCCCGATGGACGTCTCCAAGCTCATCCTGGTCTGCCCGCTCTGCGGCAAGCCCACCAGGGTCGGCAAGGAAGTCACTGACAGCGGGACCTACCGCAAGTGCAAGAAGTGCGGAAAGGCCATCAAGTAACTTTACACATATGATCAGCCTAAAGACACATTATAAGGACAAGACGATGCCTGAGCTCGCCAAGAGCCTGGGCTTGCCCAACCCGATGGCCATCCCCAAGATCCAGAAGGTCGTCATCAACGTCGGCGTCGGAAAGACGCTGAAGGACCAGAAGCTCCTGGACGCGATCATCGTGGACATCCGCAAAATAACCGGTCAGCAGCCGGTCAAGACGATGTCCAAGAAGTCGATTGCCGGATTCAAGATCCGCGAGAACCAAATCGTCGGCGTAGTGGCCACGTTGCGCGGAGTCCGCATGTACGAGTTCGTGGAGAAGCTCGTCCGCATAGCCCTCCCTCGGGTCCGTGACTTCAAGGGCATCAGCCCCAAGAGCTTCGACGGCCACGGCAACTACAGCCTCGGACTGAAGGAGCACATGGTGTTCGGGGAAACCTCCCGTGAGCACCTCGATCACACCTTCGGTCTCGAGATAAGCATCCAGACCACCGCCAAGGACGACAAGCAGGGCGAAGCGCTGCTCAGGTCACTGGGCTTCCCGTTCTCGCAAGATTCTAAACCAGCTAAGGCATAAGATATGGCTACCAAAGCACAGACAATTAAATCACTCAGGTCAAGAACCAATCCGAAGTTCTCCACTCGGGTCGTTAGGCGCTGCTGGCGCTGCGGCCGCAAGGGTGGGTACATGCGGGAATTTAACCTGTGCCGCATCTGCTTCCGCGAGCTGGCCTCCAACGGCGAGATCCCGGGAGTAACGAAATCATCCTGGTAAAGGATTATCACGACCATGACAGACCCAATTTCAGACATGTTGACAAGAATAAGGAACGCCCAGATGGTGAAAAAGCCGGACGTCTCTTTGCCTTACTCAAAATTCAAGCACAACCTGGCCAAGCTGCTGGTCTCCGAGCACTGGCTCAAGGCTTGCGACGTCAAGGAAGAGACCGGCAGTTTCAAGACCCTCGTCCTGACCCTCAGGTACGAGGCCACCGGCGAGCCGCTGATCAACGGCCTCAAGCGCGTCTCCAAGCCGGGCCAGCGCATTTACAGCAACCAGCAGGAAATCCCGCGCGCCCTGGGCGGTTCGGGAGTGACCATCGTTTCCACCTCCAGAGGATTAATGACAGACAGGCATGCCAGGACCCAGCACGTGGGCGGGGAAGTCATCTGTCAGATTTGGTAACCTAAACATATGTCACGCGTAGGCAAGAAGCCGGTCTCCCTCCCCGCTGGAGTGACCGCCGAGCTCAAAGAGAATATCCTCAAAGTCAAGGGCGCCAAAGGCGAGCTGTCCTTGGACGTGCACCCCAAGATCCAGCTCAAGGTTGAAGCCAGCGAGATAATCGTGTCCGTGGCCAAGCCCGATAACAAGCAGGAACGCGCCCTGTGGGGCCTGTTCCGCGCCCTGGTCAACAACATGGTCGTCGGGGTGACCACCGGCTTCACCAAGGTCCTGGAAGTCAACGGTGTCGGCTACAAGGCCGCGGTCGTTGGGACCAGCCTGAACATGAGCTTGGGCTACTCCCACCCGGTCAACATGGAAATCCCCAAGGGGCTGGAAGTGAAGATCGAGAAGAACGTCATCACCATCACCGGCGCAGACCGCCAGCTGGTCGGCCAGTTCGCGGCCGTCATCAGGGAGCAGAGGCCGCCGGAACCTTACAAGGGTAAAGGCATTAAGTACTCGGACGAGACGATCCGCCGCAAGGCCGGCAAGGTCGTGAAGGCCGTCGGAGGAGGCAAGTAACATGAAGAACAACAAGAAGCAGCTCCTCGCCCTCCGCCGCGGACGCGTCCGCGCCAAGGTTTCCGGAACCGCCGCCCGCCCGCGCTTGAGCGTCTACCGCTCGACCACCAACATCTACGTCCAGCTGATCGATGACGAGTCAGGTAAGACCCTGGCCGCCGCCTCATCCAAGGAACTGAAGGGCACCGTAAAGAAGACCGTCCAGGCCGAGGAAGTCGGCAAACTGGCTGCCAAGAAGGCCCAGGCCGCCGGCATCACCGAAGTCGTCTTTGACCGCGGCGGCAACCGCTACCACGGTCGCATTAAGAGCCTGGCAGAAGCCGCACGCGGCGCCGGCCTGAAATTTTAAGCTAATACCATGAGCGAACAAGCACCAGCAGCACAACCAGCAAAGTCAGCGGCGCCCGCAGCAAAGTCAGCGGCGCCCGCATCCTCATCCGCGTCACGCGGCCAGTTTAACCGTGGTCCGGGCCAGGGTGGCCAGGGCCGTGGCGGATTCGGCGGCGGTCAGGGAGGCCGTGGCGGATTCGGCGGCGGTCAGGGAGGCCGTGGCGGATTCGGCGGCCGCGGCCCGCGCCGCGGCGGCGACCGCAGTCCCCGCGA
>Ga0163151_10003250_pt1 | contig 23623 bp, 28 predicted proteins | sample OliLakLV19MP5IB2_FD_145596 | JGI IMG/M metagenome (GOLD analysis project Ga0163151, IMG submission 145596) | Freshwater microbial mat bacterial communities from Lake Vanda, McMurdo Dry Valleys, Antarctica - Oligotrophic Lake LV.19.MP5.IB-2 | ecosystem: Environmental > Aquatic > Freshwater >...
GTCGAGGTCGCCCGCGTCACCCGCGTGGTGGCCGGCGGCAAGCGCATGCGCTTCCGCGCTCTGGTCGTCATCGGCGACAAGAAGGGCCGCGTCGGCATCGGCGTCCGCAAGGGCGTTGACGTATCCGAGGCCATGAACAAGGCCGTCAACTCGGCCAAGAAGAACATGATCACCGTCCCTATCGTCAACGGCACCATCCCGCACGAGATCAAGCTCAAATTCAAGTCATCCGTCGTCTTCCTGAAGCCGGCCAAGCCGGGCACCGGAGTCATCGCCGGCGGCGCCATCCGCCAGGTCCTGGACATGGTCGGCGTCAAGAACGTCCTGTCCAAGATGATCGGTTCGTCCAACAAGATCAATAACGTCCGTGCCACTTACATGGCCCTGGCCAAGATGAAGGCCAAGCCCTCTTCCAAGAAGCAAGCCGCCAGCGAACCAGTAAAGGCCTCAGAATAACCATATGTTGAAACTCTCCAGCTTAAGGCCCTACAAGGGCGCCACCCGCCGCCGCAAGGTCGTGGGCCGCGGACTCGGTTCCGGCCATGGCACCTACTCAGGCCAGGGCATCAAGGGCCAAAAGGCTCGCCAGGGCGGCCAGATCCCGACCGGTTTTGAGGGCGGCAACATGCCGCTGCAGCGCCAGCTCCCCAAGAAGCGCGGCTTCAAGAGCCGGAACGCCAAGCCCCAGACCGTCAACCTGGACGACCTGTCCGAGAAGTTCCAGTCTGGCGCCACCATCAACCCGAAGGAGCTCATAAAGGCCGGCCTGGCCGACACCACCCTGGATTCAATAAAGATCCTGGGTCAGGGCGATCTGACCAAGTCGTTCATCTTTGAGAAGCTCGACATCTCGCTGAAGGCCAAGGCCAAGATCGAGGCGGCCGGCGGCAAGATCACCCAGAACCCGACCCGCAAGGAAAAGAAGGCCGCCAAGGCCGCGAAGAACGTCAAGAAGGCAGATAAGCACGCCAAATAACCTAAAATCACATGTCACGCCTGTCCCAAATCTGGAAAGCCCACGACCTGCGCAACAAGATTATCTTTGTGGCCCTGCTGTTGGTGGGCACCCGGATCCTGGCGCACGTGCCAATCCCGGGCCTTGAGGTCTCCAACCTGCAGGCCCTTTTGAATTCCAACCAGCTGTTCGGCCTGTACAACATCTTCTCCGGAGGCGCCCTGAGCAACTTCTCCGTGGCCATGCTCGGCGTGGGCCCGTACATCACCGCCAGCATCATCATCCAGCTTTTGACCATCATCATCCCCAAGCTGGGCGAGATGCAAAAGGAGGGTGGGGAAGCCGGTCGCGCCAAGATCAACCAGTACATGCGCATCCTGACCGTCCCGCTGGCCGTCATCCAGGCCTACGGCACCATAATCTTGCTTTCCCGCACCTCCGGTTCCGGCATAGTCATCGACTTCACGTCCTTCCAGTGGTTCGTGACCCTGCTGTCCGTGACGGCCGGCACCATGCTCCTGATGTGGATCGGCGAACTCATCACCGAGTACAAGATCGGCAACGGCATCTCCCTGATCATCTTCGCCGGCATCGTGGCCCAGCTGCCGCAGCAGGCCCAGCAGATCTGGGTCAACCTGACCACCTCCACCGGTTCCGTGTCCACGGAAAACCTGGTCATGATCCTGGGCTTCCTAGCCGCGGCCATCCTGGTCATCGCCGGAGTGGTCATGATCACGGAAGCACAGCGCAACATCCCCGTGTCCTACGCCAAGCGCGTCCGCGGCAACAAGATGTTCGGCGGCGTCAACACCCACCTGCCTCTGCGCATCAATCAGGCCGGCGTCATCCCGATCATCTTCGCCATCTCAATCCTGCTCTTTCCCGGCTTGATCGCCAACTTCTTCTCCCAGGCCAAGACCGAGGCCATCGCCAATGCCGCCACGGCCATCAACACGTTCTTCCAGAACCAGACCTATTACGGCATCATGTACTTCATCCTGGTGGTGGCGTTCACTTACTTCTACACCGCCATCGTCTTCAACCCGGATGAGATTTCCGACAACATCCAGAAGCAGGGCGGGTTCGTGCCGGGCCTGCGCCCCGGGCGCCAGACCGCGGACTTCCTGTACAAGGTCCTCAACCGCATCACCCTGGCCGGCGCCGGGTTCCTTGGCCTGATCGCCGTCCTGCCGTACATCGTCCAGGGCCTGACCAACACCCAGGCGCTGACCCTGGGCGGCACCAGCCTGCTCATCGTAGTGTCCGTGGTCGTGGAGGTCATCAAGCAAGTCCAGTCCCAGATGGTCATGCGCGACTACGAGAACTTCTAGGCCTAAAGCCAAAGAAACCGCCTGAAAGGGCGGTTTTTTGCTGCCTGAATCAGGATTGACAAATAACCCTGAATAGGGTAGAATATGCTATTCATGTCGTGCTGGAACACGGTTGTCCGGTTATAGGACTTACGCAGTTGTGTGCGACATGAATATTTTTTGGTAACAAGTTCGGGGAATGGCTAGAGGATGATTGTCCGCAAGGACAGCATCAAGAGTGTCGTTTCCCGAAGGGGTCGATGGATTGAGGAGGCGGTGTACCGCGGTACTGCCCACTGAGTGTCCAAAGACCCCAGCTCTTTTCACGGTTCGATGAGTTTGGGACAAACTTATTCCTCGGTGGCCGTAAGGTCTATCAGGACGGTGCTTGTCCCAATCGGGCCGGTTGACTGTAAAGCAGCTGCGCCACGGCGCTACTGTGCAGTTGTCAGCCGGTCCACTCTCTCGACGCTGCAGGACTAGGGCGAGTTTGCCAGAAATGGCGAAAATGCCAGTGTCCTGCACCTGGGTGGGCGTGCAAGCGTCCATCCAGTCCTATCAGCGGCCCGCAAGAACTGCGGGCACAACATTGCAGCCAGACTAATCGAAAAATGCGAATGCTTTAGTCGTCGTGTCAGGCTGCAAGGGGTCGATGGACTAAGGAGGCGGTGCACTGGGTGCTGTCCATCGTCTGTCCAAAGATCCCACCTATATAACGGAGGAACGAACTCCGGACGGACTATTAGAGGCTCGGCCTTAACGTTTAAGGAGGCTGTGTCCGTCCAGAAAGGGCCGGCTGACTAAGTTTGGAATGCGCTCCGGCGCTCCTGTGCAGTTGTCAGCCGGCCCGACCTTTCCAAGTTGCGTGACTGTGATGGTGCTGCCGGAGACGGCTAAGCATAGGATGTCACGCAACATGAACGGGCGCTTCTACAGGCCCGTTCAGTCTCTCTTTCAGAAAATCAACCTGGTTTCCTGGAAGAGGGACGATGAATTTCCAGTACGCAAGTACTAAGTAGGCGATGTTCCTCAATGACGGGCTACGCAGACAATGAGCCACGAGCTCCAAGGATACAGTGCCCGCCATAGTTCTTCCACAATGTCCGCAAGGACTTTTCCATACGGAGCGACAATGTCACGATTCATCGGAATTCGGCACCGCGTCAAGCGGACCGCCGCCGGCGAAGCCCGGCCCACCCAGGTGGCCATCCTCCCGGATGCCGCCAACGGCGCAATCGGCCTTATCGACATCGAGGACGAGGACTCCGAGCTCGACTTCGTGCTCGGCCGACTGCCGCATAAGATGCGGCCCGTCACACCAGGCGAGGACCTCACCGGCTTCCTGCGGCGCCACATCAAGTGGCAGACCATCGAGAAGGAAGACGGGGCCAAGATCGACGTCCCCATCAAGGTGCCATCCGCATTTGTCGGCCTCCAGGCCGGCGACACGGTGGCCATGGCCATGGGCGGCAGCGGGGACAACCTCGCGTTTGCCCTGTCCCGGCAGGCCGACAAGGTCGGCGCCCGGGTCATGCGCATTCAGCCGTTCGTCCTCAAGGACAAGCGTGGCGCCACCGGCAAGGACGATGACGCGACGCTCATGGTCAACCTGGCCAAGAGCGAGCCGGGACTGTTCCGGGTCGTCGCCGACCGCGACCGTGACCTTATTCGGGTCCGGGAGACGTTCCGCGCCCGCCAGGAAGCAATGCGCGACCGAATCAAGTGCGAGCAGCGGCTCAGGCAGGCGCTGGTCGGACGGATCTACCGGTCCGAGGACGGCCTGTACCCGGAAGGCCTGATCGAGGAGCAGTTCGACGAGGCCAAGGCCTCCGACATCATCCTCCAGGGCATGCGGAAGTTCGAGGGCCGGGCCGAGAAGGACCTGTTCACGGCGCTGGACCGGCTGCCGGTCTACACCGAGCTCCTGAGCAAGGTCAGGGGCATCGGGCCCATGATCTCGGCGCGCATTATCGCGTCCGTGCCGGACATCCGGCTGTTCCCAACTAAGCCGAAGTTTCGCAAGTTCTGCGGGGTTTGCACCACGCAGGACGGCCGCTTCCTCCGCCGGCGCACCGGAGAGGTGGCCAACTGGAGCCCGGAAATCCGGGAGGCGTTCTACCTGGCCGGCGACCAGTTCAAGTTTTCCAAGGACTCCGAATGGGGCCTCAAGCTCCGCGAGAACAAGGTCCGCCTGCGCCAGGCCCATCCGGAGCCGGTGGTGCAGGACAACGGCAAGACCCGCTATTCCGACGGCCACATCCTGAAGATGGCCCTCTGGAAGACGCGGTCGCAGTTCGCCAACTGGCTCTACACCGAGTGGAAGAAGCTCGAGGGCGGCCAGGGGGATCCGGTCAAGCAGGACGGCGACGAGCCGTCGGCAACACAGGAGGAAACTGTAGCGTAATTGCGTATTAGTATCACGTTGTCGGCAACGACAAATGATCTCATGTGCGCAACCTGGGGCGGCCTAAACCACCGCCCCAGCCTTTTTCCAGGCTCCTGAACCTTCGGGAGTCCGGAAAAGGGCATTGTCCGGAGAGTGTTCGCAAGAACAAAACTGGATGTGTGTCCTGCGGTGGACTATGAGGAGTATGTCTCAGGATAGTCATTTAACTGTCCGCCGCGAATTTCAGGAGGAGTAAATCAGAATTGACTGGGACTATCCCGTCCGTGGTGAAAGCCTGATAGAGTCGTGTCTCGGCCAAGGAACTGTCTGCTATGATCAGATTGTGCTTCGTGCACTACTAGCGACATGCAGGCATTTCCACCTATTGTGGTGACTATTGAGCTGGTGCTCGAAGGAGCTACCTCGGCAATGTCTCCACGGCCCGGGGTCTAGCGCAAGCTGGCCTCGGTTTTTTTATTTCAGGCATTGACCGTTACGTGGTTTTCCTGTATGCTTAGCGCGTCGTAATTGCGACATCCAAGGGGGACTAGTGATTAATATGCTCCGGGCATTCCTCATCTCCGCCGCCTGCGCCTATGCGGGCTATTACTTGGGCTTCGCGCCACTCGGCGCCGGACCCAGCCTGATTCCAACCGGGATCGCGCTCATTGCTCTTTTCCTGGCTGTGGTTGGTCTGCATTTTTTCGGTCGTCGACTGTTCGGCGCCGGCGAGCACGACTTCGACTGGAACTGGGGCACGCAAGCTCCAAGCAACGTCCTGGTCGGCGTGGCTGCAATGGCCGCGATCCTGACCGTCCAGACCTTCTACCTGTTCTCAGGGAACGGTCCGCAAATCGCCAAGCCGGGATCTGAGATGTTCCTGCTGGCGTATCTTGGCACCAAAGCGGTTGTCATGTGCACCTTGATGAGCATGGTCGCCATCATGCGCATGTCAGCAAAGAAGGATCTCGGCGACCCGGGGCCGCGGCGCCTGTACCTCGTTCGTTAGCCAACGCTCACGGAGCGCAAGCCGTCGTCCATCCCCGGACGACGGACTTTTTCTTTTCCGGCCCAAGCCTGGTATAATGAATACACATGAAAATAAAGAATTTCTTGATACTAATCGGTCCGCCAGGATCCGGCAAGGGAACCCAGGGCAAGCTCCTGGCCGGCGTCCTGGACTACACGTACCTCAGCTTGGGCGCCACCTTGCGCGAATATGCCAAGCGCGACACCCGGGAAGCCATGCAGGTCAAGGAATCCATAGATAACGGCCACATCATCCCGGATGATATCATCCGGCACATCTTCCACGAGACGATCACCCTCATCAAGCCGTCCAACGGCCTCATCCTGGACGGTTTCCCCCGGGACGTCCACCAGATAAGCATCCTGGACGAGGGGATAGGTAAGTACCGGGTGGACCGGGTCCGCGCGGCCTTCATCGACTTGCCCAAGGCCCAGGTCATCAAGCGCCTGGCCGAACGCCGCGGCATCGAGGCGCGCGCCGACGACACCCCCGACGTCATCCACACCCGCTTCCGCGAATACGACGAGAAGACCCATCCCCTGGTCGATTACTTCGACAGGCAGCACAAGCTGGTCAGGATCAACGGCGACCAGAGCATCGAGCGGGTCCATGCAGACCTGGTTAGGAAGCTGACCCATGAATAGGCTTGGATTCGACATCATCCTGCTTGGCGCGCCGGCTGCGGGCAAGGACACGCAAGCCCTTCCTCTCATCCGCAAGCACGGGCTTCTGCCGGTCGAGTCAGGCAAGCACTGGCGCAAGGCGGCCTCCCGCAAGGATGCCGTGGGTGCCCGCCTTCGCCGGACATTCAGCAAGGGCCAGCCGGCCCCGGTCAGCATGATGAAGGAATTCCTCCTCAAGGAGCTGAAGACCGCCCGCAAATCCGCCGACATGATATTCATCGGCAACCCGCGCCTCAAGCAGGAGGCCCAGCTGCTGGTCAGGCTGCTCCAGGCCAAGGGCCGGGACTACCTGGTCATTGGAATTGGCCTGCCGGTGGCTGAAATCCGCAAGCGGTCCCTGAAAAGGATGCGGGATGACCAGGACTGGAAATATGTGGGCAATCGGGTTAAAATGTATGGGATACAGGTCAAAAAGACCCTGGATTACTTCAAATCGCTAAACAAGTTAAGGATGGTAGACGGCAACCGCAGCATCGCCAGCGTAGGCCATGACATCAGCAAGATCATCAATGATTACCAAAGACAGCAAGCAAATCGAGTCCCTCAGGCAAAGCGGCCAGATACTCGCAAGAACGCTCGCGCTGGTCGCAACTAAGGTTGCCCCGGGCGTTTCCGCCTATGACTTGGATGCCCTGGCCGAGAGGGAAGTGAAGGGCTTTGGTGCCACGCCATCGTTCAAGAACTACAAGTCCAACCCGTCAGACTCGCCCTTCCCGGCCAGCCTGTGCGTCAGCATCAACAACGAGGTCGTCCACGGCATTCCCAAGAAGACCAAGATCCTCAGGAGCGGCGACCTGGTCAAGCTCGACCTGGGCGTCGAGTTTCGCGGCATGTACACGGATGCTGCCATCACCGTCCCGTGCGGCAAGGTCGAAAAGAAGCTCCTGTCCCTGCTGGACACCACCCGACTGTCCCTGGATAACGCGCTGAAGGTGGTCAAGGCCGGCAATCGCATCGGCAACGTCGGTCACGCCATAGAGAGCACGGCCAAGTATTACGGCTTCCAGGTCGTCAGGGAGCTGGTCGGCCACGGCGTGGGCGCGGCGGTCCACGAGGACCCGGAAATCCCGTGCTTCGGCCTGCCCGGCACCGGCGGCACTCTGCTGGAGGGCATGGTCCTGGCCATCGAGCCCATGGTCAACATGGGCAAGTGGCAGGTCGTCTTCGACAAGGACGGCTGGACCGTGAAGACCCAGGACGGGCACCCATCCGCACACTTTGAGCACACCATCCTGGTCACGGCCAAGGGTTGCGAGATCCTGACGCAGCTGCCCCGCCCTTAGTTTTCCACAACTCAAGCAATGGCGCGCGTAACTCTGCTCGACCCCAAACGATAAACTTATTGTTTGGGGGTTTGTTTTAGTTTGTGGTATAATTAAGCGTACTCAAGGAAGTTTTTATGGATAAAATCCTCGAAGAAAAAGAAACAAACACTCTGACTTCTGATTTGCGCCGCAGCCAGGAGCGCGCCAAGACGCTGAACCTGGTCGTCCTGCTCAGCTTTTTGTTTGGCGTGGCCGGCAGCGTGATAGGGAACATGTATGTCATGCCTGTCCTAAGCCAGAAAACCAATTCTGGCGGCTTGGGCGCGTCCGCCGATGGAGTGAGGACCATCCAGGTCAACGAGCAGTCAGCGGTCATCGACGTGGTCAAGCGCTCGTCGCCGGCCGTGGTCTCCATCATCGTCTCCAAGGACCTGAACAAGATCCCAGGCTACTCATCGTCCCAATTTGACTTTGGCCCGTTCAGCCTCGACCCGTTCTTCCAGAACCGTGACGACGAGCAATCCGCCACCCCAAACATCCAGCAGGTCGGCGGCGGCACCGGCTTCATCATTTCGCCGGACGGCCTGATTGCCACCAACAAGCACGTGGTCGATGACGAGCAGGCCAGCTACACGGTCCTGGCCAATGACGGCCAGGTATATTCCGCCACGGTTTTGTCACGCGCCCCGGTCAACGACATCGCACTGGTCAAGATAGAAGCCTCGAATTTGCCCACTCTGCCCTTGGGAGATTCCGCCGACCTGGACATCGGCCAGCGCGTCATTGCCATAGGGAATTCCTTGGCCCAGTATCAGAATACCGTGACCACGGGCGTGGTATCCGGCATCGGCCGGACAATTATCGCCTCGGGCTCGGCCGGCTCCGAACAGCTTGAAGGAGTGATCCAGACTGACGCCGCCATTAACCCCGGCAACTCCGGCGGGCCGCTGCTGGACATCGGCGGTTCGGTCATCGGCATCAACACCGCCATAGATTCGCAGGGCCAGCTGGTCGGCTTTGCCATCCCCGTCAACGACCTCAAGAAGGACCTGGAAAGCTTCCGTAAGTTCGGCAAGATCATCAAGCCCTTCCTGGGCGTGCGCTACGTCCTGGTCAACGAGTCCATCAAGGAGGAGAACAGCCTGACCGTCGACTACGGCGCGCTGGTCATCAGCGGCTCCGGCGCCAGCGCCCAGCCCGCCGTGACCAAGAACTCGGCCGCGGAAAAGGCCGGCATCAAGGCCAATGACATCATCCTGGAAGTCAACGGCACCAAGATCAACGCCGACCACAGCCTGGCCGGCATCCTCAAGAACTACAACCCCGGCGACACCGTCAAGATGAGGATACTGACCGGCACGGAAGAAAAGGACATCACCGTGACGCTAGGGGAGAGCCAATAGCATGCGCATCATCGGCCTGGACTGGGGGACGGTCCGCGTGGGCGTGGCCATGAGCGACGAGGAGGGCAAGCTGGCATTCCCCCTGCAGCACACCTTGGACGGCAAGACGGCGCCTGAGGACATACGGAAGCTGGCGGAGGAGTACGACGTGGGCAAGATTGTCCTCGGCCTGCCCCTCAACCTCCAGGGCCAGGAGAGCGACTCCTCCCGGAAGACCCGCAAGTTCGCGGACAAGGTCAAGCGGCTGACGGGCATGGAACCGCAGTTCGTGGATGAGCGGTTCTCAAGCGTCCAGTCCGGCCAAGCCCTTCGGCAGCAGGAAATAAAGGAGAAGGACCAGCGGCAGATAAAGGACAACATAGCAGCCGCCCTCATGCTCCAGAATTATCTGGACTCCAACCCTGAAACATAAATTAATAAAAGTTAATAAAACAAATGGCAAAAGACAAAACAAGCACGAAGTCAGCGACTCAATCTCCGGCATGGATGCGGATGCACAAGATTCAGGTCCACAGCAACCGCTGGCTCGCCTGGACCATCACGTTCGCCGTCCTGACGTGCGCCACCCTGGTCGCGTACATCCAGGTCTCCGGCATCCACTTCGAGACCCAGATGCGGTTCGACTCCTCCGTCACCCAGTACTGGGGCACGTTCACCAACCGGTTTGACGGCTATTCCGTGAAGTACCCGCGCTCCTGGGGCGTGGAGTCGGAAGGCGCGTCCAGCATCAGCTTTGTCAGCACGCACAGCGCCAACGAGTATTTCGGCGTGACGTCCTACCCCCTATCCGACGAAAAACAGATCCGCGCCTCCATCTTCAGCACCTCGGAGGATACGGTCAAGGTCAGCGGCGTGACCGGCATCAAGCTCAGCCAGAGCCGCAACCAGCCTGAGAACGTGGTCCTGGTCAAGGATTCCACCCGCCTCTACGTCATCCGCGGCAAGGGCGACATCTTCGACCGCATCCTGTCCACATTCAAGTTTGAGGAGAAGCTTGAGCGAGTTTAGGCAAGACATCGTATCGCAGCACTGGGTCCTGTTTGCGCCAAACCGCAGCAAGCGCCCGGAAGACTTCGGCCAGGAGCCGGCGACGCCGGCCAGTGCCGACCTGCCCGCCTGCGACCCCAAGTGCGTCTTCTGCCCCGGCCAGGAGGGGTTTAACCTGGAAATCACCTCATACCCGGCCGGCTCCGACTGGAAGGTCCGAGTCATCCCGAACAAGTATGAGGCGCTGGGTCATTCCGGCGGCCGCCAGCGCAACGACTTCTACAACGTCCGAGAGGGCATCGGCGACCACGAGGTCATCATCACCCGGCCCCATGACGTCCTGACGGCATTCCTGCCCGACGACGTCATGGACGCCAACCTATACATCTACCAGGAACGCATGCGCGACCTGTCCAACCACCCAGAGGTCCAGCATGTGCACGTCCTCCAGAACTACGGGAAGGCCGGTGGGGCATCCATGCTCCACCCGCACTCGCAAGTCTTCGCGACTCCTTTCGTTCCGGAGCACCTGCACGACGAGGTAGTCGGGTCTTACGTTTACTTCGAGCAGCACGGCGCCTGCATCTACTGCGAGATGCTGCTGTACGAGATGTCGGAAAAGCTGCGCGTGGTCATAGACGACCCTGACTTCCTTGTTTTCGCGCCGTTCGCCTCACGCGTGCCTTACGCCCTGCGCATAATCCCCAAGCGGCACATGGCCAGCTTCATGGACATGACCGCCACGGAAAGAAAATCTCTGGGTCGCGTCCTGAAAAGTTCCCTGGTCCGGATATATCGCAAGCTCGGCAACCCGGCTTACAACTATTACATCCACACCATGCCGGTGTCCCATGAGCTGATGACCCGCTACGACGACCGCAGCTACCACTGGCACCTGGAGATACTGCCGCGCCTGAACGTCTGGGGCGGGTTCGAGCTCGGGTCCGACGTCTACGTCAACACGATCCTGCCGGAAACTGCGGCAGACCTGCTGCGCCAGCCGGATGCCGCAGAAGCAACCGTGAAAAATTAAAGCCCAAAAAGTAAACCAAAGCAAAAATGAAAAAGCTGCTGGTCGGCAACTGGAAGATGAACCCGGAGACGATTGACGAGGCCCGCCAATTGGTCCTTAGCTTTGAGCACCGGATGCACCTGGTCCAGCGGAAGGCCGAGGTCGTCATCTGCCCGCCGGCGCTTTACCTGGCCCCGCTGGCGCACCATACCCACCTGGTCCAGATCGGCGCGCAGAACATGTCATGGGCGGAGAGCGGCGCTTACACCGGGGAGATTTCCGCCAAGCAGCTGTCGCAGTGGGAAGTCCGCTACGTCATCCTGGGCCATTCGGAACGCCGCATCTACTTTGGCGAGACGGACGCTGACGTCAACAGGAAGCTTCTGCTGGCCCTGAAATACCACATGATTCCAGTGGTCTGCCTGGGCGGTGAGGACGGCGCCAAGAAGGCGGATATGAAGCGCCTGGTCACCAAGCAGTTCAATGCCGTCACCAAGGGCCTGGACAAGGCCGACTTCCACCAGGCCATCTTCGCCTATGAGCCCATCTGGGCCATCTCCACCATGAAGAACTCCAAGCCGGCCACCGGCGAGCACGCGGCGGAGCTGGTCGACCACATCCGCGCCTTGCTGGCCAAGAAGATCGGCAAGGACCGGGCCGAAACGTGCCGCGTCATTTACGGCGGCACGGTCAATCCCGCCAACGTCCATGAGTTCGCGCGCTACCCGACCATCTCCGGGGCCCTGGTGGGCGGGGCGTCATTGGCCAGCCAGGCGTTCTGGAAGCTGGTCGAGGAGTTTACCCGCGAATCAATCCACAAAAAATGAAAGTCTACGTAGGCGCCGACCACGGCGGGATAAAACTGAAGAACGAGGTCGTGAAGTGGCTGCATGAGTGGCATTTTGAGGTCGAGGACCTGGGCGCGCACGACTTCAAGAGCGAGGATGATTACCCCGACTATGCCTGGCCCGTGGGCGTGAAGGTCGGCAGCACTCCTTACACCTTGGGCATCCTGGTCTGCCGTTCCGGGCAGGGGGTCTGCATAGTGGCCAACAAGGCCAAGGGCGCCCGCGCGGCCGTTGCCTGGACCGAGGCTGCCGCCCATTCCGCCCGCCATGACGACGACGCCAACATCCTCTGCCTGCCCGCCGATTACCTGACCATCGACAACGCCAAGAAAATCGCCAACATCTTCCTGACCACGCCGTTCAACTCGGAACCGCGGTACAGGCGTCGCATCGACAAGGTCCGGAAGATTGACGCCAACCTCTAGTATTTATTAGTTACTCCTATGGACAAGTACAACTCCCAACTGCCGCAAGTCCGCATCCGGCCGCCCCAAGAGCCATCGCTGTTTTCGGCGCGCAAGGCCTGGGGGTACCTGTTCGTCTTGCTGTCGTTCGTCCTGGCGGTGACCTTTATATACATGGTCCAGTTGGAGCGGGAACCGGTGGAAGGCCGCGTCTGCATCCAGGTCATCACCTCGGCCAAGAACACCCAGACCGGCGAGGTTCGCGATTTCCCCACGCCGTGCGATGTGCCAGCAGGTTGGGAGCCGCTGAAGGTAGAGATACTGCCAAACGTCCCAGTGAGCGTCACAGCGAATGATGAAGAGAATCCCGGTACATACAAGAATACGGAACTTGGCTACTCTATTTCTTATGACATCGCCAAGTGGCAGTCCCCGGATGTTCAGGGTTCTACGACATACTTTTACACTACCGAGTACTATGAGGGCATCGGCTTTCGAGTTTCTGTCAGTTTGAGATCTGAGGAACAGGTAGTGGAAGAGATGGTTGCGGAAGCCAACACGAACTATACCAAGGACGCCAAGCTTTCTACTGCCCAGGTTGGCGGGATTGAATGGGTGAAAATCACATATAGTGTCGACATTGGCGGCAAAGGGACGATTTATGTAGCCAATATGGCCGCTAGGACCTATGCCATCAGCACGGAGGACAGCGAGTATTTCAACGAGCTGGTCGACGCGTTTACTTTCCTGAACTAGCATGCCAGAGATCATCCCTGCCATCCTGACGAATGACGTCTCCGACTTCCGCAAGAAGTATGCGGAGCTTTTTGCTCTTGGACACTACTTCACCAAGCTGCACGTCGACTTCGTGGACGGGGACTACCTGCCCCACCGGACCGTCATGCCGGACGACCTGCCCAAGCTGGGACACGCGCCCTTTGAGCTCATGGCCCATTTCATGGCCTATGACCCGGACCAGTATTTCAGTCACATCAAGGTCCTGGGTTTCACATGGGTCATCATCCACTTTGAGGCCTTCCATTTGCGCGCCGACATCGACTTGGCCATAGACGCGGCCCGCAAACTGGGCCTGAAGGTCGGTCTGGCCATCAATCCGGAGACCAAGCCGTACCAGATCGCGCTGTTTATCAAGCGAGTGGACATGATCCAGCTGATGGGCGTGCATCCGGGAGCGCAAGGCCGGCCATTTGAGTACGAGACCCTGGATAAGATCAGGGAATTGAAAAAACTGACCAAGAATGTCATAATTTGCGTAGACGGCGGGGCCAAGCTGGGCATCGCCAGGCAGCTGGCGGAAGCCGGCGCAGACTGGATAATCGCCGGTTCGGCCATCGCCAAGTCCGACCACCCGAAACAAAGCATTGAAGAGCTGGTCGCCGACATAAAAACATGAAAAAAACCGCAAATTTAGACAAACAAGCCAACGACATCCGCCAGGACATCATCAAGATGCTCATCAAGGCCAAGTCTGGCCACTCCGCGGGCCCCTTGGGCTCGGCGGACATCTTCACGGCGCTTTACTTCGCCGCCATGAACGTCAACGGCAAGAAGCCGACCGACCCGACCCGCGACCGCTTTGTCCTGTCTTGCGGCCACTACGCCCCGGTCTGGTACGCCACCATGGCCCACGCCGGGTATTTCCCCGTGTCCGAACTCGCCACGTTACGTAAACTCGGCACCCGCCTGCACGGCCATCCTCACAACGAGGTTTTGCCGGGTGTGGAAAACTCTTCCGGCCCCCTCGGCCAGGGTCTGTCGCAAGCCGCCGGCATGGCTTACGTGGCCAAGTACCTGGACAAGAAGCCGTGGCGCACCTATTGCTTCACCTCGGACGGCGAGCAGCAGGAAGGCCAGATCTGGGAGGCCATCATGTTCGCCGGCAAGTACAACCTGGGCAACCTGACCGTGCTCCTGGACCGCAACAACATCCAAATCGACGGCCCGACGGAGAATGTCATGCCTTTGGAGCCGCTCCGCCAGAAATACGAGTCCTTCAACTGGACCGTCCTGGAGGTGGACGGCCACAACATCCGCGACATCGTGGATGCCTGCAACCGCGCCAAGGCCACCCAGGAGAACCCGACCATGATCATTTGCCATACCATCCCCGGCAAGGGCGTGGATTTCATGGAGAACCGATACGAATGGCACGGCATGCCGCCGGACACCTCGGACGTGCCGGGGGCGCCGGCCAAGGGCCAGCAGGCCGCCGAAGCCTTGCGGGAATTAAGGTCATTAGGCGGGAGAATCACGGGGGAGCATGAGTAGCGAGCACGGGCCATCGCCCGAAGCCGAACGCCTGGCCCAGCAAGGGGAAATCGACTCCCTTCAAAGGCAGGTTGAGGAGCTGAACCTGCAACTTGTCGCGTTGCCCGACAACGATGAGGCCGGGCAGAGAAGGATTAACCTGGCGGTAATGAGTTTGCTGGACAGGAAGGGCCGACTGGAAGGGGCCAGGCCCACCAGGGTCAGGTTCAACGACTAGTGAGAGGCAGGATGAAATAACTTTACTTAAGTCAAAACATAACCATGAACAACCAAGAATCAGCGCAGCGTTACCCGGGCGAAGCGGCCCACGACCTCGGATCCGAGCAGCAGACCAGCGTAGAGTTACAGGAGGAAATCCTGATGCTCGAGCAGGAGCTGGCTGACCCGGAACTTGACCCCGCGGAAGCGGAATCAAAGCGCACCCTGCTCGCCACCCTTAAGGAGGCGCTCAGCATTGCCGATACTGAAGCAACAAATGGCCAAGTCAAATAAAAAACCAGTGAGCTCCGGTTCCAAGCACCCGTTTGCCCTAGCTGAGGGCGTCTTTACAGATGACGTCAAGCAGGTTCCCATCCGCAACGGTTACGGGGAGGGTCTGGTCATCCTGGGCAAGGAAAACCCCAACGTCATCGCGCTCTGCTGTGACTTGGTGGAGTCGACCAAGACGGCCGAATTTGCCAAGATGTTCCCGGACCGGTACGTGGAGGTGGGCGTGGCCGAGCAGAACATGGCCGGCCTGGCCGCGGGCATGGCCCATGAGGGCAAGATTCCGTTCTGCACCTCTTACGCAACTTTTTCACCGGGCCGCAACTGGGACCAGATCCGCGTCTCCATCTGCTATTCCGGCAATAACGTCAAGATCATCGGCTCGCACGCCGGCATTTCCGTGGGCCCGGACGGCGCCACCCACCAGGCCATGGAGGACATCGCCATCACCCGCGTCCTGCCCCGGATGATCGTCCTGGTCCCGGCTGACGCCATCGAAGCCAGGAAGATGACCATAGCCGCGGGGAAAATTAACGCCCCGGTCTACATCCGCCTGGCCCGCGAGAAAACCCCGCAATTCACCACGGAAGACACGCCGTTTGAGATCGGCAAGGCCAACGTCCTGCGCTCGGGCAAGGACTGCACCATCGCCGCCGCCGGACCGCAAGTCTATTACGCGTTGCAGGCGGCGGAAGATCTGGCCAAGGACGGTATCGAGTGCGAGGTCATAAACGTCGGTTCGGTCAAGCCGCTGGACGTGGATACCCTGGCAAAGTCCGTGAAGAAGACGGGCTGCATCGTCAGCGCGGAGGAGCATCAGATCACCGGTGGGGTCGGCTCATCCGTGGCCGAGGCCCTGTCCCGCACCTGCCCCGTGCCGCAGGAGTACGTGGGCATGCCCGACCACTTCGGCGAGTCCGGCGACCCAAACGAGCTGATCGCCAAGTGGGGGATGGATGCCAAGGCGGTCGTTACCGCGGTCAAGAAAGTCATGAAGCGCAAAATTTGACCATTCCACTTAAACTGGGCAAATCCGGAATCCGTCCGGATTTTTTGCTAAAAAATTAGGTTTATCTTATAATAAATAGGTAAAAGTTTGGCGGTCTCGAAACAAAACCTAACAAACATCAAATGTTCTGGAAAAAATCCTCCAAATACGACCTGGTTTCAATTGGCGATACCACCATCGACGCGTTTTTTGAGTTGCATGAGGCATCCGTCAACTGCAACGTCGACCGGTCCGAGTGCAAGCTCTGCCTGACCTATGCCGACAAGATCCCTTACGAGGAGCTGACCATGCTGCCGGCCGGCAATTCCACTAACAATGCTGTGGGTAGCGCCCGTCTGGGCCTCAAGAACGCGTTCGTCTCCGCCATAGGCGACGATTCCAACGGCCAGACAATAGTGGACGCGTTGAAGTCCGAAGGCATCGACACCCAGCACGTCCGGGTCAACAAGGGCGTGAAGACCAACTTCCACGGCGTCCTGGTCTTTCAGGGCGAGCGGACCATCCTCATCAAGCACAACAAGTTCGAATACGCCATGCCCAAATCATTGGACACCAAGTGGATCTATTTCTCGTCCATGGGCGCGGGCACGGAAAAATTTCATGACGATTTTGCCAATTTCCTCAAGAAGAATCCGGACATCAAGGTCGGTTTCAACCCCGGCACTTTCCAGATGCGCATGGGCGCCAAGCGCCTGGCCGGCATCTACTCCCGAACCCACATCCTCTACCTGAACCGCGAGGAGGCGGCCTTGGTCACCGGCCAGAAGACCCGCGACATCCCGCTGCTCATGAAGGGCATGCACAAGCTCGGCCCGCCAATCGCTGTCATCACCGACGGCCGCGACGGCTCATACGCGTCAGACGGCAAGAAGATCTGGTACATCCCGGAATTCCCAGGCCCGCGCATTGAGGCGACCGGCGCCGGAGACGCCTACGGCACAGGCTTCACCGCCGCCACCATTTACGGCCACACTGTGGAGGACGCCATGGTCTGGGGGACCATCAACGGCGGCAACGTCGTGTTGCACGTGGGCCCGCACAAGGGCCTGCAGACAAAATCACAGATGGAAGCCTACATGAAGAAATTCCCTAAATTCAGGCCGAAGGAGATTTAAGACTTGGCGATACTTAGGAGAGTAGCGGGCGTCCTGCTCATCGTCGTTTCTATCATTTTAGTTTCTGCGTCGTTCCTGACCATCGGCATACACAACAACTGGTGGCCGCTCATAATCGCGGCCGTGTTGTGCATTACAGGCTTCACATTGGTCATCGCTCCTCCCAGAACCAAGTAACCACACACCTATGAAAGTATTCGTCACGCGCAACATCCCGCAACCTGGCTTGGATCTTTTGAAGGCCAACCACATTGAAGTCGAGGTCTCGCCGCTGGAGCGGCCTTTGACGCGCGAGGAGCTTATGCAGAACATCAAGGGCGTTGACGGCATCCTTTCCCAGCTGGTGGACAAGATTGACGGCGAAGTCATGGACGCGGCCGGCCCTCAGCTGAAGGTCATCTCCAACTACGCCGTCGGCTACGACAACATCAAGCTGGCCGATGCCGCCCAACGCAACATCTTGGTCACAAACACGCCCGACGTCCTGACCGACGCCGTGGCAGACCACGCCTTCGCCCTCTTGCTGGCCGCCGCCCACCGCGTGGCGGAAGCCGACCGCTTCTCGCGCGCCGGCAAGTTCCAGGGCTGGCAGCCGTTCCTCCTCCTTGGGCAGGACGTCTTCGGCAAGACCTTGGGCGTAGTGGGCATGGGCCGCATCGGCGGTGCCTTGGCCCGCCGCGCCGCCAAGGGCTTCGGCATGAAGGTCCTGTACCACGACCGCCAGGCCAACGCCGAGCTGGATGCCGAGATCGGATCCGCCAACGTCAGCATGGACGACCTCCTGAAGAATTCCGACTTCGTGTCGGTTCATGTCCCGCTGTTGCCGGAGACCAGGCACCTCATGTCCGCTCCGCAGTTCGAGATGATGAAGAAGACCGCCATCCTGATCAACACCGCCCGCGGCCCCATAGTAGACGAGCAGGCCCTGCTCAACGCCCTCAAGAACGGTGACATTTTCGCCGCCGGCATAGACGTCTGGGAGAATGAGCCGCAGCTGACCCCCGGCCTGGCAGACCTGGACAACATCGTCCTGACGCCGCATACCGCCTCCGCCACCGTCGAGACCCGCGACAACATGAGCAAGGTTGCGGCCGAGAACATGTCCGCCGCCCTGAAGGGCGAGACGCCGCCTAACCTGGTCAAACCTGCATGAGCGACGAGGAAGCGCCGTCCCCGCGCGGCCGCCGGACCTGGATAAAGAAGAAGACCAAGCGTCGGATCGCTTTCCTGCTGGTTGCCGTCATCGTCATGATCTTTTACCGCGGCCTGTTTGCCACCACCAAGAACAATTTCAACTGCGACTACAGCATCCTGTACGCGGTCTGCGCCCCAAAGTTCAAGAACGCCGAGTTCCCCGGCCTGTGGGAGATAATGAGAACCGGAGTAGATTTCTAATGCTCGTCCACATCGGAAAAATCGTCCACAGGAAGATGGTCGGCAAGTATGCCGTGCCGGCCTTCAACACGAGCGACCTCGAGACGACCATGGGCATCAGGCGGGCGGCCGAGGCCTTGAACGCGCCGGTCATTATCCAGACGTCAGTCGGGACGCTGGAGTACGCCGGCATGGAGGAGATTGCCGAGATCATCAAGATCGAGGCCCGCAAGGCCAAGGTGCCGATTGCCCTCCACCAGGACCACTGCAAGGATTTTGCCATCATTAAGAAGCTCATCGACCTCGGCTACAGCTCGGTCATGATCGACGCCTCGGGCATGGAATACAAGGACAACGTCAAGCTGACCAAGGCTGTGGTGACATACGCCCACAAGCGCGGCGTCATGGTCCAGGCGGAAATCGGCAGGCTCTTGGGCAACGAGGACTGGCAGGACGTCAAGTCCGGCGAGGACCTGATGACTGACCCGGACGAGGCCGCCAAGTTCGTGGCTGCCACCGGCATCGACACGCTCGCCGTGGCGGTGGGGTCCATGCACGGCATCCCGGTTGACCCGCGCATCAGGAAGATCCTGGCCAAGACCCTGAAGGAGCACATTGACCTGCCGCGTTTGGCCGCCATCCGCAAGAAGGTCAGCATTCCACTGGTCCTGCACGGCGCTTCCGGCGTCCCGGACGACCAGATGCGAGCGGCCATCAGCCATGGCGTGGCCGTTTTCAACATCGATACCGACCTGAGGGTTGCATTTAACAAGGCTTTGAGGGATAATTTAAAAAAGAACCCGCAGATCTATGATCCGCGGAAGCTTTTGGCGCCAGCCACAGATGCCCTGCAGAAGATGGCCGAAACAAAGATCAAATTGCTGAAAACCAACGGTAAGGCGAAATAAAGACCGCAAAAACATAATTAAACAAACAAAAACGAAATGAAGAAAGACCACTGGCTGAAGAGCGAGTTCCACATGGAAAAATGGCTGCACAGGCACCTGTTGTTCAAGGACGACAGGGAATTTGCCATTTTCCTGGTTTGGTCCATGCTCGTCGCTTTGCTGATTTATAACGTAAGGTAATATTTCCATGGACAAGATCAGGGTCGCAATCAACGGCTTCGGCCGCATCGGGCGCCAGGCCTTCAAGATAGCCCTGGAGCACCCGGAACTGGAAGTGGTGGGGATCAACGACTTGACCGAGCCGCATGTTTTGGCTCACCTTTTAAAATACGATTCGGTCTACGGCGTGTACCCCAAGAAGGTTGAGGCTGATGACCGCCATGAGAAGGCCAGCGCCACGGTATTTTCCGTGGGCACCCTGGTCGTGGCCGGGCACAAGACCCCTGTTTTTGCTGAGAAGGATCCGGCCGTCCTGCCGTGGCGCGACCTGAACGTGGACGTCGTCCTGGAATCTACCGGCCGCTTCACGGATTCGGAGAAGGCCGGCGCGCACATCAAGGCCGGCGCCAAGCGCGTCATCATTTCCGCCCCGGCCAAGGACGAGGGCGTCACGCGCACCTATGTCATCGGCGTGAACGACAACAAGTACGACGCCAAGGACACCATCATCTCCAACGCCTCCTGCACCACCAACTGCGTCTCGCCGGTCATCGCCATCCTGCATTCAAAGTTCGGCGTGGCCAAGATGCTCATGTCGACCATCCATTCCTACACCGCGGAACAGAACCTGGTCGACGGCCCGCCGCCCGGCGGCAAGTCCGGTGACTTGCGCCGCGCCCGCGCCGCCGCCGTCAACATCATCCCCACCAGCACCGGCGCGACTATCGCCACCACAGAGGCCATCCCCGAGCTCAAGGGCCTGCTGGGCGGCGCCTCCTACCGCGTCCCGACCCCGTGCGGATCGCTTTGCGACTTCAGCCTGGTGCTGAAGAAAAAGGTCACCGTGGAAGAGGTCAACAGCGCCTTCACCGAGCTGGCCCGCCATCCGATGTGGGAAAAAGTCTTGGAAGTGACAACTGACCCGATCGTCTCATCTGACATCATCGGCAACCCGCATTCGGCCATCGTCGACCTGGCCCTGACGCAGGTCGTGGACGGTGACTTGGTCAAGGTCGTGGCCTGGTACGACAACGAGTTCGGCTACTCTAACCGCTTGGTGGAACAGGCCGCACTGATAGGCAGGAAATAAGCATGATAAAACCCGTCACATCCGTAAAACTAGCCGGACGCAGGGTCCTGCTCAGGGCCGGATTTGACGTGCCTCTGCAGGAGACCAAGTCCGGCGGATGGGAAGTGGCCGATGACACGCGCATCAAGCAGACCATGCCCACTCTGGAATACTTGGTCAAGTCCGGCGCCAAGACGGTCATTTTGTCCCATTTGGGGCGGCCGGAAGGCAAGTGGAACCATACCTTAAGCATGTTGCCGGTGGCCGCCAAGCTGGCGGAAATGACCAAGCGCAAGCTGGTCGTGGTCAAGGGCAAGCTGCCCAGCTACAAGGCGCCGACTCACGTTTATTTTTTGGATGAGGACGTGACGCTGGCCGATTACAGCAAGATGTCCAAGGACATGGCTGACGGCGAGATTTTGTTCCTTGAGAACATGAGATTTTACGCCGGCGAGGAGAAGAACGAGATGTCCTTCACCCGCGTGCTAGCCAAGTTCGGCGACGTCTTCGTCAATGACGCGTTTTCCGTCGCCCACCGCAAGGAGTGCTCGACGGTCGGATTGACGGAAAAACTGCCTAGCTACGCCGGCATCACGTTCATGAAGGAGATTGAGGCGCTGAACAAGGCCATCAAGCGTCCGCGACAGCCGGTCGTGTCCGTCATGGGCGGGGCCAAGATCGCGGACAAGATCGACACCATCAATTTCCTGGCCGGGTTTTCCGAGCACATCCTGATCGGCGGCGCCATCGCCAACGCGTTCCTCAAGGCCAAGGGCTATGAGATAGGCAATTCCAAGTCGGCGGAAGTGCCGCTGGCCAAGGAGCTCCTGCGCCACTATAAGGACAAGATCATCCTGCCGGTGGACGTCGTGGTATCCAAGTACGATGACGCGCCGTCCCACGCCACCACCCCGGACAAGGTCAAGTCCAACGAGTACATTTACGACATCGGCCCGGAGACGGTCAGGAAGTTTTCCAAATACATAAAGGCGGCCAAAACCATCATCTGGAACGGGCCAATGGGCATGATCGAGAAGAAGCAGTATTCCTTCGGCAGCAAGGCCATCGCTCAGAGCATCGCCGCGCAGTCCAAGGGCAAGGCGTACGCCGTGGTCGGAGGCGGGGAGAGCGTGGAGGTCGTCGAGCGCGCGCGCGTCACGGAGTTCATCGACCACGTTTCGACCGGCGGCGGAGCCATGCTGGAGTTCATGTCCGGCAAGACCCTGCCCGCAATTAAGGCGCTGGAGAAATAAAATGGATCATAAGCAGCCTCCACAATTCAGCACGCAACCCATAGCCTGGTTCAGGGCCCACCTGAACATCTTCCTGCTGGTGCTCTTCGTCCTTGCCAGCGCCTCCATTTTAGCTTGGGCCGAGTATGACTCGGCACGCAATGAGGAAGTGGGAGAGCAATCGGCCTCCCAGGCGCGCTGCATGGAGTCAAGCCCGGATTGCGAAGCGCCCGCCTCAGAAGATGCCGAAGCGGCCCACCCAAGCCTGCAATACGACTTGGCCGCAAAATACGGCCTGACCTTCAAGTACCCGGAAGGGTACGAGGTCCTGACCGGCAAGTCCGGCCGGCCCGCGTTTGACGGCGGTGTCTATTACTCAGTCGGCTTGCCCGGCGACAAGTGGTCATTCGGCGTGGACCTCAAGCCTAACACCAGCAACATGACCACGGATCAGGCGTACCAGGAAAACTACGATTACTGGGCCGAGTCGGCCATGGGCCCGTCGGACTTCAAGCTTTCCGATTTCAAGGCCAGGGAAGTCGAGGTCAGCGGCTTTCCCGCCCGCCAGTTGACCATAGATCGTTTTGGCGACGTTGGATCGGTCATGGTCAGTTTGGCCACTGACAAGTTTATCTATCTGTTCACCGGCAGTCCGGATAGCCTGACCTATGACTTTCTGTCCAGCATAAAAATAGAGGATGGGATTTACGACGTGTCCTTTTTATCCGAAAGCTAATGCAAATTAAACCCTACAAAAAACTCATACTGGTCGTCCTGGATGGTTTTGGCCTGGCCACGACCACCCAGGGCAACGCCATCAACGCCGCCAACCCGCCTCACATGAACGCGTTGATCGACCATTACCCATCCACGTCATTGCAGGCATCCGGAGCGTCCGTCGGATTGCCGTGGAGCGAGATGGGCAATTCCGAGGTCGGGCACATGAACCTCGGCGCCGGGCGCATAGTGGGCCAGGACCTGTCCCGCATCACCACGTCCATTGAGGACCGGACCTTCTTTAACAACCCCGTCTTCCTGGAAGCGCTGAACCACGTCAAGGAGAACAACTCCGCCCTGCACCTGGTCGGGCTGGCCAGCCCGGGCGGCGTCCACAGCTTTGACGAGCACATGTTCGCTCTGTTGGGCCTGGCCTCAGAGCAGGGCATCCAGCGCGTCTACATCCACATGTTCCTGGACGGCCGGGACACGGCCCCGCAAATTGCCCTTGAGACCCTGGAGAGGCTCAACGCCAAGATCGCGCAACTGCGCGTCGGAGCAATCGTGACCATTGCCGGGCGTTTTTACGCCATGGACCGCGGCGAGCACTGGAACCTGACTGAGCAGACTTACCGCGCCATGGTCAACGGCGAGGGCCCGCAGTCCGACTCCGCGGAAAACGCCGTCCGCGACTACTACAGCCAGCACATCTACGACGAGATGATCCCGCCGACCATCATCAACCTGCCGGACGGCACGTCACCGCGCGTGTCGGAGAACGACGCCATGATCATGTTCAACTTCCGCTCCGACCGCGCCCTCCAGCTGTCTCGCGCCTTTGCCGAATGGGGCTTCAGCAAGTTCCCCAAGCCGGTCAAGCAGTACAAGAATTTGAAGATCGTGACCATGACCGAGTTCGCGCGCGGACTGGACGTCAAGATCGCCTACCCGCCGCACGAGATCACCAACGGCTTTTCCGAGA
>Ga0163151_10003254_pt1 | contig 23616 bp, 18 predicted proteins | sample OliLakLV19MP5IB2_FD_145596 | JGI IMG/M metagenome (GOLD analysis project Ga0163151, IMG submission 145596) | Freshwater microbial mat bacterial communities from Lake Vanda, McMurdo Dry Valleys, Antarctica - Oligotrophic Lake LV.19.MP5.IB-2 | ecosystem: Environmental > Aquatic > Freshwater >...
CCAGCCCACGATCCAGGCCGCGCGCGTGCTGCCAATCGATGTCTTCGATACAGGCATCCCGGCGCAGTTTGGAGTTCAGCAGCCGGCGCTGGAGTGCTTGATTCTCCTTCCAGCTCCAATGATGGTCGTCCCGTCCTGGTCATATCGCCCGCCGAGTTCAACGAAGCCACCAAGCTGCCGGTGATTCTGCCGATCACCAACAGCGGCGAGTTCGCCCGCCGCCTGGGTTTCGCGGTGCCCATAACCGGCATCAAGACCACCGGTGTCGTTCGCTGCGATCAACCGCGCGTAATCGACTTGGCCGCCCGCCGCGCCCGCAAGGTGGATACCCTGCCAGAGCCCATCATGGACGAAGTGCTGGCGAAAGTCGCCACGCTTTTCGAGTAGGCAAAGCATGAGCATGAATGAATTTCGCCGACTGGCAGCGAAGATGAATCAGCACATGCAACAACTTTCTGCCCAGGGCGTCAACGACGCACACGCCATCATCAATCGCATGATGGGATACGTGCCCGATCTGCACAAACTTTGGGTCGGAACATCCGACGATCAACTCATCGCACTGTCTAACGAGTTCCCCGGGTTTTACCGCTACGCCCGCATCATGGAAGAGGCGTCTGAAGCGGAACGCACCAAGGCATCGCGACCCTATGACGGCTTGGCCCAGTTTTCCGAACACCACAGGCAACTGGCGGCCCAATTGCTGACAACGGCGGCAACACTTGAGCGCAGCTACCAGGCGTTTCGTGGAAACGGCAACCTGCAAGTCTTTCAGCCTCAAGTCAACGAGATGGGTAAGCTGCATCGGCAATGGCTTTCCGATCTGGAACACTTCAAGAACTCCTTACGTGCGCAGGGGGCAGAACCTAAGGCACTGGACTATGTGAATGAAGCGTTTGGACGCATTGCCGAGCGCATCAAGAACTCGCAGGTTGAAGATCAGGGTTGGTAACGGAAATTTCGGCGGTTCCGGCTTACAACCCCATCCCGCCGAACTGGCCGATCTTTCTGAGTTATTTACGCCCCGGTATATCGTCCATCGTTTGGCGGAGTTGGTCGACCAGGACAGCGACGACAGGCGGATTGCCCAAGAATTGCGCCATCTTCGCCCTTGGCTCGATCTGAAAACCTTCTGCTTGCGCGAGGCCAATCAGCGCCTTGGCCGGCAGATCGGAGCACGGCCATGAAGGTGAAGATCCAAGTCGTGATCGAGAATGACGAAGGGCAGGTGGAAGACGTCCAACAGGTGGCTTGCCTGCGGCGCGGCCCACTGACGCCGGAAGAACTTGGGCTAAATCTGGCCGAAGCGAAACAAATCCTGCACGGAGTCCAGGAGTCGATGGTCGCCAGTCAGGTGAACGACTACATGAACGGGCAACGGCCATGCCCGCAGTGCGGCGCGAGGCGAACCCAAAAGGGCCGTCACGAAATCCTCTTTCGAACCTTGTTGGCAAGCTGAGGCTGAAAAGCCTGCGGCTGCATCACTGTGACTGTGAGCCAGGCCAGGCCCAGGAAACGTTCAGTCCATTAGCCGAACTGCTGCCGAATCGCACCGCACCGGAGTTGTTGTACCTGGAGGCCAAGTGGTGTTCGTTGCTTTCCTTCGGAGTCAGCTGCGATCTGCTGGCCGAGGTATTGCCTCTGGGGGACGAACTGAACACGACAACGCTGAGGAACAACTTGCACCGGGTGGCCGAGCGGATGGAGAAGGAACTGGGCGAGGAACGTAAAACCTTCCTGCCGGAAGCGGTGCCAACCCCAGAGGGAAAGCAGCCGATCCCACCGGGCAAACCAGCATTCACACTGGGTTTGGATGGCGCTTACGTTCACGCCGGCGGCCGCGCGGGCTGGTTCGAGGTGATCGTCGGAAGGAGTGTGCCGGCGGCCGGCGCCAGCAAATACTTTGGCTTCGTTCACAACATCGAGGACAAGCCGAAACGGCGGATCTACGAAGTTCTGCGGTCACAGGGTTGGCGGCGGATCAGCCGGTGCAATTCTTGAGCGACGGTGCGGAGACGGTGCGCAATCTGCAGATGTACATCAGTCCGCAATCGGAGCATTGGCTGGACTGGTTCCACATCACGATGCGGTTGACCGTGATGGGACAAATGAGGAAGGGCATGAACGGCGTGGAGGCATCGGCGTTGGTTGAACAGGCGGAACAGGATTTAGAGAGTCTTAAGTGGCACTTATGGAACGGGAATGTCGAACCGGCGCTGAAGCTGGTCGACGGTCTGAAGGTGCTGTTGGGCGGCGACGGCATTAGCGCGGAGCGCCAGAAGCTGCTTAAGGCCGTCCGTGAGTTTGGCGCCTACATCGCGACGAACCAGGCCTTCATCCCGGATTACGGAGATCGATACCGGAACAAAGAGACGATCAGCACGGCGTTTGCGGAATCGGCTGTGAATCAGCTGGTGAGTAAACGGATGGTGAAGCAACAGCAGATGCACTGGACGCAACGAGGAGCTCATCTTGCTGCAGGTTCGGGCACAAGTGCTCAATAAGGAACTCCGCGAAACATTCCGACGCTGGTATCCAGCCATGATGGCGGAGAACGAAACCGGGATACCGCTGGCAGCGTGATCAGTGGCCGCTACCGGCCGTGACTCACCCATCGCAACTGGCCGAGCCCCCGAAATTTCAGAGTTTCCATAAACTACAACGCGACAGCTGCGCCCCTCCCGATCCCGAACTGCCGAGGACCCTGTCGAAAACGGGTCGATGTCTAGATCCCGGACGCAACAGGGATTTGATGGGGGACAGTGGAATAGATAATGGTGCGGGCACTCCCTCCATGCGACCGATTTTCTTTCGAGGCGGCGGGATTGGGACGGTTCCGTTCAAGCGTCATGTCGTCAGTCCTTGGGCGTCCGCTACTGCCCGAACCCATTCTGGCCGATGGATTTTGCCAGCCCCGAATCCTGCTTCGTACCGATGATGCGCGGTCAAGAAACGTTACCTATTTTCGTAACACCCCGGCGCGCTTCGTTCTCTCCACAACGGAGGCCCTTCATGGCAAAAAAAATCGATACGGCAAAACATCCCGCAGAGAAGAGCAAGCGCAAGGCTAAGGACCTGGCTTCCCCATCCACGCACGGCAAGAACCAGGCCGGTCAAACCAACGGGCAGAACGAGATGATCATTAAGGAGCGCGGCAAGGGGAACATGACCTCTGCCGGTGGTGCACCCCGCCAGACCTACTAGCGCAATACCATCTCGACCCTGTTGACAAAATAGAAAGGAACCGACCATGGCTGGTAAACAAGCAACGAAGACCACGAAGAAGCGAGGAGCAGACCTCGTACAGGACGGCGGAAAATGGGCCGGCTCAGGAAAAAAGGTCGTCGAGAATGGTGAAGGCCCCGAGGTGGCGGCACAACGCCAGAGCCAAACAGGCCGCCGCCCGCTCCAGACAACGGTGCGGGAACCAAAGGAGAAACATCCCGGCAAGAGATGACCGTACAAGGCGGCGTAACAACCTGCAGGTCGAAAAGTAAACCTGCGGAACTAACTAGAGAAACCCCCGGTCATCTCGGTCGCGGGTTTTCGTGCTCGGAAGCCGTCGCGGAATATCCCGTTTTGACGGGCCCAGCAGGTTTACAAATGAGGGTCACCGGACGCCAAGACGTGTGCAGCCACTGAGTATCCGGAGAGCGCCAGGAAGCCGGGGGTCAGTACACGAAGTGTATGATTTCCAAAAGGCCGAGATCCGTTGACATCGGCTTTGCCCGATCAAAACATTGGGTTTCCGACGAAGGGGACTGTTCCGCAGCCGGGAACGACGTTGATTTCACAGGCCCATTCCGCGTCAGACCCCCGACTTCCTGGCGCTCTCCATGGGTGGTCAACTTTTGGTTGGCGCCGAAGAGCGGCTGCAAGAGTGGCTGAAGGGCCGGAAATCCGTACCCGCGCCGGCCATCGAAGAGCGGAAATCCGCCTTTCACGCCTGATCACGGCATGATCGGCAGTAGAACCATTGACGGCATGTTCGCGGTGTGATGGACGCGCTGCCGCGCCACCAGCGACGTTGCGCTGTATGGACCTTGGCCCGTGTTCGTGTTGCGGTCGAATAGAGGGAAGTAGGATCCGGTGATCTCGATGCGCAGCCTGTGGCCTGGCTTCAGCAACGCGGCCGTATGACCGACGTCGACGCGGACCTGGTAGGGCCGCTCGCGGGGTGCCCGGATGAAGCTTGCGCGCTGGATTCCGACGGCGAGGTTTTGGGCGTAGCCGTTGGGAAGAACGTCGATCAGCTTCACCACCCAATCGGCATCAGGGGTGGTCTGGCTTACCCAGAGGTGAGCTTCGATGGGGCCGGCAATTCGGAGTTCGCGCGTCAGCGGACTGGAGTCGTAGACCAGGACGTCCGAGCGATCGGCGTTGGGACCTTGATCGACGGGTCCCCAGAAGGCCGCGAATTTGCCCTGGAGCATCGCGGGAGGCCAAGCCGGAACGGGCTGCGACGGGTCGCCGATGAAGGTGTCGTACGGCTCCGAGGCGGGCTTCCCGATCATCACGAGACCGTCGCCATGACGGGTGTTTGCCTTACCTTTCGAGTGCAGATAAAAGGGCATCACCTTGGCATCTTCAGGGGGCCAGGATGCAGCTTCTCGCCAGGCGTTCTCGCCCATTGAGAAGTAGCGAATGGCCGGAATCTTGGAGCGTGACCCTTTCAGAATGCGGTCAAACCACGCAAGGTTCTCGCCTGGGAGATCAAAGTCAGAGGCGGGACCGAAGTCGATCTCTCCGAGCGTACGTTTGCCGATGCTGCCGTGGTCCCAGGGGCCCAGAATGAGTTGCTGCTCGGCGCCGGAACGGCGCAGTCGTTCGAAGTTCGAGACGACCTCCCGGAGGAAGAAGTCGTAGTAGCCGACGATGTGCTGGGCCGGCATTTTCAGCTGGTCGATCTCGGGGGTGACGTCGAGGCGTTTCCAGAATCCGTCGGGGCGCGGGTGCGTCAGGATGGTGCGCAGCCAGGGGATGCGCCAGCCGATGGCGAGGTCGAGGTCGGCGAGGGGGAGGGACTGCAAGGTCTGATACCAATCAGTGGGGGCGGACTTGCCCGCGGGGGGAGGGTAGAGTCCGGCGGCCGCCGTGCCGATGAGCGCGAGGCGGGGAACTCCCCCAAGGTAGATATTCCGATAGAAGCTGCTCCAGGTGGCCGTAGGAGCCAGGACGGCTAAGCCTGGCGCACCTTCGGCGGCCGCCTGATACTGCACCGCGCCTACATACGATGCGCCCCACATGCCAATGCGGCCGTCGCTCCAGGGCTGGCGCGTTACCCACTCGGTGGTGTCGAAGCCGTCCTGGCCTTCGCCGTTGTAAGGGAAAAATTCGCCCTTCGATTCAAAGCGGCCGCGCGTGTCCTGCACAACGACGGCATAGCCGGCGGCAGCGTAGCGGCGCGCGGTCGCCGCGGAGTTCGTCTTGTTATACGGCGTGCGTTGCAGCAGTACCGGCTTGGGGACGGCGGGATTCGTGTCATAGATGTCCGCCGCCAGTTCGACGCCGTCGCGCATAGGGATGGTGACTTTGCGTGGCTCCTGCGCGACGAGAACCATGGCCCACGCCAGCAACGGCCAGTAGCGCATTACGTGAGGATCTCTTTCACGACTTGCCCATAGACGTCAGTGAGGCGGAAATCGCGGCCTGTGTAGCGGTAGGTGAGCCGCTCATGGTCGATACCGAGGAGATGCAGTGCCGTTGCGTGCAGATCGTGGATGTGCACTTTGCCTTTCACGGCTTCCCAGGCGAACTCGTCCGTTTCGCCATGCACCATTCCGCCCTTGATGCCGCCGCCGGCCATCCAGGCGGTAAAGCCTTTGGGATTATGTTCCCGGCCGCGCTCGGATGCGGGCGCCTTGCCTTCGGAGAGGTCCTGTTCGAAGGGCGTGCGGCCGAATTCTCCGGACCAGACCAGGAGCGTATCCTTCAGCAGGCCGCGACCTTTGAGGTCGGCAATGAGCGCGGCGATGGGCTGGTCGATCGCCTTACAGCGCTGGGGCAGTCCTTTGCGGATGGCGGCATGATGGTCCCACCCTCCATCCGTGATCTGGACGAAACGAACACCGGCTTCCACCAACCGGCGCGCGAGCAGACACTGGCGCCCAAAGTTGTCAGTGGTCTTCTCACCGATGCCGTATAGGTCAAGGGTCGCTTTGGATTCCTTCGCGAGGTCCAGCACAGCGGGGGCCTCGGCCTGCATGCGGAACGCAAGCTCGAAGGACTCGATCATGCCTTCCATGTTCTGGTCTGACTCGAGCTGCTGCAGGTAGCTCTTGTTCATCGACTGGATGAGGTCGACCTGGCGGCGCTGGAGCCTCTCGCTGACGGACTTGTCCTCGAGATAGCGTATCTGCGCCTCTTTCGCGTTGCCGGCTTCGCCGATCGGCGTGCCTTGATAGATCGCCGGCAGGAAGGCGTTACTGAAGAGCTGGGTGCTGCCCCCATCGCCGCTCACCTGCGGGCAAAGCGTAACGAAGCCTGGCAGGTTCTGGTTCTCGGTGCCGAGTCCGTAAGTCACCCAAGAGCCAATCGACGGGCGGACCATCACCGTGTGCCCGGTGTGCAACTGCCGAACGGCCGGCGCGTGCGCTTCCGAGTCGGTCTGCATGCCGTTCAGGATGCAAAGCTCTTCGGAGACCTTGCCGAGATGCGGCAGCCAATCCGACATCATCAGTCCGGCCTTGCCCTGACGGCTGAACGTGGAGATCGGCGCCATCATCAGGTTGCGGCCGATACCGGGAGCTTCATAGTTGGCGGGTAGCGGGATCGGAAACTTTTGGCCGCCGCCCGCGGCGAGGCGCGGCTTGTAGTCAAACAGATCCATGTGAGAGGGGCCTCCTTGCATCCACAGGAAGATCACCCGTTTGGCCCGCGGCTGGTAGTGCGGCTCCTTGGGCGCCAGCGGATTGCCCTTCACGGAGGCCGCCGGCGCCAGCATCGCCGAAAGCGCCATCGAGCCGAATCCGCAGCCGTATCGCCGCAGAAACTCACGGCGTGAGCGGGCCAGGATGTTTGTGTGAGTCGACATAAGTGCTCCCTATTTCAAATACAAGAACTCGTTGCTCACGAGAAGCGAGTGGCAGTAGCGCGCCCAGGCATCGCGCGAGGCATCGGCTTCGGACTTGCCCGTCGCCTTCAACTCGCTCGTGAAGGCGGCGAGGAAGTCAGCAGCACGCGTTTGATCCGCCGCGACGACCGCACGTCCCAGAATGCGTTCAATCAACCAATGGACCCGCGAAGCGCCCGAGGCAGCGTGTTCAGCCGCCTTGGCCGCCAGTAAGCGTGACTGCTCCTGGAGGAACGGCGAGTTGATCAAATAGAGCGCTTGCGTCGGTACCGTGGTGACGCTGCGGGCCCCGTTCACCTGGTTCACATCCGGGAAGTCGAAGAGGTTCAGAATATCCAAGCTCTTGTGCTGGCTTTTGCGCAGCACGGGCAGGTACACCGTCCGCCGCCGCAGCAGATCATCGGGCAGTTTGGCGTCATCGCGAAACTCCACCGGCTTGCCGACGTTCAGGTTTCCGGGCACTTCCAGCGGCAGGCTGGGTCCGCCGCGACGTTCGTCGAGCGTGTCCGTGAGTTTGAGCACTGCGTCGCGAATCGTTTCGCCTTCCAGGCGGCGGCGATTCATGCGCCACACGAGGCGATTCTCAGGATCAAGCTCAGCGGCCTTGGCCTGGTGCGCGCTTGACTGCCGGTAGGTTTCGGATAAGGCAATCTCACGAATGACTTTCTTCACGGACCAGCCTTGGTCAACGAAGCGTGTTGCCAGGTAGTCGAGAAGTTCAGGGTGGCTGGGCAGTTCGCCGCGCAGCCCGAAGTTATCGACACTGCGGACGAGGCCGGAGCCGAACAGGTGCTGCCAGAGGCGGTTCACCATCACGCGCGCGGCAAGAGGGTTCTTCTCACTGGCAATCCAGCCGGCCATTTCCAGGCGTCCGCTCGCCCGATAGCCCAACTGTGGCGGACCCGTCCACATGGCGATGCTCACAAAGCTACGCGGCACCAGTTCACCAAGCAGATGCGAGTTGCCGCGGATGTTGATCTTGTGGTCGAAGGGCGTGTCGACATCGCGCACGGAGAGCGCCATCGGCGGCTCCGGACGATTGAACTCCAGTTGGCCGATCGCCTTGTTGAGTTCGCCGAGTTGCTTGTCGATTTCGGTAAGCGGACTTCCGGCCTTCTTCAGCCGCTCCTTCTCATCGGTCAGGCCGTTCAGTTTATTCTTGAGCTCAGTCCAGTCCGCAAGGTACTTCTCCGTATCCTTCGCGCGGTCGCGCAGTTCTTCCGGCGTCTCCGGCAGCAGCGTGCGATGGACGTCGCTGAAGATGCCGTCGATGCGCCCATCGAGCGTGAGCGTGCTGCCCAGGATGCCGGCCATCGCGTAGTAATCCTTCGCCGGGATCGGATCGAATTTGTGATCGTGGCAGCGGGCGCAGCCCATGGTGAGGCCGACGAAGGCTTTGCCGACGAGGTCGAGTTGGAAGTCGACGACGTCCATGCGGAGTTGTTCTTTGTCGGCGGCGACCAGCGGCCAGGGTCCAAGAGCCAGGAAGCCGGTCGCGATTACCTGTTCGCGGCGCTGCGCATCGTTCTCGGCCGGCAACAGATCGCCCGCCACCTGTTCCTTGATGAACTGCGTATAGGGCTTGTCGGCGTTGAAGGAAGAAATGACGTAGTCGCGATAGCGCCAAGCTTCCTTGGCGGGGATCTTGCGCCCAATCTCGAGATTATCGGCGAAGTATGTGATGTCGAGCCAATGCCGGCCCCAGCGTTCGCCGAATTGCGGAGAAGCCAGTAGACGATCGGCCAGCGTTTCGAACGCTTGCGGAGAATCGTCCTTGAGAAACGCCTCCACGTCCGCGGACGTGGGCGGAAGACCGGTGAGATCGAAAAAGGCACGCCGTATCAAGCTGCGCTTGTCGGCCGCCGGCGCGGGCGAAAGGTGCTTTTCGGCGAGCTTGGCGCGAATCAGGCGGTCGATTCCGTCGTTGGGCTGCGGCTTGCGGACCGGTTGCCATGCCCAATACTTCAGACGTTCTTCATCAAGCGCCTGCCTTTTCTTGAGGGCGGCCTCGGCGTCGTCGTTCGATTCCTCCGGCCAAGGCGCCCCGATCTTCACCCACTCGGTGAGGATCTCGATCTGCTCGGGCTTCAGCTTCCCGGAGGGAGGCATCTTGAGCGCGCCGGCATAGCGGACTGCCTCGATCAGCCGACTCGCATCCGGCTTGCCGGGAACCACCACGACACCCGACTGGCCGCCCTGAAAGAACGATGCTCGCTGGTCCATCTTCAAGCCGCCGAAGGTCATCTTCGACTTCGAGCTATGGCACGAGAAGCATTGCGCGGCGAGGAGCGGCCGGACTTTGGATTCGAAGAACTGAGTGGAGTTCGCCGTTTGCGCCGCCAGGGGAAAGACGGTGAGAAAGGCTAACGCCATTGGCATGACCGGCATCACAAAATGTCGGGACCTCGGGTGAACTTTCAACCAAACACCTCCGCAGTCAATGGACTAAACCTCATCCAGCGGTTGCACCGCGTCGCCGAACTTGGCTATCCGCACGTTCATCTTGTCCATCATCGATAAGTAGAGCCGGCACATCTGCCGTTCGGGCTTCTCGCGATAATCCAGCACGCGGCCGCCTTTGATGCGTCCGCCGCCGCCACCGAGCATTACCACCGGCAATTGCCGCGCCTCATGATTACCCGTCAACATGCTGGAACAGTACAGCAGCATCGTGTTGTCGAGCAGCGTGCGGCTGCCTTCCTGAATCGCGTCGAGCTTGCGGGCCACATAAGCCACCTGCTGCAGGAAGAATTGATTCACCTTGAGCCAATCCGCCGTGTCGGAATGCGAAAGCAGATGGTGGATCATGTAATCCACGCCGAGATTCGGAAAGCGTAGCGAGCTATGGTCGTTGTTGAGCTTCAGAGTCGTGATGCGCGTGGTATCGGTCTGGAAGCCCAGCACCAGGATGTCGGCCATCAGGCGCATATGCTCGGCGATGTTCTGCGGAATGCCATCGGCCGGGCGCGACATATTGGGACCGGACAACGCCGGTCGCCAGCCTTGCAGTTGTCCTTTCTTACCGGCATTGGCGATGCGTTGCTCCACGTCGCGCACGGACTCCAGATACTCGTCGAGCTTGCGCTGGTCGCCCGTGCTGATGTCGCGCCGCAAGCGGCCGACTTCTGTGATCACGGAATCCAGCACACTCCGGTCGGCTTTGCTGGCTTCGTCCTTGAACAGCCGGTCAAAGGCGAGCGCCGGATAGATCTCGAGCGGCGTTGGCGTGGTTGGGGAGCTCCATGAAATGTGGGAGCTGTAAAGCATCGAGTAGTTCTTATGCACCGACGGGTTCGACTTCTCGCAGCCCAGCACCAAGCTCGGCACTTTGGTGGAACCGCCGTAGCGCTGCGCCAGCAGTTGATCGATGCTGGTGCCGGAACGGATCTCACCGCCCGACGCGAGCGGTGCGCCCGAAAGCAGATTGCCCGTCTGCGAACTATGGATGTTGCCCTTGAGCGCTTCGGCGTTAAAGAGGCCGCGGATCAAGAGCATCTTTTCGCGATGATCCTGGAGCGGCGCCAGCACCTGGCCCAGTTCCAACTGCTTGCCCTCGCCCTGGGCCCACCACTCCTTGCTGTGGAAGCCGTTGCCGGAGAACATCACCGCCAAGCGGACGGGAGCTTCACTCGCCGCTTGCTTAACGGGTTCATCGCCCCACACCGGCAGCGACTCCATCCATGGCAACGCCATGGTGACGCCAAAGCCTCGTAACATCCGGCGGCGGGAAAACTGGTGCCTCAACATCACTGCCTCCTTTTGGCTTACTCCTCTGGAACGGAACCGCGACCACGAATCTCGCGGAACTGTTTGCTCCGCACTATTAAATCAACAACCCCTCCCACGCTGCTCTGCGTCTGCAGAACGTCGAGCAAGGGTTCGTCGGAAAGCTGTACCGCCCGCCCCAGCGCATAGCCCAAGAGCTTGCGGCAGAATTGGCGAACGAACTTGTCGCGCCCTTGCGTCATCAGATACTGGCGCAAGCCTTCCAGGCCCTCGATTTGCGTGCCATCCATCAAACGCGTCTTCGTGTGGATCGCGCGCCCGCCTAAATCCTGGCCACGGCGGCGCCCAATGGCGTCGAACTGTTCCAGCGCATAGCCGTAGGGATCGATGCGCCGATGGCAGGCCGCGCATCGTGCATCGCTCGTGTGCTTCTCCGTCAGTTCGCGCATCGTCAGCGTCAGGTTCGCTTCGTCCTCCGGCAACTGCGGGACATCTTTCGGCGGACGCGGCAGCTTATCGCCCAGCAGGACCTCGGCCACCCAGTTACCTCTCAGAATGGGGCTGGTGCGCGAAGCGCCGGATTGCTTCGCCAGAGTCGCGGCCAAGCCCAGCACGCCGCCGCGCCCTTGCGCCCGCAGGCCTTCCACGCGACGCCAATCCTCACCCTTTACTCCCGTGATGCCGTAGAAGTTCGCCAGCGGCTCATTGAGGAACGAATGATCCGCATCGAGAAGGCTGAGCAGGGGGCGATTGCCCCGGAACAGATCGGTGAGGAAGAGAATGCTCTCCTCATACATCGCGCCGCGCAACGAGCGAAACTCGGGAAAGTGCCGTTCGCTCTTTTCGTCCAGCGAGTCAAAGCCGTGAATGTGCAGCCACGACGCGCCAAACTCGGTGGCCAGCCGGCGCACGCGCTCGTCGCACAGCATGCGGTGGGCCTGCGCGGCTAGCCCCGCTGGCGTGCGCAACTGGCCGGCGGCCGCCGCCCGTCGCAACCCCGCGTCGGGCTGCGATGACCATAAGAAGTAGCTGAGGCGGCTGGCGAGCTCCGCATCGCTCACTGGCGCTTGCCGAACCGTGGGCGGTGCGGCCCTCTCGGTGCGGTACAAAAACGCCGGACCCACCAGCACGCGGCCCAGGGTCAGGCGCACCGCCTCCTCATGCGGCGACTCCTGTGCGCGGAGCCTGGCATACAGGCTCCGCAACTCGTCCTTTTCGACGACCGTGACCGCCCGCCGATAGGCCCGATCGGCAAACTCCAAAACCGCCTCCAAATGTTTGGGCTCGGCTGCAACCTGTTGCCTGCGAAACGCCGCCGCCCGCTCTTGAATGGGCCGGCGCATCGGCTCGAACTTCGAAGGATCGGCATCCTGCGTGGCGTATTGCCAGAGTTGCTCAAAGACATCCACCAGCGCGATAGGCGCGCGGCTGATAAACCACAACTGCTCCCATAGGCGATCAAGCTCGGCGCGCTCGACATCGCTCAGCAGCAGCCGCCCCAGATGTTTGTCCTCGCGATGGTAAAGCGTAAGCGTCACCACTTCGTCCACGGGCACAATTTTGGTGTAGCAGAGCGACGCAGGAAACATCTGGCGGAACTCATCGAACGCCGCTTCCACGCGGTGCCGGGCGGCGCTGCCTTCGTTCACCACCACAGGCATTGCGTAGGAGACGCGTTGGTTGTTGGACGTCCACGTGCCGTCCGCCGTGCGCACCAGCGTGCCGCTCGGGCGCAAGCCAGCGGGCCCGTCGGGTTTGGCCGTCAGCACTTGCAGTTGCACCGTGCCTTCTGACTTCGCTTCCAGCGCGCCGGTGACGGAGAATTCGGCGCCGGCCACCAGGTCGGCCGGCAGCGTCACCTCAATCAACGAAGGCGCCTGCGCGGGCATGTCGGCTCCGGCGAATTTCGCGGGATCCACCCCCCACGGCGATTCCGCATCGGTGGCTGCGGGGATCACCGCGCGCGAAAATAGCGGCCCCGCCAGAGAACTCAATTGCCGGTGGAGTTCGCCATCGGGAGTGTTCGCGGCCGGAGCCGCGGCGCTCAGTAACTGCTGTAGCGCCTCCGCCAGTTGACGCTTCTCCTCTGGCTTCTCCGCCACTAGCCAGCGCATCAGCAAAGAGCCCGCGGGAATGATGGTCCCGCTGCCCGCGCCTGCCACCGGCTCACTATAAAAGTGCCACACGCCGCCCTGCGGGTTGCCTGCGAGCACTTTACCGGCCACGTCACGCGTCAGCGACCAATCCTGTCCGCCAGCGCTCGCCAGCTTGAACTCCAGATCGGTCAAATCGCAAGAGGCGTTGCCATCGCGCGGCCCGATCAGCAGAGAAACGTAGTCGCCCGTGCGCACGGCCACTCGCTCAAACGGCCCCACTTCAATGGCCTTGGCGCCGTGCGAAATTCCTTCCGCCAAACGCAGGCGCATCCCGCCTCGCCGCAACTCGAGTGACCACGCCACGCCATTGCCGCACTCGGCATTCGCCGGCGTCACGGTGGCCTCCACGCGCAGCGTCGCTGCCGCGGGACTGCGCCAGCCAACAGCGGCGTAGTGAGTGGAAGCCGGCAGCACGGCCACGCCATGCGGCTTCATCTGGCCCGGAATACGCACCGCCTGCGCGGTTGCGTTGGCCAGTACCGACGGTAGCTTGCCGCCGCCCCAGCCTTGGATGAACTCATACCTGCCGGCCTTCTTGATTTGACTAGTCAAGTGCTCCACTTCAACCGCGATGCCGCCAGTCAATCCCAAATAGTCGAACCAGGCTTGCTTCGCGGCGACCGGCACGCCATCGCCACTTTCCAGTTCCGCCGCTGCGTTTAGTGCCTTTGCCGTGGCGCCCACCACCTCCCGCCGTTGCTCCGTCAACACCCGCACCAGCCCACGCACATCGCGCAACCGCACCGGCGGACGCCCGGGAATCGTTAAGCGCGGCTCGCGCCAGATAACGCTGTCGCCCGCCGCGCCATCACCCGCGTCATCGGCGGCGAGATAGAGCTTTACTTCATTGCCTGAGGCGGGCGCAGCCAGCTTTACGCGGAACTCCTGGCTGGCCACGACGGGTGTCACCGGTTCCATCCACGCCTTGGGGCCATCCACTTTGCCGATGTGTCCCACGCTGCTGAACTTCCAAAGCGCCTGCTGCCACGGCTCAATCTCTTCGATCACTCCGTCCACATCACCCCTCCGCCACTTCCGCCGCAAACCGTCCAGCAAGGGCGAAGGCGCGGGCGCTGACATCAACTGCACGAGCGATGCGAGATACTTCGGGCTGAGCGACTCCGCCCGGGCTACACTCGCCACGCTCTGTCCGGCACGTATCCGCAACGAGGCTGTCAGATACTTTCGCAGCGGTAACACGCCACCGCGATTCTTGTCCAGATCAATGCCCTGCTGCTTAACTGTCTCCGCGCCGCCCGCCTCGGTGAAACGTGCATAGAACGCCCGGATTTCCGCCAGCGTTTCATTCGTCCAATCGTTTCGCGAAATCGAAGAAGAGAAGCGCAAACCATTCGGCAACAGCACCGCGTGACGAGCTACATCCTTGGCTGCGTCCAGATACTTCTTCAGCAACGCGGGCGACATCGCTAGTGCATTGCCCACGTTCGTGAAGCCCTCGCCGGCTGCTCCGTCGGCGGGAAACTCCTTGACCGGGTCCAAATCCGGAACACGCGTCAGGTCGCGAATCGTGTAGGTGTACTCGGCGTTGTTGAGCCGCCGCAAGACCACGGGGCCGGGATCTCCGGCGCGCGCTCGCGCGGCCTGCTTGAGCGTTGCGCGGGTCCACTCAATCAGCCGGAGCCGCTCGGCGGCGGTAGGCTGGGGCATTGCCTTGGGCGGCATCTCGCCCAGGTTCAACTGCTCGGCCACCTTCTGCCAGACGCCGGGATGCCGCGGCACGTTCGCGGAGCCCAGGAACTGTTCGAGGTTGATGTCACCCGTGTGCTTGGCCGCCGAGTGGCAGGCGAGGCAGTACTTTTGAAGCAACGGCTGAACGTCGCGCTCGAAGACGTACTGCGCCCGCAACGTGCACACCGCACCAGCCATGATCAACAAAAGCTTCAGCATCACTTTAGCCGATTCTACTCCCTTCACCCGCCGCACCAGGCGCCAATTCCGAACGTCAACATCCAAGCCTGCACCACCGCTGATTCCGGCCTCTGGAGTAACTCTAACGCCGTGGAAATCATAGGCTAGTAACTCAGCTTCAGAGCAAACTGAATCACGCGGGGCGCCTGCGCCGACGCCAGCCGTCCGAAGGGGGTAGCCGTCACCGTACTGTTCGGCAGATCGAAGTTCACTTGATTGAACACGTTGTAGAATTCGCTCCGGAACTGGAGCCGGAAGCGTTCAGATATGGTGAAGTTCTTCATCACCGCAACATCGGAGTTGGCGAATCGCGGACCGTACATTGTGTTTCGACCCAAGTTCCCGAATCTGCCGATGGCATTTGGCGCAAACGCATTGGTATTGAAGAATTGGGCAATCTGCTCCCCGCGGCTTCTACCGCGGCTGAGGAAGGGATCGCCCACCAAGTCCGGCCGGTCATTACCGGCGGCCGTCAGTGAATTGTCGCGCCCGGTACGAACGTTGAACGGCGCGCCCGTGGTGAGGGAGGTGATCCCGGACATCTGCCATCCACCGGCGACCAGCGCGAGCGCCCGATTGTGGGCCAACTGCGGCAGGTCATAGACCCATGACAGCCGGCCGACATGGCTCCGATGAAAGTCCGACAATCCGCGGTCCAGCCCGGGGTTGAAATTGTCCTGATGAGCCAGACCCTGGACACTCGGGCTCTGCCCCGTATCGATGCTGCGCGACCATGTATAGGCAGTCATCAAGGTGAGGTTCTTCGCCCGGATCCTTCCGCTGAACTGGAACGAGTGGTACGCCGCATTGCCGATGGACTTGATCATGTTGATCTTCTGATAAATGTTTGGGACCAACCTCCGCCGGGAATCGGTGTTCTGCAGAGTCGACTTAGCGGTTCCATCCGGATTGGCGCCCGGGATGAAGTCCGCCTGATTCACGTTGATGGTATCCTGCAAGTGGCGGCTCAGCTTGCCGACGTAGCCGGCATCAATGGCCATCCTCTTGAAAAACTCTCTCTGCATGCCGAACGTCATTACTTGAACCCGTGGCATGACAAAGGTTGGGTCCCAACCAAAGCCTTCGCCAGGAAGGAAAAAGTTCTTCTTGTTCGGGTTCGAAGTGAGGTCGAGCGAACGGGGAAACGGATTCTCGATCCCCTGCCAGGGATCGCTGAGTCCGCCCGCGGGCCGGAACAACACCTGCCCCAGCAGGAAAGGCTGGTTTTGGAAACTCTGCGCGCCCATGTCGCCGAAGTGCGCATTGCTATAGAGTCCATAGCTGCCCCGCAGGCTCGTTGTGCCGTTGCCCAGCAGGTCATAGGCGAAACCGATACGGGGCTGAATCTGCATCCGGTCCACGTTCGTCATTGCACTCGAGAATCCGTTCGGAGCATCTGGCGCCTTGTCGCCGGTGAAGAGCAACCCAAGTGGGGCCGATGGAATGACCTGAGATTGCACGCCGAACCGGAAGTTCGCATTCTGCGGGATCTTGACGTTTGATCGCTCGACCCCCCGGTACTCGCCAAACGGACCGAGCAATTCGTATCGCAACCCCAAGTTCACCGTGAGTCGCTTAGAAATCCGGATGTCGTCCTGCACAAAGAATGCGCTATTCATCGACCGCATACCGAGGTCGATGTATGGCCTCCGGGTAACGGAAGTGAGTTCGCCGAGTAGAAAGTCAGCGATCCCATTGCCGCTGGCAAAGCCATCGAAAGTAAAAATACCATTGTCGGCATTGCCCGTGATCAGTTGAAAATCGCGCCGGTAGAGGTCTACGCCGAACTTGATTTGGTGCCGGCCCCGGATCCAAGTCAGCGAATCGGCAAGCTGCCAATTTGTGCCTCCCTCTTCCCAGACACATTGGCCCCCGGCGCCGATGGAAAAGCGACCCGGTACGTTGAAGTTAGGAGCCTGCGGCGCCCCCTCGAGGTCCATATTGATTCCGAGTTTGCGCGCCGTCAAGGTCTGATCGCAGGTGCGGATCTCCCGTTGTCCGCTCTTGCCGACTCGCAACTGGTTCAGAAGTGTAGGCCGAAAGGTCCGCGTGTAGTTAACCGAGAATACCGGGATCACCTGGTTCTCGGTGCGCGCTCCGTAACTTGGATAGGGACCACTGGCGAATGGGGAACTCGAGAAAGTCCGGTCATTGAAGTAGCTGACGTTCAGGGTGTCCTTCGGCGAAAGATTGGCGTCCATCTTGCTAATCCATTGATTCGAGTTGATCGGCAACGAACCGGTAGTCACCAACAAACCGCCGCCCGTCGAAGGTCCAACCGGGATGAAGTCGTTCAAGAGCTTCGCGGCTACGGGACTGATCCGGTCGGCGGGAATCGTATTGTTCGGGAACGGAAGATTCGTCCTGGGGTCACGCACGGGCGAGGCAAAGACGCCTCGCCGCTCATCAGCGGTCGGCGGAAACGAAGAAGCCAGCGCGATGCCGCGGATTCGCAGGCCCTGATAGGATACAAATCCGAATAGCTTGTTCTTCAGGATAGGGAACCCGGCGCTGGCGCCAAACTGATTTTGCCGTAAGATGGGAACCCTCGCGGCGAAAAAATTGCGGGCGTTCAGCTTGTCATTGCGCAGAAACTCCCAAAGCGCCCCGTGAATCTGATTGGTGCCGGACCGTGTCACGGCGGTGAAGATCGAACCAGCGTAGAAGCCATACTCGGCCCCGTAGGCGTTGGTGACCAGCTTAAACTCCTCCAACGCATCGGGAGACGGATAGTTCAAACCGGAGTTACTATAGGCTCCCGCAAACCGCATTCCATCCAATTGGTAGTCCGTCTCGTTGGCCCGTGAGCCGTTGACGTTAATGAAGTTGGCATTACGATTTCCCGCCGTCAGGGCGACTGGATTCCGCGAGACGGTGACCCCGGGCAGCAAGCTGGCTAACTGCAGTGGGTTTCTCCCATTCAGCGGCAGTTCGGAGATACGCTTGCGTTCAACGACATCGCCGCCGGCCGACGAGGTCGTGTCGACCAAGGGCGCGCTGGCGGCGACTTCGATGCTTTCTGTGACAGCGCCGACTTCCAACGCGACCGTGAATCTCGCGTTCTGATTGAGCTGCAGTTCGATGCCGGTGCGGGTAAACGTCTTGAAACCGACCGCCTCCGCAGAGAGGCGGTAGCGCCCGATCGGGAGCAAGGGAATGACGAATGAGCCGTCGCCACTCGATTGCGCGCTACGCGTGAAACCGGTCGATTCCCCGAGCGCGGTCAACTTGACACCGGCAATGGCGGCGCCGGATGGGTCAGTGACGGTGCCGAGGATGGTCGCCGCATTCTGCTGCGCGAAGAGGCGGGATCCGGAGAGGAGAAGGAATCCGAGCAGGATTCCTCGAAGATGCTGATTTGCCCTGAAGCGTAAAGCGAACATGGCCAAAACTCCTTATGCAGTGGCTTGGTGTTGCGTCGGAACGGGTGACGGTGCCTGTCATCGGGCGCCCGATGACAGATTGCACGACTGGCGATAATCTATCATAGGATATTGCCGCAGTCAACCTGTTTTTCACGTAAATTGAACAAAAAAATAACATATTGACACGTTCATCCCCGGCTGATAGGCTATTGGTGAACTTTGAATGCCCCGTCCGCACAAAATCCTGCGCACCGACATTTCGCTCTTCCCTCCTACCGCCGGAGAGCGACATCTTTACCAATCTCATGACCTTCAAGTGATTGATATTGATGCCATTTCTCTGGATTTTCTCAATACGGCGCAAGACGTCGAGGCGCTCTGCGTGGTATCGTCAAAGGTCTCAAGAGGAATGATAGATCATCTACCAAATCTCGCCGTCATCTCCCGCTTTGGCAGCGGAACCGACAATGTCAACGTTGCCGCCGCCTCTGAACGCGGCATCCCTGTGCTCAATGTCCCCGAGTTTTGCCTTTCCGAGGTGGCTGACCACACAATGGCCCTGCTGCTCTGCACCGCGCGGCACCTGATTGCGCTCGACCAAGCCACGCGTAGCGGCCAATGGCGGGCCCGCGTGACGGAACGGCTGCGACGCATCGAAGGAAAGCAACTGGGGTTGGTGGGCCTGGGACGCATTGCGCAGGAGGTCGCGCGCCGCGCGCAGGCCTTCGGCATGCGGATTGCGGCGCACGACCCGCATGTGGAAAGCGACGCCTTCACCAGAATGGGCGCGGTTCGCCTGCCGCTCGATGAGCTACTCGCGACCAGCGACTTTGTCTCACTGCACATCCCGCTAACGCCGACCACGCGCCACCTGATGAGCACGGAACAGTTCGCCCGCATGAAGCCGGGAGCCATTTTCATCAACACGGCGCGCGGCGCGGTGGTGGATGAGGAGGCGCTCGCCGAAGCCCTCCGCGGCGGCCATCTCGGAGGGGCCGCATTGGACGTCTACGAAGGCCTGAACATGTTCGGCCCTCCGGTAACGGAACCGGATCATCCGCTCTTTCACTTGCCCAACGTTCTGCTGACTCCGCATGCGGCGGCCTGCTCGGAAGAGGCATTAAGCGAGTTGATGCGGGCCGGGGCGCAGAATGCCATCGACGTCCTGGAAGGTCGCCAGCCACAGTGTTGCGTGAACCCTGAAGTGTACGCCCTCACGCGGGCCCGGACACCGGAAGGAGCCGGGAAAAGGCCATGAGCGATCTCGCGGGGCGTGTCGTGATGATTACCGGTGCCGCCGGTGGGCTCGGCCAGGCGCTCGCGTTGCGATTCGCCGCCCAGGGAAGCCACTTGGCGCTGCTCGACCGCAATGCCGCCGCCGTGGAACAACTGGCCTGCCGGCTGTCGAAGGAAGGGCACACGGCCCTTCCCTGCCTGGCGGACGTCTCGAAGCGCGCGGAGATCCTCCAGGCCGTCGACCTCGCCGCCGCCCGCTATGGCCGCATCGATGTACTCGTCAACAACGCCGCCATCAGCAAAACGAAGCCCATGCTCGAGCTGGACGAGGCGGATTGGGACGAGATGCTGAGTATCAACGTGAAGGGTGTGTTCTTCGCGCTGCAGGCCGTTTGCGCGCACATGCCGCGCGGCGGCTCGATCGTCAACATCGCGTCGGTGGCGGGCCGTGTGGGCCGCCCGACGCTGATGCACTACGCCGCCAGCAAGGCCGCCGTGATTTCGATGACCCGGTCAGCAGCCGTGGGTTTGGCTCCGCGGGGAATCCGGGTGAACGCCGTGGCGCCCGGCATGATCGATACGGAAATGTTCCATCGCTTGCAGCAGAGCTGGGGCGGCAGCGGCACCGCAACGCCCGCGGCACAGACATTGATGGGACGGCCGGCGCTGCCCGACGAAGTGGCGGCGGCGGTACTATTCCTGGCAAGCGACGCATCCGCTTACACCACCGGCCAGACGCTCAATGTCTGCGGCGGAATTGTTATGAGTTGAACCATGCAGAATTCCCTTCTTACCTCACCCACCCTTGCCGTTGATGCGTATCGCCGCATGCGGATCATCCGGCGCTTCGAAGAACGCGTCATTGACCTTGTCAACGCCAACGAAATCGCCGGTGTGACCCATGAGTATATTGGCGAGGAGGCGATCGCTGTGGGCGTATGCAGCGCACTCCGAGAGAGTGATGTGATCTCGAGTACGCATCGCGGCCACGGGCACATCATCGCCAAAGGCGGCGACGTGCGGCGGATGATGGCCGAACTCTTTGGACGCGTCACCGGATACAACCGGGGCAAGGGCGGGTCAATGCACATTGCCGATCTGTCGCTTGGCATCTACGGCGCAAACGGCATTGTCGCCGCCGGCGTGCCGATCGCCGCTGGTGCGGCCTGGGCCTCGGTGATTCGCCAGAACGACGGCGTGGCAGCGACGTTTTTCGGTGATGGCGGCGCCAACCAAGGCGTCGTCCACGAAACGATGAACATGGCCGGCATCTGGAAGCTGCCGATCCTCTTCATTTGCGAGAACAACCAATACGCCGTCACCACACCGGTGCAGGAGGCGACCGCCGGCCCGGGCATCAGCACGCGGGCCGCGGCGTACGGCTTCCCCGGCGTGCGCGTGGATGGCATGCGCGTCGACGAGGTGTACGAATCTGTCAGCCGCGCCGTGGCGCGGGCGCGGGCCGGCGAAGGTCCCACGCTGATCGAGTGCGTGGCCTATCGTTTCCAAGGACACTTCACCGCCGAGCGCGCCCTGTCGCTCACCTATCGCACACCCGCGGAGATCGATACTTGGCGGGCCAAGGATCCGCTGCCGCACTGGGCGGGAGTTCTGGAGGATGCCGGCGCACTGTCGGCGGACCAGCGCGCAGCCATGGATGCCGAAATCGAGACGCTGCTCGATGAGGCGACCCAATTCGCCCGCGCCAGCGACTGGCCGCAGCGCGAAGACGCGCTCGCGGACATGTACGTTACGAACTATCCAGGACTTCCGGCTAAAGGAGCAGCATGGAACGCCAAATGAACTATCTGCAAGCGCTGCGCGAATCGTTGATGCAGGAGATGCGTCGCGACGAGCGCGTCGTCGTGGTGGGCGAGGACGTGCGCCATTCGCTGCGTGGCATAACCAAAGGCTGCCTGGCTGAGTTCGGCCCGCTCCGCATCTGGGATGCGCCGATTTCAGAGTCGGGCTTCGTGGGCATGGCCACCGGCGCGGCCATCGCGGGGCTGCGACCAGTCGTCGAATTCCAGATCGGTACGCTGATTTATGTCTGCTTCGAGCAGATTGTGAACCAAGCTCAGAAGCTTCGCTACATGATGGGCGGTCAAGGCCGCATTCCCGTAACCTACATTGTGCCGGGCTCGGGAGCGCGCGCGGGCTTGGCGGGGCAGCACTCGGATCATCTCTATCCGATGCTGATGCAGGCTGGCGTGAAGGTCGTGATTCCGGCCACACCCGCTGACGCCAAGGGCCTCTTTACGGCCGCAATGCGGGAGGACGATCCCGTCGTCATTTTCGCTCCCGCCGGCTCAATGAGTGCTCGGGGCCCGGTACCGGAGGGCGACTTCGTCACGCCGCTGGGCGTGGGCGAGATCAAGGTGGCCGGCGGGGACGTGACGGTGGTGGCGATCGGCCCGCTGGTGCCCGAGGCGGTGAAGGTCGCGACACGTATGCAGGACGAAGGCGTGTCCGTCGAGGTGCTCGATCCACGATCCCTCTTGCCTTTCGATCATGGCACGCTCGCCGATTCCGTGCGACGTACCGGACGTTTGGTCATCTTTGACGATGCGAATCGCACCTGCGGGATGGCGGCCGAGATATCTGCATTTGCCGCCGAGGAACTATTCACTGACTTGCGCGCGCCCATCGTTCGCATCACGCGGTCGGACGTGCCTGTACCGTTCAGCATCGCCATCGACAAGCACGTGCTACCCAAACCGGAGCAACTCGAGGCCGCCATCCGCCACGTGATGTCGTTCGATCTCTTTCATGCAGGCGCAGCTCTGTCTCGCTAAACATATGACTCGCACGTCAATTCGCATTCCCAAATTAGGCATGGATACGGCAGAGGCCCTGCTGCGCAAATGGCTCGTAAAAGAGGGCGACCCGATTCAGGTCGGTACACCGCTGGTGGAACTCGAGTCCGAAAAAGTCGACTTTGAATACCAATCGGAGATCACGGGCCGAGTGTTTCAGATTCTCGTCGCCGAAGGGAGCATCGTGCCGGTAGGAGAGATTATCGCTGTGGCCGAGACGGAGTGAGTTCACAATGGGAGTACTGGATTTCGCCACCGTGACACCTAAGTGTGTCTTCCCTGAAGTCGGAAGCGTTTCGCTCCGCGACAAAGTAATCGCTTGTCTGAAAGAAGCGATCTTCTCCGGTCAATTGAAACCTGGGGATGCCGTCGTGGAGCGGCACCTCTCCCAGCAAATGAAGATCGGTACACCGGCCGTCCGCGAAGCGTTGGTGACGCTCAAGGAGCAGGGCTTCGTTCGACGCGTCGCCAACACCGCAACTTATGTCAATAGTTACTCGATTGACGAAGTGAAGGAACTGTACCAATTGCGGGTGGAGTTTGAACTTCTAGCGCTCAAGTGGGCGAAACTGCGTGTCACCGAAGCGGATCTCACGGCGCTGGAGAAGGTAATCGAGGCAATGGCGACCGCGGCTGCGGCGAAACAGGTGCGCCGGTTCTATGAACTCGACCTCGAGTTCCATCAGCAGTGCTGGCAGCTTTCGGAGAACCGGTTTCTTGTGCGTAGTCTTGAAAACCTGGTGCCGCCGCTTTTTGCGTTTGTGCTGGTAGCTAGCGATATCACGGTGAGCGAGTCGGTGGCGTATGAGCATCGGAATATCATTAGCGCACTGCGTCGGCTCGATGAGCCCGAGTTCTCGGGGGTGATTCGTCAGACGCTCAACAACTTCGCCATGACCGGCATCGCGTCCTTCGCCTCGCAGCGGCGCGGGAAGTAGTCGCCGATCATGAACCGCTGGAACCGCATCATTCCAGCTGCGTTCATGATGTACACCATGGAGTGCAGCAGCAAGTCGGGGGTCAAGCCACCTTCCGCTCTGGCCCTGATGGTTGAGCAACCGGGCGGAACCCCGGGTACCAGCGCCGAAACACATTATCCAGTTCGTTGTTTAGAACCTTCGTCCGCGTCTGCAGTAGCAGGTGCGCTCCTCTCAGCGTCCAGCCCATCTGCTGCTTCTTGACAAACCGTCGGCTCACCACCTGGTTGATGGTCGATTCCACAAACGCCGTGCTGATCCTTTCACCCTGCCGGTACCGCTCCCCATAGTTGGGGATCGATCCCCGGTTGTTCCGTATGTAGGTCCGCAATTCTGAAA
>Ga0163151_10003257_pt1 | contig 23614 bp, 22 predicted proteins | sample OliLakLV19MP5IB2_FD_145596 | JGI IMG/M metagenome (GOLD analysis project Ga0163151, IMG submission 145596) | Freshwater microbial mat bacterial communities from Lake Vanda, McMurdo Dry Valleys, Antarctica - Oligotrophic Lake LV.19.MP5.IB-2 | ecosystem: Environmental > Aquatic > Freshwater >...
TTCCACCGGCCCGCCGGATGCGGCCCCGGCAGTCGTTCCGTGCGACAACTGCCCGCCGACGGCCGTGGCTCCGGTCCCCTGCGACAACTGCCCGCCGCTCACGCCGGGGGCGCCCGTGATTCCCCAAGGCCCAGCTCCGCAGCTTTCGCCACAAAGTTGGTAGGCCAGCTCGCAAAGGAGCGCTGCACCACGAGACTCGTCAACGAAGACGTCTGTTGAGCCCGCCGAAATCCACGTCCCGGGTCCGCAGACTTGTGAAAGTCGGAATATCCTGAAGTCCGTCGATTCACTGGTGAAACCGTTTGACAAGCCGCGTTGACAGGGCTGTCATCAGCCTGTTTCACCTCTGAAGCGATCGCCCCCCGAAATCCCCTTGCGACCGAGACCGCCCAACCGGAGGGCCGTCTCGGTCGTAACGCATTTCCCGTCCGCCGATTGCAGCGAAAATGTGGTTCAGAACCGTTCACGCAATGCGCAGGGATTAGTTGCTGCGGAACGATTGATGCGGTTGTGACGGATGCTCCAGCGTGAACTGTGCGGCTTCTCGGGCGTCGGATCTTCAGACCGGTTCCTGCGACGATCACAACGGTTCCCGCTGGCCTTGGGACTGTGGCCAACAGGAAGTCGGCTGCGGACCTGCCCGAAGGGATTCGGGGGCCGAGTTCCGGACTCGGACAACCGTGCGGCGGAGTCGCAGCCGCTGAACGGACCACACTTCCGATCGGCGTTCGTTCGCTGTCGCGTCATCGATTCGGCCAATCGGACGCGCTGGGGAAGGGACACGAATCGGCCAGCTTACACACAGCCTCGTCTCTCAGTTCCACACAGAAAGGCACGATCCATGTTCAAGCAGTTGCTGCGGGATGAAAGCGGCGCGATCATCTCCGCCGAACTCGTCCTGGTACTCACGATTCTGGTGATCGGCGTCATCGTCGGCCTCAACGAGGTCGCCGTCGCCGTCAACACCGAATTGAACGACGTGTCGAACGCCATCGGGGCGGTCGATCAGAGCTTCTTCTTTTCGGGCCTGAAAGGCATTGATGCGGGCGGCGTCGGGAAAATCAAAAGCGCCACCAGCGGCTCGCGGTTCCTCGACTTGCACGACGACTGCGACAAGAACACCAGCTGCGATCTGGTCTGCGGTCCGCCGATTGTCGACACCTGCGGTTGATCCGGCTCCGGTCCGAGATCATTGCGTCTCCCGTTCAGCCCGATGACGGACACTCGTGTCCGTCATCGGGCTGTTTTCATGATCGGCTCGAAACCGCACAGTGCCCGAAGCGCGTGCGAGGGAGTTCGAGTACGCCGCAGGCGTTCGATCACACAGCCCAGGGTCGCGAGTCGGCGAGCGCACCCTGGGGACGTGGCGTCCGAAACGCATCGACCCTGAAAAGGTCGCATCACCGGCGGCTTCAATCCCTGATGAAACCCTTTCAGGGTTTGGGATTCGTCATCGACCGCCACCCAGGGTGCGCTCGCAGACTCGCGACCCTGGGCTGTGAGGTGCAACACCTTCGGCGTAGAGGCCATGCGGTTTGGAAACCACTGCGCGTGTTTTCACTGCGAACCAGTCGACCAAAACCCGCGCGTCCACATTTTTCTGCGTCAGACCGGACCCACGACCGCACGCGCCGGTCTCGGGTTCGAAGAGCCTGCGCCTTTGGCACAAAACGCGCATCTCCGACAACTGTCAGGAGAATCACGGCCGTTGTAATAGGCACAATCGTCGCAGCAAACACCGCCGGGAACAGGGCTTGGAAGGCCCATCGCCGCGACCGTCCGAGGGCTTCTGACAGCGATTCTGTCTGCGGGTTGAAGCGCCGGCCTTAACGGGATGTTGCTCTTTGGCAACATTGCGACATCGAGTCTGCGTGCGCTCGCGGCGTCGCAGAAATTGTGCGCCGCAATGACGGATGTGCCCGTTCCGGCACGGGTTCCCGCCCATTCATGGGGCTGTGACGCGAGGCGTTCGCCGCGTTGTCAATCGGCACCAATACACTACGGCACGTAAAGTGCGAATTCTTCGGAATTCACGTGCGTAGGTGCTCTGAGTCTACCGACAGGTGCCAGCGCGACGTCGTCGCTCTCTCACAACGTGGGCAGCGTTCGCCTCCCCTCTCACTCGACATGATCCGCACAACCATGCGGTTGACAACATTTCCTGCAGGAAGGCGAATCGTTCCGGTGGCCACCAGAACGATTCAACGGCGCGGAACCTTTCGCGCCGCGTCGAAGCGCTGCGGCCCGTACCCGAAGCGCAGCGGCCTTGGGGATCTCAGGCCCCACGGTCAACAGTGCCTTGAAGTCCACTCCACACAGAGGAACTCAGTCTCATGTTGCGTAAGCTGTTCAACGATGAATGCGGCGCCGTCATCTCGGCCGAGCTGGTGCTCGTGCTGACGATTCTGGTGATCGGCGTGATCGTCGGCCTCAACGAGGTCGCCGTCGCCGTCAACACCGAACTGAACGACGTGTCGAACGCCATCGGGGCGATCGATCAGAGCTTCTTCTTCTCGGGCATGAAGGGCGTGGATGTGGGGGGCGTGGGCAAAGTCAAGAGCTCCACCGCCGGCTCGCGGTTCACGGACACCCACGACGACTGCGACAAGAACACGAGCTGCGACTTGGTTTGCGGTCCGCCGCTGGCTGACACCTGCGGTTGATCGCGTGGCGAACGTCGGCGACCATCCCCCTTCGTTCGCATGATGGTTGACAATCCGATCCCGGTTCCCGGCTTCCGCCGGGAACCGGGATCGTTGCATTGATGCCGACCGCTGTGCGGTTTCGCTATTCCACGGCGGTTTCGCTACCCTGCGGGCATTCTCAGGGAGCAAATTCATGCGTTGTCTGCTTGGCTTATCGCTGGCTCTGGCTGCACTCATCGCGCCTCCTCCGAGTTCGGGGCAGGACGCCCCCTACGACCTGGTGATTCGCCAGGCCCGGATCGTCGATGGCACCGGCAACCCGTGGTTCTTCGGCGACGTCGCCGTTCGCGGGGACCGCATTGCAGTCCTCGGCTCCATTCCCGCCGGCCGGGCGAAACGGGAGATCGACGCACAGGGGCTGGTCGTCGCCCCCGGCTTCATCGACATGCACTCGCACTCCGACCGGCTGCTGCTCGAAGACGGCCACGCGCAGAGCAAAATCCGCCAGGGAGTCACCACGGAAGTCCTCGGCGAAGGAAACTCGGCGGGGCCGTATCAGGGCGAACTCGATCCGCCGACGTACACCGTCAACGGCCGGGACCGCACCTGGACCACGCTGGGCGGTTACTTCGCCGCACTCGACGACGCGAAGATGTCGGTCAACGTGGTCTCGTACGTCGGCCTCGACAACGTCTGGCAGTCGGTGATGGGCAAGTCGTTCGCGCGACCCACCGCCGCGCAGTTCGACCAGATGAAAGCCTTGATCGACGAGGCGATGCGCGACGGCGCGGCGGGCCTGTCCACAATGCTGATGATGCCCCCCGGCTCGCTCGCCACCACCGACGAGCTCGTCGAGCTGGCGAAAGTCGTCGGCCGGCACGGCGGGCTGTTTTCGTCGCACATCCGCAACGAAGGGACCGGCGTGCTCGACTCGGTGAAGGAGATCATCGCCATCGGCGAGCGGGCCGGCGTGCCGGTGGACATCATTCACGTCAAGATCGCCGATCAGCAGTTCTGGGGCCGCATGCATGAGATCGTCGCGCTCGTCGAGGCGGCCCGCAGCCGCGGCGTCGACGTGCAGACCAACGTCTATCCCTACACCCGCGGCAACAACAACCTCGTCACCATTATTCCCCCGTGGGCTCACGAAGGGGGGACGGCGTCGCTCCTCGCCCGACTCAAAGATCCGGCGACGCGCGAACGGCTGAAGCGCGAAATCCGCGACGGACTGCCCGGCTGGTACAACCACTACACAGCGGTGGGAGGCGACTGGAGCCGGATGCTCATCAGCGGCAAAGGCCGCTACGAAGGCCTGACGATGGATCGCGTGCTGGCGCTGCGATCGCAGGGCAAGCCGTCGCCGCCCGAACCGCTGGAGGCGCTGTTCGACATTCTGATCGAAGAGAATGGCTCTGTGCCGACGGTCTACGCGCATCACACCGAGCCGGACATGAACCTCGCGCTGTCGCAGCCGTGGTGCAGCATCGGTTCGGACGGCTCCGCGTATGCCATCGAAGGCCCGCTCCGTCGCGGCAATCCGCACCCCCGTAACTTCGGCACGTTTCCGCGCGTCCTGGGCGTGTACGTCCGCGAGACGAAGCTGCTGCGGCTGGAAGACGCCGTCCGCAAGATGACGTCGTTGAACGCCAGCAAGCTCGGCCTGTTCGACCGCGGCGTCATCCGCCCCAACGCCTTCGCGGACCTGACGATCTTCGACCCGGAGCGCGTCATCGACAAATCCACCTACACCGAACCGTTCGCGGACAATGAGGGCATCGAGTACGTCGTCGTCAACGGCACGGTGGTTCTGGATCGCGGCCGCCACACCGACGCGATGCCGGGCCGCGTGCTGCGTCACGGGCGGTGATCGAGCGCTGTTCTCCCTCTCCCGGCGCTTCGCTGGGAGAGGGTTGGGGTGAGGGTGCTTCTGTTCGATCTCGCGACGGCACAAAGCCGCAAGCGAAAGGTGCCCTCATCCAAGTGCCTCGACCATGCTAAGACGTCGGGTGCCACTGGCGGCGGGCTTCGGCCGCCAGTGCTGTTTTTGGTTGGGAACAAAGCCACTGGCGGCCCAAAGCTGCCGCCAGTGGCACCCAACGTCGGCACGATATCAGGTCCGCGGCCGGCGAATCGGCAGCAGTTCCCGGACGCGCGGGTCGCGCAGGTACATCGCCAGCCAGACCACGACGCCGAAGATGGCCGGGGCGCAGCGCATGTACGCCAAAGGCGTTCGATCACTCAGCCCAGGGTCGCGAGTCTGCGAGCGCACCCTGGGGAATGGTGTCCGAGGCGCATCGACCCTGAAAGGGTCGCATCACCGGCGGCCTCAAACCGTGATGAAACCCTTTCAGGGTATGGAGTTCATCATTGATTGCCACCCAGGGTGCGCTCGCAGACTCGCGACCCTGGGCTATGATATACAACGCCTTCAGCGTAAAAAATCAAGTGGGCTTGAAACAGCTTCTACATTTTTGGGCCGGACTCCACCGCCGACTTCATGCCCGCGAGGCCCTTCTCGAAATCGGCGCCGATCATCTTGTCCATGTTCATGAACAGCCCGAACCCCTTCATCATGAAGTTTTTGGTGCCGGTCATGGTCCACGTCACGATGGTCTCGTCCCCCTCCGGCACAAACGTGAACTCGGCGGCGTTGGTCGCCTCGAACGGTTTGAGGAATTCCAGCTTGATGCGGATCAGTTCTGGCGGCACGCTTTCCACGATCGTCATGCGGCCCTCGCCCACGCCTTTGTTGCCGACCCAGGCGTAGATCGCATCCAGGCCGAATTCGCAGCCGGAATACGTCCGCTGCAGGTTGGGATCGATGTTCTCCCACGGCGACCACACCCGCCATTGGTGAAAGTCGTTGACCAAATCGAACGCGGCCCGGGGCGGCCCCTTGATCTTTGTCGTCCGCACAACGGAGAACGCGGATGGCTGCACCCAGATGACAGCGGCAACCACGACCACGACGGCGAGAACACCGAACAGGACATACATTCCCATGGCGAATCGACTCCGGCGGGTCGGGGAAGCGAGTGTGGTAGCCGACGATGCGGCCTCCAAGGTCACTGATTCTGGCGATGGACCGGTCATCTGTCATCCCCACGGTTCGGATTGCTCGAACGAATCGCATTACTTCTGGGCGATCACCATCCACGAGACGCCGAACTTGTCGGCGACCACGCCAAACCGCGGCGAGAAGAACGTCTTCGCCAGCGGCATGTGGACCTGCCCGCCGGCGCCCAGGGCGGCGAACGCGCGGTCGGCGGCGGCTTCGTCGGGCACCGAAAGCGACAGCGAGATTCCCTGAAACACCGGCTGCCCCGCGCAGTAGCAATCGGACGCCATGACGATGCTGTCGCCAATACGCAGCGACGAGTGCATCACCTTGTTCTCCGTTCCGGGCGGCATGTCCGGGCCGCAGCCTTCCGAACTGCCCGGGGGATCGGGGTTGTCCTTGAACCGCAGCAGCATCTGCACTTCTGCGCCAACGGCGCCGCGATAGAACTCGATGGCCTCTTCGCATCGGCCGTCGAAATTCAGATAGGGTTGGACCAGCATGGGGGTTCCTTTCGAGAAATGATGTTTGCCTGCGAGACATTCGCACGCCGTGGCACACCGATGTCATTTACAGGACGTTTGGAAGATTGGGAATCTCCGTCACCGGCCGGACTTCCACGGTCCCTTTGCGGGCGCCGGGGATGCGGCCGGCGATGCCGATCGCCTCGTCGAGGTCTTTCGCCTCGACCATGAAGTAGCCGCCGAGTTGCTCGCGCGTTTCCGCAAACGGGCCGTCGGTCACGAGCCGCTTGCCCTCGCGGACGCGGACGCTGGTCGCCACGGCCACCGGCTGCAACGGCGACGCCGAAATGTATTGCCCGCTCTGATGAAGCTGCTGCACGAGCTGGGTGGACTCGACGTAGCAGTGCTCGCGTTCGCCCTCAGTGTAGGAGTCTTCGGCGGCGTAGATCAACAGCATGTATTTCATGGGGGCTCCTGCGTTAAGACCGGCCTGCAACAGGGAAACGCGGTCATTGGTGATTTGTCATTGGTCCTTGGTCATTTGTCCTTGGTGAAGAACCACGCGGTCTACCCAAATGACCAAGGACCAATGACCACGGACAATTGACTACTTCCGCCGGTAATGCATCGTCATGAACTTGTTCCACTGGCCGTTCGCGTCCTGCCGGTACGAGGACAGCGTGCGGTGATCGTCGTCGATCATCTCGATCACGTCCTTGTACTTCGCCATGGCCGGGCCGCCGGAGAAGTCGGGGCCTTCGCTGTCGAGCGAGAGCACCTTGCCGGCGGCGTCGAGCATCCCCTCGTACGGCCAGAGGTGCGTCATCACCGAAGCGACGAAAGTGCCGACGAATTTCTGCTTGATCGGATCGAACCCGAGCGTGATGATCGACGTGGACAGGCCGCCGCCCGGCATTTCGCCGTTCAACTCGCCGATGACCCACAAGCCGCCGAGCGAGCGGACGACTTCAGTTCCGGTGGTTTTGGACGGCGGCTGATCGGGGCCCATCGAACATTCCCCCTCGTAGGTCCATTCGCCGACGAGCTTCTGAAGCCAGTTGTGTTCCGCTTGCGGTTCGGGCAGTTGCATGGGAGATCCTTTGTTAGTTGTCAGTGGTTAAGAATGGTCATGGCCGAGTCGAGCTGACTTTACAACTGACCACGGACCACTGACCAATGACTATTTCCCCAACGCATTGCGCGTCTGTTCATCGTCCGCCACCGGCCGGACTTCGACGCAGCCGTGGCGTGCGCCGGGGATGCGGGCGGCGATCTGGATCGCCTCGTTGATGTCGCGGGCTTCGATGACGAAGTACCCGCCGAGCTGCTCCTTGGTCTCCACGAAGGGGCCGTCGGTGACCTGCGGTTTGCCGTCGCGCATGCGGACCGTGGTCGCCGCCGCGGGAGGCAGCAGACGGTTGCAGTCGACGTAATGGCCGCTGCGGCGGATCTGCTCGGTGAATTCACGGTACTCGTCGTAATGCCGCTCCGCAGCATCGGGAGTCATCTGCTCCATGACGACTTCGGCGGCGATCAGGCAGAGGTACTTCATGGCGTTCTCGATTCCGTGGCCGTGTGTCGCTGACTCATTATTGTCGTTCGGCGGCGACCGCAATCGACAACCGCCGGGAAGAATTTTCGCCGATCACGAGATTCAGAGAAACCAAAAAGAGTTTGTCCGCAGATTTCACAGATTCCGCAGATGGAAATCCCACGAAAGACAACTCTGAAGCCAGCTTGTGTCTGAAAATGCCTGCTTCCTAAATCTGCGCAATCGGCGAAATCTGTGGACAAACTCTTCGGCTCCGTCACCCTTCGCGCGATACGGACACCAGGGTCACTTCTTCGCTGCGATTTCGGCCCGCAAGCGGTCTTCCTGTTCGCGGAGTTCGGGGGTGAACTCGGTCCCGAAATCATCCGCCTCGAAGATCTGGCGGATCTCGATGACGGATTCCCCTTTCATCGGCTTCGGGCAGCGCTTGAGCCACTCGATGGCTTCCGCCTTCGACTTCACCTGCCAGATCCAGAAGCCGGCGACCAGTTCCTTCGTCTCGGCGAACGGGCCGTCCGTCACGGTGATTTTTCCGTCGTTGGCGAATGTGACCCGCGCCCCCTTGGAACTGGGGTGCAGCCCCTCGCCGGCCTGTATAATGCCGGCCTTCACCAGTTCTTCGTTGTACCGCCCCATGTCGGTCAGCAGCTTTTCGTCCGGCATTTCGCCCGCTTCGGAGTGCTGGTCGGCTTTGACCAGGACCATGAATCGCATCGTGGAATCTCCGTGTTCGATGTAAGCGGCGAATCCGCTCGCGATTTCGACCGGAGCGTGCCTCGCTGCATGACTGATTTCACAAGATAGTCGTTAGGCAACGCCCCGAATCGACAGCGTGTGGAAATTTTTTTCAGCCGAGTTCCGCCAGCCGCCCTTCGAGAAACCGCCGCTCCGGTTCCTGACGCGCGAGCGCGAGTGCCTGCCGATACGAATGACGGGCTTCGTCCGCCCGTCCCAATCGCCGACAGAAATCGGCCCGGGCCGAATGTGCCAGGTGATAGTCGGCCAACTCGCCGCGGGCGAGAATGTCGTCGATCAGCTCGATGCCCGCCGCCGGGCCGTCGCGCATCGCCACCGCCACGGCCCGGTTCAACTCGACCACCGGCGACGGCGTCGCCCGGGCCAGCACGTCGTACAGCGCCACGATCTGCGGCCAGTCGGTTGCTGCGGTGCTGGGTGCATCGGCATGCACGGCGACAATCGCCGCCTGCAATGTGTAGGGACCGAATCGGCCCGACGCCAGCGCGCGTTCCACCAGCGACTTTCCCTCAGCGATCTGTGATTGGTTCCATTTCGCGCGATCCTGCTGTTCCAACAGCACGAGTTCGCCCGTCGACGAAGTCCTTGCGGCACGACGCGATTCGTGCAGCAGCATGAGCCCCAACAGTCCCTGGACCTCCGGCTCGGCGAGCAGTTCCAAGAGCAATCGTCCCAGGCGAATCGCTTCGCCGGAAAGATCGGGCCGCGTCAACGATTCCCCCGAGGACGCCGCGTACCCCTCGTTGAACACGAGGTAGATGACCTGCAACACCGTCTCCAGACGCTCGGGCAGCTCCTCGCGCGCCGGCACTTGATACGGAATGCGCGCATCCCGAATCTTCGCCTTGGCCCGCACGATGCGCTGCGCCAGCGTGGGAGGAGCGGAGAGGAACGCGCTCGCGATGGCTTCCGTCGTCAACCCGCAGACTTCCCGCAACGTCAACGCGACCTGGGCGTCCGGTCGGAGAGCCGGGTGACAACACGTGAAAATCAGCCGCAAACGGTCGTCTTCGACTCCTTCGTCGCTGTCGCTGGATGAGTTGGATGTCGCATCGAACCGTTCGGCGATCGCCTCCAGCGAGGCGTCGAACCGGGCGCGTCGCCGCAGGACGTCAATCGCTTTGAATCGCCCCGCCGACACCAGCCACGCCCGCGGATTGGCGGGGACGCCGTCGCGGGGCCATTGCTCCACCGCCGACGCGAACGCCTCATGCAGGGCTTCCTCGGCGAGATCGAAGTCGCCGAGCAGCCGAATCAGCGTCGCAAACACGCGCCGCGAATCGGAACGGTAAACGGCATCCACGGTCTCCCGGATCGACTCCGCCATATCACGCCTCATCGCGACATTTCTCCACTACTCCCGGATTACGATCATTTCCATCCGGCGACCACGACGCAAGCGAGCGGTTCGCCGTGAGATCTTTGTGCGCGACTCTTTCCCCCCCGTCTTCGTGGGAGAAGGACCGGGGGACGCGGTCCAAGGCGCTCGTGGAGGGAAGGCAACTCGACAGGCGGTTTCAAAACGCAATCCGTCGATAGCCGTTGGTCGCGGGACATGGATCGAACGTCAGGTACGCCGAAGGCGTTCGATCACACAGCCCAGGGTCGCGAGTCTGCGAGCGCACCCTGGGGACATGGCGCTCGAGGCGCATCGACCCTGAAAGGGTCGCATCACCGGCGATGTCAAACCCGATGAAACCCTTGCAGGGTATGGGGTTCGTCATCAATCGCCACCCAGGGTGAGCTCGCCGACTCGCGACCCTGGGCTTTGCGATGCAATGCCTTCGGCGTAAAACCATTGCGGTTTGGAAACCGGTGATACAGTTCCGCAGAAAAACTTGTCCGATGGACGGTTGATCGCCATAATCCACCACCGACCCTGGAGCGCAACCCCTCCCACCGACTTGGAGATCTGGCCATGTGGAATCTCTTCGGACCGCTGCGGAAGTGCCGGGGCGGGGTGTCGCGGCGCGATGTGTTGCGAGTCGGCGGGCTATCGTTCGCGGGGCTGACGCTGGCCGACGTCTTGCGGCTGCGAGCCGGTGCGGGAGAGCAGTCGCAGCGTGGCAAGTCGGTCATCATGATCTGGATGCGCGGCGGGCCGTCGCACATCGACAGCTTCGACATGAAACCGAATGCTCCGGCCGAGGTGCGCGGCGAGTTTCGGCCGATCCCTACCAACGTGCCGGGCATTCAGATCTGCGAGCACATGCCGCTGCTGGCGGGGGACATGGACAAGCTCGCGATCGTGCGCGGCATCAAGTCGAACGATCTCGGCGATCACACGCCGCACTACATCATCACCGGTTCGCCGGATCGCGGGAAGCGGCCGGCGTTCGGCGGGGTCGTCAGTCACTTGCAGCCGCGCACGGACGGGCTGCCGCCGTACGTCAGCCTGATGTATCAGCCGCCGGGTCTCTACGATAACGAAGGCCCGGTGTACCTCGGCCCGTCGCATCGGCCGTTCGTGCCCAAAGCCGAGGGGCTCGCGAATCTGAGTCTGGTGAAAGGCGTGTCGCTGGATCGGTTGAACGACCGGCGACGGTTGCTCAGCGAGTTCGACGCCTTCGGTCGCCAGGTCGCGCAGCATCCGGCGATGTCCGGGATCGACGCCTTCACGCAGCGGGCGCTGGAGATGGTGACATCGCCCAAGGCGCGCAATGCGTTTGACGTGTCGCAAGAGTCGGCTGAGACGCACGCCCGGTACGGCAAGTTCTGCGAGAATTTCCTGATCGCCCGGAGGCTCGTCGAGGCGGGCATTTCCGTGGTGACACTGAAGGTCGGCGACTGGGACACGCACGAGAAGAACTTCATCGACATGCGAACGCAGTTGCCCCAACTCGACCGCGGTTTCCACGCGCTCGTCACCGACCTGCACGAGCGCGGGTTGGACAAAGACGTGGCCGTGGTTCTGTGGGGCGAGTTCGGCCGCGCACCGCGCATCTCGCGCGGCGACGGCCGCGATCATTGGCCCGAAGCGGGCGCCGCCGTTCTCGCGGGGGGCGGCTTCAAGGTCGGTCAGGTCATCGGCGAAACGGATTTGGACGGCGGCCGCTCCAAAGTCCGTCCCTACACGCCCGCCAACGTCCTGGCCAACCTGTATCGTCATCTCGGCATCGACCCGGCCCTCACCATCCCCGATCACAACCAGCGACCGATGCACCTGCTCGACGACCGCGACCTCGTGCGCGAACTCGTTTAGCAAGCCCCCTGAAAATTGGCACCGGCGAAGTCGCCGCAGGAGCTTCCGATGCGACGTCTTTTCTTGTGGATGATCGCGACGCTGGCGGGACTCGGCGCTGCCGCGGCAATGGCCGATGAGGCGGGGAAGCCGCTTAAGGTCTGCATTCTGTCCGGATGCGAGACTTACAAGTCGGAAGAGTCGTTGCCGCCGTTTCAGGAGTTTCTGGAGCGCCACTACAATGTTCGCTGCACGCGCGTCGTGCGGAAAGGGGTCGATGATTTGCCGGGGTTGGAGCAGTTGGACGACTGTGACGTCGCGCTGGTGTTCATCAAGCGGATGCAGCTGAAGGGCGAGCAACTGGAGCGATTTCAGAAGTACGTCACCTCGGGGCGTCCCGTCGTGGCGGTGCGGACGGCCAGCCATGCCGTGCAAACGTGGCTGGAGTTCGACCAGGAAGTCCTCGGCGGGAACTACAAGAGCCATCACCCCGTCGGTCCGGTCACGCAGATCGGCGTCACCCCTGCCGGTAAGGCGCATCCGATTCTCGCCGACGTTGAGCTGACCAAGACCAACGACGCGCTCTACAAAAATCTGGGGCATGCCGCCAACATTCAAGTGCTCTGGGAGGGGGCGATCCCCGGCCAGCCGACCGAGCCGTTGGCCTGGACCCGCGACTACAAGGGAGGCCGCATCTTCTACACGTCGCTCGGCGCGCAGGACACATTCCAGGAGCCGGCCTTCCGCCGCCTGTTAGTCAATGCTCTGTTCTGGACGGCCAAGCGCGACGTGGAAGCGATCAAGAAATAGCCGGCGTGCTTCACGTTTCTCAACGATCATTCACGTCAGCTTGTATTTAATCCTACGCCAACGGCGTGGGCGCAGCGTGGACTCATGGCTTACCTTCGCGCGCACGCCGATGGCGTGGCGGCTTTCAACAACCTCGACAAGAGCGGGTGACGAAATGAAGCGGGGATCTCTGTTGTTTGCATTGTTGTGCGTGGGAGCGTCCGCGACTCTCGCGCAGGACGTTGATTCGCGCGTGTTGCGCGTGGTGCTGCGAAAGCCGGGGGACGACGGCTCAAAGGCGTATCGCATTCCGGGATTGGCGACGACGAAGCCAGGGACGCTGCTGGCCGTCTTCGATATTCGGCACGACGGGGCCGGCGATCTGCCGGCAGACATTGATGTCGGCCTGATGCGCAGCACTGACGACGGGGCCAGCTGGAGTGCGATGCGGCGCATCCTCGACTTCGACAAGACCGAAGCGAACTCGCGCGGCAACGGCGTGGGCGATCCGACGATTCTGGTCGATTCGCAAACCGGAGCCGTGTTCGTCGCGGCCTTGTGGTCGCGGGGGGATCGCGCGTGGAACGGATCGGGGCCAGGCCTGACGCCGGATGAGACCGGGCAGTTCGTGCTGACGAAAAGCACGGACGACGGTGTGACGTGGTCGCCACCCATCAACATCACGACGCAAGTGAAAGACCCGCGCTGGCGGCTCTGCTTTCAAGGGCCGGGCGCGGGAATTCAAGCGACCGACGGCACGCTCGTCATTCCGGCTCAGTTTCGCGACGCGAGCGGCACGCCGCATTCGTGCTTCCTCTTCAGCCGCGATCACGGCGAGACTTGGGCGATCTCGCCCGCCGCGATCCCCGACAAGCCCCCGACGAGCGAATCGCAAATCGCCGAACTTGCAGACGGTTCGTTGCTGCTGACCATGCGCGACGAGTCGCGCGGCGGAAAACGCGCGTGGGCGCGTTGGACCTGGAACACGCCGAACGACTCGAAATCGGCGGGCGACAAATCCCTCGGCCGCTGGTCCGAACCGTGGTTCACCGTTCCCGATCCGACGTGCATGGCGAGCTTGACTCGGCACCCGCGCGGCGAGCTGCTGTTCTCGAATCCGAACAGCGCGACGCAGAGGATCGCGCTGACGATCCGCACGAGCAGCGATGACGGACGGAGTTGGAGCGACGGCAGGTTGCTCGACCCGCGCGGCTGCATGTATTCGTGCCTGACCGTGCTCAAAGACGGTCGCGTCGGCGTCCTGTACGAAGTCGCGGGAACGCTGACCTTCGCCCGGTTTCCGTTGGACTGGGTCACGGAAAATCGCAAGCCGTCGCCATGATCGGGAGAACGGGAAAGAGTTTCTCACTCACCACTCACATAACCCCGGAGACCTCGCCATGCACGACTCTTTGAACCGTCGCGATTTCGTGATGCTCTCTTCGGCGGGCCTTGCCGCTGCATCGGTCCTTGGCGCCTCGCCGACGCATGCCGCTGGTGGGGCGAATGACAAGCTGGTGGTCGCGTTGATCGGTTGCGGCGGGCGCGGGATGGGAGATGCCGGCCAGTTTCAGAAGCTGCCCAACGTCGAAGTCGCCTACGTCTGCGACGTGGACGATGCCCGACGTGCCGGCGCCGCGCAGCAATTCGCCGTGAAGTCCAACCGGGCGGTTGCCGACATGCGGCGGGTGCTGGACGACAAATCGGTCGATGCGGTGATCGTGGCGACGCCCGATCATTGGCACTCGCCGGCGGCGATCCTGGCCTGCGACGCGGGCAAGCACGTCTACGTCGAGAAACCGATCTCGCACAACATCCGCGAAGGACGATTGCTGGTGGAAGCGTCGACCCGCAACAAGACGCTCGTGCAGCACGGCACGCAAAGCCGCAGCACCGTAACCATGATCGAAGCGGTTAAAAAGCTGCGCGAGGGCATCATCGGCGACGTACTGGTGGCCAAGTGCTGGAACATTCAGCGCCGCGGCAAGCTGCCTCCCGGCCAGGACACCGCACCGCCGGCGGGGTTCGACTACGATTCCTGGGTCGGCCCGGCGACGATGGTTCCCTATCGCACGAACCGCGTCCACACGCGCTGGACCATGTGGCATCACTTCGGCGTCGGCGAAGCGGGCAACGACGGCGTGCACGACATCGACTACACGCGCTGGGGCTTGGGCGTCGAGACGCATCCCACGAAGATCTCGGCGAACGGCGGCAAGTTCTTTTTCGACGACGAGACCGAGTTCCCAGACACGCAACAGGCGACGTTCGAGTACCCCGGCGACGGCAAGCCGGGCAGCCGGCGGCTGCTGATCTACGAGCAGCGGTTGTGGTCCACGAACTACCCCCACAACACCGACAGCGGGGCCGAGTTCTACGGCACAAAGGGGCAGATGTTCCTGAGCCGGCGCGGCAAGCTGACGGTGCTCAGCGATCGCAATGTGGCGGTCCCGCTCGACATCGAGCAGAAGCCGCAGGACGACGCCGCACACGTCCGCAACTTCTGCGATTGCATCCGCAGCGGCACGAAGCCGAACGCTGACGCGCTCACCGGCCACCTGTCGACGTCGCTGGCGCACCTGGCCAACATCGCCACGCGCGTCGGCCGCTCGCTGACGTTCGATCCGCAGCAGGAGCAGTTCCTCGGCGATGACGAAGCCAACCAACTGATTCGCCGGGAATACCGCGATCACTGGGGAACGCCGAAGGGCGCGTAGGCGTTGGTCAACGCAAATCGCAGCGGTGTTTTCACACGCCGGTGGCTTCGTCCGAATGGATCGCGCTATAATTCGGTTCACTGCGATGCGCTGGCGCCTCACCGGCGGCGGCAGGAAGCCGTGATTCTTACGAGGAATTTCCCGATGGCCGATCTGAGCACCGTCGTCGACGGGCTGAAGCTGCCCAATCCGTTCCTCATCGCCTCGGGTCCGCCGGGGACCAATGCGAACGTCATCGGCAAGGCGTTCGACGACGGCTGGGGGGCGGTGATCTGCAAGACGGTCAGCCTCGACGCCTCCAAGGTCGTCAACGTCCAGCCCCGGTACGCGCGGCTGCGGGCGGCCGAATCGCAGGAAGTCATCGGCTGGGAGAACATCGAGCTCATCAGCGACCGCGACTTCGGCACGTGGATCGACGAGTTCCGGCAGATCAAGGACAAATATCCCGACCGGGTGCTGATCGCCTCGATCATGGAGGAGTACCGAAAAGACGCCTGGATCGAAATCGTCGAGCGATGTCAGGATGCCGGGGTCGATGCGTTCGAGTGCAATTTCTCCTGTCCGCACGGCCTGCCCGAACGGAAAATGGGTTCGGCGATGGGGGAGAATCCCGAACTGCTGAAAGAGGTCTGCGGCTGGGTGATGAGCGCCGCCAAAGTCCCGGTATGGGCCAAGATGACCCCCAACGTGACGCATATCGAAGATCCGTCGCGGGCCGCGATGGTGGCCGGCTGTCAGGGGATCAGCGCGATCAACACCATTCGCAGCGTGCTGGGGGTCAACCTGGAGACCCTGCGGCCGGAGCCGACCGTCGAAGGCTACACCACGCCAGGGGGCTACTCGTGCAAGGCGGTGCTGCCGATCGCGCTGCGGATGTGCATGGAAGTGGCGAAGACGATTCGCGACGAGTTTCCCGGCCGGACGCTGTCGGGCATCGGCGGGATTGAATCGGGCAGCGACGCCGCCCAATTCCTGCTGCTGGGTTGCGACACCGTGCAGGTCTGCACCTACGTCATGAAATTCGGCTACCGCTGCGTCCGCAGCATGTGCGACGAACTCGCCGCGTTCATGGACCGCCACGGCTTCCAGACGCTCGACGACTTCAAGGGGCACAGCCTGCAATACTTCACCACACACTCCGATCTGGTGCGGCGTCAGGCCGCAGCACGGGAGGCTGCAAAGGCCGTCAAGCCGGACGGCCAGCCCGTCAAAGCCGACCACGAATGGCGCGGCGACGACTTCGTAAAGCAGACGGACGCGCTGGCGCGCGGATGATGTTAGTTACCGTGCGTCGGTTCGCGGCGCAGCATCCGACCGTGATCTTGCGTGCCGACGAACTTCCCATCGCTAACCTGCACGCGGCCGCGGACGGTGACGGTGTCGGCTCGGCCCTCAATCGGCCAGTTCTCGAAGGCGCTGTAGTCGACGTTCATCTGCTGCGTCCCGGCTGAGATGACGCCGCGGTGGCCGGGATCGAAAATCACCAGGTCGGCATCGGCGCCGGGCTGAATCGTCCCCTTCCGCGGGAACAGGCCGAACAGCCGCGCGGCTTTGGTCGATGCCACGTCGACGAACCGCTGCAAGTCGATCCGCCCGGTGGCGACGCCGTGCGTGTAGAGCAGATGCACGCGGTCTTCGACGCTGGGAATGCCGTTGGGGATTTTGGTGAAGTCGCCGCGGCCCATTTCCTTTTGCAGATGGAAATCGAACGGGGCGTGATCGGTGGCCACGGTGTCGATCCGTCCGGTGCGCAGCGCGTTCCACAGAATCGGTTGATGCCGCAGCTCGCGCAGCGGCGGGGACATCACGTATTTGGCACCCTCGAAGTCGGGCCGTTCGGCGTAGGAGCGGTCGAGCACCAGATACGGAATCACGGTCTCCACCCACAGCCGCACGCCCCGTTGCTGCGCGCGACGCGCGGCCGCCAAGGCGTCTTCGCACGACGTGTGGACGACATACACGTGCGCGCCGGTCAGCTCGGCAAACGTCGCCAAGTGATGGACCCCCTCGGCCTCGACGGAGGTCGGTCGCGAAGGTTCGTGCCATTCCGGCCCCGTTTTGCCCTCGGAGAGGAGTTGCCGCTGCAACCGTGACACCATCTCGGCGTTTTCGCAGTGCGCGGTGACGATGACGCCCAGCCGCCGGGCCAGTTCCAACGTCTGATACAGTTCGGCGTCGTCGATGCCGAACGCGCCTTTGTAGGCGAGGAACACCTTGAACGAGGCCGTGCCGTCCGCGACAATGCGGCGCAGCAGGTCCGGGGTGCGGTCGTCGAACCGGGTCACGCCCATGTGGAAGGCGTAATCGCACGCCGAGCGGCCCGCCGCCTGCGATTTCCACAGCTCGTAGGCTTCGAGCGGGTCGTCCGTGCGGCCGGGGCAGACCATTTCAATCAGCGTCGTCGTGCCCCCCACGAGCGCCGCCCGGCTGGCGGAGTCGTAGGTGTCTTTGGCGAACGTCCCCATGAACGGCAGGTAGATGTGGACGTGCGGGTCGATGAAGCCGGGGAACACGAACTTCCCGGTGGCGTCGATGACTTCGGCATCGGCGGGAGCGCCGAGATTCGCGCCGATGTGCGCGATGGTCTCGCCGTCGCAGAGGATGTCCGCCCGATACCGCGCATCCGCCGTCACCACTTCGCCGTTCTGGATCAATAGCGGCATGTCTTCGTCCTGAGTTCGGTGAGGCTCGGCCGAGCACACGGCCAGCGACAGGCTGTGTTGTCTTCCGCGATGCGAGCGTCGTCAAGTCGCGGCACGATTTTCGCCGACAGCGGAAGGCCGCGGCCGAAGTGGTCCGTCTAGTCAATGAGGTCCGGTGGTGTTGGCTTAACTCCCTCTCCTGGCGCTTCGCTGGGAGAGGGTTGGGGTGAGGGTGCTTCTCTTCGGATTTCGTCACGGCACAGCGGCCAAGGCGAAAGGCACCCTCACCCTAACCCTCTCCCGCCCAAGGCGGCGGGCGAGGGGACAAAGCCGCCAAACCGGACAGTCTCTCCTGGTGGACGGACCAGTGGTCCCAGTTGCCGAGGATTGACCGGCGGTTATAGTGAAGCGAGCCGCTCGCCGATTCCGCCCGTCACCCGTCAGAAAGCTGCTCATGCGTGCCCCGCATCAGTTGTTGCACAGCCGCGCCCGCGTTCGACTGCGGTATGCCCTGTTTCCGCTGGAAGGCTACCCCCTCTCCAAGCTGCCCGCGTGGCCGGACGCCGAGGTCCGCATCCTGGCGTCGCCGGCGCTGGGAGCCGAGTTCGCGCAGTATTTCCTGACGGTTCCTGCGAACCGCGGCACGCAGACGGCCGCCGATGGCCGCATCGAAACCTTTTTCTATGTCCTCGATGGCGAATTTCGTCTGAACATCGACGGCGGACCGGAGTCGCGTCTGACGGCGGGGGGCTTCGCGCTGATCCCCTCCACGGCCGGCTATCAACTGCATGCGACCTCCGGCGGGACGCTGCTGATGCTGAAGAAAGTCTACGAGCGCGTGGATGGAATCGCAGTCCCGGGACCGGTGATCGGCAACGAGAGCGACGTGCCGGCGCAGATCTATCTCGGCGACGAAGCGTCGCGATTGCAGACGCTGATCCCGGACGAGATCCCGTTCGATCTGGCGATGAACATTTTCACGTTCGCACCGGGCCGCAGCCTGCCGGTGGTGGAAACGCACATCATGGAGCACGGCCTGTATTTTCTGCAGGGCAAGGGGGTGTATTACCTCGACGACGAGTGGATGGAGGTCGAAGCGGGCGACTTCATCTGGATGGGCCCCTACGTGCCGCAATCGTTCTACGCGACCGGCCCGACGCCGTCGCGCTACATCTATTACAAGAATGTGAACCGGGACGTGGTGCTGTGATTCTCCGTATGCCCCCCTCGCCCGCCGCTTCGGTGGGAGAGGGGTCGGGGGTGAGGGTGTTTCTGGCTTTTGCCTTCGCTCGCACGGGGCAGAAAAAGAAAAGCACCCTCACCCTAGCCCTCTCCCAGCGAAGCGCCGGGCGAGGGGATAAAGCCAATACCGCCAACACATCATTCCCTGGAATGACCACGCATGGAAAAAATCTACCGCGATGCGGACGTCGATCAATCGATCCTCGACGGCAAGACAGTGGCCGTCATCGGCTACGGCATCCAGGGGAAGGTGCAGGCGGCGAACGCCCGCGACAGCGGGGTGAACGTGATCATCGGCACGCGGCCGCCGGAAGAGTCGCCCAGCCGCGCCAAGGCCCAGGCCGACGGCTTCGAGGCGATGTCCATCGCCGACGCCACGCGGCGGGCTGATGTGCTGCTCATCGAACTCGCCGACCCGGCGCAGCCGCCGATTTACCGCGACGACATTGCGCCGAATCTGTCGGCGGGCAAAACGCTCTGCTTCTGCCACGGGTTCAACGTCCTGTACGGGGCCATCCAGCCGCCGAAAGACGTGAATGTCGTGCTGTACGTCCCCAATGCTCCGGGACACTTCGTCCGTGAGAAATACCTGAAGGGGGAGGGAATCTACGGCTGCGTGAGCGTCGATCACGACGCCACCGGCAACGCGCGCGAGATTGTGCTCGCCATCGCCAAAGCCGTCGGCAGCACGCGGGCCGGCGTGGTCGAGCTGTCGTTCCAGCACGAATGCGAGGGGGACAACTTTGAGGAGCAGATTCTCTATGGCGGGGCCATTCATCTGATGAAGATGTGCTTCCAGACGATGGTCGACAACGGCTACCCGCCGAGCTTTGCCTATGCGAAAGCGATCCGCTCGCTGCGGTCGGTGATCGACGTGATGGACGAGGTCGGCATCGAGGAATACGTCAGCCGCCGGTGCAGCCGGACCGCCGAGTTCGCCATCCGGACGCGCGGGCCCAGAGTCATCAACGAGGAGGCGATTCGCGAAATCTTCCGCGAAACCGAGCGCGGCGAGTTCGCCCGCGATTGGATGCAGGAATGGGCGCTCGGCATGCCCACGCTGTACCGCATGCGCCGCACCGCCGCGGCCAGTGAGATGGAGCAGACCGGCCAGACGTGGCGCGACGAGTTCGGCAAGTAAGCGGACATTCAGGGACCACGATGCCGATCTCAGCCGCACGACTGCAGCGCGATCTGGAACGCATCGCCCTGGCGACGGCCACGCCGGGGCGGGGGGCGGGGCGTCCCACGTTTTCAACCGCATGGGCGCAGGCGGTCGATTACGTCGTCGGGGAATCGACGGCGTGTGGGTGCCGCAGGCTCGTTGATGCTGCGGGCAACGTGCATCTGCGTCCGCACGGAATCGAAGACCGCCATCCGGTCTGGCTGAGCGGATCGCATCTCGACAGCGTGCCGCATGGCGGCGATTTCGATGGCGTGGTCGGCGTGGTCGCACCCCTGGAAGTGCTGCGGGCAGCGTGGGAAGACGGATGCACGTCCCTGCCGCTGGAGCTCGTCATCTTCGCGGAGGAGGAGGGAACGACGTTCGGCCTCGGCATGTTGGGGAGCCGCACGTGGGTCGGCACGCTCGACGCCGCCCGGCTGTCGGAATTGAAGAATGCGCAGGGACAAAGCTACCTCGAAGCCGGCCGGCCGTATGGCGTGTCCCCCGAACGATTCAAGGCCGAGCGCCTGTGTCCGAATGAGTACCGCGGCCTGATCGAAATCCATATCGAACAGGGTCCGGCGATGTGGCGACGCAACCAGCCCGTCGCACTGGTGACGGCCATCAACGGCCGGAGGCAATACGCCGTCGAACTCCGCGGCGCCGCCAATCACGCCGGGTCCACCAGCATGTCCGACCGCCGCGATGCCCTCGCCGGTGCGGCCGAAATGATCGCGATGATCGAAGCCTTGGCCCCGAGTCTCGGCCCGCAAGTGGTGGCGACGGTGGGCCGCATTGAATGCCGACCCAATGCCGTGAATGTCATACCCGACGGTGTCGTGATGACAGTCGATGTCCGCGCCCCGGCCGATGACGTGCTGCTCGATGGCGATGCGGAATTGCAGCGCCGGCTGACCGAAATCGCCGCGCGACGCGGGCTAGAGATCAAATTGGTGACGACGGAGTCGCTGCCGGCGGCGGCAATGTCGGCGGAGGTCTGCCAACACCTGCGGAGGGCCGCGAAGTCGGTCGCCGATCCGCTCCCCGAAACTGTGAGCGGGGCGTTGCACGATGCGGCCATTCTCGCTCCGTGCCTGCCGACCGCGATGCTGTTCATCGCCAGCCGGGATGGGATCAGTCACAATCCCGCGGAGTTCAGCCGGATCGACGATCTCGCGCTCGCCGCACAGATTCTCTACAAGGCCGTCACCGATCCGTCCGGCTGACCCTTGGTCCGGAAGTTGCGAGGGTGTGGTCCTTCAACATTCGCCGTCAGCGTCACAGCCAGTGTCCAACAAAAGATCAACCGTGCATGAAAACCAAGCTCGGCGAGTTGAACACCAGTGAGACCGCGCGATTCGTGGAAGTCTGCGGCCCGCTGTTCGAGCGTTCCCCGTGGATTGCCGAACGGACCGTAGCCCGGCGACCGTTCGACAACCGTGACGCCCTGCACAGCGCGCTGTGCGAAACGGTGACGCAGGCCGCCGTCGACGAGCAACTGACGCTGATCCGCGCCCATCCCGACCTCGTCGGCTGGGCGGCTCTCGCGGGGACGTTGACCTCGGAATCCACCCGCGAACAAGCCGCCGCCGGGTTGAGCGGACTGGCGGCCGACGACGTGCGGCGGTTCACCGAGTACAACGCCGCCTATTGGGCGAAGTTCGATTTCCCGTTCGTGATCTGTGCACGGGAGAACAAGAAGGACGCCATTCTCGCGGCGTTCCCCGTGCGGCTGGCCAACACCCGCGAGCAGGAGATTCGGACCGCCCTCGACGAGATCGCCAAAATCGCCCGCCTGCGGCTGTATGATGCCGTGGAGGAGGGCTGACCGATGAGCATCCGGCTGGTGGCGAATTCGTACGGCAAGTCGAGCATCCGGCTCACCAAAGTGACCCGGCACGCCGACCGGCACGACATCACCGAACTGGCCGTCGACATCGCCGTGGAGGGGGATTTCGCGGCGACGTACCTGACGGGTGACAACCGCCAGGTGATCGCCACGGACACGATGCGGAACACCGTCTACGCGCTGGCGGCCGATCATGCGCTGAGCAGTCCGGAGAATTTCGCCCTCGATTTGTCCGCTCACTTTCTGGACCGCAACGCACACGTCACCGCGGCGACGGTCCGGTGCGCCGCGACGCCGTGGAATCGGATCGGAACCGCGCACGGACCGCATCGCCATTCGTTCGTTGGCGGGGGAGCGGAGCGGCGGACCTGCCGCATCCGGCGGACGCGCGAAACGGTCGCGGTGCAAACGGGCCTCACCGGGTTGCCGTTGCTCAAGACGACCGACTCGGAGTTCCGCGGGTTCCTGCGCGACGAGCTGACGACGTTGCCCGAGACCGACGACCGCATTTTTGCCACGCTGCTCGATGCCGAATGGACCTATTCCGCCGGTGCGACACTGGATTGGAATGCCGAGTACGATCGCATTTTGGCGGCGATGCTGGCCGTCTTCGCCGATCACAAAAGTTTGTCGGTGCAACAGACGTTGTATGCGATGGGGGAGGCGGCGCTCGAAGTCTGTCCCGCGGCGGGTTCGATCCATCTGGAGATGCCGAATCAGCACCGCATTCCGTTCAATCTGCAACCGCTGGGCAAACCGAATCGCAACGAAATCTTCGTGACCACCCGCGAACCGTTCGGCCTGATCACCGCCACGCTGGCAAGGGAGACGCGCTGATGGGCCGGCTGTCCACGCACGTCCTCGACATCTCCGCCGGCCGGCCCGCGGCCGGAGTGCGGATCGAGTTGCATCGCGTCATCGCCGGACGCACCGAGCTGCTCAAGACCGCCACGACGAATGCCGACGGCCGTACCGACGCCCCGTTACTGATCGGCGATGAGCTTCGGGCGGGAACCTACCAGTTGTCGTTTCACGTCGGCGAATACTTCACGGCGGCGCAGTCGGCTGATGCCCGCCGGTTTCTGGACGTGGTGCCGATCGTGTTCCTGGTCGCCGACGCGACGGCCGACTATCACGTGCCGCTCCTCGTTTCGCCGTGGAGCTACAGCACCTATCGGGGAAGTTGAGTCGCGATGGGGTTCGACGTCGTCATTCGGAACGGACGGGTGGTGCTGCCGGGGGAGGTCGTCTCCGCCGACATCGGCATCGCCGACGGTGCGATTGCGGCGATCGGTCCCGCGGTATCCGGCACAGCCGGCCTGGAAATCGACGCGACGGATCTGCACATCTTCCCCGGCGTGGTCGATGTCCACGTGCATTTCAACGAGCCGGGCCGCACGGACTGGGAAGGGGCTGCCACCGGTTCGGCGGCGCTGGCTGCGGGAGGCGGAACGTGCTTCTGCGAGATGCCGCTGAATGCCTCGCCGCCGACGCTGGACGGACCGTCGTTCGACCTCAAGCGCACGGCGTTGGAAGCGTCGTCGGTGGTGGATT
>Ga0163151_10003262_pt1 | contig 23584 bp, 19 predicted proteins | sample OliLakLV19MP5IB2_FD_145596 | JGI IMG/M metagenome (GOLD analysis project Ga0163151, IMG submission 145596) | Freshwater microbial mat bacterial communities from Lake Vanda, McMurdo Dry Valleys, Antarctica - Oligotrophic Lake LV.19.MP5.IB-2 | ecosystem: Environmental > Aquatic > Freshwater >...
CCATCGCATCGGTGAGCGCCGCGGCACTTGTGGGGTTCACGCCCGCGGCGCTCACCGATGCGATGGAGACGGCCACCAAAGGCAAGGTCGTGGGCCAGGTGCTCGACGGGCTCAAGTCGTTCGACATCACGCTCACCTTGGACGACCGGCACCGGACGGACCCGACGCAGCTCGGTGACGTGCGGCTGGTCTCGCCGACGGGCGCGATCGTGCTGGTGCGAGATGTGGCCGAGATCGTCGAGAAGCTCGGCCCCAACGAAGTGGCGCGGGAGAACCTCCGTCGCCGGATTGTGGTGCAATGCAACGTCCGCGGGCGCGATCTGGGCTCGACGGTTGAAGAACTCCAGAAGTCAATCGCGTCGGACATCAAGTTGCCGCAGGGCTACACGATGGAGTTCGGCGGCCTCTACGAGGCGCAGAAGGAATCGACCCGTTTGCTGCTGATCTTGGGACTTGGTTCGCTTGTCGCCATCTTCGTCATTCTCTACACGCATTACCGCTCGGGGATGATCGCCGCGCAGATCATGCTCAACGTCCCGTTCGCGCTCATCGGCAGCGTGACGGCGCTGGCCATCACCCGCGAGCCCTTCAGCGTCGCGTCGCTCGTGGGCTTCATTAGCCTCACCGGCATCGCCACCCGCAACGGCGTGCTGATGGTCAGCCACTATGTCCACCTGCTCACCCATGAGCGACAGCTGTGGAGCAAGGAACTCATCATCCGCGGCAGCCAGGAGCGCGTCGCGCCAGTGCTGATGACCGCCGTCACGGCAGGTCTGGGCCTGATCCCGCTGGTGCTCAGCAAAGGCGAGTCGGGCAAAGAGATTTTGTACCCCGTGGCCGTCGTCATCCTGGGCGGGCTCATCACCAGCACGCTGCTGGATTTCTTCGTCACCCCGGCGGTCTTCTATCGCTTTGGCAAGACCGCCGCCGAACGGTTGGCGAGGGAACACATCGCCAAGCACGGCGATTCACCAACACAAGGTTCACACCACGCCGCCTCTACACAACTGTTACTCGTCGCAACAGACCTCACCGGTGTTTCACCGGCAATCCACGTCGCACCTCCGGCAGGGGCAATCGACGTTGGAAACTCCCAAGCCTCTGCCCAAACCGAGGACGGCAGTAAGAAGCCCTCCTAAAGGAGTTCCGATATGAAGTACCGAAATCGTTTCACCAAGTTTGCACTGCTAACCGCTGGGGCGGCGCTGGCGTTCGCCGCGCCCGCGGCCCTGGCGCAGCATGACCATTCCGCAACCACGACAAAACCGCCCGCACACGGCGCGGACGGCCACTCCCATGGCGCCCAGGCCAATGCCCCTGAGACGTATGCCAATGCCGTCGCCGAAATGGCCAGCCGGGCTGCCGAAGTCGAGGCCGCGCTGAACAACGGCGATCTTGATGCGGCCCACGATGAGGGCGATGCCATCGCGGCGATCGCTCGCACACTGGGTGCGTTGGCGTTGAAGCCAGACTCGGGCGTGGCGAAGGACCAGGTCAAGGCCGCCAACCTCGCGGGCAAGGCTATCGCCGAGCAGATGGACGCCATCCACGACGCAGGCGAGAAGAAGGACATCGCCGGCGCGAAGGCCGCATTCGCCAAAGGCAAGGTGCAGATTGATTCGCTCAGCGCTGCCGCGCCCGCGACCTACTACTGCCCCATGCACTGCGAGGGGGCCAAGACCTACGACAAGCCGGCCAAGTGTCCGGTGTGCTCGATGAACCTCAAGAAGCAGACAAGCGACAAGTTCACGATGGACGTGAAGCCCGTCGGGGGCAAGATCATCGTCGGCGAGCCCGCGACGATGGTCTTTACCATCAAGGACCCCACCGGCCTGCCCGTCAAGAAACTCGAGGAGGTTCACGAGAATCTGCTGCACCTTCTCATGGTCAGCAAAGACCTCGCGTGGTACGCCCATGAGCACCCCGAGATTAAGCCCGACGGCACGTTTACGTTCACCTACACCTTTCCCGAAGCGGGTGAGTTCGTGTTCTACAACGACTTCACGCCTCCAAACGTCGGCCAGCAAGTGGTGCAGGTTCTCATCACTGTCGAGGGCGTGGCCCCCGCGAAGCGGGCGCTCACGGTCGATGCCGACAAGCCTAAGACGGTGGACGGGTACACGGTGTCGCTCGACACCGGCGGCCCTGTTAAAACCGGCGCGGCGACGCACATGACGTACACCGTGACCAAGGACGGCACGCCCGTGACGGACTTACAGCCGTACCTCGGCGCAATGGGACATTTGGTCATCATCAGCGAGAACCTCAAGGAGTTCGTCCATTCGCACCCGCACGAGGAGGGTGCTGGACACGGCGCGGCCACTCAGGGCGGCCCCAAGGTGGACTTCGAGGCCCACTTCAAGGCCCCGGGCGTCTACAAGGGCTGGGCCCAGTTCCAGCATATGGGCAAGGTCATCACCGTGCCCATGACGTTCAACGTCGCCAAGGGCGAAGCGTCCGACGGCGGCCATAAGCACGGCGCGGCCCCAATCAACACGGTCTGCCCCATCACCGGGGCGGTCACCGATGCGGGCGTGACGCGCGACTTCAAGGGGCAACTCGTGGCCTTCCAGGATGCGGCTAGCGCCGCCCGCTGGGACTCCATGACCGATGCAGCGCGGTTTGAGAAACTCGTCCCCGCGCTCGTCGCTTCGGCCGCCGCCGCCGCCAAGGCGGGCCACGGCGATCATGCCGATGCGGGCGATGGCATGCCCGCGGGCGTAGATGATGCCGAGGCCCGCGCGTTGTACTTCACGCCCGGCGGCAAGTACACAGAGGCCGACATCAAGGCCAACGGCCCGCTCATCGCCGGTGACAAGTATCGGGGGAAGATGGCCAAGCACGACTTCAAGCCCAAGGTGGGGGACGCGATCTGCCCGATCACGCTCACCAAAGTCAACCCGAAGTTCACCTGGATCATCGGTGGCAAGACGTATGAGTTTTGCTGCCCACCTTGCATCGACGAGTTCGTGCTGCTCGCCAAGACCTCGCCCGAGGAGATCAAGGAACCGTCGTCTTACGTCAAGACGTGATGTGCGGGCGGGTCTCCCGCTTTCGCCAAGAAGCCTCCGAGTCGCGCCGCGAGAGCGGGCGACCCGGCTTTGCACGCCCCACCGTGAGCGAGCGTCGCCCACGCGTTCGAGTCAACTCTGTTCGGAGAATTACCCATGAAGCGTTCCCCCGTTTTTGCCGCCTCCGCCCTGCTGCTCCTGGCTGGAGCGATCGCCTTTCCCATCTCGTCCATCGCCGCCGCCTCGGCCACCGTGATGACCACGAACGGTGATCCGGTCAACAAGTCCTGCCCGATCATGGAAGGGGAAGTGGACAAGGACGCTCCCACACGGCAGTTCAAGGGCGTGACCATCGGGTTCTGCTGCCCCGGTTGTGACCGCAAGTGGGACAGGCAGTCCGACGAGAAGAAGATCGCCCTTCTCGCGAAGAACGCGCCTGAGGCCATCACGGCTATCAACGCGGCTGCCAAGGCCGCGCCCAAGCCCGACGAGGCCAGCGTTCAGCCCGATGCCGCGGCACTCGCGGGCAACCCGGCCGTCAAGGTCGCCCGCGCGTACCTCGATGCGTGCGGGAAGTCGGATGCCGCCGCGCTCAACGCGCTCTTCCTGGACAAGGGTCGCGCGACCGTGAGCGAGAACGCCAGCGATGAGGGCTCGTGGGAGACCTACCGCGACCACCATCTCATGCCCGAGTTGAAAGAGATGCCCGGCTTCGCCATGACGATTGCGAAGGAAGACGTGCAGACCTTCGGCGCGACCTCGATCGTGCGCCAGATCGGCTCGTTCACCGTCCCCGACCCCAACCACAAGGAACTCACGAAGAAGTATCGCGCCGCCGTGACCTACATCGTCGTGGACGACGGCGGCACGCCCAGGATCGCGCACCTGCACTGGTCGAGCCGGGCGGAGAAGAAGCCCGACGCCGCCGCGCCTACGAAGTCGCCCGACGCGGGCCACGGGCACGACCCCAAGTAATGCACTTTCACGGCCCGCCCCGCCAACGCGGTGCGGGCCGCTTTGACTCTGGAGACTGACCCCATGAGACCCCGAACCACGACGATCCCCCACACCTTCTCCCGCCCGCGCGCTGCGCTGGCGTGTACGGTCGCATTGATCGCGGGCGGTCTAAGCGGGTGCGCTTCGCTCGATTACAAGGCCGACATCGACCGCGCCGCGGCCACCGTCGCCGAGCGATCCGGCATCTCCCCGGTTTGGAACGAGCCGTGGGAAGCGTCGCTGACCGCGTGGGATGGCCAATCCCCGCTCAGGGTCGAACAGGCCTTGGCGATGGCCCTCCGGAACAACCGCGAGATTCGCGGCCAGGTCGAGTCGATCGCCGCCTCACGCGCCGATCTGGTGCAGGCCGGGCTGCTGCCCAACCCGGTCGTTGCGCTCACGCTGCGGTTCCCGTTCGACCCGGTGAGCGGCGGCTCGTTTGTTGGGGCGTCATTGGTGCAGTCCTTTACCGCACTCTGGCTCCGCGATGGCAAGATCGAGTCTGCCGATGCCCGGCTCAACCAGTCGGTGCTCGACGTGTCGGACAAAGCCCTGCGGCTCGTCGCCGAGGTCCGGTCCAAGCACACGCGCATCACCTTCGGTCAGCGGGCGGCGTCGCTGAGCGATGAGAATCTGGCGACGATCCAGCGCACCATCGACTCACTCGATGCCCGCGTGCGCGGTGGCGAGGGAACCTCACTGGACGTGAATCGCGCCCGCCAGCAACTCGCCAAGGCCCAGGCCGAACGCGCGATCACTCTCCGCGACCTCGCCAAAGAACGCCGCCGGATGCTGGAACTCATCGGCTTCGCGGCGGAGAACGCCGAGTGGACGGTGGAGGCGGCCGTCGTCAACACGGTCAGTAACACTCCCGACGAAGCCGCCGTGATGGCGATGGCAGGCACGCAGCGACTGGACGTGGCCGCGGCCCGCCTGATCGTGGATGCCCATCGGGCCGACCTCTCCACCGAAGAACGCAGCCGCCTGAAGGACTTCGGACTCGGGGCCGACTTCGAGCGGGACGTAGACGGTAAGAAGACCATCGGGCCGGTCGTCGAAGTTGGCATCCCGATCTTCGACACCAATCAGGCCCAGATCGCCAAGGCCGGGTCGCTCGCCCGCGCCGCCCTCGCCAACTACGAAGGGGTCTCGCAGCGTGCGACGCGCGAGGTGCGGGTCGCGTGGGTCGAGTTGGACGCGGCTGGGCGGCTGGCGGATCAGTACCGCCAGAGCGTGCTGAATATTGCCGAGCGAAACCTGACGCTCGCCCAGTCCGCGCTCAAGGCCGGCCAGGCCGACGTGACCGTGCTGCTGGACGCCCAGCGGGAACTAGTCGACGCCCGCCGCATGCTGAGCGACCTCGAACGCGACGCTGCACTCGCCCGAATCGCGCTGGAACAGGCGGCGGGCGGGACACTGGTCTTGGTTTCTCCCAAGTCGCCCGGCAAATAATCTCTCAGTATTTCCGTTCGCCGCGGCGAAACAAGGGATTGCCCGATAGCGCCGCAGCGCGCCAACACATAGAGTCCAAACAGCTTACATACCCCGTAGGGTATATTCTCTTTAAGGAGCTTCAAAATGGACACGACGACCACGACGAACGACACGATCACGCTTTCAATCGATGGGATGAGTTGCGGGCACTGCGTAAACGCGGTGACCAAGGCCCTTTCGGCGGTACCCGGCGTGCAGATCCATTCGGTGGCGGTGGGCACGGCGCAGATCGAAGCCAAGGACAGTTCGGCCGCCGGGCACGCCGTGGCCGCGCTGCAAGCGGCCGGGTATCCGGCGCGAGCGATGGCGGCCGACGCCTCCGTTTCGAGCAAGCCCGCAGGCGGGTGCTGCGGCGGAGAGAGCAAGGCGGGCGTGGGTGCCGGAGCGGGTGTTTCGGGGAGCACATCCAAGGGCGGCTGCTGCGGCTGAATGCGCCGGCATCCATGCACGAAAGCTGGAGTTGATTCGATGGCGACGTTACGAAAGAAGGCACCGGCGAAGAAGGGCGCGGCGGCCACGACCAGCGCGGCGTGCGGCTGCGGGAAGGTGTCGGCCTCCTCGCTCAAGGGCGGCACGCGCGAGGGCGCGCCGGCGGCGGTGCGCGACGGAATCGGGCCGGGAGCGCACGCGACGGGTGTAGACAACACGCTCAAGGCCGCCAACCTCAAACACCTGCGACGGATCGAGGGACAGGTGCGCGGGTTGGCGGGGATGGTCGAGGAGGATCGCTACTGCGCCGACATCATCACACAGGTCTCCGCCGTGCGCGAGTCGCTGCAAACCGTCGCCCGCAATCTCATGCGCAACCACCTTCAATACTGCGCCGCCAAGGCGATGCACGACGAGGGGATGACGCGCGAGGCGATGGTAGATGAACTGATCCAACTGGTCGGCAAGCTCTCGCGGTAAGCGGCCCGGCGGGCGGGCTCCTCGGTGGAGCACCGGCCAGAACAACATTTCAAGGAAAGCACAGTAATGGAACACGAGCAGCACGGACTCAAGAGTGGCGGCACAACGACCGGACACGCGGGAATGGCGGGACACGCGGGGGCAAGCCTCGCGCAGAGCGCCCACGGCGGCGGGCACAGCCCCTACGTGGGGCTCCTGGTTTCGCTGGCGGTTTCGTTCGCGGCGATGTACCTCATCATGTACGCGATGGCCGACCGCTGGAGCAACGTGTACTTCAACCTGAGCAACGTCTACATGACCGGGCTGATGGCGGGCTCGATGGTGCCGATCATGCTGCTGACGATGCCGGGCATGTTCAAGAACAAGCGGCTCAACGCGGCGGCATGGGCTGCTGGCGTGGGGATCCTCGCGCTCTGCTGGTTCGGCCTGCGGTCCGAGGCGGGCGTGGGCGACCGCCAGTTCCTGCGGGCGATGATCCCGCACCACTCGGCCGCGATTCAGATGGCCACGGAGTCGGCCATCACCGACCCCCGCGTCAAGAAACTGTGCGACGAGATCGTCTCGTCGCAGGAGCGGGAGATCGCGGAGATGAAGGCGCTGCTGGCGGAGAAGAAGAAGTAGCGTGAACGTGACGAGTGACCATCCATCGCCCGCGCGAGGAGACACGGACGCCGCCGGCACCGCACTCCCGCATCGGACAACTCGGAGTCGAGGTGAACCATGAGTTGCAACTGCGAATGCCATGACCACAAGCCTCGCACGACTGGGTGGAGGCGATTCGTGCCTCTGATCGTGGGCGCGACCGTGGTCGGCTCGCTCATCGCGGGAGCGATGCTCAAAGACAGAGGAAGGACGACCACGCCCGGAGAGCCGCGGAGTGCGCAGACGAACTCCGCAACGCGGTATTGAGTCGCCGATGGATCGGAAAGGACAGCGATGAACCACGAACACCAGCACGATGCGGATATGACTTTGCCCCGAGGCACGACCACGCTGCCGGGATCGAGCGTCCCCGCGGTCGCCGTTCCGGACGAACGCGTGGACCTGCCGCTCAGGGGCATGACGTGCGCCTCGTGCGCCAACACCATCGAGAAGGTGCTGGGCAAGGCACCGGGCGTGTCGAAGGCGAGCGTGAACTTCGCCACCAAGACCGCGACCGTGCGGTACAACGCCGCCGCAACCTCGCCGGAAAAGTTGGTGGAAGTGGTGAAGGGGACCGGGTACGACGCGGTCGTCCCCGAGTCGACCTCGGGAAATCACGCCGGGCACGGCAACGCGATGCCGGGAATGACCGCGACGGAGCACGCGGCGATGCCCGCCGGACATGCGATGGGCAAAGGTGAAGTTGGGGAGGATCACTCAGCCCATATGCACGTCAATGCCGACGAGCAGGCGGTGCTGCTCCGCAAGGTCATCGTTGGCGCAGTGTTGTCGGTGCCGGTGCTGGTGATCGCGATGTCGCACGGGAAGATCGCGTTCCTGAATCAGCCGTGGATCAACTGGCTCCAACTCGCCCTCACCACGCCGGTCGTTGTCTGGTGCGGCTGGCAGTTCTACCGCATGGCGTGGATGGGGCTCAAGCACTTCCGAGCCAACATGGATTCGCTCGTGGCGCTGGGCACCGGCACGGCTTTCCTGTACTCGATCGCGGCCACCATCTGGCCGAAGTTCTTCGCGGCGGCCCAAGGTGGAGAGGCGGCGCACACCGGGAGCGGCATGACGATGGTGCCCGTCTACTACGAGGCCGCGGCGGTCATCATCGTCCTCGTGCTGCTCGGCAAACTCTTCGAGGCCCGCGCGACGGGCAACACCAGCGCCGCGATCCGGCGGCTGATCGGACTGCAAGCCAAGACGGCCCGTGTGGTGCGCGCTGGGCAGGAACTGGACATCCCCGTTGAGCAGGTCATCGTTGGTGACGCGGTCATCGTCCGCCCGGGCGAGAAGATTCCGGTGGACGGCAACGTCGAGAGTGGCGATTCCGCCATCGATGAGTCGATGCTGACGGGCGAGAGCGTCCCTGTTGAGAAGAAGCCCGGCGATGCGGTCTTCGGGGCCACCATCAACACGACCGGCGCTCTGACCTTCCGCGCCACGAAAGTCGGCAAAGACACCGCGCTCCAGCAGATCGTCCGCCTCGTTCAGGAGGCGCAAGGCAACAAGGCCCCCATCGCCCGTCTGGCGGACACCATCAGCGGCTACTTCACGCCCGTGGTGCTGGGCATCGCGCTCGTCACGTTCGTCGTCTGGTATTTCGTCGCCCCAGTCGACACACGGCTGAGCATGGCGTTGCTCACGTTCGTCTCGGTCCTCATCATCGCGTGCCCGTGCGCGCTGGGGCTCGCCACCCCCACGGCGATCATGGTCGGCACCGGGCGCGGGGCCGAGCACGGCATCCTCATCAAGGGCGGCGAAGCGCTCGAGACGGCCCACAAACTCACGGCCATCATCCTCGACAAAACTGGCACCATCACGCAGGGCAAGCCCGCGTTGACGGACGTGCGGGCGCTCCCGGGCATCGCCGAGGCGGACCTCGTGCGGCTCGCCGCATCCGCCGAACGGCGGAGCGAACACCCGCTCGCCGCCGCGATCGTGGAAGGAGCCAAGTCACGTGGCCTTACGCTCATGGACCCCAGCGCGTTCAAGGCCGTGGTGGGCCACGGCATCGACGCGACGGTGGACGGACGCGCGGTCCTGGTCGGCAAGCGGGCGCTCCTGGCCGACCGCGGAATCGATACCACGGCGCTGGATTCCCTTGCCGAGAAACTCGCCGCGGCGGGCAAGACGCCGATGTACGCCGCGATCGACGGCAAGCCCGCGGGGCTGATCGCCGTCGCCGACCGCGTGAAGCCCGAGTCCAAAGCGGCGATCGAACAGATGCAGAAGATGGGCCTGCGCGTGGCGATGATCACCGGCGACAATGCCAAGACCGCCGCGGCCGTAGCGAAGGAAGTGGGCATCGCGCCTGACATGGTCTTCGCCGAGGTGCTACCGGGGAACAAGGCCGACCACGTCAAGAAACTCCAGTCTCAGGGATTCGTCGTGGGCATGGTCGGTGACGGCATCAACGACGCTCCCGCCCTCGCACAGGCCGACATCGGCCTGGCGATGGGCACTGGGACCGACGTGGCCATCGAGGCTTCCGACATCACCCTTATTCGCGGCGACCTGCGCTCGGTGCCCGACGCCATCGCCCTCTCGCGGGCCACCATGCGGACGATCAAGCAGAACCTGTTTTGGGCGTTCATCTACAACGTCGTCGGAATCCCCGTTGCTGCTGGCGTGCTCTACCCGTTCACCGGCTGGTTGCTCTCGCCAATCATCGCCAGCGCCGCCATGGCGTTCAGCAGCGTGAGTGTGGTCCTGAACAGCCTCCGGCTCCATACATCGCGTGTGTCGTGAATCGATCAGATTGAGTCGGTGCAGGTTCCACCAGATCCGCTCGGACTCGACCCGGACATGCTGCCGGAGTTGCCGCTCGAATACGAGAACGACGACCCGCTCGACTTGCTACCCGATCCGCTGGTCGAAGGCCGGTGCGGTAGAGGAACGTCAGCGGGGCCCGGTTGCGCAGACCCGGCAGCGAGGGGGGGGTGTTGCGTGAATCGAGCAGCGCCCGGACCAGCACCTCAGGCGGGAAGCGGCGGACGGGCTTGGCGCGGCGGGGAGTGGGGGGGATGGCGACGGCGACGTGCATGGCGCGGGCTCCGACCCCCGCCCCCCGGTGGGGTTGCGTGGGGGAGTCCAGTAGGCCGGGCAGGTGTGCGCTACAAGTTGAAGAGCAATGCGCAGCGCCATCAGGCACTCCCCTCTCGCAACCGACCAGTCGTATGGCACCGGCAGGTGGGGAGGTCCACCTACGAATTGGCGGTTGCGTGCCAGAGACTCGCCTGCTGAAAGCCCACATCCAGCATCCATACCGCACCCATCTGCTCGCCTCCTTAGTACCGCACTCCCCGCCAGCTCATGGCTAGACTCTTCGCGCGGTGTGTACTCTTCCATGACAGAAGCGCATTCCGGGCTCCTCGGCGGCAAACCCCGAGTTGCAGCTTCGTTGGGCGTTTTAGAATCTTTACGACCGAGAGTGTGGCCATGCGGAGTTCAAACATGCGCGGATTTGTCCAGTGGTTGGTGGGTTCATTCGCGGCTATCGCCGTGTGCGGCGCAGTGATCACGCCCACCCAGGCGCACGCGCAAGTGCTCGTGGCCGAGCCCACGCCCTGGCCAACCCTGCGCCCGGCGCCCGGGCTCGATGGCGATAACTATGGAGTATCGATGGCGTTGGACGGCGACACGCTCGTGGTGGCCGGTCCCGACAATTTGGCGGTCACGATACCGGTGACCGCAGATGTGTTCACTCGCGCGAGCGCGACGTCGCCGTGGATCGGACGGCACAGGTTGACGACGTCGGACACCGGGCTGAGCAGAGGCGTTTTTATGTCGGTCGCCATATCGGGGAACACGATCGTCATCGGCGCGCGGACTTCGCGGAGCGCTTCGAATGTGGAAACCGGCGCGGTGTATGTATTTACGCGGTCTGGCGCTGTTGACTCAACCTGGACCCAGCAGGCAAAGATCGTGCCCGCGGATGCCGCCTCCGGGGATCGTTTCGGGGGTTCGGTATCGCTCTTGGGCAGCACATTGATCGCCGGCGCGGACGGGAACGGCCTTGGGGGCGCGGCGTACATCTTCAGACGCTCGGGAAGCACGTGGTCGCAGGAGCAGAAGCTGGTCGCACCGGACCCGCAGAGCGGGGCGGGGTTCGGCACCTCGGTGGCGCTCTCGAGTTTCGGCTTTCCCACCCCCCGAACCGTCGCGATTGTCGGTGCCCCGTTCTGGAACAACGGACCCGCTGTGGACTTCGGAAAGGCCTACGCATTCCAGCGCGTGTTGCTGATAGACGGTGTGGTGTGGGACTTCGAGCAGTCCTTTTTCGGCTCCACCACGCTCGCTGACGATCGGTTCGGCAGTTCGGTCGCGATCTCGGGCAACACCGCGGTGATCGGGGCCCCTCGGCGCGGTATTCTGGACAACGCGGACGCCGGCGAGGCCCGTATCTTCACGTGCAACTCCAGCGGCACCGTTTGGACAGAGCAGGCGCGGCTGCTCTCCAACGGCACATCCTCGTACTTCGGGTTCCAAGTGGCGATCACGCCGGGGCGCATCGCCGTGGCCGCAGCGCGGGCTCCTCAGCTTCCCGACGGCTCATCCCGGGTCGAAGTGTTCGCGGGTTCCGGCGCCACGTGGACGCGGGACTCTAGTGTCTCCGGGAAGGGTGAGAACTTCGGCAGCGCGCTGGCGCTCTCGGGCGGCAGCCTTATCGTGGGTGCCGACCGCGCCGACAACGCCGCCGGAGACAACGTCGGCGGTGTCCACGCCTTTGACCTCTCTGGAACGTCATGGGTTGTTCAGGCGGAGCTCCCACCGTTCGACACCGGCCAGGACCTCTTCGGTTCGGCGGTCGCGATCGACGGCGACACCATGATCGCGGGCGAGCCCGACTTTTCGCGGAGCGGCCGCGCCCACGTCTACCGCCGCACCTTCTGGTCGTGGACGCAAGAGGAGGTGCTCTTTCCACCCATCGCTCGGAACGGAGACGGCTTCGGCGAGGCCGTGGCCCTCTTCGGCACTTCCGTGGTGATCGGAGCTCCGGGGGGCGGGGCGACGTTCGCGGGCGAGGTGCACCTGTTCAATCGCGTCGCTACGAATAATTGGACCTTGACGCAAACCCTGGCCGCGACCGATGCCAGTTCGGTAGACAGTTTCGGCTGCTCGGTCGCTCTCAGCCGCACCAGCATCATGATTGTCGGCTCTAAAGACGATTCGACCGGATCGGCCTTCCAGCATGGATCGGTCTATCTATTCAAGCAACTCGGGGACGTGTGGTCTCAAGCCGCGAAACTGACCGCTTCCGACCTCTCCGCCCAGGACCACTTCGGCGCATCGGTTTGCGTGCAGAACAACATCGCCGCCGTGGGCGCGCCCGACGCCGACGGCGGCGGGGCCGTCTACATTTTCACTCGCCCGAGCGGCAGTTCAGACGTGTGGTCGCAAGTGCAGAAACTGACCGTCCCGGGGCAGTCCTCAACGGGCCGCCTGGGCTCGGCCGTCAGCATCGCGTGCGACCGCCTCGTCGTCGGCGCGGACAACCAGGGCGGCACGGCGCCGAATACCACCGGCGCGGCCTATGTCTTCACCAACAGCGGGGGTGTGTGGGGATCGCCGCAGCCTCTCATTGCGCCCGTTTTCGTGGGTGCTCGCTACGGGGCTTCGGTGTCGATCGACTGTCGCGGACGGGTGCTGATCGGCGCGCCCGGGAACCCTACAGGTTCGCCGGTGCTCGCCGGATCGGCCCACCTCTTCGCCCCCGATGCCTCCGGGGTGATGACGCTTCGAACAACTATGGGCTCCGGAAGTTCCGACGCCCAGGAGCAGTACGGCCAGTCGGTCGGTATCGGACAGAACCACGTGGTCGTCGGCTCCAACCGCACGACCACCGCCTCCGGCATCTCCGGCGGACTGGTCCATCTCCACCAGTTGACCGAACTCTCGACCTCGGTCCCACAGGCGCTGCCGCCCGCAGTGCCGGTCTGCCCACAGGGAATGTGGGAGCTGCTGCTGGCCGTTGATGGTTCGGGCAACCTCGCCTATCAGTGGGAGTTCCGTCAGGATCCGACCGGTCCGTGGACCGACCTCGGCATCGGCGGGTTGCGCACCTTCCCAAATGGGCTGTCGTTCTATGTTAGCAATACGCGCAACGTCCCTCTCACGCTCAGCAGTGCTTCGCCCCTGTTGCCGGGCCGGATTGGACAGTTCCGGTGCATCGTCACCGCGCCCAACGGTTACTCCATCGCCAGCACCCCCGCCGATGTGCTCGTCGCCAACTCATGCTGCTCGTTTTCCATCAACGTGAACGGGACGTATCTTCAGACCAACAACTCCAACACCCAACCCGCCCGGTTCATCCCCCTGGGCAACTGCAACCTTGCCCCCGGCGACGATGTCCGGTTGAGAACCGAGGGCTCATACGCCGGTGTCGGCTCGAGCAACCTCACCGCGGCGATCGCCGTCTTCAGCTCCAGTTCCACGCTGCTGTCCCCGTTCGAGCCCCTGCGGGTGCCCGGGGCGCTGCTGGCGGCGGGCTCCGCTCCCGTCGACACGGTGCTGCGGGATATCCCCGAGGATTTCCAGATCAATGTGCAGTCCGCGATCACGGTGCCCGCGCAGGCCGTTGGCCTGTTCGTCGCGCCCAACGACATCTGGTTCGCCAACAACCAGAACAATGAGCCCCCCTTCCACCTCCACATCGCGCGCTGCGAACCGATAGGCGGCGCGGTCAGCGGCGATGTCACCATCTGCCGCACCGGCGCCGTCTCACTCGCCTGCACCGCGTCCGGTGCCTCGCTCGGCTATCGCTGGCGATACGCACCCGCCGCGACAGGCATTTTTAATGACATCCAGGATGGCTCGAACACCATGCCCGACGGGTTGACCTTCATCGCCGCCGGTTCCGGCGCGCCCACCACCACCCTCACGCCCGGACCCCCCGGCTGGCCGGAGGCCATCGGTCAGTTCCAGTGCAACGTCAGCAGCGCGTGCCGAACGATTCAGAGCCTCAACTCCACCATCCGGGTGTGCGTCGCCGACTACGACTGCTCCGGCACGGTCAACGTCCCGGATATCTTCGCGTTCCTCTCGGCGTGGTTCGCCAACGACCCCGCGACCGACTTTGACGGTTCCGGCCTCCCCGTCGCCGTCCCCGACATCTTCGCATTCCTCTCCGCATGGTTCGCGGGCTGTCCCTGACCTCAAGCACGGCGAGCGGCCAATGGCCGCCTTCACGACAAGCGACGGCTTCGAGTTCGAGACCATGCGCGAGCCGGGCCTGCTGAGCTGCGTCTGTCGCCGCGGCCCCGATGCGGGGCGCATCGAGATCACCGCTCCACCGGGGTTGGAAGTTGGCCCGCAGGTGCTCGAGGTCGGCGAGATGCTCTCGCGGGAAGGGTGCAGTGCGGCGGGGAAGGCTCGGAAGCGCGAGGAGCGACGGCGGGAGCCATGAACGCTTCGAGTTCAGAGCGAAACGTAGCGCTAGTAGATCGACGGCCAGCGACGCTCCGCCCGACAGCACTGCCGCAATGGCCTCGGCGAGGTTGGCCCACCGGACATGCACCCACGCGGGGCAGGCAACCGCTGGCGCAGCGAGGCCGCACCCCGAATCACCCGCACGATAGAGCGACGGGCTCGACTCCCGCGAGTCACTGACCATGCTCGCCTGGGGGTGGAGCGCAATGGACCCGCTGAATGTGCGGAATTCGTGGCCGCTCCTGACGGTCCGCTGCGCCTGGAGAAGTGCCGCTCAAACGTCCGCTGCCGATCCGCACCAGCAATAGGTCGGCACCTATTGCCGGGCCTGTTGACTCTGGGTACTCCGTGATGGCCGTGGCCCTTGTGCGACAAGCACGCTCCGTCATCAACCTCAAGGGACCTGCCCCGAACCAAGTCTGCTGAGCGTCCCAAAGAAGCACGAATCTCTCCTCGCCACAGGATTATGGGGGGAGATCTATGGCCCTTAGACAGGAATCTGACAATGTGCGCCTCCATCCTTCATATTGTGTCGGCGGTGCTGGGTCGCGGCGGATTGCTGCTTGGCGTGCTGCTCATGCTTTGGGGCACGCAGGCCTCGGCACAGTGCGGCGCAGCGGTGACCAACCGCTTCGGCGGCGAGACCACGGCCGTCGAGCAGGTGGGCACCACCGCCTTGCTTGTCGCCTCGGGCACCAATCTGGAACTGTTGAGTCTCGCCAACCCCAACGCCCCCGCGTCGTTCTCGCCGCCCCGTCGCATCGGTCTCTCTCATCCCGCACGCAAAATCTCCCTCTCGCCCGATGGCCAGAGCGCGTGCGTGCTCCTTGAGAACGGCACCGTGGTCCGCGTGACCATCCTGTACGCGCCGTTCATGGATATCAGCAACCCCGTGACGGTCTTCGCGTACGACGTCACGGACATTCTGGCCGACGGCCCTCGGCTGTACATCTCGACCTTCGATGAGGACCTGCCGCACATCAACAGCGACATCCTCATTTATGACTTCTCGGCCAACGGCCTGCCGGTCTATGTCGGAGCCATCGAACCCTTTGTGACGAACTACGGCTTTGACCGTCTCGCCAAAGTCGGCAGCGTGCTGTGGGCGGGCATCCACGAGTACGACTCGTCGATGCTCGGCGTAGAGGCGTGGAATGTCTCCAATCCCGCCGCGCCCGTGCGTATCACGACCAGCCTCAACAGCGCACCTCTGGGTTCGCACACGAGCATCAGCGCCATGCAACTGGTGGGGAGCAAGCTGCTTCTGAGTTACGACAACCAAGTGCCGCTCATCACCCCCAGCGAGGACTGGATGCGCGCGGTCGATATCTCCACGCCCGCGTCCCCCATCTGGCACCCGCCGGTTGATCTCAACGGGCGGGCCCTCTGCATGGCCGCGACGGGCAACCTCCTGCGCATCAGCATCGAGAGCGCGGGGGTCGGCACGTGGAACACCGCGAATCCCGCCGCGCTGAGCTATCTCGGCGGATACTTCAGCAGCTTCCCGCGCGTCACGCAGATGGTCTCCGGGGCCTCGAGCGGCTTCACCGACTACTGGGCCGGCGGCCGCGGCGGGCTGATGACCATGAACACGGCCAGCCCAGGCGTCGTCTCTGTCCGATCCAACCTCACCGCTTTGCCCGTCGGCCCAAGCGTCGTTCGCCAGTCCGGCAACATCACCGCCGTGCTGGACTACACCTTCAACACACTCCGCCTCTACGACTACACCCTGCCCGAGGCCCAGCAACTCCGCGGCTCGCTGGTGCTGCCGAACTACTCGGAGTTCATGGAGCCCGGATTCCTCGCAGGCGGCGTCAACATCCTCGCGATCGCGACCAAGGTCCCCGGCGCGGGCGACGCCATCAGGCTGGTGAACATCACCAACCCCGCCGCGCCCACCTTGCTCGCTCCCACCCTCGGCGGCTTTGAGGTACACCGGATGTGCGTGACCAACTCGCGGCTGTACGCCATCACCACCAATGCCGAGTTCGTCATCGTCGAGCTCTCCTCGCTCGCGCCGGTGCTCCGAAGCACGACACCCTTCGGCGGCTCCGCCTCCAACTACACCGCCATCACCTCGTGGGAGGCGCCGGGGGCGGTGAACAAGGTCGTCGCCCTCGGCACGCACTCCTTCGGCCTCTGGCTGATCGATGTCACCAGCGCTCTGGCCCCCTTGGTCTCGGGCATCTACAACCCCGTCCCGAACTATCACGTCGGTGCGCTGGCCAAGGGCGATCACCAGCTCTATGTGAACGCCACCGTCGGAGGCCCGCCCGTCTCGGATTTCCTCACCGATATCCGCCTCGAGGCCGTGACGGTGACGTCGATCACCAACCCCGTTCGCCGCGGCCTGAGCGCCGTTGGCTTCGGCTTCGGCTATCCCCCGCAGTACGACAGCCTCACCTATGTGTCGTCTCCCAGCGGCAAGTTCCTGGTCGGCACATACGACTACGGGGACGGGGTGAACAACTTCGCGGCGATCCATCCGCTCGCCAACTTCTTCTTCTTCGAGAACTACTTCGCCCCGGTCGCTTACCCGAAAATGCCACACGTCCATGGCCGTCTCGCCCCGAGCGCCACCGGCACGCACATGATCGGCGCCGCCGATGCCGCGGGCCTGTATCAAGTCGCTCTGCCGACCAGCTACGCACCCGGCTTCGCCATCCAGGCGTTTGATCAGCCCGGCTGCTACGGCGGCACGGTAAGCTTTTTGGCCGCCACGCTCGCGGTTCCGACCAACGTCACCAGCCAGTGGTACCGTCGCGGCAACGGCCCGGAGACGGCGATCACCGACGGCCCCACTGCCTGGGGCTCGACCATCACCGGCGCGACCGACACCTTCCTCACCATCTCCAACCTGCGACCGATGGACCGTATGTTCTACTATGTATGCAAGGCGACCAACAGTTGCGGCACCACCACCTCGGACAGCGCGTTTGTGCGCTTCTGCCCGGCTGACTTCGACTGCTCGGGCGGCGCGGGGGGAACCGGCGGCATCACTGTGCAGGACATCTTCGCCTTCCTTTCCGCCTGGTTCGCACAGGACCCACGAGCAGACTTCGATGGTGTCGGCGGCATCGCAGTACCAGATATCTTCGCGTTCCTGAGCGCGTGGTTCGCGGGTTGCTGGTGAACTGCTGACCGCTACCTCATCGGAGGGAAACGTCGCGACAAGCGATTCCATGACCTTTCCTGGAATGGTCGGCTTGTAAGCACCTTTGGGCATTACCATGCCGCATGGCCGATCGCGCGGGGGATACTCCGAGGGTCATACATGTCGAGCAGGCTCAATCTCGTGACGACAACAACTCCTGCGGTGGCGTGCGCGATGCTCATGTCGCATGCCGCGGGCTCCGACCCCCGCCCCCGGCTTGCGTGGGGGAGTCAGTAGGCCGAGCAGGTGACCGCTACACGTTGAAAGCAAAACGTAGCGGCCATGCCGCCCTTCATGATCGTGTTGCGAACATCACCAGAACGATGATCACCGCAACCGCCAGCACCGCGATGCACGCCAACTGAATGGCGATCAACCGTGTCAACCTTGACATCGCCTTCTCCGCCGCGTCGCTCTTTGTAGCCAGCGGGGCGAGGCGAGCGGACACGTCGGCCTTCACCTGATCGAGTCCTTGACTGACCATGGCAGCCTGTTGCTTTCCAAAGGCGAGCTTTAGGGAATAGAAGTCCTCAGGCCGTCCCTGTGGTCCGAGTTGTGCTGCGGTGCCGACCTCCGCTCACGCTTGGCGCAGCATGGGGTGATCATGCGACAAACACCGCTCACGCCATCGACTACAGACGCACTGTGAGGAAGAGTTTGGGCGGAGCGATGAACTCGGGTATCATGAACTGCGTCGAGGCGGGCCAGCGTGGCTCGCCGCAGATCATCTGGAGATTGTCTGCTAACCGATGCCGCGGCATCCAGATGAATCTCGGCAAGCATCAAGGAGAATCCCATGTTTCGAGTCAGTTTGATGGCGGCGGCCCTCTTGGCGATCGTCGGTTCGACCGCCGCGGCCGATACGCTGGTGGACAATCTCTCGGAGCCTACGCGGGGTGTGACCATTCTTGGAGTCACCGATCCAGACCGGATTTGGGTCGCTCAGTCGTTCTTCACGCCCGAACGCGTACGGCTGGACCAGATTTCTGTGCTCGCGGGCGTTTCGCCTGACGGCGCGGACGCGGTGGCGGAGTTGCGGAGTGGTGTAGATCCTTCGGGACCGGCGATCACGAGCCTCGACATGTCCGCGCTTGATGCCGAGGCTCTCGGTATCGTCTCATTGGTCCCTCAGACGCAGGTTGTGCTCGAGCCGGGCGTTCAGTATTGGATTGTGCTCGGCACCGCGACAACCGGCGCGTTTGGTTGGGCCTATGCCGAAGGCAACGTCACGGTCGGCCCGGGCACGTTGGCCGAATACTCGTACTCGGATGACTCGGGCGTGTCGTGGGGACCTGCCGGAACAGACAATCCACACCAGGTGAACGTCGAGGTGACGCTGTTCTGTCCGGCGGACTTCGACGGCAACGGCACCGTCGCAGTCCCCGACATCTTCGCATTCCTCTCCGCGTGGTTCGCACAAGATCCGCGAGCGGACTTCGACGATGATGGCACTATTGCCGTGCCCGACATCTTCGCCTTCCTCTCCGCATGGTTCGCGGGCTGTCCTTGAGGTTCTGTCCGCTACCTCATCAGAGGGAAACGTAGCGGGCAAGCCGGGGCGGAGCCGACTCGCTTCCGGAACACGCACATGCGAGCGTGCACCGCCCACCCGACCGTGGTTTATCACCCCAAAGTTTCCGTGTACTTTGCCAGAGCGCTGCGGTATTCCATGACTGGTTCTGAACTGGTTTCTCACATGAGTTCGGACCCGAACTCGTACAAATCTGGCACAACTGTTGGCGTGTTAGAGTGCGTCTGCAATCACCGCATCGACATGACGATGAATGGCACGGGTGGCACGAAGAATCTGTCGGTTCTGACCCGTGCCACGTTCCGTTGACACAACCCGGCCCCGGCTACAACTGGCCGGGCCAAGGAGTGTCACGATGGGCATATAGGTCTATTCCGATGAGTTCAAGCGGGCCGCGGTCGAGCAGGTCGTCGTCCAGCGGCACACCATGACCTCCGTCGCCCAGCGCCTGGGCGTCAACGACCACACGCTCCGTGAGTGGGTGCAGGAGGCACGCTCCGCCGCGGCCGTCTCCACCGTCCCCGCCCATCTCCCCCCCGAGCAGCGGGTCCGCGAACTCGAGAAGGAGAATGCCCGCCTCCGCATGGAACGGGACATTTGAAAAAAAGCGACGGCCTATTTCGCGGCTCTGGACGCGGGGTCGCGGCCATGAAGTTCGCACTCATCCGCGACAACCGCGTGCTCTTCGACGTCGAGGTCATGTGCGCTGTGCTCGGCGTCACCACCGCGTCATCCCATCCCCCCAGTACAGGCGCGCGCAACTTCTGAGTTCCCTCCCTCCTGGCTCCTCCCCCGCCAGGGGGAGGTGCCTCGCGCAGCGAGGCGGTGGGGGCTCCCCGCCTTCCTTCCCCTCCTCCCGTCTTTCTACTTCCTCCTCTTCCGATCTCCCCCTTCCGACTTCCGACTTCCCACTTTCCGCTTTCCTCTTCCAGTCCGCATTCCGAAATCCGCAATCCACAATCTCTTCCCCTCGCTCCGGAAGAACTCGTCCGGCAAAGACCTGAGGAATACGCACGAATTGATTTCGCATACCAAAAACCGGGCTGTAATCGCCGCCGTAGGCCTGCGGACCCCTCGCGGTCCATTGCCTGCGCGCACTGCCCGTTTCCGCCCGTGGCATCGTGCGCGCATGTTGCCCATCTTCACCGGCGGCCAGAAATGAAGGAGAGACTGCCCATGTCCCATACTCGTCGCGTACGTTCCATCGCCATTGCCGGCGCTGCGGGCCTTGCCCTCGCCAGCGCGGCCCACGCCGAACTCACCGTCGGCCTCACCTCCAGCAGCCAGTTGGTGAGTTTCGACACCGCCGCGCCCGGCGCGATCCTGCTCACCTCGCCGGCGATCTCCGGCCTGGTCCAGGGCGACAGCATCGTCGATATCGACTACTACCCCGTCAACGGCCTGCTCCACGGCATCGGCTCCAGCGGCACGCTCTACCGCATCGATCGCGCCACCGGCATCGCGACCCTCGACGCCACGCCCCAGACCTCCATGGGCGTCGTGCAGGACATGGACTTCAACCCCTCGGCCGACCGCCTCCGCGTCTTCAGCGCGGGCGATGCGAACTTCCGCATCACCCCGAGCGTCGGCACCGCCGGCTCCAACGGCGCCAACACCGGACTTGTGACTTCCGATGGCACGCTCGCCTTCGCGGGCGGATCGCCGAACCCGAACCTCGTGGGCGCGGCGTACACCAACAACTTCGATGGCACCGCGACCACCTCCCTCTACAGCATCGACGCGGACCTCGATGCGCTCATCATCCACAGCGGCGCGCCGCAGTTCTCGACCCTCGCGCAGGTCGGCTCGCTGGGCTTCAATGTGGGCCAGAACGTCGGGTTCGATGTCTCCAACTCCGGCGTCGCGTTTGTTTCCAACGGCAACTCGCTGTTCACGATCAACCTCGCCTCCGGTGCGCTCTCCCCGATCGGCACGATCGGCGGCGGCCTCAGCGTCACCACCATCGCGGTCGTTCCCGCCCCGGCCGGTGCTGCCGCGTTCCTCGGCCTGGGCGCCTTGGCCCTGGCCCGTCGCCGACGCTGATTCCACAACACGGGCACGATGCCCTGACTCTTCGGTCATCGCGCGCCGGCCCGCGTCCCTTGGGACCCGGGCCGGCTTTGCTTTTTCGGACACGCGCAACAATCCACCATCAGGCCACCGCGCGTCTACGGTTCAAACCGCATGGCACCCGGCGACGAAGACCTGTTGCAACTGGTAGCGCAAGGCGACGCGGCCGCCTTCGCGGAGTTGTATGACCGCTTCGCGCCGCGGGTCTTCGGCCTCGCGCTCAAACTCGTGGGCGACCGGCAGGAAGCGCAGGACGTTCTTCAGGAAGTGTTTCTGGACCTCTGGCGGCGGGGCGGGGCGTTCGATGCCGCGCTCGGCACCGCGCCAGCCTGGATTCTCATGATCGCACGCGCCCGCTCCATCGATGCCATCCGGAAACGCCAGCGGCGGCGTCGCCGTCTGGCGTCGCTGGACCCGGCGCCCGAACTTGGCCCCGCCTCAGCCGGCGATGCGGCGTGGCTGGAACGCGTGCTGCCCGCGCTCGCGCCGGAACTGCGCGATGTTGTCCACCTGGCCTATGCCCGCGGCATGACCCGCGAGCAGATCGGCGAGGTGCTTGGCATCCCGACAGGCACCGTCAAGACCCGACTCAGATCCGCCGTGGCGCAGATGTCCGCTTCGCTCGGTAACGTGCCGCTCAGCAACGCAAGGAGGGCATCGCCATGACCGCGCAGCCCCCGCCCCCCCCGATGAACCACGGCGATGGTCCTCCCCGCCGCACCGACGCGGCGGAACTGGCCGACCTGTACGCCGCCGGCGGGCTCTCCGATGCCGAGTCGATGGAACTCGATGCGCGTGTCGCCGCGCGCGAGCCCGATCTCCTCGCGCACCTGCGGCGGGTCGAGACGCTCGCCGATGCCCTTGCCCGGGGCTTTGCAGGCTCGGAAACTCCGCCGCCCGAGGCCCGCGCCCGGTTGCTTCTGAGCATCCACGATGCCCGCCGGGAGAAGACTGCCGCGGACGAAGCCGAAGCGTCGCTGGTGCAGGAGATGTTCGCCGATGCGCGCGCCGCGGCTGGAATGCGCTCCCGCGACCGCGCCCCACTGCGGGAGCCGGTGCTCGCTGGCAGCCATGCGAGCCCACCCTTCTCCCCCGAGGTCATTGTCCGACGCGCCTCCGACGGCCACTGGTGGCCGACGGGGCTCCCCGGCGTGTGGGGCAAGCCGCTGTACAAGAGCCGGCGCGCCGACCGCGAGACGCTGCTGGTCCGGTGCGACCCGGGCGCGATGATCCCCCGGCACGCCCACGAGGGCATCGAGGAACTGATCGTGCTCGAGGGCACGCTGCAAGTCGGCGATGTGCTGCTGCGCGCCGGCGACTACATCCGCTCGATGCCCGGCTCCGACCATGGCGACGCCGTCAGTCCGGAGGGGTGCATCTGCCTGTTCTTCACCAGCCACGGCGTGATGAGCCCGCGCAGCCAGGTCGTGATGTTCCTCCGCGCCATCGTGTACTGGGTGCGGTCGAGGCTCGGCGGGGGTCGGTAAGCACTCGTCACGCCCCGATCGGAGCGCGTTACGCCGGCTGCCGCACCCGCATCATGTAGTCCATCTCCGGAGCGCCCCCGCCCAGCCGCCGGATGGCGTTGGTCGCCTGTGCGCGGTGGTGGACCGAGTGGACGATCCCCTGGAGGAGCATGTCCGCGAGGGTTGCACGGAACAGCCCGCCGCGGGAATCGCGATAGGTCTGCACGCGCGCCAGCGCATCATCGCGCAGCGTCGCGATGAACACCTCGCGCTCGGCCCTGGTTTTCTCGAACCTCGGACGGAGCGCGCCCACGGACACCGGATCACTCTCGTTGGGCCACTGGGGCTCCGCGTCCCCGCGCCACCGGCGGAGCCACATGTCCTCACCCGCCCAGGTATGCGTCAGCACACGGCGCAGCGATCCGGACCCCGGCCCGATCTCCAGCGCGCGGTCGAGTTGCTCATCGCTCAGCGCTGTCGCGCTGTCAAGCACGGTCGCGTTCGCCCAGTCGGAGTATTCCAGCAGGCGGCGGATCAATGCGAGGTCGGTCATTGTGGAACTTCCTGTTGAGACGCCCCTGGCGCAATGAGTCGCGACATGAGCATCGGACACGCTCTTTGTAACCCGTCGCTCGCGCTGCGGGCTCTGATGCACAGAAGTCTCACATCCCTCATCCCTCATCCCTCATCCCTGCCCCTCAACAACTGGCTGCTCACCAGCGACCGGTACAAGTCGCATCGCCCCAGCAACTCGGTGTGCGTTCCTCGGTCGTTGATCCGCCCCTCGTCCATCACCACGATCTGGTCCGCGGCGAGCACCGTCGAAAGCCTGTGGGCCACGATCAGGCACGTCCGCGCGCCCGCGCCCCCCCCC
>Ga0163151_10003264_pt1 | contig 23580 bp, 20 predicted proteins | sample OliLakLV19MP5IB2_FD_145596 | JGI IMG/M metagenome (GOLD analysis project Ga0163151, IMG submission 145596) | Freshwater microbial mat bacterial communities from Lake Vanda, McMurdo Dry Valleys, Antarctica - Oligotrophic Lake LV.19.MP5.IB-2 | ecosystem: Environmental > Aquatic > Freshwater >...
CAACTGGAGAACGTCGGCCGTGCGATTCGGAGCGGTACCGCCGCGATCGAACAGGAGCTCACCGGTCGCGGCGTTCACGACGTAGCCGGTGAAGTCACTCAGCCTTGGATCGGCGGCGATCCCCGAGATGCTGCAGGTGCGAAGTCTGGTTGCCCCTGGTATCGAGCCCGGCTGCGCTCTGGGTGCGACCGCGCTCTCGGTTGGTACCGGCATGACGACGGCCGCTTGTGAGCCGGCCGAAACGCCGATGAAGAAGGCACTCGTGGCAAGAACGAGAAAGGCCAGCGAAAGGGCGGATGCGAGCCACACCCTCGGATGGCGCGCGGTGAGTCCCGCGATTCCGCGCTTCTCGGAGGGAGCGGGTTTCGCGCCATACGCTTGCGCGTCGAACGGCACCCGCTCGACCTGGCTCGATGTGTACTGTGCAGGCGGGGCGGCGCCCGAGCCGGAACCGCCCTGCCGAAGCGAACGCCGCGTCACAGGCTCTTCCGGCTGGACGTTTCCTGGCTCAGTCACCCAGTAATGCTACCCAAGCACGGTCGCGCGCCGCTGCACGGACGATACAGTTTGAACGGGGCCGCCTAAGAGAATCGAACTCTTGACCTTCTCATTACGAGTGAGATGCTCTACCGACTGAGCTAAGGCGGCGGGTCACGAAAGTACCGAGACACAGCTTCATACTGTAGCCGAGAATCATCCGGGCTCTGCCGCGAAGAGGGCCTTGAGCTCGCGGAACGAGCTCGCGAGTTCGTCGGGCAGGCTCGCCGCGGCATCCCCAGTCGCCCACTGGGCCCAGGCGTTGCGCATTGCCGCAAAAGCGACCAAGGTTACCAAGCGTGCACGGCCGGTGAGGTGTGCTTCATCGGCGGCTAGGTGCGGCGAGTCGAGCAGAAGCCGCATTCGCACGATCGCTGCGACTTCGTCCTCGAACGCACGCATGGCAACAATTCGCGTCGCAAAGAGCTGCGGGTATCGTTTGAGCACTGCGTGCCGCAGCTGTACGAGTTGCAGATCCTGAACCCGCGTTTGGCTCGCTTCGATCAGCAAGCGCTCGAGGCCGTCAAGCACATCGACTCCGTCGGCTCCGCTGAGAAAGCGTTCAGTGTCAACGCTTGAGAGCGTGGGGGTATCGCCCTGCATGGCTTCTTCTTTGGTCGCGAAGTAGTTGAAGAAGGTGTGCGGTGAAACGTCGGCCTCACGGCCTATCTCATCGATTGTGACTCCGTCGAGGCCCCGCTCTGACACGAGTGTCAGTACTGCCAGCTGGATGGAGCGACGGGTTGCGAGCCGCTTGCGCTCGCGCAAGCCGAGGTCGCCGGGGGCCGTGTCGCTCATCCCGTTATTATTGCACAGAGTGCAAGTTTTTGACTTGCGAAGGCCGCAAGACGGTCGGTGCTCAGCCGGCGCAGTTTGGGTCAGCCGATGGCACGTCGCCGTCGACGAAGTAGCGATCAACGACGTCGACAATGCACGGATCGCCTTGCGTGTACGCGGTATGCCCCTCGCCGTTGAAGGTCACCAGCACGCCGCTCTGCAACTGCTCGGCCAGTGCGACCCCCCACTCATACGGGGTTGCCGGATCGCCGGTCGTTGAGACGATCAGCACCGGTGGCGCACCGGCTCCGGTCAACGCAGTGATGGGTGGACCGGCGTATTGGAACGGCCAGTTGATGCATGTTTGATCGCCAATCGGGGGAAGGTTGCGGTACATCGTCGGTGAAGCCGCCTTGCGAAGTTGCGTTTGTTCGGCAAGCACCATCGGGTCGGTTTCCACCGGATAGTCGACGCAGTAGATTGCGATGAACGCCTCGAGCGAGTTGTCGGCGTAGGTGCCGTCAACATCCCGGCTGTAATAGAAGTCGGTGAGGAAGAAAGCCGTCTCGGTTTCGCCGACGAACGCCTCAGAGAAAAGATCGTTAAGGAACGGCCAAGAGTCCTCTGAATAGAGCGCTGTCTTCATGGCAAGGTCGAGCACACCGGCATCCATCAAGCGCCCGTCCGCCCCCGGGATCGGACTCGCGTCAAGCGCGTCGTAGAGGCCGCGAATGGTGCCGAGATCCGCAGTGAGGTTGCCAGTGAACGGGCAATCGTCGAAGTTCTCGGCGCACACCGCCAGATAGTTCTCGAGCGCGCGCTGGAATCCCTTGGTCTGGGTCAGTCCGACCTCGAACACCGATATGGATGAGTCGGTGGCCCCATCGACCACGATGCGCCCAACCCGGTCGGGGAACCGCTCGATGTAGTACGAACCGATGTCGCTGCCGTAGGAGTATCCGAGATAGTTGAGCTTCGGGTCACCGACGATTGCGCGGAGCATGTCGAGGTCGTTCACCGTGCTCTGCGTGTCGACGAACTGCAGCAGTCCCCCGGTGTTCTCGAGACAGGCCTGACCGAAGTCAATCGAGGTCTGAGTCACCGCCTCGATCCACCCCTGCGTGCCGATTGCTGCCTCCGGGATCCCGAAGATGAAGTCGTCGAGCCGGGGGCCGTCGTAACAGGCAACGGCCGATGAGCGTCCGACCCCGCGGGGGTCCCACCCGATAACATCGAAGCGCGCTTGCAGCTCAGCGCTCGCCGCGTAGTCGACATCATCATGGATGAAGTCGTAGCCAGAGGCGCCAGGGCCTCCGGGGTTCACAAAGAGCGAACCGATTTTCGCACCGGTGGCCTGATGCCGCGCCAGAGCGAGCTCAATGTCGGTGGCCGCTGAGGGGTTCTCCCAGTCGAGCGGGGCGATCGCTGTTGCGCACTCGGCACCATCGTCACAGTCGACCCACCTGAGCACTTGAGAGTAGTACGGCACCAAGTTCGCGGCCACAGACTCGCCTGTCGGCTTCGAATCGACCGGCGCGCTGACAATGTTCAAGCATCCGGTCAACAGCGCCGGCGCGGTGAGGAGGGCCACTGCCGCGACGAGTCGAATTCGCGCCGTTGGAACGCTGCGGCGCGACACAGCCGCTGATCTTTCGGTCACGCGCTCAGCCTAGTTGGGGTCACTGGCCGCACCGCCGACCCGGATGCCGACGACGAGCATTGCTTCAAGCGCAAGAGCCGGAGCGACGTTGCTGGCGATGCGCCGCCGAGCAATGGCAATGGCATCCATCATGGCGAGGGTTTCGGCCGGCGAACACGACTGACTCGCCGCGACAATGGCGTCAAGGATCGCGACATTGACCAACTCGGTCGTGGCCCCAAGTTGCAGAAGCAGGATGTCGCGATACAGCGACAGCAGGTCGACCATGATTCGATCGATCCCGTCTCGCAGGCTCCTGGTGGCCCGACGCTTCTGGTCCTCGTCGAGTGCCCGCAATTGGGCGCGCAGCGCCGGTGGCACTGTGCCGCCCGGCTCGACCCCGAGCGAACGCAGCGCACCTTCACGCTCCTGAGCGTTTCGTTCCTCGGTGATTGCGGCCGCGTCGGCTTTGGCGAGTTCGAGATAGCTCGCCGCAGCGATCACCGCAGCGGAAACGGAGCCGAGTCCGAGCGCGATGCCCAGCGTGCGATCCCGTCGTTCGCGGGCTTCAGCGTTCGTTGCAAGACGATGCGCCATACCAATATGGGATTGAGCCTCAAGCGCTGCCCGGGCTGCAACGGCCGGATCGACACCGTCTCGTTTGGTCAGCAATGCGGCGACCTCGGCAACCGCAGGGACGCGCAGCCGCACAGAACGAACACGCGATCGAATTGTCGGGATCAGGTCAGCCTCGCTCGGGGCGCACAGAATCCAAACGGTTCGCGGTGGTGGCTCCTCAAGCGCCTTCAGCAGCACGTTCGAGGTTCGCTCTGTCATGCGATCCGCGTCCTCGATAATGAGCACGCGATAGCGCGAGACCGAAGGGGAAAACTGCGAAGTCGTCACGAGCGCACGCACCTCCTCGATCGTGATGATGACTTTCTCGGTGCTGATGACCGACAGGTCAGGATGCGTTCTCGCATCCACCTGCCGTTGTGTCGCCTCGTCGCCGTCCGGCGTTCCCGGGCTCATGAGTGCGGTCGCGAACGCAAATGCCAGATTGGAGCGACCAGAGCCCGGCGGTCCAGTGATGAGCCACGAGTGGGTCATCGATGAGTCGTCAGAGCCACCGACGGCGGATGCCGCTGCAGCCGCCTCGACAACCGCTATCGCCTCGGCCTGTCCGACCACGTCGTTCCAATAACTCATGGTTGAAGAAGTCTCTCGACCCGCTGCCGAATTGCGGCGGCGATCGATTGGACTGAACCCGTGGCATCCAAGACCAAGAATCGTGTCGGTTCGCGCGCCGCGAGCGCGAGGTAGGCCGCGCGCACTCGGCTGTGGAAGTCGATCGCCTCGTCCTCGAGCCGATCGTACTTGTCGCGCGTGCCAACCAATCGGCCGGCCCCCGCCGCTGGATCGAGGTCGAGCAAAATCGTCAGGTCAGGAACCAGGTTTTCGGTGGCCCAGAGCGATATGCCGCGCACCTCTTCTGGGTCGAGCACGCGACCGGCACCTTGATAGGCGACAGAAGAGTCGAGGTAGCGATCCTGCAGTACGACCGCGCCGCGCTCAAGCGCTGGTCGAACCTTTGTCGCGACGTTGTGGGCGCGATCCGCCGCATACAGCAGTGCCTCAGCCCGCGGAGCGATGTACCCGCGCCGGTGAAGAATGATCTCCCGCAGCTCGAGCCCCAGCTCGGTACCGCCAGGTTCTCTGCTCTCTTCGACCTCACGGCCAATTGCACGCAGCCATTCAATGAGCAAGGTTGATTGCGTCGACTTGCCCGACCCGTCGCCGCCCTCAAGGGTGATGAACAGGCCGCGCATTACTTCGCAGCCCTTACTCGCTTGGCCGCCGGCTTCTTGGTCGCGGTTCTGGTCTTCGGCTTGGCCGGGCCTTTTGCGCGCTTATCTGCGAGCAATTGCACTGCACGCTCGAAGTCGATCTCTTCGACAGCCTCGCCGCGCGGAACGGTCGCATTGGTCACGCCGTCAGTCACATAGACGCCAAAGCGGCCGTCCTTGATCTTGATCGGCTTGCCACTCTCGGGATCGGCGTCGAACTCCATGAGCGCGCTTGATGCAGCGCGAGCGCCATACTTCGGTTGCGAGTACAGCTCGAGCGCTCCCGCGAGATCGATGTCGAAGATCTGGTCTTCGCTCACGAGCGATCGCGTGTCGGTGCCCTTCTTGAGATACGCACCATAGCGACCGTTCTGCGCCGTGATCTCAGCGCCTGAATCCGCGTCGACACCGACGACGCGCGGGAGGTTCAACAGGCGAAGCGCTGTTTCCAGATCGATGGTTGCTAGATCCATCGACTTGAAGATGGATGCGGTGCGCGGCCTGACGACGGCAGCCTTCTTCGGCTTCTTCTCCTTCAGTTCTCCAGTCTTCTTGTCAAGCACGAATTCTGGCTCAGCTGGCGGCAGCTCCGGTTCGAGCTCGGTGATGTACGGGCCGAAACGCCCATCCTTCGCAACAATCTCTTTGCCACTCTCCGGATTAACCCCGATGAGGCGGTCGCCAAGCACCGGCGCATCGATGAGTTCCCTGGCCTTCTCGGCGGTCAATTCGTCTGGCGCGAGCGTCTCTGGAATATTGACCCGGCGCGGCACCTCAGGGTCGTCGCTCGGCGCTTCCAGATATGGGCCGTACTTGCCAATCCGCAACGTCACGTCGTCGGCTATTCTGATCGAGTTAATCTCACGCGCGTCGATGTCTCCGAGGTTGTCGATGACGGTGCGAAGGCCCCGATGCTTTTGGCTGCCGAAATAGAAGCCATTGAGCCAGTCCACCCGGTCGGCCTTACCGTCGGCAATGCGGTCGAGGTCGTCTTCCATCTCGGCCGTGAAGGTGTACTCGACGAGGTCGCCGAAGTACTCCTCAAGCAGGCGCACGACCGAGAACGCGATCCAATTGGGCACGAGAGCCTGGCCGCGCGGCGTCACGTAGCCGCGGTCGATGATCGTCGAGAGGATGCTCGCGTAGGTCGATGGGCGGCCAATGCCGAGCTCCTCGAGCTGCTTGACGAGGCTCGCTTCGGTGTAGCGGGGCGGCGCGGAGGTTTCGTGGCCCTTGGCTTCGACCTCAACGAGCCTGAGGGACTGGCCCTCAGTGAGCGGCGGAAGTCCGGCCTCCGTTGGCTCGACCTGCTCGTTGCGCACTTCGTCTGTGCCCTCTTCATACGCGAGCATGAAGCCGCGGAACGTGATGATCGTTCCAGCGGCCACGAATTCGGCCATCGTGCCCGAGACGGTCGGGCCTGCCCCGATTGTGATGGACGCGGTTGAGCCTTTCGCGTCGGCCATCTGGGATGCAATGGTGCGCTTCCAGATCAGTTCGTAGAGTTTAAAATCGTTGCCGCGAAGCACCGACTGCAACTCGCTCGGCGTGCGGAAGGTGTCTCCAGAAGGTCGAATTGCTTCGTGCGCTTCTTGCGCATTCTTTGACTTCGAGGTGTAGACGCGGGGAGCATCCGGCACCGATGCAGGACCGTACAGGGCACGCGCTTGGCTGCGCGCCGTCTCGATCGCGTGCGGTGAGAGCGTCGGCGAATCCGTGCGCATGTACGTGATGTGGCCGTTCTCGTAAAGCGACTGGGCGACACTCATTGTCTGTCGCGCCGAGAACCGGAGTTTGCGGCCAGCTTCCTGCTGGAGCGTGGAGGTCGTGAACGGGGAAGCCGGTCGCCGAGTGTAGGGCTTCGACTCGACCCTCGTGACCGTGATCGGCACCCCGGGTTCGCGCAGCGCCTCGGCGAGGGCGGTTGCCGCCGCCTCTTCGACAACCACGACGTCGGCCTTCACTGTGCCCTGGTCATCGAAGTCTCGACCGGTGGCGATGCGCTTGCCATCGAGACGCACGAGTTTGCAATCGAACTCGCTCGCTTCAACCTCCGGGGTCAGCGTGGCGATGAGGTCCCAGTAGCCGGCGGCAACAAAGGCCAAGCGTTCGCGTTCGCGATCGACCACCAGTCGAGTAGCGGCGGACTGCACGCGACCAGCTGACAGTCCGGGGCCCACTTTGCGCCACAGCACTGGCGATACCTCGAAGCCGTACAGCCGATCGAGGATGCGCCTAGTCTCTTGCGCGTCAACCAGAGCCGTGTCGAGTTCACGGGGGTTGGCAATCGCGAATTGAATGGCGTCCCTGGTGATCTCGTGAAAGACCATCCGCTTGACCGGGACCTTGGGCTTCAACTCCTGCAGCAGGTGCCACGCAATGGCCTCGCCCTCACGATCTTCATCGGTCGCGAGAAACAATTCGTCCGCGCCTTTCAGTGCACGTTTCAGATCGGCGACCGTCTTCTTCTTCGCATCCGAGACGACGTAGTACGGCTCGAAGCCATTCTCGACGTCAACCGAGAACTTTCCGAGGGAACCCTTCTTGAGTTCTGGCGGAAGATTCTTGGGTTCGATGAGGTCACGGATGTGCCCTACCGAGGACTGAACGTCATACCCGTCGCCCAGGTACTGGGCGATCGTCTTTGCCTTGGTTGGCGACTCGACGATGACGAGTTTCTTCGTGCCGGGCACGGGACTCCTTGTGGATAGGCGAAAAGAACGAGGGCAGTGCCCCCGTCAGCGACACCATACACACACTGACCGCACTGATACCTAATCCGAACGATCAGCGCGCCGGGCCTGCTGTCGCCCGCACAGTCACTGAGATGCCGATGACGACTCTGACGGCCTCGACCGTGGCGACGAGTCCGTCAACGGTGCACCCGGTGAGTGAGGCGCCGTTCGCCTCGACGACTTGCGCCGCACGCGCGCACGGGAACCCAGCGTGGATGCCGATCGCCGTATCGGCTGCCGCGAGCGCCCCAGCATCCGCGGCAGCGGTCACGGTGTGCCGGGCCGCGATTGCCAGTGACAATGGCAACACCAGGCCGAGCAAGCTCACGATTCCGGCGACGAGCCCGATCGCGAGTACCGACCCGGCGCCGTTCTCGCCCGCGCTGTTCTCGCCCGCGCCCTCGCCCTCGCTGGTTCCGTTTCGTGTAAATGCGCACGCGCGCAGTCGCGCCAGGCGGTTCAGCGTCCACCGCCAAGCGCGCAACTCGATGCCCGAAGTTCGAGGCCGAGCAGCGCGATCACCCCACCGGCCGCCGGCGCTGTCGCGGTGACACACTCGAGCTCGCCCTGCGCCCAGCGCGTGATCGCCAGCCCTGGCACGAGCCGACCGGCGGCGGATGCCGACGACTCGTCATCGCGCGCGATCGACCGCGCGGTGAGGGCCGCAGCATCCTGCACTCGAATCTGCTGGGAGGCAAGCTGGATCGCAGCGAGGCAGAGGGCGAGCACAAGCACTACCGCTGGCAATGCGATTGCGAACTCTGCCGTAACGCTTCCCGACTGGCCGGTCGCGAACCGTTCACCGACACGGCGCCAAGACCTTCCCGGATCAACCGATCGACAGCGCACTGCGAACCACATCGGTGAGGATGCCGCGCACTTCCTCCGATCGCAGAATGACGACGAGCAGTCCGGCAAAGCCAACCGCCGCCATGATAGTGATCGCGTATTCCGCCGTGGCCGCGCCCCGCTCAGTACCGACGCTCAACCTGCGACGTACCGCCGTGATTGCCCGACGAATGATGTTGCTCCTGGCGGCAATCACCGCTTCCGGTTCTACTTCCGTATCCATTTCCGTCACCTCTCTGGCGCGAGCGTCTTCAGTGTTGCAGCGGGGGCGGTCAGTACCGCCCGACTGCGGAGGCATTGGGGAGTCCTTCAGAACTGGCCGACTGTTGACGAGACGACGGTGATGAGCACCTGCGCGTCGCGCTGAGTGCGGGCTCGCAACGGTTGAGCCGTTGGATTACTCGACGAAAGGGTCAGTGTTGTCCTTCACCTTGGGCGGCATAAAGTTTTCCCGAATCGAGATGAGCTCATTGCTCCCGGAGTAAAATCGACCCCTCTTCTCCCCGTGCGCGATGAGGAGACCAACGTCCACAAGTGCCTTAAAGTCTCGCGACGCGGTTTGATCGGAAACATCCTCCCCTGATCCGGCGAGGATGGCGACGTAGGTGCCCCTGCGGACACGGAGTCCGAAAACCGCGTCAAACAGCGCATTGATCGTTCGCTCGGGCAACCCGTGTTTCTCTGTTAGGCGCTCGAGCTCGACCCAAGCTCTCTCACTGATCTTGACTCGACGCTGCAACGTCGTGGCCTGCCTGAGATGGGCAGTGAGCATGAACCGCATCCAGGGGCGTGCGTCATTCTGCGGGTTCCACTCGCCCCGTCCAACCTGGGCCAATACATCGTAGTAAGCCTGCGTGTTTCGTCCCAAATACTCTTCAACGCTCATGAACACAGGCGCTAACACGCCATCGGCTGCCAGTGCCAGGCTTTGCAGGCACCGCGCCATCCGTCCGTTCCCATCCCGGAACGGGTGGATCATGACCAGATTCAGATGAGCCATCGCGGCGCGCACAATTGGCACGTCGTCGTTTCGATTCATCTGATCGATCATGAGGCCCATGAGCAAGGGGACCCGTTCGACGTCAACCCCCTCGTAGACGATGTCGCCCGATCGGTCGTCCCGCACAAAGATCTGGCCTGCACGCCAGCGCCCGGGCCGGTTCGACAGGTCGTAGCTCGTCATCATGAAATGCAGGCTCTTGATCAGATCCTCACTCACGCGTGTCGGTGGTTCCATAACAGTTTGCAGTACGAATGTCATGGCATTTGTATATCCTTCGAGCGCTAGCCGAGTCTCGGTGTTCGTGTCCAGTGGTTCCTCACCGAGAACAACAGCCGCCGCATCGTCCAGAGCGGCCTCGTATCCTTCGATACTGTTCGAACCTTGGATGTTGCGCGCGAATGCCATGCGTCGGAGTTGACCGGACCATCGACGCGGCTCGTGCAGCTGGAATTGGAGAGCCCGCTTGAGATCGTCGATCTGAGCGAGAACCTTGAGCTCGCGCTCGTCGAGTACCGGGGTCTCGAATACCCTAACCATGGTCTCTATATTATCACTCATCTGATACATATTAATGAATTATCGTGATGACTGAACACTATCAATGCATCATGGGGAAACCGTCAGCGCTCTATTGATCCAACCGTTGCTATGAAGATGATTGCGGTTTCTGCCAGGGCCGCGCTTCTTTCAGCGGTGCACCTCTCTGGCGCGAGCGTCTTCAGTGTTGCAGCGGGGGCGGTCAGTACCGCCCGACTGCGAAGGCATTGGGGAGTCCTTCAGAATTGGCCGACTGTTGACGAGACGACGGTGATAAGCATTGGCACGACGCCAAGCAATACGAAGGCGGGGAGCACGCACAGTCCAAGCGGGAGCATGAGACGCACCGCGAGCGCTGCTGCCCGTTCTTCGGCTGCAGAGCCGGCTGCACGCCTGACCGCTTCAGCTTCGCTCCTCAGCAGTTGGCGAGCGGGAACTCCCGCGTGCTTCGACAGCCGGATCACTCGTTCGATTGTGCTGTCGATCGCTGAGGCACTCTCGTGCGTTTGGCCTCGGCCATTTGCCTCACCGGCAGTACTTGGTTGCCGCAGCGAGAAGCGGCGCAAGCTGTCCTGAAGCAGTGCCTCAGCTTGTTCGATCGAGCCGCCGCCGCTCACCGCGATCGCGAGCAGTTCGCACTCGATTCCCGGGGTCATCGAACTCGGTTGTGCCCGCGCGACCAAACGTTTGTTCCAGCGAACTGCAACGACGAGCAGTGCGGCCCCCACAAGCAAACACAGCCACCCGACGAAGCTGCCAAAGAGCACGCCGAGCGTGTCGAAACCAAGTGCGAGCCCCAAGAGAATACCGATCGGCGGAAGCGTGAGCACAAGTCGAGCCGTTGCGACGGGAGCAGCGAGGGCAACGTCAATGTCGCGCTGCACGGTCGCGAGAGACCGCAGTGAATCGGCATACGCAGTGAGCACCGGCGCTAGCGGCGCTCCTGCTGTCATCGCGATCGACCATGCGGCCGCGAGTCCCCGCCACGCCGATCGCTCTGTTGCAGGCAGGGGTTCAACGACACCCATCAGCGCATCGGCAAGCTCCTGAGGTTCTGGATGCTTCGCCATCAGCAAACTCGGAACCGGGTTCTCTACGAATTCGGCGACGTACTCCCACGCTCCAGTCGGGGGGATGCCCGCGCTCAACATCACGGCAAGCCGTTCCGTGACTGCCGCAACCTCGGCAAGCGGCTGCGCCGTGGGATGCCTTGACCTAGGCCGCTGTGCCTCTTGACTCCCTGAAGTGCTCGGTTCTTTCCCGGATCTCACAGTTCCCCCGGCAATACCTCAGGCAGTTCGACCTTCGACTCCACCACGGTGAGCCGATCGCGGGTATCAAGCGCTAGCGTGCCGATCGCTGCAAGGCTCCGGCGGCCGTCGCTTCGCTCGAGGTGGAGCACTGCGCCGATGGCGCTCACCGCTTGGCGGGCAATCGCTTCCGGACTCAGGTTCGCGAGCGCGCCGAGCGCCTCGAGCCGCGCAGGCACATCGGCGAGCGAGTTCGCGTGGAGCGTGCCAGCCCCGCCGTCGTGGCCTGTGTTCAAGGCCCCGAGGAGCTCGCGGATCTCGGCGCCGCGGCACTCGCCAAGCACGAGGCGGTCTGGTCGCATCCGCAACGCCTCACGAACAAGGCGTTCAAGACCCAGTTCCCCTGCGCCCTCAAGGTTGGCTTGTCGCGCTTCAAGGGTCACGACGTGCGGGTGGCTGATGCGAAGCTCCGCAACATCCTCAATGCATACAATGCGCTCGCGATGGTCGGCCTCCGCGAGCATCGCCGAGAGCAGTGTGGTTTTGCCGCTACCTCCAGCGCCTGTCACGAGCATGTTCTTGCGTTCGAGCACGAGAGCGCGGATGGTGCTCAATGGCACCGATTCGAAAAAACCGGCCTCCTCAAGCTCGTTCAAACTCAATGGCGCAACACTCGGCAACCGGATCGAGATGAGCGTTCCTTGTGGCGAAATTGGAGGGAGCACTGCGTGCACCCGAACGCCATCACCCAGTCTCGTGTCGACGCACGGTTGGGCTTCGTCGATGTGCCGACCGCCGAGGGCGACCAATCGAACCGCGAGCTCCCTAGCGCTCTGCTCGGTGAGCTCATTGCCGGACTCCCGCACCAGCCCACCACCGCGATCAACCCACAGCGAGTGCGAGCCGTTGACGAAGATGTCGGTCACCGTTGGGTCGCTCACGAGCTCAGCGAGCGCACCGAACGCTGCGGTGCGAGTCCGCAGCGGCAGCCTCGCGTGCGACAACGCGCTGGTAGCGCCGTGTGTGTACGAGGCAACAAACCTGCCCGCCTGCTCACCGAGCCACGAATGATCTTGACCGGCTTGCTCGGCGCGCGCCCGGTCATCCAGCATCATGCTTGCAGGCTAGATCGAGTTGGCATGATCGAATCGGCCAAGGCCTAGACCGGCCATATTCAACGCGGCTCTCGACACTGTGGTGGAGCAGTGCCGGGCATTAACGAGAGGGGCGGCGCCAGTTGGGGGGAACGGGCGCCGCCACAGCAACGCCTGATTGGGGGGAATCGTTGGCGCTGCCTGTAGGACTCTCGTCCGACGGCTCAAGTGTACTAAAAGCTAGCCACCGCGCAACGTGCAATTGCTGAGAGGTTTATGATTGCCGCACACACCCTTGGGTGTATTGACCAAACCACTGCGAGAACCTGGCGGCTCGCGATACCGGTTGCACGATGACGGCTGCCAACAGTCGTCCATCGAACATCGACAATCCGACCTTTGCGAGGATCATGTGCCGAAGAACTCGATCGACAGCCTGCTGCACGAAAACCGCCGCTTTCCACCAACGCCAGAGTTCGCCGCCGAGGCAATCGCCTCCGGTGAGGTCTATGCCACCGCGAAGGCCGACCGAGTCGCGTTCTGGGCAGACATTGCGAGGGAGTCTCTGCACTGGCACACGCCCTTTACGCGAACACTCGACTGGGATGACGCGCCCTTCGCCAAGTGGTTTGCCGACGGCGAACTCAACGTGGCATACAACTGTCTCGACCGGAACGTGCTCGCCGGCAACGGTGACCGGGTGGCCATCCACTGGGAGGGCGAACCAGGCGACAGTCGCAGCATCACCTATGCCGAGCTGACCGCCGAGGTCAAGCGTGCAGCCAATACCCTCAGTGATCTCGGAATCGGACAGGGCGACCGCGTGGCGATCTACCTGCCATTGATTCCCGAGGCGATCGTTGCGATGCTCGCGGTCGTGCGGCTCGGGGCAATGCACTCGGTGATCTTCGGTGGCTTCAGTGCCGAGAGCATTCGCTCGCGAGTGGCGGATGCCGACGCCAAGCTCGTCATCACCGCTGACGGCGGCTGGCGCAAGGGCAAGGTGCTGCCGCTCAAGCCCGCTGTCGACGAGGCGCTCGCCAGCGCCGATTCCAACGTTGAGCACGTGCTCGTTGTGCGCCGCGGCGGCAATGAGGTTGCCTGGGTTGAGGGCCGTGACCACTGGTGGCACGAGACCGTCGCCAGCGCGAGCTCGGAGCACGAGGCGCAGGCCTTCCCCGCCGAAAACCCGCTGTTCATTCTCTACACCTCCGGTACGACCGGAAAACCGAAGGGAATCCTGCACACGAGCGGTGGCTACCTGACGCAAGTGGCGTTCACCCACCGCAACGTGTTCGACCTGCATCCAGAGACGGATGTCTACTGGTGCACAGCAGACGTCGGCTGGATCACCGGGCACAGCTACGTGGTCTACGGACCGCTGGCTAACGGCGCGACGCAAGTGATCTACGAGGGAACACCAGACACTCCGCACCCCGGGCGCTGGTGGGAGATCGTTCAGAAGTACGGCGTCTCGATTCTGTACACCGCGCCAACGGCCATCCGTTCGTTCATGAAGATCGGGCGTCAGGTTCCAGCGGAGTTCGACTTGAGCTCGCTTCGGCTACTCGGATCGGTGGGCGAGCCGATCAACCCGGAGGCATGGGTCTGGTACCGCGACATCATCGGCGGTGGCACAACCCCGGTCGTCGACACCTGGTGGCAGACCGAAACTGGCGCCATCATGATCTCTGCGTTGCCTGGCATCACAACCCTCAAGCCCGGATCAGCGCAAGTGCCGATCCCGGGCATCCTGATCGATATCCTCGGCGAGGACGGCACTCGAGTCGACCCGCCGAGCGGGGGCCTGCTCGTTGTTTCTGAGCCGTGGCCTTCGATGCTGCGAGGCATCTGGGGCGACCCGGAACGGTTCGTCGAGACATACTGGTCGCGCTTTTCTCGCGACGGCAGGTTCACCTACTTCGCCGGTGACGGCGCCCACGTCGACGAGGATGGCGACATCTGGCTGCTCGGCCGCGTCGACGACGTCATGAACGTCTCCGGCCACCGACTCTCCACCGCCGAGATCGAGTCAGCGCTGGTCTCGAACCCAATTGTCGCTGAGGCCGCGGTCGTCGGTGCCTCCGATGAGCTGACCGGCCAAGCGGTCGTCGCCTTTGTCATCCTCAAACACAATCAAGAGGATGCTCAGACCGCCGAAGAAGCAAGCACCATGCTGCGCGCCCATGTCGCACAAGAGATCGGCGCGATTGCGCGACCGCGCGAGGTGTTCATCGTCGCCGAGCTGCCGAAGACGCGCTCTGGAAAGATCATGCGAAGGCTGCTTCAGGATGTTGCCGAGGGGCGCGAGCTCGGTGACACCACCACCCTGACCGATAGTGCCGTGATGACGGTGATCACCGACCGATTGCGGTAGCGCGGCGAGCCTAGCGCGTGCGCTCCTTCAAGCTGCGCTCCTTCAAGCTGCGATCGTTCAAGACGTGCTCTGCGATGTCAAGATCGCTGAATGGCACTCGCTCGTCGCCGATGATCTGGTAGGGCTCGTGCCCCTTGCCCTGCAGGAGCACAACGTCGTCCGGCCCGGCGGCATCGATCGCATAGCTGATCGCCGTCGCACGATCACGAATTTCGACGACCAACTCTGGGTGCACAAAACCGTGTCTGATGTCGTTGAGAATCTGATCCCCATCCTCGAAGTGCACGTCGTCGTCTGTAACGATGACGAGGTCGGAACCGCGTTCGACGATGCGAGCCATCTCCGGCCGCTTGCCAGGGTCGCGATCTCCCGTTGCACCGAACACGGTAATGATGCGATGGTGGCCTGACTCGCGCAACGCTGTGACGGACTGCTCGACAGCATCCGGGGTGTGTCCAGCATCAACAACAACGAGCGGCAGGTTTGGATCAGGCTGAACCCTGGTCATGCGCCCGACCACCGGTGTCAGCGGGCTCAGTACCGCAGCAATCTTGTCCGCAGGGCGGTTCTGGGCGTGCAGCACGGTCGCGCACGCGAGCAGGTTGTCGACGTTGAACCGGCCGATGAGCGAGCTGCTGACCGGATGCCGCGACTCGCCGATCACAAGCTCGAACTCGAGGCCCCGTCTTGTCAAGAGCACGCCATCGGCTCGAACGGTCGCCCGCGAGTCGCCTCGCGAACTCATGCCGATGATGCGGAGGTGCGAAAAACGATCATCCGAACGCAGCCGATCGAAATGCTCAGCTCCGTGCTCGTCGTCCAGATTGATGATCACCGTACGCACACCTGGCAGCGAGAAGATCTTCGCCTTCTGTGCGGCGTACTCCTCCATCGTGCCGTGGTAGTCGAGGTGATCGCGGGTGAGGTTCGTGAACACGACCGTGTGGAACTCAACCCCGGCGATGCGGTTCTGCGCGAGCGCGTGGGAGCTGACTTCCATCGCAACTGTCGTAACGCCAGCGGCCACAAAGTCGGCGAGGTACTGATGCAGGGTCGTCACTTGCGGTGTCGTCATACCCATGTTGATGCGGGGTTGCCCGGTGATACCTGCGCCGAGGGTGCCAATTGTCGCGGAAGGCACAGCAAGCAGATCCCAGGCTTGGGTGAGCAGGTGCGCTGTCGAGGTCTTTCCGTTCGTGCCGGTGATCCCGACGATGTCCAGTGAGCGCGACGGGTTTCCCGTGAAGTCCGCCGCAATGCGGCCGAGCGATGCGGCGAGGCCTGCGATGCGGTGCATGCGAGCTGGCCCGTCGAGCGCTGGCCCGTCGAGCGCTGGCAGAGCCGCGGCATCCACGAGCACTGCTGAGGCGCCGCGACGAAAGGCATCATCGATGTACGGCAACGCCGCGGCGCCCGGCCGGCCGAGCGCGACGAAGATGTCGCCAGCGTCCAGTTCGCGAGTGTCCTGAACGAGACGACGACCGCGAATCACGACCCCGTCGAGCGAGTGATCGTATGGCGAGAGCAGGAAGTCGTGTTCCGCCGCGGCGGCGCCTGCCTTGCCGTCGGACCAGACCTCGATCACGCGAACTCGAACACGAACTCGACTTCCACCGCAGAATCAAGCGGCAACACAGCGACACCGACGGCGCTACGGGCGTGGGTTCCTGCTTCGCCGAAGATCTCACCGAGCAATTCTGATGCCCCGTTGATGACTCCGGGCTGGCCGGTGAAATCAGGCGCGGATGCCACGAAGCCGACGACCTTGACGACGCGAGTGATGCGGTCGAGCGAGCCGATCACGGACTGGGCGGCCGCGAGCCCGTTGAGCACGCAGATCGCCGCGAGGCTTTTCGCTGTCTCCGGATCCACAGCGGCACCGACCTTGCCAGTGACGGCGAGTGCGCCGCCGACGAATGGCAGCTGACCGGAGGTGAATACAAGGTTTCCTGAGATCACCGCTGGCACATAGGCGGCGACCGGCTTGGCCAGTTCTGGCACGGCAAGGCCAAGCTCGATCAGTCGTTCTTCGATGTGAGACATCAGGCTTCAGCACTCTTTTCACGCTTGAGGTAGGCAACGAGGCCGCCCTCCGGTCCGGGCACAACCTGCACGAGTTCCCAGCCTTCAGCGCCCCAGTTGTTGAGGATCGCGGAGGTGTTGTGAATGATCAATGGGGTAGTTAGATATTCCCAAGTCGGCATTTCAGGCATCCGTTCAGCTTGATACAGGGGTTGGTCGCGTAACCTGATTCTATGTCTGCCCAAAAAAGCCCGCGTCGTGGCGCCTTCCCAGCTGCCGTTGGCATCATTGGATTCAGTGCCATTGCTGGCCTTCTGGTGACCGTCATGGTCGCGCCTGCACTGGCCGTCACCGGTGTGACCGCATCCAGCACGATCGGCATCTTCGATAGCCTGCCCGAGTACGTCACGATTGATCAGCAGCCGGAACGCAACGAGATCTACGCCACGTTCACTGGTTCAGGCAACGACGGCGGGTACTACAAGATCGCCACGATCTACGATCAAAACCGGCAGGAAGTGCCGTACGACCAGATCTCGCAATTCGCGCTCGACGCGGCCGTTGCCGGTGAAGACCGACGCTTCTTCGAGCACGGCGGTGTCGACGTCGCATCAGTCGTGCGCGCAGCGATCGGCAACGTGGTTTCCAGTGACATTGAGAGCGGTGCGTCCACGTTGTCGATGCAACTCGTCAAGCAGATCAACGTGCAGCAGGCGCTCGAGGAGCCAACAGAGGAAGCCCGCAAGGCAGCATATGCGGAGGCGACCGCGACGAGCTTCGATCGCAAGCTTCGTGAGATGAAGCTCGCGATCGGACTCGAGAAGCGCTACACGAAGAAGGAGATCCTGACGGCGTATCTCAACATCGCCTTCTTCGGATCCAACACCTACGGCATTCAAGCAGCAGCTCAGCGCTATTACAGCGTCGATGCCAAGGACCTCACCCTGCCTCAGGCCGCGAGCCTCATTGCGATCGTGCAGTACCCTGCGCTGCGCTCTCTCGATGACCCCGAGAACTTCCCGGCCAACGAAGACCGGCGAGACGTGATTCTGTTCAGCATGCTTGATGTCGGTGACATCACGCAGCGAGAGTACGACGATGCGTACAACACGCCAGTTGACGAAACGACCCTTGTGCCTTCGAGCCCCACGAGCGGCTGCACCTCGGCCTTCTCGCATGCGAAGTGGTTCTGCGACTATGTAGTCAAGAGCGTCAAGGACTTCGAGTTCTTGGGTACCAGCGTTGAGGAACGTGAGAAGAATTGGAAGCGCGGTGGGTACAAGGTCTACACGACCCTCGACCTGGATGCCCAGATTCCGGCACAAGACGCCACCTGGACGTATGCCCCAAACACCGAGACCGCGTTCGCTCTCGGTAGCGCAACGGCCTCGGTGCAGGGCGGCACCGGTCGCGTGCTCGTCATGACCGAGAACAAGGAGTTCAACGACACCCTCGAGGGCGGCGGGCCGACCGCCTCGGCGGTCAACTACAACACAAGTTTCGACTACGGCGGGTCAACCGGCTTCCAGCCCGGCTCGACCTACAAGGTCTTCACCCTGCTCGAATGGCTCAACCAAAACAAGGGAATTAGCGAGCGCGTTCTGGGTGACGGCCGCACCGTTCCCGGCGCACAGTTCAGAGACTCGTGCAACGGCCCATGGGGCGGCGACGTGAAATTCAAGAACAACTCGGCAGAGAAGGGCATCTTCGACATCCGGACCGGTACAGTCCAGTCGATCAACGGCGTGTTCTTCTCGATGGCCCTGCAGCTCGATTTGTGCAACATCAAAAACGTGGCTGAAAACCTCGGGGTCGAGCGAGCTGATTACGGCCCGCTTCAGACCAACCCGGCATCGATCATCGGTACGAACGAAGTCACACCGCTGAGCATGGCTGGAGCGTATGCAACCATTGGTGCTGGCGGCGTGTTCTGTAAGCCGATCATCATCGACCGAGCAATTGCACCGGATGGCACCGACTTGCCTGGCCAAGCGAAACAGTGCCGTCAGGCGATCTCGCCAGAGGTCGCTGCCACCGCTGCGTACGTTCTTGAGGGCGTTCCACGCACCGGTAACGCGACGTTCTCGAATCCGAACGACGGAATCCCACTGCTCGGCAAGACCGGAACGACGGACGGCGCGACGCAGACCTGGATGGCTGCAGCGACAACAAGTGTCGGCACGGTCGTCTGGGTCGGCAACAGCATCGGATTCCAAGACATTCTGCGTACCTCATACGCCGACGTGTCTGGAATCCGGTTGCGGCACTACATCATGCGGCCAACGCTTGCGGCCCTGAACGCCAAGTACGGCGGCAACGCGTTCCCAGCTCCCGCGACTCAGTTGCTGACAGGATCGGGCCTTGAGGTTCCTGACGTGCGCGGTCGTACTCTTGAGCAAGCCAAGCCATTGCTTGAAGGACTCGGCTTCGTGTTCGCGGATGGCGGTCAGATCGACTCTGAAGCACCGGCTGGAACAATCGTCTCGACCGATCCGTCTCCCGGCACGAAGTCAGCCAAAGGTGTAACCGTTACGGTGTTCACAAGTCGAGGCAACAAGATCGAAGTGCCAGACGTCGTCAAAAACGGCAAAACAAACAGCTACGCCGTCGCCACGGCAACATTGCAGAGTGACGGCTTCACGAACATCGCGCCAGCCGCGTGCGTGGTTGTTGCGATTGGTGATCCAGCAATCGGCTTCGTCACAGCGATGGGGCCTGCCGCTGGGTCGTTTATCTTACCGACTGACCCGATCACTCTGACGGTTGCGCAGGACACGCCCTGCGCACCATAAGGCCAGCCTCCGCAGCGGGGATCGCACTCGGTGCGGTCGCCGCCGCGGGATTCGCGGCCCTCGCTTGGGGCTCGCTCGTTGAGCGCAATCGCTTCACCGTGCGCTACGAAACCTTGCCGATCCTGGATCCCGGCGCCCGGAACATGACGGTATTGCACCTCTCCGATCTTCACATGGCGCCGTGGCAGGCCCGCAAGCAGGAGTGGGTACGCTCTCTGGCGATCATCGAGCCGGACCTGATCATCAATACCGGGGACAATCTTGGACATCCGGATGGTCTGGTCGGAATCGAGTACGCGCTTGCGCCGTTTGCGGATGTTCCGGGCGTCTACGTCAACGGTTCCAACGACTACTACGGACCGAGCCTGAAGAATCCGTTGCACTACTTCGCTGGAACCTCGAACCACAGTGCGAGCGCTGACCGGCTCGACACTGACAGTCTGGAACGCTATTTCACCGACAGTCTCGGCTGGTTGTCGCTCAACAACCGCGCTCGCGCGCTCGAACTGCGTGGTTCTCGCCTTGAGTTCTTTGGCGTGAATGACGCCCATCAAGGCTGGGATCGCCTTGACCAGTTGCCTGGACTGATCGAGGAAATGCGCGAGAACGTTGGCTGGCATGAGGACCGCAGCGGACCAGAGGCAGTCCCGATCGGGGTGACGCACGCGCCGTACCGCCGAGTACTTGACACCTTCGTGAACTACGGCGCCGAAGTCATCTTCGCGGGCCACACCCACGGCGGCCAGGTTCGAATACCCGGCTTGCCGGCTCTGGTCGCGAACTGCGACCTCCCGCGCAACCAGGCCCAGGGCTTGAGCTTGTGGCGTCACGCACGCAAAGCCGCCTACCTCAACGTAAGCGCTGGGATTGGGACCTCAATTTACGCACCGGTGCGCTTCGCCTGCCCGCCCGAAGCCGTCGTCGTGACGTTGACCGCCGGGGATTTCAGCTATTCTTGACGAGGCCCGCCTCTCTTGATGCGTGGCCGCGGGGTGTGGCGCAGCTTGGTAGCGCGCTTCGTTCGGGACGAAGAGGTCGTGGGTTCGAATCCCGCCACCCCGACCGCTGTGAGTTTGACTGGTTTTGCTAGCTGAAATCCGGATCTGGCGCGGTTCGGTAGCTGAATTCGACTTTTGGCCGCCGAGCATTCCCCAGCACGCCATCGCTCTCTTCGAGGTAGCACGACCCGCACAGCGACTCGTATGTGACATTCTCGCCGTCGATGGCCACTTGGTCGCCATCAAACACATAGCGGTCACCGACCTTGCGTGCGTTGAAGACGGCCTTGCGACCGCAGCGACAGATCGTCTTGAGTTCTTCGAGAGAATGGGCAATCTCAAGCAGTCTTCTGCTGCCCGGAAACGCAATGGTTTGAAAATCGGTGCGGATGCCGTACGCCAACACCGGAACGTTATGCACGATCGCAATGCGCAGCAAGTCATCAACCTGTGCCTCAGTGAAGAACTGTGCTTCGTCAACTAGCAGGCAGCTCACCGGCAAGCCAGTGCGCTTGGCAACGAGGCCCTGTTGGCTGGCAAAGATCGCGAGCAGATTGTCTTCGGGAAGCACCGTGAAGTCAACCAAGCGCGTCACGCCCAGGCGCGACACGATCTCGTTGTCGCCTTTCGTGTCGATCGCGGGCTTTGCAAGGAGCACTTGTTGGCCGCGTTCCTCGTAATTGAATGCCGCCTGGAGCAGCGCAGTGCTTTTGCCGCTGTTCATGGCGCCGTATCGAAAATAGAGCTTGCTCACGGCTGGAAGTACCCATCTTCTGCTGCTCGCCTCATGAGGTCCCCCTTTGCGCTCGCCGGGCGACCGACCTTTGCGTACTTCTCCCGGACTCGCCTGAGATAGGTCTTCACCGTCTCGTACTGAACCCCCATCCGCTCAGCGACCTCCCTGGTGCTGAGTCCACTCGAGTAGAGGCCAAGCGCCTTGGCTTCGTTGTGGCTCAGACGCGCTCTCGTCACAGGCGTGGCACCGCTTGGCAGTGGCCGAACTCGACGGGGAGGCGGCGCACCGGGTGTCACACCCATGACACTTCTCGCAATAGCCATGAGCGCATCGGCCGTCTCTGCTTTCGAAACGAACGCGGCTGCTCCTGCCGCACGCGCACGCTCCTGAGCTTCTGGCGTGTCAACTGCCGATAGCACAATCACCGTGGTCCCAGCCGCACGACAGGTGCGAATACGCGCTTTGATCGACACGGACTCTTCCAGCTCGAAGTCAAGGAACAGCAGATCAGTGGGGAACCTGTCACTGTGCACAAGGTCGAGCCACGAGCTCACGACCAGCGATACCTCGAAGTCCGGCGCGTTCGCGCCGATCCACTCAGCCAGTCCATCGAGCACAAGCCCGTGGTCATCGAGGATCGCCAGCCGCACTTTGGTGCGGACCAGCTCATCAACTTCAGGCGTTGATCCCAAGAGTCCTTGCCGTTCGCGCGATCGTCCGCACCGCGAGCTCACGGTCATCAGCGAGCACGACCCCGTAACTCGGAATCAACTCGACGAGACCGTCTCGCCAGCCTTCAAGCCGATCAGGAAAACACTTCTCGATGAGACCGACCATGATCGGCACGGCAGTGGATGCGCCCGGCGAGGCTCCAAGGAGACCAGCGATGCTCCCATCGGCCGCGGCCACGACCTCGGTGCCGAACTGCAGGACTCCGAGCTTCTTCGCATCCTTCTTGATCACCTGTACACGTTGGCCCGCCGTGATCCGGTACCAGTCCTCCGGCTCCGCCCGAGGAATGAAGCTCCGCAGCTCGGCGAACTTCGCCGCCGGACTCGCAGCGAGCTGCGAGATCAGATACTTGACGAGCCCGAGGTTGCCAAGCCCTGCCGCGACCATCGGAACGATGTTGTGCCAGCGGATCGAGGCGAGCAGGTCGAGCACCGAGCCGGTCTTGAGAAAGTTCGGACTGAATCCCGCATACGGCCCGAACATCAGGCTGCCGCTCCCATCAACAACCCGCAGATCGAGGTGCGGAATCGACATCGGCGGGGAACCGATGGCAGCCTTGCCGTAGACCTTGGCTGCGTGCTTGGCAACAAGTTCCTGATTATCGGTGCGCAGGAACTCTCCGCTGACCGGAAACCCGCCATAGCCGCGAATCTCCTTGATTCGTGATTGTTGCAGGAGTCCGAGCGCGTAGCCACCGGCACCGACGAACACGAACCGCGCCGTGACGGGGGTGACTGGCGTGCCGCCGATAGAACGCCGCATCGACAACTTCCAGAGGCCGTCTCGCATGCGCTTCAGGTTCGTGACCTGCACCCCGGTGTTGAGCCCAGCGCCGTTGGCCAAGAGGTTCTTCATCAACAATTGCGACAGCGCTCCGAAATCGACATCGGTGCCAGCGTCGATGTGGGTTGCAGCAATCGGTTGCGACTTGCGGCGGCCGGGGATCAGGAGCGGAGCCCATTGGCGGATGACCGCGGCATCCTCGCTGTATTCAAGCCCGGCGAACAGCGGATGATCCTTGAGCGCCTCGTAGCGCTTGCGGAGGTAGTCGACGTTGGCTTCGCCCCAGACGAAGCTCATGTGCGGGGTCGCGTTGATGAAGGCTTTCGGCTCGGGGAGAGCGCCCTCTGTTACGAGCTTCGACCAGAACTGTCTGGAGACCTGAAACTGCTCGTTGACTTGGACAGCACTCGAGATATCGATCGTGCCGTCTGGTCGTTGCGGCGTATAGTTCAGCTCGCACAGCGCCGAGTGTCCGGTTCCCGCGTTGTTCCACGGATTGGAGCTCTCCCCGGCAACAGCGTCCAAGCGCTCGAAGATCTCGATATTCCAGCTCGGTTCGAGCCGCTGCAGCATCGCCCCGAGCGTGGCGCTCATGATGCCGCCGCCAATGAGCGCGACATCGAGAACGTCGGTTACTGCGGCTGAACTCACGTCGCCAGTTTAGTGCAGGACTACAGGCCAAGCCGTTTGAGCTCAGCATCCATCAGCACCGCGAATTGGGCCACGGCATCCCGCTCTCAGCCGATGATGGTTTCGACAGCTGGCGGCGGTGGCTCCTCGGTTGACCGGAACGGCTCGACGACGACGAATCGTGCGTCAGGAAGCGCCGTCGGGGCAGAGTATCCGGCCAGCGCGACGACTCTTGCTATGAG